>Ga0247666_1000041_pt1 | contig 72850 bp, 81 predicted proteins | sample CNK07_metaG_FD_183025 | JGI IMG/M metagenome (GOLD analysis project Ga0247666, IMG submission 183025) | Soil microbial communities from Purdue University Martell Research Forest, Indiana, United States - CNK07 | ecosystem: Environmental > Terrestrial > Soil > Temperate forest > Bulk soil...
GTCTCGTAGCTTACCAACTCCAGCCAAAGAAACCGAGCCTCCACTTCACAAAGACAGAGCAACGACTCCTAGCGGAGCCGTTGCTACTGGTAGTGTAGCGGATGATGGTTATGTCGAATTGGGGTTAGTATATAGCAGAATGGTCGAATTGGGCGTGAATATCATAATGGCGATGTTTACCTAAAGATCTTGAAGATCTCCATCTTGGCGCAAGGTAGACCTATAGTCCGAGGCCCTCGTAAACCGAAGATTTGTAGTAATAGGGCCCCGTATTATCACTGCTAGCAAACTCAGCAGCATAGTTATCAAGAGCGTACTTAATAATCTTAGGTTGAAATGAAACGGACATTGTATAGTAATCTATGTCTAGTAGTGGTTTTGGAATAAACGTTCTATCAACAGTTCGGTCACCATCAAGATTGGCGACAACAACTGGCAAACCCAGAGAAATCATGGTCTCTACTTCATATGCTAAGAATGATTCACCATCTCCGCCTTTTTTCTTAGCATCTTTGCTTCCCAGTAAGACAAATTGCTTGGCATTTTTCATACGTTCGCGAAGGTTCGCCTTAATAGTCTCCGGCTTACTAGTATCCCGTGAAACATACAAATCATGTGCATCGAAAAAATCAAAGTCTATGTTTTCATTCTCTCGCCACGCCTCCATTAATCGATAGTATGAGATGTTCTCACTCGCGAATGCTATGTAGGTTTTATTTCTGTAACTCATATCGCTCCTTTATCCTCTAAGCTCGTAAAAATTGATTTTGTCTTTTGCGGACTCATGTATAACTATCGTGACTTTTGCGGGATATTTGAATTTAACACGAGACACTTTAAACGACCATATTAGTAAGTTGAGTAATTCTTGCTCCGAGAGGTTTGTATCCTTAAAACGAGTAATTCCTGCACCCATTAAAGGTATCGATACCGCTCTACCTGCGTATACTCGATCAATCTCATTCCAAAACGTCATAAGACAGTTTATGTACTCTCGCATGGATAGTTCAGCCATGTTATTTTCATTAAATTTTGAGAACGCGACAAGTAAATAATCACCCGATACATGAATTGAGCCTAGTTTGTAACGAATCTTTTTGCCAGAAACACGAGTGGCATTATTTTCTTCTTCCACGAGACCCGTGTCATCGCTAATGGCCTTATCAAGTGCTGCGACATCTGTGACATGATTATTCAAGAAGATGCCATTCAAGGAGCTTTTGGCGATCAACTTGTCGTCAACCAACGTGTCGAAGTATTCGTTAAAATTGATTACCCGTAGTTCACCCTCCTGAAAAATATCACCAACCTTAATTTCCAAAGGTGACCCATCTATACTCATTTTTCTAATAGTAGTCCAGTTTGCATGAAGCCACATGGCTACATAGACAGCGAATAGAATCACAACAACCCCAACGAGTACGCAGATTCGATATCTATCTGTGACTTGTACGGCTACAAAGAAAAATGTAGCAAAAACACTTGCTGCCGATACAGTTACTAAGTACCGTTTCCACAGAGTCTTACTAAAGGGTGATACTTTTATTTTCATGAATTTACCCTAGCCCCAACCCCTGGTAGATGCTGTTATTGTAGTAAAAAGGTCCTGATTTGCCGTTTCTCTGGTGCTCATAGTGCCATGCACCCCAAGCTTCTAGGGCGAATTGCAGAATCTTGGGGCCAAATGATACGTGCATCGCAAGTTCGTTGCGGAGAATTGGTGGACACAAGACGTTATCATGGCTGCGCCGTTGGTTTAGATTGACTACGATAATTGGTAGGTTCATTGAAAGCGCAAGTTCTAACTCCCAGCGCACAAACCTGTATAGATATCTTGTGTTTGGACCTACTAGCAGCACAAATATTTTACTGTTATTCATGCGATCGCGGAGACTACGTTTGATGGCGTCTTCTGTGCTGGTATCTCGGGCCTGCTTTAGCACGTGCGCATCATGAAAATTAAAGGCCGTGTTATCATTTTGCTTCCATGCTCTCATCAGCCAGTACGAACGGATATCGTTATCTCCATCAAACGCGACATAGGCCTTATTGCGGTACGACATGACTTACCCTCGGTGCTCCTAGTTTCATAAGTGATGCCACCGTACACTTCACTTACTTACCAGCTTACGCCTACGACTAAATATTGCAATAATGATTAAACATTTTAAAATATGCTTGTGCTTATTTCTGCAAAATTGCTCTTCAGCACCTTAACACGAAGGAGTTGCCTATTTGATAAGTCCACGCTCTTTAGCGTTATGATAAATTTCAGCCCTAAGCATGCGATCAAAAATATCACGAATTTCCGGCCCAGTCTCGGTAATATATTGCAAAAGCGGTATACCAGCTTCATTCGCCTGTTTTAGAAGATTTCCCATAGGGCCAGGATTGGTCTCTACTAGAATTTGAAAAGCTGCACTCAATTCGTCTTCGCTCATACCCTCATTGTAGTACTCGTCTGGTATCCAGCCAAGTGGGACTTGAACCCTCTCTACAGGGGTAAAAAAGCAAAAAGAAAAGCCCCAAATAGATTTTGGAACTTTTCTTCTCTGTAAAACAGTAATTTTCATTTGGAGGGCCCACTGGGATTCGAACCCAGGACACGAGGCTTAAAAGGCCTCTGCTCTAACCTACTGAGCTATGGGCCCGTATATTGCGGGCAATAACAGAGTAGATTATCTCTTTTTTCCTTAGAAAAGTCAATGTAGCTATGGTTGTCTATAGATCGTTGCGGGCAAACTGGCCGATTTCTTTGGAGCGACGGAAAAGATATAGAAAAATGCCAATTGCCAGCACAGTGTAAATAGAGTTTAGTAGCAGTGCAAATAGCATGTCGTGCCAGTTGACCCTAGACGAGGTAAGGGCTCCGCGCGCCGCTTCAAAGACATATGTTGGCGGCAAAGCACGAGCTATCCCTTGCAGGAAACCAGGAAGTACTGAAACAGGGAAAAAAGCAGCAGTAAGTGGCTGAAAAAGAAAAATAACATACCATGTAAGCGATTGAATTCGTTGACCGAATCTGAATACAAGGCCGAGCACGGCGATACCAAGCCAACATGAGAATAGTGCTAAGTTAATGCCAAACAGTAGTAGGTTCAAAAGACCAAGGTTTAAGATGTTGAAGTTGAATACCAAGTCCGTACCTAATGCCAAAAAACCGACCACCGCCATAGTGCGAAGAATGGCGGCAATCACCTGAGCGATGAGATATTCTGCGATTGAAATTGGCGCGATGAAAATATTTGTTAGATTCCGTGACCACATAGTCCACATGCTGCTGACGCTGACATTGTATTGTACGATGACGATGAACTCCCACAAGAGAGCCCCCATGATGAAGTATTTCCCGTTCACTTTCGCGCCACCACCAATATATGCTGTGATATAGCCAAAGAGAATGACGTTCATAACAGGGAAGAATAGGATATCCATCAGAATCTCCATGCGCCTACGTGTTAGGTAAAACTCTTGGACGATCAGACCATGGATACGATGTAGGGTACCAGGTTCCATTATGATTTTCTCCGTGCAATATCTAAGAACACGTCTTCCAGTGTGGCTTTTGCAATGTCTATATCGAGCAGCTCAAGCTTTGCGGCATGAATTGCTGCAAGTAATGACGGAATGGCTTTACTGGATAGATTGATGATCACCTCTTTTGGATCGCTAAAATTGAACTCAGCCTGTTGCTCACGCAAAACAGTCTCCATCGCTTCACGTTTGCCCTTATAGCGGAGCGTTATCTGCGCACGGTCCAGACGCTTTGTGTGATTCGCTGGCGTATCTTTACTGACGATCTTGCCGTTGTCCAAGAAGATTACTTCATCACAGATACGACTGACTTCCGCCATATTATGGCTCGTAAACAAGATAGACAGTTGTCGGTCATGACGCAGTTCCTCAATCAGGCTCAGGGTCTTATCGGCAATATCTGGGTCGAGTGAAGCGGTTGGCTCATCCATGAGGACTAGCTCAGGGTCATTTAATAGTGCTTTTACCAAGTTAACCCGGGTGCGTTCACCAGCGGATAGGCTACCGTAGCGTTCATTAACCTGTCGTCCTAGGCCGAAGTATTCCAGCAATTCGGCGATTTTTTGTTTGGGGTTCTTAACGCCGTATAGCCGAGCAAAGACGAAAAGATTTTCTTTAGCAGTGATATGGTTCTGCAGCGTGTTGTAGGCTGAAGCATAATTTATGCGTTGCAAGCAGGCTTGGCGTCGTTTTGCAAAGTTATGCCCGAAATACCGAATACTGCCAGTGGTAGGTATGGTGACGCCAGCCAACATCTGGATGGTGGTGCTTTTGCCAGCTCCATTAGGTCCGAGGAGCCCAAGCACCTGCCCACGCGTAATGGTAAACGAAACAGTATCCACGGCACGGTAGGCATCGTAGTCTTTAGTGAGCGCTTCTACTTCGAGAACGGCTTCTGTCACCATAAGATCATACGGGTATGCATAGCATCTGTCTATATATGCATATTGGTGGTTCATTGCAGCAGCGCTATACTGGCTACATAAGGTAACGGTGGGAGTTCTCATGACAGGTAGAGTTCAGTCTGAAAGAGAGCGCGGTGATGTTGTCATGGCGCTACTGATTATTATCATTTTACTTGCGGCGGGTGGTCTCGGTTACTGGCTGTGGCACAAACACCATAAGCCTATGGTCTCTACAGCGGTCGGAATATGTACGCAAATGAGCCTGAGCCAAGGTAGTTCCAGCGGTGCGGCAGGTACTATTTACAAGCACGCCGTTGTTACTAACACGGGTAGCGTCAGCTGTACGCTAACTGGGTATCCAGCGGTCTTTATGTTGGATGGGGGTGGTACGCAAGTTGGGAGCGGTGCGGCAGCGAATGCGCTCTATCCAGTAGCAACTATTACAGTAGCGCCAGGCGCCAAGGCACACACAGTCGTTGCCTATCCTCAACAGGCAAACTTTAATCCAGGAGTATGCAGTTCGATCGGCTCAACGATGAAGCTATACTTACCTGGAGTAGTGACTGCATTAACTACGACGTGGTCTGATTACAGTTGTCCTGGCTTTTCGGCGACCAGCTTTCAGTCTGGCGCATAGCTGCCAGCTAGACTAAGTAAGCGAGAGTGTTTATCGTGCCTTATAATGATGCCCCTATGGAAAACCACCACAACATTAGCCCTGATGAGCCCCATAGAAACGAGGTGAGGGCAGGGTTGGCGGCGGATATGTTTTATGCTGAGTTGGAGGCTAGGAATGAGCTGGGGCAGGAGCTTGATCCTATGAGCTTGCTAGGGCCGGAAGGTGCTCTTTTTGGTGCGCTAGATGCAGACACAACCTTACTGGAGAGCGCTGAGGCAGCGGATGCGCGACAATGGCTAAGGTTCGTCGGTGTGATAGCGATGGAAGGTGACCAAACAGAGACGAACGCTGATTTTCTTGACGCACGGCGCAGGCTGGCGGCGGCAATGAAGGCCGCGCAAGCTGCGAGCAGCCCAACCTCGGACGTTCAGTAGTTGCCTGCTATTGGTTAGTTTACCCTTGACGCAAAAATGCTATAATAACAGATAGAAAGTAGTTGCGTTAAGGAGATACAAGATTTGAGCGGGCACAGTAAATGGTCGACGATTAAGCGAGAGAAGGGTGTAAAGGATGCTGCACGCAGTGCAGTGTTTACGAAACTTGGCAATGCCATTGCCATTGCTGCTCGTGCGGGAATTGACCCTGCAACTAACTTTGCACTACGGCTATCTATAGATAAGGCTAAGGCAGCGAATATGCCTATGGCTAATATTGATCGTGCTATCCAGCGGGTTGCTGATAAGAATGCAGCGCAACTACAAGAGCTAATGTATGAGGGCTATGGACCCGGTGGCACGGCTATTTTGGTGGAGGTGGCAACCGACAACACGAATCGGACCTACCCAGAAGTGAAACTAGCTTTTAGCAAGCATGGCGGCAATATTGCTGAAAAGGGAGCAGTAGCCTTCCAGTTTGACCGTAAGGGCATGATTCGAGTTGTAGGCAAGGGCGACGATCTCCTTATGCAAGCGCTCGACGCCGGTGCCGAAGATTTGCAAGAAGAGGGCGAAGAGAGCGTTATTTATACGGAGCCCAACGAGCTGGCAAAAGTTCGTGATGCATTGCGTGAAACTGGTCTCGATATCAAAGAGGCTGAGCTTACCTATGTCCCAAATACTTCAGTTGCTGTAGCCGATAAAGATACTGCTGGCAAAATCATGCGCCTTATGGACGCCCTGGATGACATCGACGACGTCACGAATACGCACGTAAATTTCGATATCCCTGGGGAATTCCTGTAGCATGCGAATCATTGGCATTGATCCAGGGACTGGCATATTGGGCTTTGGCATCATTGAGACTAACGGTTCAAACGCACAATTAGTAGATGCCGGCGTTATTCGTACGCCGGTCCATGAGGACGATGCCGTACGTCTGCAGACTATTTTCGAAGAATTGACAGATATTATCGTGCAGACCAAGCCGCAGCAGATGAGTGTAGAAAAATTGTTCTTTGCTCGTAATGTGACGACCGCTATGACTGTGGCGCAGGCACGTGGTGTGGTATTGCTTTGCGGCAAGCAAGCGGGCCTTGCTCTATTTGAGTACACGCCGTTACAGATCAAACAGGCTATTACTGGCTATGGTAAGGCCGAAAAGAAACAGATGCAGGAGATGGTGCGCGTACTACTCGGTTTGTCAGAGATTCCGAGGCCTGATGATGCCGCTGATGCGCTGGCAGCCGCCCTCACGCACGCCGCTTCCGCCCGATTTGCCTAAAGCTGCAACGCAGAATGATTTTTGTGCCATACTATACGATATGATTGCAATGCTAACTGGCGTCGTTGCTGAGAAAACCATTGATTCAGTTGTGTTGGATGTGAGTGGCGTTGGTTACGGATTACTAGTGACCAGTGAAGACTATGGACGTTTGGGCAGCGGTGACCTTGCGCAGTTGTACGTATACGAACATATTCGCGAGACCGCATATGACCTTTTTGGTTTTATGCGTCTGGAAACGAAACGTTTATTTGAATTATTACTTGGCGTGAACGGCGTAGGGCCGAAAATGGCGCTCAGCGTACTTAGCACGGGTAACGTGGACGCGGTCCGCCAGGCAATAGCTAGTGGTGATCTGAAGTCAATCCAGCGTGCCAGTGGTGTCGGGAAGCGTGTGGCTGAGCGCATCGTGGTAGAGCTGAAGGATAAGGTTGGCCTGGAGGGCGTTGATTTGCAGGATACAGGGCTCATGCAATCCGAGCATAGCATTACCCAAGACGAGGCAGCCGAAGCTCTTATTGCTCTTGGCTATGCGCCGCAAGATGCCGCTAAGGCTCTAGCATCCATAGATAAAGATCTGCCGATTGAAGAGCGTATCAAGCAGGCTCTGAAACGTACCTGAAAAATCTAAGCGTGTATAAGCTTTAGGTTAAGACGAACGCCACGAGAATAGCCCTCAATGATTGGTAGCTCGATAGCTCCTCTAAGGTTAAGCAAGCACGAGTTAAATAAGACATATAGCGAATGCGTAGCAACACCCTTGGCGGCTTTTAATTCATCGTCGTAAGCCGCTATACTAGAACTATGAAGAATAATTTAGAGAAGAGTAAAACCAGGGAAAAGGCTTGGATCTACCAGATACATGTTATGTATGCTGCTCTCATAGCCGTAGGGATTGTGATGGTGCAACCTTTTTTGTTCCATGGTCAACTCGTAGGTACAAGTGCAAAGGTCTGCGTAGTTGCTTTCTCGCTAGCCATTCCTATGCTCTCCGCATTACTGTTACTTAATTACGAAGAAGACTTCCGTGTTCACATGTCGCACTCTAAGACGGTTGCTGCTACCAAAGGCTTAGCAGTGCTCACTGCGTTTATCGGAATTACCGCTGGTTTCTGGCATATGAATGAACTAAGTGGCATAGGGATACTAGTGGGTAGCGCCATCGGACTCGTTGCGTATGCCTTTGGCTATGAGGTGCTTTATCGTGAGAGACGCAGTAAAACTTGATCAGTCGGCTCAGGAGACTTCTCCATTGACCGCATACGTTAATAAGTACGACATGGACGCCATTCACGTAAGCTTCTGCGAAGCTTACCGGGTGAATCCTATATTTGGTCTTGGCAAGCTGATGGCGCAGCCAGGCTGAGTAAGCAGGCGAAGACATAACACGTTAATAGCTTAAGGAGAAGAGTATGCCACAAACCAAATTGTCAGCCATAAGCAAGCAATTGAATGACCAAATTGCGACCTCCTGCGATACCAGCAAGCTCCCTGGTTACGTTGCCGGCGTTTATCATAAAGGTGAGCAGGTGATTGTATCTCATGGAAGCGCCAATATTGTCACAGAGGCGCCTATGCGCGATGATACTGGTTTTTTATTCGGGTCCATTACAAAATTGTTAACTACAACGCTTATTCTCCAGCAAGTGGAGCGAGGTACAATTGATCTGGATGCGCCAGTTGTCAAATACTTGCCAGCTTTTGAACTGACTTCGCCGGGGATGGCCGAAAAAATTAGTGTTCGTAACCTATTGAGTCATACGAACGGCATTGATGCGGATCTATTTTTCTTGGATGCCAGGGGACCTGACGCAATAAAAGCCTTCGTGAGCGGTCTTGGGGAATATTGTGGAAGCCTTTTTGGAGCAGGAGAATACATTAGCTATTCAAATGGTGGCATGATAACTGCAGGACGTCTCCTTGAAGTAGTGACTGGAATACCTTACCATGACTTACTCAAACATAACGTCTACAATCGGGTTGGCATGCGCAACTCGTCTAATTCAATTGAAGAGGCTATTCTTCGCAGTACTGCGGTTGGCCATTTTCCAGATATGACTACTGGAGCTACAAAGCGTACTGACATGTTTATGTTACCCGAGTCCTGGGAGCCAGCTGGAAGTATGGCAATTGGTAGTATCAGCGACTTGCTTGCATTTGCCCGGACGCATCTTAATGATGGGAAGTCACCTATAGGAGAGCAACTCTTATCCAAAGAGTCGATAGTAGGCATGCAAACTGTATCTCACGATATGAAGACTCCGAACATTCCACCTATTGGACTCGGCTGGGTCCTAATGCCATTTGGAGAAGCCACTGTGCTCTCCCACTCGGGCGCATCGCCAGGTGGTATTGCGGTACTGGCAGTCGTGCCGGAGCATGATTTTGCTTTTGCCGCATATGGCAATGATCCGCGCGCAATGGCATTGCACGACCAGACAATGCTCTGGCTGCTCCAAGAGTACCTCAACGTTGAGGTACCTGATCTCATTCCAGCCCCAACTCCAGCAAAGGATCTCACCCCCTATATTGGCACCTATCGCTCGAATCAGCTACGGGTCGATGTGAAACTCGTTGACGGCCAACTTGAGGAGCAGATGACGTATGAGCCGATAGACAATACCCAAAAAGATATCTTTACCAAGTTTTCAGGAGGGAGCTTATCCGCAATGCCGCCACGGCGTTTCGTGTCTGTTGGCAAAGACTTATTTGCACCTGCCGGAATGCCATTGCAAGCCTTCAACGGTTATTCACGCCAAATGCTTGTTTCATACCATGGTATCAAGGAGGGGCATGCCTACTATCGGTCGTCCGGTGGACGTATGACAACACGGCGAGAAAGTTAGCTTCGCAGGGTTCGCGCTTGTAACGGCTCCGTTTTTCGGCCGCTAGAATCGCTATTGGAGCATTTTGACGACGTAGTATGGATTTTTGCATGATAGATGCATGTAGCTATCGCTTGCTATTAAAGGGATGCTGCACCCCTACCCTTCTAGACACCGTATCGGTATCATGACATGATAGAGTGATGATCGATCGGATTGTCACCACTGATCCCGTAGAAGATGAGACCCAAGACCAAGAGCTTGAAGTTAGCTTGCGCCCTCGTGATTTTAGTAATTATATCGGTCAAGAACGTTTGAAAAAAAACTTGCAGCTCGCCATTACGGCCGCTAAGAAGCGCGGCGAGCCTTTGGATCACATTTTACTCTATGGCCCTCCAGGCTTAGGTAAAACGACGATGGCAAGTGTGATCGCAAATGAGATGAGTGCCCAGATTCGTATCACCAGTGGTCCGGCCATTGAACGAGCTGGCGATCTCGCTAGTCTGCTAACGAATCTGGCAGACGGAGACATTCTCTTTATTGATGAGATCCACCGGCTGAATCGAACCGTAGAAGAAGTGCTCTACTCGGCAATGGAAGACTTTAAGTTGGATATTATGCTCGGTAAGGGTCCTAGTGCTCGCAGCCTTCGTCTAGATCTTCCGAAGTTTACACTTATCGGAGCTACGACACGCACCGGTAATTTGGCTGCCCCATTACGTGATCGTTTTGGCATGATCCATCGCTTGGAATTCTATAAACCGGAGGAGATCCAGCGAGTCATTACTCGGGCAGCGGACATTCTTGAAGTACGCATCGTGACAGAAGCAGCTGCCGAGCTTGCCGCGCGAAGCCGCTTAACGCCAAGAATCGCTAATCGTTTGCTAAAGCGGGTTCGTGATTTTGCCGACGTGAACGGCGATGGCATTATTGACACTGGCATCAGCCAACGCGCTTTGCAACTTTTGGAAGTAGATGAGTTAGGCTTAGATCCTGCTGACCGGATGTTGCTGCTTGCAATCATCGATAACTATAAGGGCGGGCCAGTGGGTGTGGAGACTTTGGCTGCCTTGACCGCCGAAGAGCGTAGCACGATCGAGGACTTCTATGAGCCCTACTTGATGCAGATCGGGCTGTTGCAGCGTACTCCCCGTGGCCGAGTAGTAACAGATAAGACGTATCGTCACCTAGGTCGTACGCCCCCCGGCCCGGTCGAGGATCAGACCAATCTGTTATAATAAGGCCACTTATGGATCCACAGAATCAGAATAATAATCCGCAGATAAACCCTACGCCACCACAATATGAGCCGGCAGCTTCAGTACCTCAGGAGAATCAGCAACTCCCACAGCAGCCAACCCCGCAGGCTGTACCGCCTGAGCGGCAGCCTATGCAATTTGAGCGTCCACAGGCCGAAGGTATGCACCCCATGGTGGTACTACAACCAGGTGAGCGGGTGGTCGCTGAGGTAAAGCGACATCCTTTTGGCATCATATCACTCTATGCCGCCGCTGTGGTTGGCATCAGCATTGCCGCAATACTAGTCTTCGTACTGCTTCCTAATCTTTTGAATCAGTTCAACGCCGATAATAGCAAAATATTATACGCTGGTCTGGGGCTCGTGGTGCTACTGCTTGTGCTTGTTTTGGGGATTGCGACATCTATCTACTGGCAGAATCAATGGGTTATTACCACCGACAGCATTACGCAGATCGTACAGAACAGTCTGTTTAATAGGCAAGTTTCTCAGCTTAGCATGGACAACCTCGAAGACGTGACCGTCAATCAAGATGGTATTTTGCCACATCTTTTTGGGTATGGCGTCCTTAAGGTGGAAACGGCTGGCGAACGCTCAAAGTTTATCTTCAATTATTGCCCCAATCCGAACAAGTACGCTCGTCAGATTTTGGAGATCCACGAACAGTTTCTCGAAGAGCGTCGTAATATCCAGAACAGTCCTGAGCGACTTACTTATAGTGGCCCACGGTAGGCCATGAATGCAGTAAAGTCGAACTAGTTGAGGCTGCTCTTGACGTACTTGCCACCGCCTTCAAGACTGGCAGTCAGCGTATAATGTGCGCAAGCAACGGCAGCATTATCGCAAGCTGAACCATCCGAACCAGTCACCTGATAGCTATAACAATTAGCAGCTGGCATTGCAGTAGCCACTGGCCTACCCTGCACGGTGCAGGCTTTCACGGTTTTGGTCCAACGCGGGTCCTGTAGTGCTCCGGCGGCAGCATGCGGTAAGTGCTGCGTGCGCCACTGTGTGTCGTTCAGGTTAGCAAGGGTTGGATACACATTCGTTTCGGCATAGTAGTTCTCTAGCTGACTCTTCAGACTGTCTATGTTGCTTTGGCGTTTGGCATTGTGGTTTTTGGCTCGTACGCCACTGTAGGCTAGCATGACAAACACCGCCAGAATGCAGACGATCACAATAACCACCAATAACTCAATAACGGTGAAACCATGATTATTTCGTTTGTCCAGCTTCATGCTACGTTGATTATAGCGTTAAGCTACCCTCTCAGGCAACGGGTGCTATAGCATGAAGCACTTCTGCGACTGTGGTCTGGCCGCGCAGGGCTTTTATTAGACCATCAAGTGCCATTGGTACGAAGCCGTCCTTTAACGCGACTGCCTGTAGCCTTGGAATGGACAAAATATCAGAGCTTAAGAGGGTCTTTTGGAGGCTGGCAGTATTTTGGAGCACCTCGACAATTGCGGTACGTCCAAGATATCCACTATGATCGCACGTCTCGCAACCTACGCTGCTTGCACGCCACAAATGGGTGATACCAGTAGCCGTACTGCTAAGCTGTTTTACATCGCCAAAGATGGCTGGCGCGGCTGCACGCTCTAATTCATGGACACGTTTATGTGCGGTTGCTGTTGTAATGCCGAAGCGCTTTACCAGCTCCTGTCGTTCTTCGTTGCTCAGTATATAGCGTTCGCGACAGTCAGGACAAAGGGTGCGTACCAAACGTTGCCCGACGCTTGCAGCCAGAGCAGTAACGAGCAAAAAAGGTTCGATACCTGTAGCTCGCAAGCGCAGCAGCGCAGGAACAGCTCCATCAGCATGAACTCCAGCAAGTAGCAAGTGGCCAGTTGTTGCTGCATGCACGGCTAACTTGGCGGTCATGCCATCCGGAAGATCACTTGTCATAATAATGTTAGGGTCTTGCTTAAGTGCAGCCTGCAAGCCTTCATGTGTTGACATGCCTCCTTGGAGATAGGTCTGATTAACTCCCGGTAAACGATGCTTGGGGTGTGTCTCCACCGTGGCAATACTGACTAGTGGACTGTTGAGGCTATCCAGGAGGCTGAAGAGGGTGCTCATTCCCCCACCGTGGCGTGGCGCAGCTACCATAAGCAGACCATGAGGATGGGTCAGCACTGATTGGAGAGTAGCTAATCCTGCTCCCCAAAATCCTAAAGCTGTAAGTTCCAGCGGTTTACCACGTTCCATACTGAGGTGGAGTACAGCTTTCTCACCGCCAATGACCGGCATAGTGGAGACCCGAACATCAATTCGTTTGTCCTCAAGATTGAGATAGTAGGTGCCTTCCTGCGGCAGCTTGATTTCTTCTACGTTCAGATCAGCAAGTTTTTTCAGTTGCATCAAGATAGCAGCCAATGCGGCTTGGGGCAGTTTGTGGATGCCACGCAGAGTACCATCTATACGGTAACGTACCAACACGAATCGTTCGTGCGGCTCGATATGAATATCACTAGCACCTCGCCTAAGACCATGCGCTACGAGCATCGTGAGTGTTTCAGCAACCTGCTTGTCAGTAAATTTCTGAGCATTGCTTAACAGTCGACCAGTGAAGATATCCTTCGCACCCATTCCTATTTATTATATATGAAGCGCAAGCGCTATGATACTAAATCTTACATCATAAAGCAGCTCACCCTGCTATAATGATCGCATCAGTGGTGGAGGTGAACCAGAACGGAGGGATTATGGCTGATGAGACCAAGAAAGATAGTAGAGAAGTCAAGGATGCAAAGGCAGCCGCTGCGGTAGGTGAGGGTAAGAGCAAGGCGCTGGGGATGGCGCTAGAACAGATTGAAAAGCAGTTTGGTAAAGGCTCGATTATGAAGCTAGGGGAAGGTTTTGCCCAAAAAGTAGAAACTATTCCAACCGGTAGTTTATCCTTGGATATTGCCCTCGGCGGTGGCTTGCCAAAAGGTCGTGTCGTAGAAATATATGGTCCTGAAAGTTCCGGTAAGACGACATTGACCTTGCACGCCATTGCCGAGATACAGAGGGCTGGTGGTACAGCCGCTTTTATTGACGCGGAACATGCGCTAGATCCAGCCTATGCTAAACGAATTGGTGTAGACGTCGACAACCTGCTCCTTAGCCAACCAGACAATGGAGAGCAAGCGCTAGAGATTACCGAGACACTGGTACGCTCGAATGCAGTCGATATTATTGTAGTCGACTCAGTTGCCGCGTTAGTACCACGCGCTGAAATCGAAGGCGATATGGGTGATTCACTGCCCGGCCTGCAAGCACGTTTGATGAGTCAAGCGTTGCGTAAGCTTACAGGTGTCATTAACCGTAGTAAGGCAACAGTCGTATTTATTAACCAAATTCGTATGAAGATTGGGGTAATGTTTGGCAATCCTGAAACGACCACCGGAGGCAACGCTCTGAAGTTTTATGCTAGTGTGCGTATGGACATTCGTCGTATCGGGCAAATCAAACAGGCCGAGAGTGTTATCGGGAACCGTACGCGCGTTAAGGTGGTAAAAAATAAGATTGCCCCACCATTCCGCGAAGCAGAATTCGATATCATGTACAACGAGGGTATCTCCAAGAGTGGGGATATACTTGATCTTGCGGTAACGCATAATATTGTGGAGAAATCCGGCGCCTGGTTCGCCTATAATGATGCTAAGATTGGGCAAGGCCGCGAAGCCGCCAAGAAGTACTTGCAGCAGAATCCGAAGGTCATGGAAGAGATCGCCAAGAAAGTACGTGAAGCGGCTGTACCAAAGGAGTAGCTATGGTGACACCATTTGAGATGCTTGAAGATACAGAAGGACAGGCTCGCTTCTGCTTTGCACATATCGACAAAGCATTTACGACTGGTGTACTACTATTAAAGCCAGATGCGGAGCTGCCGAAGCATCATCGACCGGACGCATTTGAAAATTTGTTACAAGTAGCCGGCCACTCGCAAGTAACTTTATTGAATGAAGCAGGTGAGGTTGAGGCAACCTATGACCTTACTCCCGGTACCGTATTACGCATGCGCAAGGGGCAGTGGCATATTCATGCAAATCCATTTGAGGAGCAGTCGGTCACACAATTTAAGGCTGAAGGTGATATTACTGAAATAGTTACAACTATGCGCCATAAATACACTGTCGTTGACTTGGACGAGGCACCAAAGCAGCCATGAGCAATTTATATCTAAAGCCAAACCCTACGTTACATGACTTGCAGGTCTATATTAATGACATGATTCGCGAGCGAGGCTTTAGTGATAATATCCCGCAGCGGTTCATGCTGCTACTCGAAGAGACCGGTGAGTTTGCCAAAGCCGCTCGCAAACGTGCTGGTCTGAAATTTGCCGAGGACACTCATACCGCAGAGCTGGATGAAGAAGCAGCCGATGTCCTTATTATCTTGCTCGGACTCTGTAACCAGCTCGATATTGATCTCGAGGCAGCCTTCCGCGCAAAAGAGGAACGTAATAAACAGCGTACGTGGAAATGAAGTATGTACCCTCATAAGGGTACGCTTCCTGAAGCCTGACTTTACGGGAACTACGATACAATAGTTACATATTCATACAAAAAGAAGGAGTAAGAATGGCGCACCCGCCAGTAATTATTGTTGATACAAATGATCAGGTGGTGGGCGAGGCAAAATTAGACGAAGCTCGGCAAAAGGGCTTCATATATCGCCTTGTGTTCGTAGTGGCGATAGACAAAGGTGATCGTGTGCTGTTGCAAAAGCGTTCGACTCATATGCAACTTTATCCTAGCTGTTGGGATGTCTCTGCTGGAGGCCATGTGGATGATGGGCATGGCTACGAGGAAGCTGCCAGCTATGAACTTGATGAAGAGCTTGGTGTGCGGGGTGTGACCTTGCATGAAATGGGGCATTTCTATTCCGATGCGCCACTATGGGGTGGTATCCTGGCCAAACGCTTTTGTAAAGTCTATCGAATAGCCCTGGATACATTGCCCGAACAGCTTGGCGAAGAGGAAGTGGAAGAAGTGCGTTGGTTTACGAAAGATGAGTTACGTGCGCTTGTTAAGAATCATCCAGAACGGGTCGCGGAAGGCTTGGAACGTAGCATGCCCTATATCTTAGAGGTAATATGAAAATTACGGCGATCAAGCAGCAGCTTAAGCGACGAGATCGCTACTCTGTATTTGTAGATGGTGTGTATGTCTGCAGCCTTAGTGAGGGCGGTCTAATCGAAAGCCAGCTGGCCAGCGGGCAAGAGTTGGATGATGCTGAGTTTGTTAAATTGAAAAAAATGGCGGGAGTTGATAAAGCCTATGGCAGTGCACTGCGGTATGTAGCCATGAGGCCTCGGAGTGAATGGGAGCTGCAGGATTATTTTAGCCGTAAGCAGGTGAATGAAGTCGCTGCCGACCAAATTATTGAGCGGCTGCGAGGTTTGGACCTGTTAAATGACACCACCTTCGCCCGGAGCTGGGTGGAAAGTCGGCGACTATTGAAACCAACAAGCAAACGTCGGCTTAAGCTTGAGCTGCAACAAAAGCACGTAGGGGAGGACATTATCCGCCAAGTACTCGAAGGAGACGGCACCGACGAACGAGCACAACTGCAGCAGCTCATTGCGAAAAAACGAAGTCGTTATCCCGATGAGCAGAAGCTGGTGCAATATTTAGCACGGCAGGGATTCAGCTACGACGATATCAAAGCTGTGTTGCACAACCCCGAAGAGGAATTAGGCTAGGGCGCCAGCACGGGCAGCAAGCTTTTGCGTGAGGTTGCTAACCACGATTTTTTTATCAGTAATTTCAACGATCTGTGAGCGGTCAACGCCTAGGTTGCCACCTTTGAAGTTTTTATAAATCGGTTGGCTGACATAAATCTTTTGAATATATAAGCTACTCGTATCAATAGAATAGTCAGTCACTTTTCCTAACTTACCCCCCTCGGAGATAAACACGGCTTTACCAAGGAGTACAAAGTTGACTTGCAGCACATCGTTCAGACGAACCAGATCTTGGGACTGAGCCAGAACGTCATGATCATTAATGACGATGCCCTGTGTCATGATGTCGCGAACATCTTGACCCACTAAGATAAGCTGTTGCCGGCTACGGCTATCTTGACAGTAAAAGCCTTCTATTTTGAGATTACCGGGGTTAATTATAGGCTCAATTGCTGTGGCGACTTCTGTACCAGTACGCAAGCTAAGTACTGGTCGGTTGATGATCATACTACTTAATTGCAACATATACTCTAGTATAGCGCGACTTACGTCACGTAAAAAGCACATGTTAGGGTGGATTCGTGATTCAATCCGTATCGTCCTTAGGGTTCGCCCCCTAACTTGCAGTAGAGAAGCTCTCGCAGTACTATTACGTGGCATATGGATGAAAAGGTAGGCTGGCATACAATCGCTACTAGCCCTGAGGCTACTGAACGGCTTGCGGAAAAACTTGGCAGGCAGTTACATGGTGGTGAAGTTATTGAGTTGATCAGCGATCTCGGCGGCGGCAAGACTACTTTTGTGCGGGGTTTAGCGCGTGGCGCAGGTAGTAGTGACGTCGTGGCTAGCCCGACCTTCACCATTAGTAAACTATATATAGCAGATAGATTTGAGATACATCATTTTGACTTTTATCGGTTGCAGGAGTCGGGCATCATGGCTGATGAGATCGCTGAGGTGGTTGGAGATCCACATGCCGTAGTAGTTATTGAGTGGGGGGACGTTGTAGCGCACGTGTTGCCTGCTGAGCGAATGACGATTCATATTACTCAAACTCCCGACGGCAATCGGAACTTACGGTTTGAGGCACCAGCCAAGTTGCACTATTTATTGGAAGGACTCAAGTAGCATGCTGCTCTTGACTATTCGCACAGATAACCCTGAGGCCGAGGTTGGCTTATTCGACGGTGAGAAACGGCTAGGCTACGAAACGTGGCCAGCCCACCGAGCACTATCGATAACTATTCATCAAAAAATAGAAGACCTGCTAAGAGCACATAGCAAAAACCTTACCGATATAGAAGGTATCGTAGGATTTCAGGGGCCAGGCAGTTTTACTGGTTTGCGTATCGGGCTTACTGTTGCAGACACACTGGCCTATGGCCTACAGGTTCCTATTGTAGCCACTATGAGTGAAGAATGGATACAAAAGGGCATTGCTCTACTGCATGCTGGCGAAGATGATAAGATCGCCCTGCCGCACTATGGTGCCCCTGTGCATATCACGCAGCAGAAAAGGTAGCTCAGAGCAGACGAGGGTTTTGCGTCTACGTCTGGCTAAACCATTCGGCGAAGTCATGCCAGATTTTCGCAGCACGGCGTGTGGACTTGTCCTTCGCAAGGTCGTATGCCTCGGCAATGCTCAGGCCGTTATCGCCGTCTAGGGTGATTATCTGAAAGCTTGGATACTTTGATGTTCCGCGCAACTCCTTTAAGAGGGAGCCTTCAGTCTGTTTCGTAAATAGTTTCTGCTTGTGCCCATCCGCATACACCAAATGCTGCGTAAGGATGGCTTTTCTGTCTTTCAGAGGCAACACCAGTCTCAAAAAATCTTCAGGGGTAAACCACTCATTGATGGAGTGCATGTATACGCCGGGGAAGCCTCTGAGTCCTGAAAATTCCCAAGAGTCATCGGTAATAACAAGCGGCCGCTTACATGCCTCGAACGCCTTAACCGCCTTATCCACGGCAACCTTTGCAGGATCTTCTTCCTGAATCTCTGTAACGTCTATACGTTTTTGCGTGAGTTGAATATTGTATCGATCACAAACATGCTTTGCAGTGATGAACTTTACATCGTTACCCGTTGCAAAAATCAAGTCTTTCATTGTTGGGGATTATACTATCAGGAATAGGGAAATGCTTCACCGATTTTTAAGAATGAGAGCCATTGACCGTATTGTGATCTTTGGCGTATAGTTTTAGATAAGGATATGCCTGAATTGTCTAGCAATCCGATATAACATTTCTAATATTTTATTCGACTTTCAGATTGGTTTTAGAGGGCTAGAGAAGTGATAGCGACTGCTCATGCCAATCTGTACGATAAGAAAGGAACATCATGGATCCAGTTACCATAGTGCTCGCTGTGGCGGGCATTGCCGTGGGTTTTGGTGCCAATACTGTTATCACGAAACAGCGTGTAGGTTCTGCGCAGGAGCAAGCGAGCAAGGAGGTAGACAAGGCCAAGAAAGAGGCTTCCAAACTACTTGAAACTGCTCGCGAAGAAGCTGCCAAGTTGGTCAGCGAAGGGCGCAAGGAAGAGCAAACACGGCGACATGAGCTAAAAGAGCTTGAACAGCGTTTAGTGAGTCGTGAGGACGTCCTCGATAAAAAGCTAGATGACCTCGATAAGCGTACTGAAAAATTGCGCACCTCTGAAGGAGAGGTGGAAGGACTGAAGGATGAAATTCGAGACATTCGTAAGAAGCAGCAAGATAAGCTAGAGAAAGTTGCGGGCTTACGCAAAGAAGATGCCGCGCAAAAGCTCATGCAAATGACCGAGCGCGACATCAAGAACGACCTAACCGGTCTAATCGCCAAGCTGCAAGATGAAGCTAAAGATCAAGCCGAAGAACAAGCAGGGCTTATTATTGTTACCGCTATGGAGCGTATGGCTAGTGAGGTTACCGCTGAACGTACGGTAACCAGCGTCAAGTTAGAAGATGAAGAGATGAAAGGGCGCATTATTGGCAAGGAAGGCCGCAACATTCAGGCATTACAACGTGCGACTGGTGTCGATATCATGGTTGATGACACGCCTGGCTACGTGGTCTTGAGTAGCTTTGATCCGGTGCGTCGTGAAGTCGCGCGCATGACGTTAGAGATGTTGATGAAAGATGGGCGTATTCACCCCGGTCGTATTGAGGAAATTGTTGAAAAAGCACAGAAGAATGTCGAGAAAGAGGTTATGCGCGCTGGCGAAGACGCCGCTCGCGAAGTAGGCGTTATCGGTATTCCTAAAGAGATTTTGCACTTGCTTGGCGAACTCCGATATCGCACGAGCTATGGGCAGAATGTGCTGAAGCACTCTACTGAAATGGCTCACATCGCCGGTATTATTGCCGAAGAAGTCGGTGCTAATGTAAAGACTACCAAGTATGCTGCCCTTGTACACGATCTTGGTAAAGCCCTCACCCACAAGATGGAGGGTAAGCACCACCACATTTCCGGTGAGATTCTGCGAAAGTATGGCGCACCAGAAGCAGTAGCTTTGGCTGCTGAGCAACATCATGATGATGTTGATGCAACGAGCGTAGAAGCCCTGATTGTACGAGTTGTGGATGCCATTAGTGCAGCCCGCCCTGGTGCTCGCAACATCTCAGCTGAGAACTTTGTAGAACGCATGAAGGAATTAGAAAACGTAGCTAATGGATTTCCGGGGATTGAGAAATCATATGCCATTAGCGCCGGCCGGGAAGTACGTGTCTTCGTTAGGCCACAAGCGATTGATGACCTGGCAGCTATCAAGCTGGCTCGCGATATTGCTACCAAGATCGAGTCCACCATGCAGTATCCCGGTACCATCAAGGTGAACGTTATTCGCGAAACGCGTGCCATTGAGTTCGCCAAATAGCTCTAATAGTGCCGTGAAAGACTACGATGCATACCTATTCGATTGGGACGGCACCATTGCCCGTACGCTTGAGGTATGGCTAAGCGAAATATATAAAATAGCTTTAATTTACGGATTGAACGTTACACCAAGTGATGTAGCCAAAAATTTTGGCGATTTGTCATGGTCTCTGAAGTATGGCCTACCAGAGGCAGTATTGGAGCATTTTTTGGAAGAAACACTACAGGCCGTACTGCCACAGCTACCGGGAGCACCGCTCTATGATGATGTCACGCGTGTCCTTACAACGCTAAAGCAGCGTGGCAAGCAGCTTGCACTGGTTACTACTTCGCGCCATGACGTACTGCAGAGCGTCTTCACGCAACATGAGGTGCTGCATGATCTATTTGACCATACGATCACTATGCAGGATGTTACCAAACATAAGCCTGATCCAGAAGGTATCAATATAACAGTTGCTGCACTAGGAGTCCCCAAAGATAAGGCATTGATGCTCGGTGACACAGAGAAAGACATCAGCGCGGCACGTAATGCTGGTATCGATAGCGTGCTGTACTATCCAAGTCTTCACGAAAGTATGTATGATCTTGCGCATTTGCAATCGTTTCAGCCGACCTATACCGTGCGTTCCTGGCAGGCATTTCTTGATGCGCTACAATAGAAGCTATGCAGCCGGAGATTGAAGCGAAGTTTTTACGAGTTGATCATGATTTGCTGCGTGCTCGCCTGCGGGCCCTTGAAGCAACCTGTACTTCGCCTATGCGGCTCATGAAACGCAAAAACTATGATTTTGCGGACGGTCGTTTAAGCGCCAAGCATGGTTGGGCTCGAGTGCGCGATGAGGGCGATAAGATCACACTTTCATACAAAGAGTTACATAACCGAAAATTGGATGGTACACACGAGGTGCAGGTTACTGTAGATAGCTTTGCAGCGGCTGATGCTTTGCTACAGAATTTGGGGCTCATAACGGCGAGCTATCAAGAAACGAAGCGTGAAAGTTGGCATCTGGATGGTTGTGAGGTTGAGCTGGACCAGTGGCCATGGACGAAGCCATATATCGAGATCGAAGGATCAGACGAATCGCAACTATATTCTCTTGCCACTAAGCTCCAATTAGATTGGAGCAACGTAGTACATGGAAGCGTTGAAATCGTTTATCGTGGTGAATATGATGTTACAGATGATCAGATTAATCGTATACCTATAATAACTTTTAATGAGCCAATTCCAGACTGGCTTCAGAAACGGTGCTTGCCATGAATATTCTGTATCTTGGTGACGTCATGGGTGAGCCGGGCCTTAAAGTTGTTGAGCAGGTACTGCCAAGGCTGCGCCGTAAACATACCGCGGATTTGGTGATAGCCCAGGCAGAAAACTTAAGCGATGGCAAGGGTATACGCATGGAAGATATGCGGCGTTTGCAAAAGGCGGGCGTAGATTTTTGTACAGGCGGCAACCATACCTCATTTCGTACGGCCATCTTCCCACTATTGAACGATCCTAAGCAGCCAATTATCCGACCGGCGAATTATCCCGACGGTACACCCGGGCTTGGCTACAAATATGTACACACAGCGAAAGGACAAGTGCTTGTAGTGAGCTTGCTCGGCCAGATTGTCGGCAAAGATGCAGACAAGCCAATGGACAATCCCTTACAAGTCATCGACCGGATATTAGATGCGGAGAAACAGGTCTCTCGCCTGGGAACGGTAGTAAACTTTCATGGCGACTTCAGCAGTGAAAAGCGAATTATTGGTTACTACCTGGATGGTCGTGTGACAGCAGTTGTAGGTGACCACTGGCACGTGCCGACAGCCGATGCGAGCGTGTTGCCTAAAGGCACTGCACATCAAACGGATGTAGGCATGTGTGGATCCCTGGACTCAAGTTTAGGTGTGCGTTTCGATAGTCTTATCCCTCGTTGGCGTGATGGTAAAGTGACTCGAAATGAGCTCGAAACGCAAGGCCGTATGCAATTCAATGCCTTGTTCATTGTCTCTGATGACGCCACGGGACTAGCCCGGTCGGCGCACCCTATCCAGGAGATTTTTACGCACTAAGCGAGCAATCCAATTTTTTTGAGGTTTTCATTTCCTTCAACGCCGATGTCTGCTAGCTGGCTCCGCACACTACTTACAGAGAAGACCTGACATAATAGATGATTTCCTGATCTGTTTTTGCTATAATCTCATCTCATCGGGGTGTGGCGCAGTTGGCTAGCGCGCCGCGTTTGGGACGCGGAGGTCGAAGGTTCGAGTCCTTTCACCCCGACCACGTTGAAATGAAGGGATCCTTTAGGGGATTCTTTTTTATATAAGCATAGTCATATATGTCACATAGGTACCTTTTATGAGCCAGGTGGGAGAAGCGGGCTGGCAACAGGTCATATGGCAACCTAAGCTCGATGGCCTGGTTCATGACGTGCCTATTAAGTGTTTTGTAAGGGGTGATCCATCGGTTCATCTGTATCTTGGCTACGGAGAGGAGGCTCTGGCTACACGATACGGCGTGACTCTATTAGCTGGCCTAGGATTAGACTCGGCGGGGGTAGTCTTGCCGTTCCATCATCTGGAGCCGACCGCCGCGAATCTTGAACTGATTGCTGTGGAAGCACCACTTGCTGTTGCTGAGGCGTTGAATCAGAAAGCGGGTAAGGCTCCTGATGCTGAAGTAGACCTCATTGCTAAGTCTCAAGGCGGCGGTGTGGCCCTCATGACCGCAGGGGCGGCTCCTGAGCGTTATGGGGCGTTGGCGCTTATTGCCCCAGCAGGACTCACACGGGAGGCTTTGGGCGATACACCACTACAACGTCGTTGGCGCTTTCTAGGGAGATTTATAATAGAAAATGGATTAGATCCGACCATGGATCCTCGCCGTGATCCCGGTAATGTCCTGGCGATATATGAAGTGTCACGTCGAATGATCGGAGATATCCTTGGCGGACGCCTTAAAGCAAAGCTCGATTTTGCCTTGAGTATGAACCTGGCTGGCCAGCTGGCCAGCTTAAGCGAGGACCACCCCGCTAGATTATTTGCAGGTATGGAAGATAGCGTGTTTCGTCTTGCGGAGTATGCACAATCATTGGGCAAAGTTAGCTGTCTTGATCTCATTGAGCCTATAGCCGGACCGCATGCGCCAACATTGAACGCAGCGGGTGCAGAGCAGCTTTTGATAGCTGGGCGTTGGATTCGATCATTAGTAGCCAGCTAAGCTATAATAGTCTTCAGTGAAAGTCGATCTGAGTAAGACTAGTCATATTCTGTTATATTTCTACCCGCTATCAGCTTTGGCGTCGGTTGGGCATTTGTAACTCTCCTACCGAACTGGCCTTTTTGGCTAGAAGGGCTATCACCTTTGGCCGCCTACGGCGTGCTGTATAGCTCTTTTGAGCGTTTTGCTTGGCATTGGCCTCTTTTCCGAATGTTGGGCATCGTAACCGTACCGGATTTGCGTGGTCGTTGGGAGGGTGAGCAACTATCTTCCTTCAAGAGTAGTAACGGTAAACCGGTACAATCTCACGTCGTACTCGAGGTACAGCAGACATTCTCAGGAGTTTCCGCCACGACTTACTACTACCGCTGGAATGCAGCGCGGTCAGATAGTACTTTTTTAGAGGTAGCTGGCGAGCCGGCATTGGTAATTATTTTTGAGAGTGAGCCAGGCGTGCATCACCATGCGGGTGCGGGAACTGCCAATAAGGGTGTGGCACGGTTGCGCTATCTGCCCGATGAGCATCTGATCATCGGCAATTACTTTAATACGAGCGGCAACCAAGGGGAGCTTAAGTTGCATCGAGTTAATCGAAGGCTACTCCACCGATTTACCACTTAGCTTAAGTTGACAGTCTACATGTGCTCGGCTGGCTTGATGCCTGCTTATGGTCCTGCCACGCTACAACAGCAGCGATCGAGCCAAATCAGTAACAGTAATAGCACGAGTGACCTCTGGTTGAAGCATATAAGAGCTGACCAAGATATAAGCACTATATTATGCGCTCAGAGCTTACTGACAGCCTTCCCTCTGGAACTAGCCCCTGTTATTTGTTATACTCAGCTCGTATTTGTCGGGGTGTGGCGCAGTTGGTAGCGCGCAGCGTTCGGGACGCTGAGGTCGAAGGTTCAAGTCCTTTCACCCCGACCAGAAGTGTATCCAAGCTCCTTGACCAGAATTACAAATAGTTTATTTTAGAGCTAGTTAGCTATTTCGTTATCCCTACTTGATGCCACATGTTCGTCACATTTTTAGCATATTCATTTGCCGTCAGTTAGCTTAAAAGTGGTAGAATCATTATGAAGGCAAAGTGTTATACGAAGGAGACATGATGTTGGAAATGAAGAAAAAACCAGTACCATACATACCGACACGTGCTACGTGGACTCTCCTCATCATTTGGCTCGCTTTGATCTCAATTTTTCTAGGCATCGTGCTACAGCAACAATTTTTTTGGAAATAACGAGAAACTAGCAGCTAGTCGCAGTAAGGGTAATCAGCCTGCCCACAAAGAGACTTTAAGTGGTAGTCTGCATATAAAGAGAACAAATATTTATAAAATGCTCCACGAAGTATACTTTTCATTTGCTGTTTTTAGCGATGGGTAATATGCTGAAGCTATAAGGCAATTTATATAAAGCATGTCAACTGGGGGGTGGGATGAAACGAGTAACTCGGGGTATTTTTAGGAGTCGCAAACAAAAAATTCTGATGACGATCGTAGTGCTTGGAGTGACCGCTGGCATCACTCAAACAGGCACTTATGCGGCGTTCACGTCAACCGCTAATGTTGCGCAAGCTTCTATAAGCTCGGGGCTCGTAACGCTTGCAGTTCCCGGTGCAGGAACGTCCAATCGGCTTACGCTTGGAGCCAGTAATATTGTTCCTGGTGATACGCTCCAAAGAGCAGTTGATCTTAACGATACAGGGAATACCAATCTTGCATCAATAACATTAACAGTGACAGCCACATCAAGCTCATTGTTAGATACCGATACTACAAACGGCCTACAACTGGTTGTCGATAAATGCTCTGTTCCATGGACGGAATCAGGTAGTTCGCCGGCTTATACCTATACTTGTAGCGGTGCTACCTCAAGTGTTCTTGCTTCTCGGGCTGTTATAGGGGCGACGTTAGCTCTAAGCAATTTAACAGCAACCACCGCAGGAGCAACAGATCATCTGCGTGTTACATTAACCTTCCCGTCGGGCGCAGGTAACAGCCTTCAAAATCAAACATCAGCAATTACATTTGCCTTTATTGGGTCGCAGAGGACTGCAACAAACGAGTAAAATACGATGCGACCCATACCCTTGCGACGAAGGCTCAAAAAAGCATTAGGGTCAGCCACCGGGATACTGCTGACTTCTTTTGTGGCCGTGGTTATCGTTATGAGCATAACAATAAGTCTAGGCCCTCGTATCGGTCGCTATAGAATTTTGACGGTCCTTTCGAGCAGCATGGCTCCCAAGATACCGAAAGGATCCCTCATAGTGGTGCATTCTATACCACTTCAGAGCATTCAGGTGGGTGATGTCCTGACCTTTTGGACTCCGGGTGTTTCAAGCATTCTCGAGACGCACCGTGTAAGCAAAATATTGAAACCGGGGTTACAACCCATAGTGCAAACCAAGGGTGATGCAAATAGCCAACCCGATCCTTGGAGTATCCGCTTATTGACCGAGCCGGGGTGGAAGTTAAGCTTGACTTTGCCAGGTGCTGGTTATATTTTTCAACAATTACGAACTCCCGTCATACAGTTCTTCACGATAGCTATGGCTCCTGTGGCTTTGGCAATAATTTGGCTTCGTGACATATGGAGGCCAAATGAAAAAGGGTAGTTATGCGTAGAAGGCGTCGACAACTATAAGATGAAGGCATGCCGTATCGCCATACGCATGCTAAGTGTGGTGACTATCTTGACTTTAGCCACAACTTCCTCCACATTTGCGGCGTTTACCAACACAGTTAGTATTGCGCAAGGAGCAGTGACATCGGCTACGCTTCAGCCACCATCGTCTCTCACTGCAACGGGTGGCTGTCAGAATTTAGTTATTGGCCCCAAAGTGACACTTAACTGGACGGCGACTACTTCAATCTTTGCGATGAGCTATAATATTTCTCGGTCAACTGCCAATGGCGGGCCTTATACGTTTCTGGCTACGGTAGCCGGACAAAGTACGATTACTTACACCGACACCACAGCTAGTGGATTAAATACGACCTATTACTATGTCCTGCAGTCGGAATATCTTAACTGGGGTAGTGTGAACAGTAACCAGGCGGCAGGGACAACTCCTCTACTTTGCCTCTAGGCATGAAGATTCCTTAGGCTGTTTTGAAAAGCCTTGAACTAAGCAGATCAGGGCACTGATACTTGTATCTAAGCATACCTAGCAGCTGTCACTGTCATTAAGCAGCTTATGTCGAATAGTGACCTTTGGATTGCGGCATTGTGCACATACTTTGCTAACGCGACAATGATTTGACGCTCTTCGAGTACGCTGGATGGAGCCGTCCTCAATTGACCTAGTCGGCTTCTCGGTAGCTAATGACTAGGCTAGTATATTGACGGCTCTAGCGGCTACCAGGGCAATAGTTATAAGCGAAGTAGTAGACTGTAACGACATCAAAAATTTTGCCCGGTGGGTAAGGGGCATTGTATCAGTTGGGCTAAAAGCACTCGCATTAGTAATGGACACGTATAGATAATCGAAAAATGTTGGCACCCAATTTTTTCTCGATAGGTTGGTCTCACCTACCATCTGGGGAAACATAAAGTCAACTGGGGGAACATCAGTGGCTTGATTCTGGTTACCATTAGTGTCGAGCTCCCAGTACCAGAGGCCAAAGATAATTATATTAGTTAGGTAGATTGCCAGTCCCGATACAATGAGCTCTTTACCGGTAACCTGCCTAGAGCCAAATAAGCTGTTAATAACCAGCACGAGTGAAAGTATATTGGCGACTGAAATCAGCGCAATGAGTAGTATCGCCAAAGTACGTCTGAGGCGAGCTATCGCTGGGTGCTTGCGTGACGCAAATATGGCCAGGGCGACGAGTAATAGGCTCTCGAAGCCAGCAATTATATATTTAGGGCCAATAGTTAACTTATTGTTCAATACAAGCTGCAACGCTATTGCGACCACTACGGCCAGATGTACATGCCAGTAGGGTTCTATGTTCGCATAATGGTGAAGTCGCGCCAGTTTCATTGCTTCTCTAGTATAGTTAACCTTGCGGAAAAAGCTAAACTCTATTGGCTTTCATCCCCTAATGTGAGTGTATCTCGTTTATCTAGCTGGCGTCGTTTTTTATCTCACCTTACGCTAGTAATAGCGCACGTATGCAAAATGTGCAAAATTGTAAGAATTCTCCAAGTAATCTTCAAGCATGAGCGTGCATAATGAAGCTTGCTAAACGGAGGGAACAAATGAAAAAAATCGAACTACCCGAAGATTACGCCATTGTGCTACGGCTTATCACGGTTCGCGGCCGAGAGAATTTTACTAGTCTGGCCGAAACGCTGCGCTTTGACCATGCGCGGCTCGCGCATATCATTCAGAACTTGCAACATAAAGGATTGATCTTAGGAGGTCGGTCCGTCTATGGGGACGCCTGGATTCGCCTAAGTACGAAAGGTAAGCGGCTTATGCGTAGCATGCGATCAGATATGTATCCGGCCTTTGGCTAACCTAATGAGTCAGCGACTAGTTAGAGAAACGGCTGCATACTCTAAGGCAGTGCTACAATAAAACCATGTGGACGATTGTAGCACTGCTAGTTGTCTTTTTAATTGTGGTCTTTGCCGAGTATTTATCTCGTTATAAAGGAGTCCACTCAGAGCTCACTCGCAAGATGGTGCACATCTTGGTGGGTATGTTTGTGGCCTTCTGGCCATTCTTCTTAAGCTGGCGTCAGATTCAAGTATTGAGTCTTCTTTTTTTAATTACAGTTATCTTATCGATCCGTTTAAGGGTATTTTCGTCGATCCATGCCGTTTCGCGTAACAACGTTGGCGAGGTACTCTTTGCGTTAGTGATCGGTATGCTAGCCCTTATTAGTAGTAAGGACTGGATTTTTACTGCGGCTATGCTGCACTTAAGCCTAGCCGATGGTCTGGCTGCGATTTGTGGTCTTGCCTGGGGCGAGGGAAGTACCTATAAAATTATGGGGCGTACCAAGAGTCTGGTAGGTAGCTTAGCGTTCTTCTTCACCTCAGTATTGATCATGGTATGCTTTGCGGCATTTAGCGGATTGAACTATAGCGCAGTGACACTTGTATGGCTGCCGATTGCTGCAACGATCGCTGAAAATGTGTCCGGAGAGGGGACTGATAACCTGGTTGTGCCGCTTTTGGTTGCGCTTGTGCTGACGAGCTCATTGTAATCGGTGCGGTGGCCATACGATGTTATAATGGGCCCATGATGATCGTCGCTCTTTTTTCATGGTGGTATGGTGCTGGTTGGGGACAACGCAGCAGGCGGGTCGGGGTCAGAATACAGCTTGCTTTGGAGATGTTCTCGGTATCACTGCTCCTTAAAACATTATTCGACCCCTTCCGTCAGATTAGCGCAGGGCAAGTTCGGGGCTCGTTCGACATGCGTATGCACGCACTAGGAGATCGTTTATTCTCACGTGTCTTTGGAGCAGTAGTCCGTAGCTTGTTTATTTGTATTGGCATCGTCTATGCACTACTCACCGGACTATTTGGTGTCGTAGAGCTGGCTCTATGGCCAGCCATACCGCTGCTGCCGGTCATTGGGCTTACGCTCATGCTGACAGGCTGGAAGCCATGAACCAGAACTTCTTTAACTATGCGAGTATACGTGCACAAAAAGCCCGCATGGCGCACCATTTTGCGCATAAGCTTATCTCTACACTATTGCTGATTAGTGGTTGGACGATTATTCTCGCTGGACTTGGTTTAGCCCTGGCATTGAAGGCGCCAGTTGGTTGGCTCATCGCAGGATTCGGTGGCCCTTTTATCATGGCGGCTGCTTGGAGTAAGGCGTTACAGGAGCTACCCCCCAATTCAAAGGGGCAAACTATCGATGATCTTTTGGATGTCGACGTGTTAGGCATGTTGTCCGAGACACATACGCCACAGCAGTTAGCTACTATCGTGCTGCAGCTGCAAGGGGGCAAATTTTTTGCGGCACGGTTTGGCATCGGTCCGGAGTTTTTTACCGCTCTTGCCAGCAATCAGCCTGGTGATAGCATTCGGATATGGCAAGAGGCGGAGCGTTTGCGCGGCTTTCTGCAACTGCCAAGTATTAGCAGTGCGATTGTAGCCGCCGCCATTATTCGGACCGTCCCCAATATAGACCAGGTGCTGGCACCCCTGCATCTCGGCCAGGATGATATAACGGCTGGTGTAGGGTGGTATGCACACTTAGAAGCGATTATTGCCGAAAGCCGTAAACATAAACGAGATGGCGGCATTGCTCGTGATTGGTCGTTCGGGTACACACCGCTGCTTCAACGATTTGGATTTAATATTAGTGAGCATGTGGGCCATGAGGGTTTGCTCAGCCATGATTTGCCCAGTCGCCAGGTATTGGCGCAACAGGTTGTACATCAATTGACGCAAGGTGGGCGTCGAAACGTCGCCCTTGTCGGGGCGTTAGGAAGCGGCAAAACGACAATCGTACACACCCTAGCGAAGAAGCTATTAGAGGCTGATCCAAGCTTGCCGTCCGCTATATATTATTGGCAGATTATTGCCTTGGACCCATCGTCGCTCATTGCCCAGGCGAAAGGCCGAGGTGATCTAGAAGCGCTGGTTCAGCAGCTATTATATGAGGCACTGCAAGCTAAGAATATTATTTTGTTTTTGGACGACGCTCAGTTGTTTTTTGAAGATGGCAGTGGTTCGGTTAATCTAAGCAATATATTGCTGCCAGTATTAGAAGGTGGTGCTATGCGTTTAATTTTAGCCATGGATGAGCAACGCTGGCTGCGTATTTCCCAGAGCAATCCCGCACTCGTGCAGTACTTGAATCGTGTGCAGGTTCAGCCTACTGATGAACAGGAAACGATGCTCGTTATGGAGAACCAGCTGCCGATCTTTGAGTATCAGCAAAACGTAGTCTATACCTATCAGGCATTGGATACGGCCTATCGTTTAAGCAGTCGGTATCTCGGTGAGCAGGTGATGCCTGGTCGTGCTTTGAAGCTGCTTGAGGCAGCGGCTTCATTCCAGGTGCAGCAATTCGTTACGGAACGCTCCATTGAGCAGGCCATTGAACAAACTCAAGGTGTTAAAGTAGGCACCGCTGATTCGACAGCAGAGCGAGAGACACTACTGAATCTTGAGCAATTAATTCATAAACGTATGATCAATCAGGTCCGCGCCGTTCAGGTAGTCAGCGACGCCTTGCGTCGAGCCCGAGCAGGAGTAAGTAACGTAGATCGACCTATTGGCACGTTTTTATTCCTAGGACCAACGGGGGTTGGAAAAACCGAATTAGCCAAGAGTGTTGCTGCAGTATTCTTTGGCGGCGAAGATCACCTCGTACGTATTGACTTGAACGAGTACTCTGGGCCGGAAGATGCACAACGCCTTATCGCTGACGCTGCACAAGATCAACATAGCTTGACTGCACAGATTGCTAAGAACCCTTTTAGCGTCGTGCTCTTAGATGAGATCGAAAAAGCACACCCGAACGTGCTAAACAACTTGCTGCAGATGTTGGACGAAGGCATCTTGCGAGATATAAATAACCGTGAAGTATCCTTTCGCGACGCAGTGATTATTGCCACGAGCAACGCAGGGGCTGACCGCATTCGTCAGCATATTGAGGCGGGGGAACCGTTGGAGCAGTTCGAGGAGCAGTTTACCAACGAGCTGATTAGTGCCGGTGTGTTTCGTCCTGAATTCTTGAACCGATTTGATGAGATAGTACTCTTTAGGCCGCTCAAACCAGAAGAGCTAATGCAAGTTATTGATCTTATTCTGCAAGGCGTCAATAAGAACTTGGCGTCTCAAAAGATCAGTGTGACCGTTGATGAGGACGCGAAGCGTGTCCTTGTGCAGGCTGGTTATGATCCCAGACTTGGTGCTCGCCCAATGCGTCGTGTTGTGCAACGCGCTGTAGAAAATATCGTAGCCAATAACATGCTTGCAGGGAGTGCTACGGCTGGCGCGCAGATTCACATCACCGCTGAGCAGGTGCAGGCTATGCTGAATAGAGGGCAATAAAGCATACGATTGGATGGATGAGGCGATCGAGTCCAAGGCCCCCCGTGCGGCCTTATAATGCCCAGCTTCTCCCAATCCTCAGCCATCACGAGAAAGCGGTAGTTATTAAGGGCACGAACTATATTTCGTACAATAAATTTTATAGCAGCGATTGCTGGCATTGGCGACCGATTAAGTCCTTTTGATCCAATAGAATGGCGAACGGATATTTTCGGAATGACTCTATGGGGTGAGTGAGATCGCGGTAATGGGCTGTCATTTCTTCTTTGTATGTGGAGTGAGTCTTTCGCCTACATGCGCACGTAGAGCGTTGAAGATGACAATTACATCGACAACCTCTTGGATGGCAGCACCATATATTGGTAGGAAGCGTCCGGTAGCGAAGATAAACATGAGGCCTATACTGAGGCCCACCCCTACTAGAACGCTTTGTTTGGCAATACCAAAAGTACGACGAGCTATTTGAACACTCTGGGCGACACGTTCAAGGTCATCCAGGAGGATGACAACATCAGCAGACTCACTAGCGGCAGCGGCACCACGAGCCCCTAAGGCGATACCAACATCACTGGCAGTGAGTACGGGGGCATCGTTAACGCCGTCGCCGACAAAGGCTACGGGCCGCTGTTTGATCCGTTCAATAGCATGGATTTTATTTCCAGGCAAGGCACCGGCGACAACCTCATGAATGCCTAGTTGTTTCGCAACTTTTTTAGCAGTACTGGCGTTGTCACCCGTTATCATCAAAAAATTATGGACACCGGCTTTCTTAAGTTTCTGCAACGTGGACTTACTCTCTGGTCGAACTTCATCAGCAAAGGTGATGACACCAGCTAGCATCCCGTCTGTTGCCACGAAGGTCGCGGTTTGATCGTATTGTTTTGCAGAGAAGTTTTTTGGCAGCTCTATATGGTGTTCAATGAGTAGATCTAAGCGGCCTAGTACTACTGCGCGACCTTTGACGGTAGCAATAATGCCTTTGCCTGCGATTTCACGAATGCCCTTCACGGTTATTTGTTTCACGCTTTCTGCTCTGGCCTTGGCTACGATTGCTATCGCTTGTACATGATTGGAATGTTGCTCGAGGCTCGCGGCAAGTCCAAGTAGCTCGGCCCGTTCCAGGTGGCCATATGCCGTTACTTTTTCTACTTGCAACTCTCCTCGAGTAAGCGTACCCGTTTTGTCAAAAGCAAAGGTTTGTGCGGTAGCCAGTTTCTCCAGTGAAGCACCATTCTTAATGATTATGCCGTGCTTCGCGCTACGACTCATGCCTGAGATGATAGCGATCGGTACTGCCAAAATAAGCGGGCACGGTGTAGCCACGACAATAACTTCCAGAAAACGAATAGCTTGGCCACTTTGTACCCAGGCAAAGCTTGCAATAGTAAAGGCCGTGATAGTGAACGGTAAGGCATAGCGATCAGCGAGACGGACAAATGGGGCTTGACTGTTTCGAGCAGACTGCACTAATTGAATTATTTGTTGGTACTGGCTATCCTCGGCGACGTTAATAGCTCGCGCTGTGACGGGTCCATCCAAATTAATAGAACCACTTAGTAGATCATTACCAGCTTCTCTCGTCTGCGGCAGGCTCTCCCCAGTAAGGCTGGACTCATCGAAGCTGGCTGTACCTTCTAGGACAACTGCATCAACCGGCACAAGCTCCCCTGGACGAATAATGAGCTTTTCGCCCTTGCGTACTTCGCTTGCTCGTACTTCAATTTCTTTCCGGCCCCTTAAGACATGCGCCTTTTGTGGCGCACGACTAAGCAATACGTCTAGCTCACGGACCGCACGCTGCCCGGCATAGTGCTCCAGGGCCTGACCACCAGATAGCATGAGGACGATGACCATACCGGCCCAGTACTGCCCAAGCAGCACAGAGCTGATGATAGCAACAGCAGCAAGAATGTCTACGCCATATTTACCGGTTCGTATATCCCGCCAAATTTCGCTAAGGAAAGGCAGTAGTGCGGCTAGAGCTACGATGATGAGCAGCACATGTGCAGCGATATGCCAGCCCGCTACGTCCACGGGTAACGCGATCACTGATGCGAGAAGTGCGCCCGAGAACAAATAGTATTGCCGAGCAATTTTTACGAAGTTTTTCATCAGTAGTAGTATAGCAAGAGTCGAACGTTTATCTGACCTCTATATATAGAGTCATCTATAAAAATAATGCGAGCCCGAAGCTCGCATTATTCTACATGTCTCTTTTGGGGCGAGCGATGGGTCTCGAACCCACGACCTTCGGAACCACAACCCGACGCTCTAACCAACTGAGCTACGCTCGCCAAAATCAACAAATCTACTCTAGCATTTTTTATCTGAATAATCTACCCCCCTCCATCTCTGTTTTTACAAGGCCATACGGATTCTAAAATGCTATACTGCTTTAATATGGTTGCTGGAGCAATTTTATTCGGCCTAGTGTCTATGGTGGGCTATGGCTTGGCGAATGTCTATTCGCTGCCTATTGCGAAGCGGGTAGGGCCTGCGCGATTCCTTTTCCTGCGTGGCCTAGCCATCTGTCTTATATTAATAGTTACTGCTATTCCGACAATGCATCACTTAGCGAACTGGCGAGCAACAATTGCCGCATTTGCTATCGGGCTTTTGGGCTACTTGGCACCACTGGCATTCACGCATGGCATCAAGATTAGCCGTATCAGCATTGTGGCACCCATTGCTGGGACGGCACCATTTATTACGGTATTACTATCGGCATTACTGCTGGGCACGCATGTCGGAAGCGTGCAGTGGCTAGGTATCATGCTCATTTTGGCTGCCAATATTGCAGTGTCTCTTAATTTTCGTAGCTTGCGAGACTCTAACGTACTGAAACTGGCAAGCGGGGTCCCTTATGCTTTGGTGGCGGCATTGCTCTGGGGAGTGGTATTTTTCCTGATTATTTATCCTACTCGGTCGCTCGGGCCGTGGTTATCCGCATTGCTTATGGAGATTGGTGTCACTGCGGCTGCGGCGGTACACGTCTGGCTTCGGCATGAAGGATTCGCTTTTAAACAGGCGGTTAGTCGGCCGATGCTTGCAAACGCATTGCTAATAGCTGGCGGGACCCTAGGATATACCATCGGCGTTCATTCATTTAACATCGGTATCGTAGCGACACTCAGTAATTCTACGGCTGTCGTATCTATTATAGCCGCTACGCTTGTGCATCACGAACGGCTGACACATAATGAAAAAATATTGGCCGCCCTTATGACTCTTGGGGTCGTGGTTGTCTCCGTATAATGCAGGATGCTTAAGACATGGGCCGATTCGTCAGTAGTGTTACGGGAATGGCATAGACTGAAATCGGAATGGGTGGCCATAGCTCTGCTATTGAACGAGGTTAGCGGGCTAATTAACTAGGCTAATTATGTTAAAGCACCCTATAATGCAATCAATGCGTATAGGTATAATCGGTACGTTGTTAGTAGTTGGTTTATCGTTCGTTATTCCTGTTTCGTATGTGCATGCAGCTTGTGCGTCATTGGCGAACGACAAAGGTCAAGCGATCGGTTCACTGCAGGTACCTAGCTCAGGTGACTATGCAATATGGTTGCGCATACTGCCGGCTTCAGCGCAGAATACACTCTTCATACAAGTAGATAACCAATGCCCCAGTGTCGTGGATGGCGGTAAGTCAGAACAGGCATTCCGTTGGGTCTCCATGGCTGCTAGCCCTTCACCTCTCATAAGGCTTGAAGCTGGTCAGCATACGATTAAACTTGCAGGACGTGATGCTGGGGTTGGCGTAGACCGTGTCATAGCAGCAACTGCCAGCTGTATTCCAATCAATACAGGCAGTAACTGCCTAGTCCTGCCTGGCAATAATAGCAACCAGAATTCTGTACCAAGGTTTCGGTCCTCTATTCCAGCTCCTCCGCATGGTCGCGGAGTTAATTGGTGGTTGCTTGCTTTAGGGTGTTTGGTGGCCATAAGCGCTATGAGTTTTGCTACCAGATTATACCTGTCTAAAAGAGAGCATGGAGGAGGCCATATTATCGGGGTGATAGGGGGAGCGGAATCGCAGCCAAGCGATTTGCTTTCACGCCTTCGGCAACACGCACCGCTCATTAGTGCAATCGCGGTAAGTATTGCTGGTATAGCAATTATCATCGTGAGCGCTTCGACAGGGCCACAGCTATCATTCGAAGTCGCAACCGGGGCACTATCTGGCGAAGCCAAGATTATTAACAATCCCCAAGCCTTTAATGGAAAGTATGTTGCTTTTGATGGTAACTCCGTAATTAATAGTAATAGTGGCGTCAAGGGGAATAGCGGGAACATTCCCGCGCACATAGGATCCTCCACAGCCGGGGGAGGCAGTTCTACCCCACTTCCCGGTGGAAGTAATGCTGGTAGTGGCGGAATAACGCCTACTCCTCCTGCCAATGGCAAAAACTGTGCGAGCAGGCCCTCGGGCTGTGGTTATCCGGACGAAACCAATACGGGCTGGCAGCACACAGGGGCTGTGCTTACAGTCGTTACGCAGGATCCGTATATTATTAGCACGCCTGGTGCTGTAATAGCTGGGCTTGATATCCGTGGTTGCATTGAAGTGACGGCCACTAATGTAACTATCAAAAATTCAAAGATAACGTGCAGCAATCAGCCTATGGTTAAAAATTTTCAGCCGGATGGTAATGGCGGGCTTAATGATGTTGGTGCCGGTCTCGTTATGCAAGATGTGGAATTTGACGGGATGGGGGATGCTGACTCAGCAGGGGTTGCCTTTGATAGCTACACGATTATACGTGGTAACTTCCATAATATTGGTACGGCTATTCGGTTGGGCAATAACGTCACCGTTCAGGATAGCTACGTGCACGATATTGCGGCGACAAGCACTAGTCATAATGGTGGCTTCCCATCAGATGGCGGCACAGGTATTATCGTTAGACACAATACCGTGCTCATGAATGTTCAGAACGGCTTCCCGATTGCGCTTTACAATGCCGAAAGCCCAGGGGTCGTCGTTAAGGATGTGGTTGTCGAAAATAACCTGTTAGCTGGTGGTAACTATATCATGTACTGTGGTGCGCCTAGTAAGACTAGTCCTAACCTGACAGTTACCGGTAACCGCTTCAGTAGAAGCATCTATAGTAATGGCGGTTATTATGGCGACGCCGCTAATTGCGAGGGAGCAGCCCAATGGTCTAATAACTATTGGGATGAAGACCTGTCAAATGTAGGAAATTAGTTTTGAAAGTTTAGATCACGATTCTTTGAAACTGTATTAGAGACTAAGCTATCATTTGGTGCCCCGGGCAGGATTCGAACCTGCGACCTTGAGCTTAGAAGTCTCCTGCTCTATCCAGCTGAGCTACCGGGGCCTATGAATATTATAACAGGGAAGAGCCTATAGGGTGCAGTGCTTAGTGAATGGCTTGCTTGCGTGGGCCATTTGTAGTCAGTACGACACGGTCGATATTCGTTGGCGTGTTGGTAGCGCTCGTCCATAGGTGCCTCCCTGCCTCGAGGATAATGAGCTTTGATGCTTCAACATCCCCCTCCGCATGTCTCTCGGAGCAATATATCAAGAATATCTACTTAGTGAGTAAAGGATGGGAGCTACATAGTTTAGTTAGTTTCGATATTGTCGCCAGTAGAAAATATCTGCGCATCTTCCGCATAATGCCTTGGAGGTAGGCCGGATTCCAAATTATGGAATTCAGGGAAAGGTCTTGGCCTAGTTGTGTCCCTAAGTACAAGCCCGTACTTGACTGTATCGGGGTCAAAAATGTCATCTACATAGCCTATCTCGTAAGGCGAATGAGTATAAAGTATGCCAGTTCTACCGAATACACAGAGCCTCCTCTTAAACATCCGAACACATTGCTCTAAGTAACTACCGTGTACGATTCCCCGAAGCACCTCTTGTTCACTTAGCAAACGATTAAAACTTGCGTGTGTCTCATGGCCACTATCTAGAATACCTCGATCGGGTAACGACTGGAATCTTTGACCAGGAGGAAAACGATCCCAAAAATCACCAGCTCGTACACCTACTACAGGATCATAAATAAGTATTGGCAACGGAGAGTGATCAATTTTTTCATGAAGTGCTGCCTCGTAGAGTTCCACATCGCCACTTATTGGATGCGCACTCAGACGATGATAATCTGGATGTACGAAAAAATCAGCTTGAGGGCCGTATTCAGTTCCTGTCTTCATTGGAGTTCTAGGCCCGTTCAAAAATATAATTATAACATATATTCAAATATATTGGAGCAGTCACCTTGCAACAAAAAATGACCTTCATATAGGGTCATTTTAAGCATTAGCGTAGTGGTGCGGGTGGCGGGAGTCGAACCCGCGTAGCTAGTTTGGAAAACTAGAGTAATGGCCGTTATACGACACCCGCAAATGATAGTATCCATTATACCAGACAGAGGTGAAGGTTGAATATAATAGTATATTGTTGTATTATATATTAATATGAATAGAGATCCTTGGCATATCACGCCGCCCGAAGCTGGTGTTGCTGATCCTTCTAGGCGTGCGCTACTTATCGCCACAGGCGCAGGTGGCATTCTCGCGATTGCAGGTTGTGGCCGTGGCGACATACAGCCCCTCGAAGCTCCGACGCCGAGTCCACCCGAGGAAGCTCCACCACCAGAGCCGTACAGCTACCCTAACGTGCATGAGGGCTTAGAGGAAAGTAATGACCCACAGCTAAGACTACTTGCAGCGTATGAGCGTAGGCTTGGGCATGGGCTGGAATATATGACGCTCGTTACTGGTTTACCTCATAGTGCAGAGGAAGCAACGAGCCACGCCAAAGCGATGCATGAGCGATTGTTTAAGTGGCACAAGTTTGGTATTAAGCCTATTGTTGTCATGGAACCTAGATACGGCAATGAAGCTGCGGATCTTTCAAGGCTGCATAGCCAAGACTATATTGGTGTCGCGGATTCCGCTCCAGGCGTGCTTGATATCTATTTCCGTACCCTTCGTTGGGCAGGGGTTACCGATGAGCAAATGGGTACCTGGGTACCATACCCTGAGCCAAATGTGCCAAAGTGGGGCGGTGGTGTTACTGACCCTGGTACGTTCCGCGCCAACGTGACTGGCGCTGCACAATGCATCAAAACCCATTTTTCTAATGCGAAAGTATCTATTATGCTCGATAGTACGTCATATCGTACTGGAGATGATGCCAAGAGCCATTTGTTGTCGTACACAAAAGGTATAAATCATCCGACTGATCCCGTCTCCTCGAATCTAGTTGATTCAGTTGGGCTTCAAGGCCTTCCGGCGAAACATGGGGATAGAGCAGAGCGGTTCTTGCCTGCTCAGGCAGTCATTGCTTGTGCGAATGAGCTTGATGTTAAGGAGGTCTGGGTTGCTTCAGGAAGCTTTGCCAGTCGCAAACTGCCAGGAGAAGGTAGGCTCACAATGAGTGATGCCGCACGTACTGCACAGCTATTTGACGAGCTGCAGCAGCTAAAATTGATGCAGGCTGCCGGTCTCAACGTACACGTCAATCTCCTTGTTGGCAACGAGAGAGGCGTGGACTGGTCTTACGAGAGAAGTCCACTCGTGCTTGAGGCTGCATTAACTGCCGCGGCTCATGCCGGATTTGAAACCACGCTTTCCTTCTAGACTATTTTGAAGCTGCAGCCAGCTGTTTAAAGACGATATACGCTGGTTTTTGCGTGCCATTGTGGCGCGTTAGGCCGAAGAAGTTTTCGTTGGTTGATGGATCAGTGCCGGCATCCTGATAGGAGTACCAGAAGAAAGGGCCAACCCAGTTATATGATTGGTATAACGTTGCAGCGTCAGTGAGAATTTTGGCTTGTAAAGTTTCATCTACAACATAGGGCTGTGCCTTGAGGTTTGGATTAGCAATTGTAGAGACTGGTCCGGGTCCTCCAGTTGGTGCACCAAATTCAGTGATCCATATTTTTTTATTGCTCTCACCATTAGCGACCATGGTCTGTCGTAGGCTTGATTGTGTCGCTGCCATTTGGTTCCAGGCATGGTCAGCTGAATTAGTGGGACTTAGAGGGAACGTATATGGGTGATCGGCTACGGCGTCGAAGTAGCCTTTTGCGCCAGCAAGATAAATTGCATTCAGGAAAGCCTTCGGTGTATACGAAGTAGCTGTTGTTGCTTGCGGCGAAAGCCCTCCCGTAAGAATATACGAGTCGGCATCTTGATTACGAATTGCGATGAAGGATGCTTTTAGCAGCGCGGTGTAATCTACTGGATTGGAACCGGGCTTCCAGAAATCAGGACTATTTGGCTCATTCCATATTTCCCAATAGTGCAGGCCACTATTTTTGTAACGGCTGGCTACCGCAGCAGTAAATGAAGCAAATTGTCCAAAATCAGCGGGTCGACATTTATCACTGTCGCTACAGTTTGATGCTCTCGCCCAAGCCGGTGTATAGGTGATAAGCCCAAGCACCTGCAGATTATACTTTCTGCTCTCTGCAACAAGGTTGTCATAGGTCGACCAATCAAAGGAGTTGGCATTGTCTGGTTGAATGTGACTCCAATCGAAGTCAAAGCGAATCCAGGTTGCACCACTAGCTGCGATCCCGCTCAATCTAGCATCGAGCTCCTGAGGACTGAGATCTGTAAGTGAGCTACCTGCGGCGATACCGTAGGCATGGATGGGCCCTGGCTTCAATAGTGTATTTTTAGATGTTGGCACTTGTGGTGAGGCACTGCTCATATGCGATAGTGATCGCCAGACGAGTCCCCCGGTGGCTCCTATAAGTATGGCGACAAGCAGTACGATCAAAGGCATGATCTGACGGCGAACTCGCTTTTTGTGAGCTCTATATTTATCGCGGTACATGCGAGAACCTATAATATATTTTTTTCGAGGGGTGTGTCTCATACTCTCATTACTCCTCAATCTTATAGCCTATCATAATATAGAGGTTGATGGCTACGCCGGATAGCTCTATTTTAGGGCATCTTCTTGTTGATATCGATGCATGGCGTAAGACATATCCAGGCGCCTGAGGCGCTTCTAACAAGCACGCTACATGTCAGATAACAAGAGAGATGTAGTATTATTTTATCATACAGTTGTATTTGTAGCCACATTGTTTATTTAAATACTAATAAATGTGTTATACTACCGCAGTAAAATAAGTTGTTCGTTTTCTGTATGAAGTTTCCACCGCTCCTATTCCCTTTTAAACACACGGCGTCACGTGTGTTACACGCCTATGCTGACTACCGTGTGGCTGCAACGCCTCTAGAGAAACAATGTTATAAGCAGAGTCCATCTATTTTGCTTACTTTTGATGATTATGGCTCAGCACGGCAAGTGAAGGATATCCTTTCCATCCTAGCCGATAAAAAGGTGAAGGCTGCATTTTTTTTACAGGGTGATTGGGTGGCAACGCATGAACCATTAGTGCGTCTGATAGAAACTGCCGGCCACGTGGTTGGCAATCACACGTTTTCGCATAGAGTCTTACGAGGTCTGTCTGTAGAGGCTGCAACTCAAGAGATAGAAAATGGCTTACCAGGCCCATGGCTGCGGCCTCCACAGGGGCGCTACAATAAAAAGGTACGCCAACTTGCTGCAAAGCTTGGGTATGTCATTTGCTACTGGAGTATCGATAGTAGAGATTGGACCGGAGCCTCCAGCGAAGAGATGCGTCATACTATTCTGCATGAGCTGCATCCTGGCGCCGTTATTTTGTTTCACCTACACGGTGCGCACACGATTGAGCTGTTACCAAGCCTTATTGACGACATCCAGGCACGAGGCTATCGGCTTACTACTCTGGATGAGGTTTGGTCACCTCCAAAGAGGCTACTTATAGATAAGCACACTGCCTGAGTTATAGAGCAGGTTTTTATTGTTGTTCAAGAAGCTATATGGCACGCTATCGGATAGTTGTTTGCCATTGTAGTACAAAGGAATTTCATTGAAGGTCGTATTGCCATTACTAAGATAGACGTAACTATCAACGGGGATGGCAGCTGGCACAAGTACGGGCTGGGCAAAAATAATTGAGTTGCTGTAAGTAATCATTTTTCTTCGGGCAAATTCATCGGCATACACACGTGAACCCTTTGGTGAGTTCATGAGTAGCCATTGATCGGCGGTAATTTCATCTTGATGCGTGTAATATGCTTCGTAGTAAAAGCCAGAGTTGCTTAGTGCAAGGACTGATTTATAGCCACCAGTCAGGGTTGAAATAAAGCCTGACAATATCAGGAAGAAGATCGTGAGTAGGGCTGCAATAACGCGAGGCTGCCACTTTTCAGGAATGCGAACCAAACGCAGCAGCCAAAAACAGGCGAGAATAATCGGCACACTCAACAGTACGAGGCTCTGTTGGATAACTCGAAGAATCCCATAGTCCACAGCACCTGAAGGCAGAATGACCTGTAAAACAATAACCGCTAAGCTGGCTATTCCGAGAAAAATGTATTGTGCTGGAGGCAGCTTGAGCCGTTTTCGTTTGAAGCTTAGCGCAATGAGACCAACAACGATTAGTAACTCGATCAATAGTGCATAGACCTGTCGAGTGGCATCGTATACTGCCACAAGGAGTGATGTTGGCACGTGCAGTTGACGTAAAGCCGAGCCTTCTTGGGCGTTCACTGGTTTTACCGCTACGATTGGAGCGGCTTTTATAATGGCATTAGGGTAGTAAGCGTTTGCTGGAAGGTTCCGATTTTTGCTCACGAATGACAGGTACTGGTCGAGTGGCGTTCCTTTAGGAGCGACCTGTTTAGTCGAGGTCGATGCAGTAGCGCCACTATGGTGGATGGCCTGGGGTAGAGCATGTATAGTGGCGGTGATTGTTTTGGAAATATTGCCTGATGTATTGGTTGCCAGTGTATTCCAGCAGAAGATAACCACCAAAGCGGCTATAACGACAGCCGGGCTATAGATAACGCTTCGTAGTTTTGGCTTCGGTCCAGTTTTCTTTTTACGAAATAGCCGGATGCCAACACGTAAGCCAATCATGAGAACAGCCGCAAGTCCTAAGACGCTGACAGCAACGTAGCTCGTAGAATAGTGAGACAGAATCATGCCGACCAAGAATAGAAATACCAGACCATCTTTTTGCCATTTGACCAGTGTTTTATCGAGTCCGGCCTGCAGGGATAGGGCCAGACAAAGCAGCGCAATTGCTTGACGATTTAGCATGGTCATATCAGTGAGAAAGGTGGGGAAGGTTAGGAAGGTAAAAACGGCTAAAAAGGCAACTTTTTTACCCGTGTACCTATGGAGAGTGGAATACAGTACGGGGGCAATAGCGGCAAAAAGTAGCTGATATACAAATTTAAAAATATAGGGATCTGAAATGCCGGTGAGCTTTTGGAAGATAGTCGGTAAAATAGTGATGCTTAAGCAAGCATTATAGGCGTCCTGGTAGTATTGCATGTGCCATGCAGCATGGCGTAAAGTAAGCTCGAAAACCTGATACTCTTGCATGACATCATGCCCTGTTATATGCCAGCCACGCAGTGAGGTCCCTAAGAGGAGTGCGAGGCATATACCGTACAAGGCAGCTGGGTACCATTTAAGAATCCGTTGTTTATCTCGCCATGCTAAGATCAAAAAGTACGCACCAACACCGCCCATGGCAGTCAGCGCTAACCAGTTTTCACCCCCATTGTTAAGCGTTATCGCTCCGCCTGCTGCAAGTATAGGCAGTATAATCGCCGGCCATACTACGGGCACTGCAGCGGCAATTAATTTGAAGGGTCGTAGCGTGCGTGCGGGTTTTTGGGGTCGTTTGCGCAGAGATGCGCTAAAAATAAAAATAGTTGTAAGACCAGCAATTGCGACCGTGAGGTTTGCGACCGAGAACGGCCTTATAACATCAAAGAGCGGCATAACCTGGTTTATGGCAAGGCCAGTCAGCATGAGCAGGATGAGGCTGAGCCCCAACGAGTAGCTCGCTATGTGGAGGGATGAAGCTGGTTTACGGTAGCCAATTATCGTACGGAGCACAAAATAGCCAGGTGCGAGCGCTAGGAATGCAACCGAAAAGGCTGCTCGTAGCAAAGCAACATGAACGAATAGCGTTAAAAGTGCCCAGGCGGCTGTTATGGCCAGGGCTGTTAGGGTTGGTACGGCCGGCTTTAGTTTTTTAATAAGCTTATTAGCGACGCGCATATAGCTCCTTCGCGTGGTATATGTAGCCACGGACCAAGCCAATAATGACCATACCTTCTTCGGCTAGTTGTAAGTAGGGAAAGCTCATATAGATTAGTTTCCTTCGCGTCACGGCATAATATGGCCACCAGAAATACAGCAACTGAGGGATAAGGAGCAGGGCTATTGGCAGCATCCAGTAATTGTACATGACTGCTGCAGTACTCAAGGCTACTGTCAGTAGTGGATAAGGGAATAGCGGTAGCGTAATATTATTTTCATGATGAAAGCGGAAGTTGACGGAACCGCGTCTGTAGGGTCGTAGTAGATAGTTGGTGAGTGAAGCCATGGGATCGTGAATAATTTTGGCACCTTTCACCGCGTAGAAATGTCGATCAGGAAAGCGTTTGTGGATACGCAGGCTCAGATCACGGTCCTCTATACCGCTCATTTCTTTGCGCCAACCTCCAACAGCCTTCAGGATCTCAACCGGGAATGAACAGTTCGCACCGTATAGTTCCTTAGTCTCCACCCATGCTTCCTGTGTCACGTCTAGGCGGCGAAGTCCAGCAATCAGATAATTATAGAATCGATGCAGCGATGAAATTTGAGTATTGCGTGGCTTCGATTGGGGCGCAAATCCACTCCCAATGGCGCTCACATAGCTTTTGACAATGCCACGTACGGGTTCGGCATGTACTAGCTGTCCGCCTACTCCTGCGGGATTGTGCAGTGCATAACCTGTTGCTAAATGGCTGAGCCAGTCAGCCTCCATGAGGCAATCATCGTCCATCGCGACATAGATAGCTCCCTTAATTGCAGCAAGCCCGGCATTACGTGCTTCAGCAAGGCCAACATTATGCGGCAGGGTGATGCAGCGGATAGCCGGGTAGTCGTTGACAATGAGTGCTGTTTTGTCTGTAGAGCCGTCATTTATGACAATGATTTCAAAACGATCTTTTGGGTAGTCCTGTGACTGTAGACAATCCAGTGTGCGACCGATAGTTGCTTCACCGTTGTACGAGCAGATAACGACGCTCAAGAAAGGGAGGTCTTGATGTGTGCTCATGGGATGTCCTTTTTGGCAGCCTTATGCAACGCACGGATAAAGGAGTTCAGGTTTCGAGCGCGAGAAGCCCAGGCATATTCAGTCTCCGCCAAATGACGAGCATGCTGCGCGAGATGTGTCCTTCTCTCAGTGTCCTTTAGAAGTGATGCAAGCTGTTCGCTGAGGGCAGAGGTGTCATCTGGTGGGGCAACAACGCCTGCACGGCCGTTCTGTACGTACGAGCTAAGGTCGCCGACGGCGCTGACTAGCGGTACCGTCGACATGGCCATATATTGGAAAACCTTCATATTGCTTGCTGCTTTGACAGTTTCGGTATTGGGCTGGTAACAAACCGCGACGTCACCAAATTGAGCATACTTTTGGGCCTCCAGCATGTTGATCCAACCAGTGAAGGTTACTGATTTATTGACACCTAACTTCCGGACCAATTTTTTCGCATCTGGTAATGCCTGACCACCCCCGACGATCGTAATCTTTACATCTGGGACGGCCTGCACCACATCAGGCAGCGCCTGGAGCAATGTTTCGATAAGATTCAGCCGATTGATTGCACCGAAGTAGTATATATTGTTTTGTGGCTGTTTGGTTGAAGGGGGCATGTAGTCAGCGGGCTCAACGCCGTTGGGTAGTAATAAAATCGGCTTACTAGGATAGCGCTTGGCAACGTACGCTTCTAGATAGGTGGATGTAACCACTATGGCGGTCGAGAAGCGTAGCGCCAGGCGCTCACAGATGGCAACTAGTCTATATTGGAACGCGGATTGCTGCTCAGCTTTCATAACCTCACTGCCGAGGTCATCAAGATCAAGAACAACCGGTTTGCCAAGTAGGAGTTTTGGCACCAGACCCAAAATAGTAATAGGCGTAGGCTTATAGAGGTAAATGACATCAGCTCGGGCTCGCAGGATAGTCCAGAGAGAAGTAAAAAGGTAGGGAACAAGATTCAACATAGCAGAGCGAGTCGCGAGCTGCCAGGGTTGCACAAGTGTCACGTCGGGTAACGTAGCGTGAAGTTCAGGCGTGAAGTCGTTATATTTATCAGCAGAAGGCAAGACCATTGACACCTTCCAGCCGAGCACACCTAGGTGTCGACCAAGCGCTACGAGCCGAATCGAGAGCGTGCTGGTATATGAACCAGAGCCGAGCATTAATATCTTCATAATAACTCCTTGACTAGCTTCGATACTGCCTGGGCCTGCCGTTCCCAAGTATATGAGCTACGGAGACGCTTGGCAGCTGCAGCAGCAATTGCCGAGCGTTCTGCAGTATTGCTGCTTGCCACGACATGCAGTGTAGCAGCTAGGGCTTCTGGATTGTGCGAAGGCACAAGATAGCCATCTTTGCCGTCAGTTAGGAGAGAAGGAATGGGTCCGATTGCAGCCGCAATGACTGGTACTTCCCTTGCCCACGCTTCGAGCATAACAGTCGGGAAGGCATCGTTAGCTGTAGTGGGGTAGAGTACGAGAGCAGTAGCACGAACAAATGCTTGATCTTTTTTAGAGCCCGTTTGGGCACCTAGAAAAGTAACCTGTGATCCTAACCGCAGTTCATCTACTCGCGCTTCATAATGCGCGCGGTTGTTGCCATCACCCATGATAGTGAGTCTCACGTTTTTACCATACGACTGTTTGTAACTCGCTATTGCTTCGATGATTTGATCTAAGCCCTTCCAAAAGTGTGTTCGGTCGAGTGATCCGACGAACAAAAAATTCGTAGCAGTCGGCTGTTTGCGGGAGACGATATCGCGTTCCCAAACGGCATTCGGCAGCACCTCAGTCTTTGTCGCCAGCTTAGGCCCGAGGCATTCCTTTACGTAGCTCGAAACGGCCAGAATCTTTTCCGCCCGAGAAAATGTAAGACGTTGATACTGTCCGTATGCGTATGCTACTAGTTTAAATAGAAGGGAATTACCTTTGAGCAGGGTTGATGCGTGGTATACGAGGAAAAACGGTGTCCGACCTGCGGCTAGCGCTGCGGCATCGGCCATTGAAGGAACGGGGCTATGTGCGAGTATCAGATCGGGCTTTTCCCGACGAATAATCTTACGGATGTACAGCGGCCAGAATAAGTTGACCGGAGTATTGGAGAGTTTGAACCACGCACCTAAGCGATATATTCGCATACCGTCTACCATACTCGTTTTAGTAGTATGACCTTTATGGTTTGAAGTTATAATGACAACTTCCCATTTTTTGATGTCGTGAAGTGCAATTCCAAGGCTTCGGGCATAGATTTCTAACCCGCCAATCTTAGGATAATAATATGGCGTTACAACAAGGACTTTCATAGGTCGTATACCTGCTTGAGGCTCAGTGCTTGACGACTCCAATCATAACTCGCTGCAACAGCCTTGGTTTTTTTAGTAGTCTCCCCTAGAAGTTTCTCTATTGATTTGGCAATAGCCCTGGGGGTTGGCTGGCATACAATGCCCAAACCTTCCTCTATCAGGTATTGCGCTGCATTACCTGGATGCCTTACTGTGACTACGGTGAGCCCACAGGCGTATGCCTCCAGAACGGTGATGCCAAAGCCTTCGCGAAAAGAAGGGGAGACAAATACCTTGGAAGATTTCATCAGGCCAAAGAGTTCATCGGACGACTCAAGTCGTCCTGTCATCTCGATGTTCTTTTCTAGACCATGTTTGCCAACCAGTTTTGTAAGGTTTTCGTACTCCGGTCCGGTTCCAATAATAATGCAACGAATGTTGGGGTGTGTAGGTTTCAGCTTCGCAACGGCAGCAATAAGCAGGTCCACATTTTTGTGCGGAATGAGTCGACCGACGTATAGGAGGTCAGTCGTTTTTTTTGCCGGCGGGATAGCGGCAATCTTTTCGTAGTCGATACCATTACCGACAAGGGTCAGAGGCCCCGTATAGTGCAGTGTGTCGCGTAGCTCCTTTTGCGTGTGGCTTGACACAGCGATAATGTGATCAGGCAAGCGAACGCTGAGCTGCTCGATGCCGTAGGCTAGCAATCCCCCGACAGTTCCTATGTAGGCCTTCCATGCAGTTTTCCCCACCACTTCATGCCAGGTTGCATACAGAGGCTTTCGCCTCAGTTTGCTGACAACTTTGGCGGCGAACAATGGGAAGTAAGGCATGTGATCTATCTCGAGTACGTCGAAATCTTTAGTCAGCATCTTTAGACAGGCAAAGCCAAAGAAGAGAGCCTCTTTAATCGAACGGCGATCACCAGCATAGAGTGGATAGAGCCGACATAAGGCATGAAACGTCATGCCATCTTGCTGGTACGTGTCACCACCCTTCCACCATTTCATAGTATAGATTTGTACGTCTTGGCCCATGCCAACGAGTTCTTGAGCGAGGTAATGAATCCTTGTTTCTTTACCACCCTTATGAAAGGGGAGCACAGAATCAGAGACGAGCGCTATCTTCAGTCGTTTGTGGCTCATGAAGTAGCTCCTTATCTATCACTGCGGTTCGTTGCGTTGGTTTCCAATGCATGTTACGGACGTAGGTTCTTAGAATTCGTGAGCCATCACGAATGGGCTTGAGGCTGGAAGCCCCGAGTCGTGAGTCATAAGAAATAGGCACGGAGTAGATTGGGTATCCCAGCCGTGCCATTTTCGTTATCATTTCCATTTCAATTGTAAAATCCTGTGAACTCAAATGATCACGCAATTCTTCAACAACATCCCTAGACCAAGCATAGTAACCCGTCAGCACATCGGTAACCTTAACCTTATAAGATGTACGTACAAGACGGGAATAGAGGCGATTACCAAAGTGATTCATTCGTTTCATAGAGCCGGGGGTAATCTGTCCGTACATCCTTGAACCAATAATAATTTTTGCAAAGCCGCTGTCAATTGGTTCAACTAGGCGGCATATTTCTTCGGGGCGGTATGTATCATCACCATCAAGCATAACAATGTAATCAGCATCGGGTGCAATATTGTAAAAGCCAGTGCGCACGGCATTACCTTTGCCCTGCTCTGACTCATGCACGACGCGGGCTCCAGCGGCTCGGGCAATGTCGGCGGTACCGTCCGTAGAGTTATTATCCACTACGAGAATATCAAGTTCGTACTCTAGCAACTGTAGCCGAGCACGAGGGAATTTTTTAATGACATCGGCGATAGCGTCGGCTTCATTGTAGCAAGGTATCATCACGGTAATTTTTTTCATGATCGAGCCTTGAAGGTTATGTGTTCAGGTCGTCCGGTGAGCGTCACAGAAATTTGTGCTGCTGAGTTTGGTGCGGGTAGACTGAAGCTAAGTAGGATGTCATGGCCCTGCGTATCTACAACGGTTACGTTTCCCCGGGAGAGGACAGTAACATTCCCGTTGCTTGTCATTAACGCAACATAACCGTAGCTTACGGAATGAGCTTCATGGTTACCAATATGAAAAGTGATGTGCTGTAGTTTGCCCGCAGGCGCGTAGAGTGGGAGGTGAGCGCTATTGTTGAAATAGAGCTCCGTAAAACGTTCAGGCTGGTGCGTTGTTGCCAGAGTAAAGGCATGAGCGATCGCGCTTTTATGAGTGATACCAGTATATATACCGCCAGTGATCACTAATACCGCCAGAAGCAAGCCGGCGGTCTTCAAGGGAGACATGCGAAGTGTAGTAAAACGGTAATGCGGCATTCAAAGTCCTTATTCTTAACAAGCCCTGACAGACCAGTTAATTGACAACACTCTATCATTTTATGACATAATATGCAACATAAATTTGCAAATAATACTAATAAATTAAATATTGACATATTTTTACACTTATTCAAATGCATAGACCCAAACAAAGCTATGATGCTTGAATTCCGAAGTTGCCCCCAAAGCGCAAGTGCGAGCTGCATGGCAGAATTGACATTTTGCTACCAATAGTATAAAATTATATTATATATGAGGCTCTGCTTGACAAGCGGTATATCTATGGAAGAACAGTAGCGTGATACATATTTCTAGCCAGATTAGGCAAGCAAAACAAGCTTTTAAGGAAGATAGTCTTTTTAGGAATGCTGCTTTTCTCATTGCCAGCACAGCCGTCATGTCAGTGCTCGGATTTGGCTTTTGGCTCTTTATCGCACATCTATATCCGCCATCACAAATCGGAGAAGCGTCAACCCTCATATCGATTACAACCCTCATATCTAATATTAGTCTATTAGGGCTAAATGCTGGTTTGGTTCGTTTCCTGCCAGGCTCAAAGAATCAAAGTCGTGACATCAATGCCGCCATTGTCACGGTCGGCCTTGTCACCATGCTTGCTACAGTAGCCTACTTATTAATCTCCGGGCTTTTTGGTGTGCACATTTCCTTGCTAGCCACGCAGTGGCATAAGTTTGCCTTTGTCGCGCTCATGGCTGCAGTTAGCCTCAACACCCTTACTGACGCTGTTTTTGTGGCCAACCGTCGCGCCGAGTATCATACGGCAGTATATGCAATATTTGGCTTAGTGAAGCTTATCCTGCCCATCTTCCTCATTCCATTCGGCTCACTGGGTGTTTTCATGGCATATATGTCGGCCGTTATTGTATCACTCGCGGTGAGTCTACTTTTTATGAAGCGTGTCAGTAGCTACAAGCTAACTGCTCGTCCTAACTGGGATGTGCTCAAACGAACACGCAAGTTTGCTACAAACAATTATATAGGCGTGATCCTAGCCGGATTACCCGCACAGCTAATGCCCCTCTTTATTATTAAGCATCTCGGCAGCGCCGATGTTGCTTTTTTTTCGATGGCCTGGACCATGGCGAATTTGCTCTATGTAGTCCCATCGGCAGCCTCTCAATCGTTGCTGGCAGAAAGCTCACATGACCCATTGCAGAAAGCTAAAAATGTAAGGCGTACAGTTAAGCTACTCACTGCCATACTTATCCCCGTTATACTCCTATCGATAGTCGTCGCCCCTTATTTACTACAGATATTCGGTGCACAATATGCAAAAGGCAGCACACTGATCTTTCAGATTTTTGCCGTCTCAACGATCTTCATAACCATTAGCACTATACGCAATACGGTTCTCAATATTGAACATCGCTCTGGGGGAATTGTTGTGGCCCAGGCAGGGGCGCTTGTGACAATCGTCTTGTCTGTAAACTTTTTATTTAGATACGGGCTTCCAGGTGTGGGTCTTTCTCTGTTGCTTGGTGGTATAGCATCCAACATTTGTCATTATATTATCTATAAATATAATCGTAGCCACCCCTCCAAGCACCGTGATAGACATGATCCGGCCATTGAAGCTGACAAGTCAGCATTGTTATTCGCGCCAACACAGCAGAGTCTTACGACGCTGCTTAAGGCATATGGCATAGTCAATTTTGCTTTTAAAGAGCTTGCCAACGGCAGCAGCAGCCGAACGCTACTTATCAAACATGACCAACGATTGGATGTCCTGCGCGTATATAAGAAAAATCAGCGAACTCGTCAAGAAATTCAGGCAGAAATTGACTTTACGAATTATCTCATTCAACAAGGGCTACCCGTTCCAAGGATAGCTCAGAACGTGCATGGCGCTGGAATATCCCAGGCGGTAGTCGATGGCATAGAGTGGCAGTATGTGCTTATGGGATTTGAACGAGGAGCGCACCCTGTTCACTACAGTGCCCCGATAATTTATGATATGGCTAGAAAGCAAGCACACATTCATGTGCATGGCCAAACCTACGCCAAAGAGCGCCAGGCGCTTAGCAATAGTAGTAGTGAATTTAAACAAGGATGGTTGAGAGAGCTTCCACCACTGCGCTTTGCCCCAAAGGGCTTTAGTCACTTTGATTTTGACGCCAGCAATGTACTTACTGATGAGCAAAAAATAACAAGTATTCTGGATTTCGAAGGTATGCGATATGGTTCGCTCGTGGCTTGCGTCTTTTTTACATTAACCCGCATTTATGATGCACATCCTGACATGGCAAGCCTGCAGCTATACCTAACCGCCTATCAGCAAGTTCGAGTGCTTAATTTCATTGAAAAGCGCATTTTAAACTGTGCGTTGTTTTTAAGATATAAGGCTCCCAAGCTGCTTTTCGTTCGTATATAGCCAAGTCAGAAAGCTTTTGAGATGACCTTCTACTACTATTATATTTCGTGGAAGATTTGAATGTGGGCACCTAGCGAGTTCAGGCGTGCGGCTATATCTTCGTACCCTCGGTTGATCGTGTATACATTCCGAAGCGTAGAAATGCCGGGAGCGGCAAGCATGCCGATAAGCAGTAGGCTGGCCGGCCGCAACGCCGGTGGACATACAACATCAGCTTTACTAAATTTTGTTGGCCCGATAACGAATAGACGATGCGGATCAGCTAATTCTACTTGCATACCCACCTTGGTCATCTCTGTATAGTAAATGGCACGGTTCTCGTACATCCAGTCATGTATGAGTGTTCGGCCATTCAGCACGCCGGCAATTGGCACGAAGTAGGGTAGGTTGTCGGGGTTTAAACCTGGCCATAGGTTGGGATGTAGCTTGTCGGTGAGTGCCGTAAGCTTGCCATCATGCTTATGTATAGTAATATCTACAAGATCGACGATGCCATTGCCAGCTTTGTAGCGTTTCGACATCGTCATGCCAACACCCATCTTCTCTAGCTTCACTAGTTCAATAGCTATCCAGTCAATTGGTACGCGCTTCACGGTAACTTCGGAGTTAGTAGTGATTGCTGCGCTCAAGAAGAACATGGCTTCAATGGGATCTTCGGTTAACGCAAATGTGACATTCTTTTTGATGGTGTGTACACCAGTCACGCGTAGAACGCCACTGCCAATACCTTCGATCTTCACGCCGAGCTTTTTGAGGAAGAAGCAGACATCCTGCACCATGTAGTCGGCACTTGCTGATTGAATAAGCGTCGGTTCGTCAAAGCGGGCAGCCGCAAAGAGAGCATTTTCAGTAACTGTATTCCCTTGCTCATATAGTACGACTCGCTCAGGGTGCTTCCGAGACACAGTAACCTCATAGTGGCCTCTGGTCGCTACAATACCTACACCGAATTCTTCCAGGGTAAATAGGTGTGGTTCTACTGTGCGCGTGCCGAGCTTACAGCCGCCGGCATAAGGAATCTTGAACCCCCTATAGTCGTGCAGCAGTGGCCCGATCATCATGAGTACGGAGCGTGTTTTTCGAGCTGCTTCAGCATCAAGCTTGTCTAGCTTCAGCTTCTCGGGGCGGCGAATCTCAATGTCATTGCCGATCCATTTTACTTTTACGCCAATACTCTGAAGCACCTCAATAATGCGATACACTTCTTCAATTTTGGGGAATGAGGTAAAGCGCGTAACGCCATAATTCAGTAAGCTGGCACAGAGGAGACCTACTGCGGCGTTCTTGCTTGTTTTCAGGACGATATCTCCGGACAGCTCATAGCCACCTTCGATGCGTAAGTTAACTGCCTTACCACTTAAGGAAATGAGCTGCTTGTTGAGGACGTCACTGATACGCCCTAAAGTCTCAATACTAAGGTTCTGCTTGCCATGTTCCATGCGATTGACTGCTGACTGACTGGTACTCAGCCGGCGAGCGAATTCAGCCTGGGTAAGCCCTCGTTCTTGCCTTATTTGTGCTATTAAACTGCCAATTTGTATACTAGCTGTATCCATAGTGTCATTTACTATATCATGAGTGATATTTCCATTGCAAAGCCATAATGTTAATGACTATGTAGAAATGTAGGTATTTTTTAGTTTACCACTTTTCGTGAGGCTTGCTACAATAATCGTATGATCTAGCGTAGGCGGCAAATTGACTATATTTTTTGAAACGCATATGCATATTAGGAGGGTTACATCCCATGATTGATACAGAGATAGAAGCATTGATTGCTGCCGAAACGAACCGTCAACGTGAGGGCCTGGAGATGATCCCAAGCGAGAACCATACCTCCGGCGATGTACTAAAAGCACTTGGATCACGTTTGACTGATAAGTATTCCGAAGGCTACCCCGGAAAGAGGTACTACGGTGGCTGTGAAATTGTTGACAAGGTAGAAAATTTGGCTCGTGACCGAGCCAAACAGCTTTTTGGTGTTGACCACGCCAATGTGCAGCCCTATTCTGGCAGCCCCGCCAATATGGCGGTCTACTTTGCTTTAGCAAATCCGGGAGACACCGTAATGGGCATGGCCTTATACTTTGGCGGTCATATGACGCACGGTCTGAAGGTGAATTTTTCGGGTAAATGGTTTAATAGCGTGCAATATAACACAGGAAAAGACGGCTACCTAGATTATGATGCTATGGCAGAGCTTGTTAGGGTCAATAAGCCAAAATTGATTTTTGTAGGTGCCACCGCCTACCCACGTATATTTGATTGGAAGCGGCTTCGAGCTATTGCGGATTTGGCTGACGCCTATCTTGTGGCCGACGTATCACATATTGCCGGCCTGATTGTAGGGGGGGTGCATCCATCTCCTGTTGGCATTGCTGATATCATCACAACTACGACGCATAAGACATTGCGTGGTCCGCGCGGCGCCATGATCCTCTGCAACGGCAATCCTTCTACCCCCACTAAAGCGGTGCCCCTTAGTCGTGAGAATCTTCCTACGCTTATAGATAGAGCAATTATCCCTGGATTGCAAGGCGGCCCTCACAATCACCAGACCGCTGCTATCGCCGTAGCCTTGCATGAGGCAGCTCAACCCGCTTTTAAAGAGTACGCAGCTCAAATTGTAAAGAACGCAAAAGTGTTAGCAGATAAGCTTTCAGGCAAGGGCTATACATTGGTTACGGGTGGAACGGATAATCACTTGCTTCTGATTGACCTAACGGATAAAGGTATCACTGGCGCTGATGCTGAAAAAGCCTTGGGTCTAGCTGGGATTACGGTGAATAAAAATACCGTACCTTTTGACCCTCGACCTCCATTCAGCCCGAGTGGTATTCGTATGGGTACACCAGCGCTTACAACCCGTGGTTTGAAGGAGCCCGAGATGGAACGTGTCGCTGCATGGATCGACCGTGCCATTACGGCAGACGGCCGTGATGAAAAGCTGGCTAGTATAAAGCAGGAAATCCTCGCGTTTGCGAAGGACTATCCGCTTCCGGAGTAATCATGACGCACTGGACTGATCGCCACAGAGCTCTACTAGCCGTTTACCTTGTGTTGTATGGCACGGACGGTAAGCTTCTGCTATTACGACGCGCACACACTGGGTACATGGACGGCAAGTTGGGCATGCCGTCAGGGCATGCTGATGGTGGCGAGCCAGCAGATATTGCGCTAACGCGTGAGGCAAAGGAAGAGGCTGGCATAAAGATAAAGCCTGGCGACCTCCAGCTTGTGCATACTATGCATCGGGTGGCTGAAGAGGGTGGTTACGAGTATGTTGATTTTTACTTCAAGGCCACCAAATGGCAGGGTACGCCGCAAAATATGGAGCCAAACAAGTGCAGTGAGCTCCTCTGGGCGGATCCTCGTCAATTGCCGATAGACCTTATTCCTGTCGTACGCCAGGCGCTTGAGTGCATTGCCGCAGGAATACCATATTCCAGCGCTAATTTTTAACAGAGGGTGAGGAGAATGCTAGCTCACACATAGCCCTAAGCCGCGAGTTGTACGGCGGGTACAACATGGCTCCCAAGCTTAAAAGGTGTATGCTCAATATTGCTCGCACGATCGGTGGCTATGCGACTTGCTCGCATGATGGCTTTGTCATAGAGCTGCTCGAGTGTTAAAGTCCCCTTGCGCAGTTCGGCCACTCCTTGCTCCATGAACCTGGCGTTTCCTTCTCGGTGGTCTTGACCCAATTCAAACCCATGGGGATATTCGAAGGTCCTGTATAGGTGTGCCTGACCTTCCAAAAAGGTAATGGCATACTCTAGGCTTTCTTTTCCATGCCGCCCTATAAATTGCAGGAATCCTCGAACGTCTGTCGGGCGAATTTGTTCGGTGGATGGCCGCCTAGCATTATATGCGGCAAGCTCTACTGCAATAACACGGCCATGCTTTGCTTCCAGCTCTGCGCGGTGGCCGTTCTCGATCATCGGACCGAAGCTTTGCCAGGGACCGTCGTACCTATACAACACTCCAAAGTCAGGACCAGCAACTCCTGCCTGGATTTTCTCATATCCGAGGCTGGGATCGACAACCTGCTTCCTTAGGCGTTCATCAAATTTTGTAGCCTTGATAGCAGCTGTTCCGCCCAAAACAAAGAGCGGGCTCGTAAGGTCATATAATTCAGCCACTCTTGCGTAGTCTTCTGCGGTCATGTCTTCGTCGTTACCACGGCCGTAAGCTTGCCTGACATCGTGCCAGAGGGCGGCAGCAAGCAGGGTTAGGCGAGCTTCATCGTCCATACCTGTTCGGTCGGCGTATCGTTGACCTTCATAGGCGACGTTTATACTATGCAGACGCGTACGCCACGCTGCCGGGGTAGGCACGGGTTCGCGTGGGCCTGAGTAGTAGCGTAACTCGTGATGACCTTTTCCATAAAAAATGCCCGATAAGAGCAGAGCCTGTGCCCCCATAAGGACGGCTGGATGCTGTTGAAGTCTCTCAGGTACCAGCGAACGGGCGATTGCTAGCTCCTTGGTCATGAATCTGGGATCGACGACTTGATGCGTAAGGTACGTGCCAACTTGTTGCATGACCCCTACATCGCCTCTAGTCCGAATTCTATACTCTTTTAAATCAATAACTTTCCGTAAGCTGGAAACCGCAACACCACCGGCTATTACGGTGGCATCAGCTCTTAGCTCGGTATGAGAGTATGGCCCCCAGTGTGTACTAGCTTCAAATCGTCCATCCGGGGATTGTATTGACTCATGTTCATGGCCTTGATTATCGTCTCGCCAACCACGTCTCTCTAGTTGACGACGATCCTCTTCGCTAACTGCAAGCTTGATGCTGCCCTCGATAGGTTGCATGCCGTGTACTTGTAGCACGGCATCATCTAGGACGGTCACAGGAACTTCAAGCGCGCGCGCAGCTTCGACTATATCATCAACCAATGGACGATGATATGCTTCGATGCTTGATGTGATGCCGTGCATAATCATTAGGTTACTCAATCTGGCGCCAAGGAAAAGTTGTTGTACAAAATTTGTACAAGTGTCAGAAACAGACGATGGGGTATCAGAGCGGCAAAGCTCTATTTGCACTACAGGCCACACGGTCCACTGCCGATTCAGAGCTTGCACGAGGTTCGGGAATTCAACATATTCGAATTACCGTCTCATCGATGCCATAAAAGTCTCAAGCTTTCCCTCTAAACAAAAGCTTGCATCATCGGAAGTATAACGGGTCCGTCCCGGTACGAAGCCTCGGCACAGTGACGGCGAAGTTGTACCGTTGGCGTTATACCAGGAGCTCATTGGCGAACCAAAAGGGATATGACTGGTATTGCGGAATAGGCTTAGGGGCTAAGCTAAGCCCCTAACTACCAGCACCTGCTATCCTCATGAGTTCCGTGGCAACAGCTTTTGAAATCGGTAACCCAAGTTCATCTTCAAGCCACTGATATTGCCCATTAGGGTTTATCTCCAAGAATACCAGTCCCCCGTCTGGTCGTTCTACGAAATCAAAAGTACTGAAACGTAAACCCATATGCCCCAGAAGCGCGAAGCACTTTTCTTTGTCCTCGTCGGGGAACTGACCACGCTCAAAGCGTACTTTAGGTGTTGTCTGATGAAGTCGCCAATCATCGCGTGCATCTTCGTCGGTTTCGACGACTGCGTCAAAGCTATCGTCACCAACAAGCGTCAGCCTCCATTCACGTTGCTTTGGTATGGCTTCTTGCCAAATCCCTGGGTATGGGAAGAGCTCTCCTTGAGAAGAAGCCATCCTGTCTCCTGAGAATGGGGTAGTGAAAACAATCTTTTCTGTAGTGCCTTCGTAGAGGCTCCCGTGGAATGATTTGTAAACAACATCATCGGGCAACCTATCTATAATTGGAGCCCATTGGTTGCTCACGACAGTCTCAGGAGTCGTAAGCCCTACTTGCCGTGCAAGTACCAACTGGGACATTTTATGGCTTGCACGCCTCATGCTATCAGGAGCATTGAGCCAGCGGTTGTCGGGAACCATATCCCATAGCAGTTGTTGGGATGCTGCTCGCTCATAATCGATGCTGATGCGTGTTGCTCTGTCCTCTGTGTCGAGGTGCGGCCCAAAGCTAGTAGGCCTGCGTGACCAAGCGGCGCTCACTCTAGACGGCTGAATCGCTGCATTGTCGTAAAAAATAGACACCCCTAGAGGTTCATCAAGAAGGATGGCAAGTGGTATATCCCCACTTGCTACCATGTCTGCTTTGTAATCGATCACTTTCCACCCCGCCTTAGTGAGCGATGCGGTAACTGGGGCAACGTGCCGAGCGTCGCTACTATTAGAGGCTATGAGGATCGTTCTGTCGAGTTCGTGTGACATACGAGACGCCCTTAAAACCTATTATTAAAACGTCTTTTTCGAGCACTTCGTCCGTATCGGTCTCTTCTGCCCGGTCACGATCGGTATTCCCCCAAGTCTGCGTTTGTACAAAGTAGCTTGTATCTGTCTTCACTCCATCCTCTGGAGAGAGAGGCGGAGCTATCGCTACTTCTTCGAAAACTGTTCTTACGGCAAGACCAGCTGCTACCTCAACTACTCCCTCAGCGGGGGGCACTAATAGTTCGGTGCTGAGTGTTCCTTCGTAGCTCATGAGCATGCTTTCCTTTCGTAGTTACTTATGCTATTAATGCTAGGGGTAGAGACGGTCCTCCAAAACGCCGTTACCTAGTAGCCTGGTGCCCTAGAAACTACAGCTGCAAGTTCGTTGGAGGATGGCAGAGCAACAATATCAACGATGGGACACCACCTCTGGCCTTTGCTTAACACGCTAATCGCGCACTTGTCTTCGCATGGAGTGTCACCGCCTTTTTCATACGCACACTCTGTCTTGCCTGCGCGTATTGCAAACGCCGCAACATCAAGAACTAGGTCTATGCTCCTCGCCCCTTCGAGTTCCAAATTAAGATACTCACTCATAAATCGTTCTTCCGTTTAGCTTGGTCTGGTCACAGCCTGTGTACTGTGCTGTAGGCAGCTTAGGCGACCGACTCGATATACGAAACCTGTTGTACAAAATTTGTGCAAGTGGTAAAAAAGATACATGCTTACAGATACGGCAACCGTGAAATCATACTTCGCTAGGCTAGGTTTAGAGCCAGAGATTGCAGAGCTGTATTTGGCATTGCAAGCTTACGGGCCACAGTCCATCTCGGAATTGGCACGTAATTCCGGCATAGAGCGCATCCGTATTTATAGACTGCTCGATGCACTCAAGGCTTCAAGCCTGGTTGAGTTCGAAGCGAACTACAAACGTAGTATCTTCCGCGCTGCGCCCATAGAGAACCTGCACGTGCTTATTACCAAAAAGGAGCAGGAGCTCGAAAGTCTGCAAGACGACTTCGATGCTGTCGCTCATGCTATCGGGCGGTACGGTAAGGGGCTCACCACCACCCGAATGCAGTACTACCAAGGCATGGACGGGCTCAAGCAGATGTTTTGGAACCAGACCAGAGCTCAGAGCGAAAACCTGTCAATCCTCTACGAGAACATGCAGAACAAGACTAATCTGAAGTACTTTGAGCGCTGGGCACACACGTGTAATGAGCGTGGCCTTAAATTTCGGAGTATTATTAGTGACCGCTTTGTGCAGACGCAGGAAGAGTGGTACAAAGCCCACGACAATGAGCGACTCAAGAATTGGGAGTCGCGCCATGTGCCTGATGATGTCTTCCTGATTACCCATTCAGTGGTCCTCTATGACGATGTGGTGACCTACTTCAACTGGAAGGATGACCAACTCTTCGGCCTAGAGATTCACAACAAAGAGATTGCTACTGCGCAGCGGCAGTTCTTCGAGATGCTTTGGCGGCAAGCATTGCCGATATCAGACCCAAATACGCTTAACACATCGTAGCCTACTTTATCATCCTGTGCTGGCTCCAATTCCTCGTTGTGATCAAGTCTCCGATCTGTCTTCTCACAGATCGAAGGAGGGCGATTATACAATCAGGGGAGCAACTCTGGCTCTTGCTCTAAGGATACGTGGAATTTATTATTTACGGCCTCAGTAATCTTTTGCTTGAAGGTAAGCAGCTGAGCGGTCGTTCGCGCGTGCTCGTTGACGAGTACTAGTGGTTGCGTCGGCCACGTACCCATGCCAGTTTGTGGATCATGGGCATCCTTGAATCCGGCTTGCTCTAATAGCCAAGCGGCTGAAACCTTGACGCGTCCCTCTTGAGCTACAGGCCAGTGCGGGACTATTCCAAAATCAGCCTGCAGCTGAACAAGTAGGCCTTCATCAATGATCGGATTTGCAAAAAATGAACCGTTGTTGGCAACTATTGCCGGATCCGGAAGCTTGCTTTTACGGATTGCAATTACCGCCTCACGTACTACTTGAGGAGTGGGGTCATGGATCGTATGCTCATCGAAGTACCGCTGTAGGGTGGCGTAAAACGGTGGTGCTGGGTTTTGACGCAGCAAGTGAAACGTAATCGCCGTTATGAGGAAGCGGCCTCGATCGGCTGTTTTAAAGCGACTTGTACGATAGCCAAAAGCACAATCTATATTTTGGATATTGATGAGCTGTTTGGCTTGGCGATCGTACGCCTCCACGCTAAGCAGGGTTTGTGCTACTTCCTGGCCATACGCACCGACATTTTGTATCGGTGTTGCACCGGCAGTACCTGGGACTAGACTAAGCGCCTCGATGCCTGTCAAACCTTTTGCCGATGCCCGCCCCACAACGCTATCCCAGTTCTCGCCGGCGCCGACAGTAATATAGATGTTTTGGTCGTCCTCTAAGCGTTCTTCATACCCCATAATACGATTTACCAGTAATAGCCCGGGAAATCCTTCATCACGCCAGATAATATTGCTTCCAGAGCCGATCATCTCCAGCGGCAGCTGACGTGCTTCGGCCCAGATTACCGCTTCTTGCAATTCTTGGTAATTATGTATGTCTGTTGCATATGCCGCGATGCCTCCCAGTCGCATAGTAGAGTGTACGTTGAGCGGCTCATTTTGCCTGATATCCATTCCTGCATTATACACTGCGATCTTGCACGCCTAACAGATTAGCGGTAGTATAGTTGGGTATGAGCGATGAAACCCAACAATTACCATTTAAGAATCTCGGAGAGAAACTAAAGACGATCCGTCAAAAGTTACACGAGAGCATGGCCGAAGTATCTGGTGCCGTGGAGATTGAGGAGAAGGTACTATCACGTATTGAGCAGGGCCGTGAGCGCCCGAGTGAGGACATTCTGCTACTCTTGATCAATCACTTCGGTATGCAGGATGATGATGCTGCCAAATTGTGGCAGTTAGCTGGTTACGATCAACCCCATGATCACGATAATAGTGTAAATGATCAACAAAATCGCGCTATGGTCATGATTATGGCCGTCGACCCCCGGGTGATTTACAGTGATGGAGTACAGATAACCGCCAACAACTTAGGCGTGGTCCTTGGTTTTTCTCAAGAGCTTGGCATGCAGCAAGCCATTACTACTGCCCGCATAGGCATGAGCCGCGAGCAAGCGTATAAGCTTTTGAAGGGACTTGAGCGCAGCCTGGAGCAGTCTAAGCCACGCCAGCTGCCGCCGTCCACCACCGACAAACAACAGTCGTAATCCCTCTTCAGATGATATAATAAGATATCTTATGCGCCCGTAGCTCAGCTGGATAGAGCGTTGGTTTCCGGTACCAAAGGTCGGGGGTTCGAATCCCTTCGGGCGTACCAAATTGAGTCGTCCACCTCTGTAGTAGGCATTTTATTCAGTCGCTTAAATGCTTCATAACAGTTAATAAGATTATAAGATAACCTTTGGTCGAACATTGCTACGTTAGAAACCAAGCCTTTTAATATTTGCTGTTGTTGGAACGGATTGGCGGAATTAAATAGCTGATTTGCACGTTGACCAAGGTCTAACAAGTGTGAAGCTGTGGTCAGATACGATTTGTTATAATCCACCAGATTGAGAGCTTAGAATTGAGCTTTTGTTGCTTTTCAGTCAGCTCCCCAACTATTTCATCGTACAGTTCGGCACTGATACCTTTACCCGTTTTAGCTGATTCCAGGCGCTCATAAGTCAGAGTCTTTAATTTCTCAGTAATGCTATCGTATTCCTCGCGGGTTTCTCTGACGGTACAAAGGTATTAAACACAAAAGGTATAGATTTGTATGTTCTACCGTTCAACTCTCACGCGCTGGCATTTTTCGTATAGCTTTTTTGAAATCAAGGTTGGATATTTATGTGGATATGACTTACCCATGAAGACCATAGTGCCGCAATGAAAGAGATTAAAAGAGCTTGCGTAAATGTTGTAACCACAAGCATAGAAAGACATACAATAATGCAATGTTATTGTATTATTCGCACCATTGTTGTTAGGCTTCAGCTATAAAGACAGCGCTAACCTGTTTACGGCCAGCTATTGCGATGTAAGTGATTCCAGGACTTTGAGAGTAGTGTTGCCATCAGTTGAATCGAACCACGCTTGTGCCTGAGCGTAGGACGTAATTTTTCTCGCTGGACCACCCGTGAATAGTATTGAGTTATATTGGCCTACCGTGAATCTTGGGTTTATCGAACCATTTAACAGAAGTGCGCTATTATTCGGCGTGGCGTTGAGCGCTTGACTGCCATCTAAAATTATATAGCTGGGAGAGTATACGCCAGACGATACCGGGATAATACCTAGCACTGCGAGCCTAGTACCATCTACAGTAATGTAACTCACTTTTACAATACGTACACTCAGCGAGCCGCCGTCTTTAATAAGCGGATTGTCATAGCTAATTTGTATAGTCTTATTAGCGTCGGTGACTGACGCGAATTCTCTGTTGTCGCCTGGTAGTTTAAGCGAACTGTCGGTCACCACCCACTGGCTTGGATAGCTAAAACAAAGTGGTGCAAAGTGGTCGCAAAATTTCTTCCAGCCTGAAGTAGAGACGTTAGCTGCGGCTTTAGCTTCTACGTATTGACTTTGAAGGCTGCTGACCTTTTGCTTCAGAGTCGTCTGCTGTTTTCGTAAATTAGCAGTGTTTTTATTTTGCCATTCGTATACCCAGAATGTGGCTCCCGCTACAATGACGATTGATATTAGAACGATGATAACTTTACGCATAGCTAATCCTGAAACTTTATGGATTGAACCATCTGATTAATTAATGGTTGGTAGGTCGTCCTATAGTCAAAAGCACTGGGTCCATCAACGGCACCTGCTTCGACCTGTGCGCCAACAACTACACCATATTGCCCATGCACTACTGCGTAATCAGCAAAAACGTATTCGGGTTCACTATAACCAACGTGAAATGCCTGGCGCTCCTCGCTATACGCGCTATAGCTGTTGATAGTTGACAAAATGGGATTTATAGCAGTTAAGTCACTACCAGCGGACATTCCTTCGTATTTGGTATAGTACCAATTTTTACCGTCTCCGTCGGCACTACTGTAATTAAAAACACCTATAGTTGTACTCCATTTAGTGGTTCCGTCTGAACTAACCAAATTACTTGGAGCAACAGCAGCAGTATCCTGGCAAACTATTGTCGAATCTATGGTTCCACCGGTACACCCACTTGACGGTACCCTTATCCAGCCTTTCGGTAATGTCATAGTAATAGAACTGTTGAGTAACCCGATTTTTCCTGTCGGGTGTTTATACACGCTACCCGCTGAAACAATACCGCTGTTTATATTATTTTGCTGTCTAATCTCATTGTTAAGAGTAGTTACTTGTGTATTCAGCAAGCTATTTTGACGGGCGACACTGGCGACATTGGCATGTTCTTTATAATAAACGCCAACCGCTGAAACTACGCCAATTACCAGTATTAAAGTGACTACTAAGACTAATAGCTTTGAGTGTTCTGGCTTGCGCGTTGTCAGTGGCTCATTGGCGGCGTTTTCAGCTAAAGTGTCAGTATTTTCCATGCGGGGGACTCGTTAAACACAAGTGTAATCTATGGGCTGAGATTAATAAAGTCTACAGCTTTATTAAATGTAATGTAACCGCGTAACCGTAGTACATATAATAGGGCAAGCTTTCACGGTTTCATCGAACCCAATGCGTTTGCCCCATTAAACAGCCAAAAGAGAGCCTGAGAGGTTGAACATGCCAACCAGCTCCCTAAGCTGCACACTGTCCTCGTACTCCTCAGCAGACGCTAGAAGTGCGTCACGGCACGCAGTACCAAGGATCTCTGCAGATCAAAATGTCGTCAGAAATAAATACCGCTATTTAAATATTTTTTATTCTTAACCTATGGGTTTCGCCCTGCCACCACTTTGGCCGATGAGTTTTTTGTCAAATGTCCACACTGGAGTAACATGATTTAGCTCCGCATAGTGAATCAGGCAACAATCTACAAAGGAAAGCGCAGAATAGTCGGCGTAGTCTACTAATGCTCTTCGGAAAAGTATTCGATTACAATTGAAGACCGATTCGTCGATGACCTTATTAATATTTTCGATCACGATATCACGTGGAAGCTCATAGAATTTCTCTAATGCAAAAGTAAGCTCAACAATTATGATGTCCGGAATTTGTAGCTCTTTAGCCGAGGAAAGTAATTTGTCTATACGCTCGGTACGCGCTTCATCCCGATCAAGCAGCCAATCTAACAATACATTTGTATCGAGCATGCTTACTTACCGAATCTCCCCAAGCTTGCAAGAGTGAAGCCGTCACCACTTTTATACTCTTTGTGGCTCGTAGCCGCTTGTGTGAGTGCTTGCTTATTCAATGCACGAACTTCTTCGATAGTACGGGATCGCGCAATCATGTACTCGCCTGATTTGGTCTTTGTGAACGTAAGTTGCATACCAGGCTTTATGCCAAGTTGCTTACGAATCTCTATCGGAATCGTTGTCGTACCTTTACTGGTAAGTATGGTCTTATAATTCATCTTTGAATTGTACTACATGGTATTACCTTATGTCAATGGTAATACCACCTATGCCGAGAAATTATTTTAAGCCTTGGCAGAGTCTAGCGATATCAGGCCACAAGCAGTTCCTCCTTTATCCACTGAGCGTACCATACTTTTTGACAACAACATTACAGATACCGCGTTGTTTGAATATTTATTGTAACTACATTTGTGTGCAACCCCCCCTGTTATTTAGGATTCGAATCCTTTGTGGTTCGGTTTAGTGACAGGGCTAACAGGGTTCAGAATAATAAGTTCTGAACCTTTTTATCGCAGTTCTATTTACCCTGAGGTCGATTCCACCCTTGCCCAATCCGCATCCCATCAATTACGGCGCAGACTTGATGCCACGCACGATAGTATCAATTACTTCTTCATATCTCCTTTGCGGATAGCCCAACTCCCGCAGCTTTTTGGTCGACAACGTGTTGTTCATGAGCCAGCCTGGCTCGTCGCCATCAATATGAATTAAGTCTGTATCGATTCCTGCGGCACGAGCAATGTCGAGCCAAATGTCGTAGTGAGTCTTCACCTCTTCCATCCCCATATTGAGAATAATTTGCTTATTCGCTTCGTTCTCGATGTAGTAATCGATGATGTCGCAAATATCATCAATGAGGATGAGTGTTACTTTCCGCTTTGAGTCAACGTGTATTTCCGTGCCTGCAACTAGCTCTTTCAGCGTGTCAGGAAACTGTTTTGGCCGGCCAAAGCCTTTGCTTGGATAGCCAATATAGCGATGTCCTCTTGTAATGAGATGTGGAAGCCCCGATGCCCTGAGATATTCTTCGGCAATGACTTTTGATTTGCCATAGTCACTGCGTGGGCGATATTCATCGGTTTCCTCATACATGCCATCGGGGCGGCCGTTGTACACAATCTCTGAGCTCGTATACGCAAAAGGTATTTTTAGTTTTTTTGCTAAATCTACGAGTGATTTAGTGGTGGCGACATCTACGGCAAGCACATCTGCGTTGTTGGCATCACGGCCAATGGTCGCCGCCAAGTGTACCACAATATCAGGTTGAACAGTCTCAAAGAGTTCGGCTAGCTGCTCCTTATTATTGAGGTCAACTGGAGTCGAAGTGTTCTCTCTTGAAATCGGTGTAATGTCGTACTTAGAGCCATACAACTCAATAAATTTCGTGCCAGTAAAACTGCTTGCGCCTGTCAGAATGAGTCTCTTCATAAAAGCTCCGTTTACGTGTCTGATTTATCTAGACTCACTATTATATAGTATCGATTATCAGTCCATAGTTATGTCGAAGTGCCAAGATATCTCTCACGAAACGCTATTGTAATTTTTCCATTTATAGCGCTATACTGCAGTTAAATACAATATAGAAGGATCTTCTATGGCTCAAAAACAAAAAATAGCTCAAACAAGAAAAAAAACGACAGCAGCAAAAAAAGCTCCTAAGAAAAAGGATAATCGTTTCAAGACGCTCTTGGCCGCAAGGCGGGCTAGAGTGCTGGCCTTCGTGCTGGCATTTGCACTTATCGGCACGGCAACCCTATTGTATGCACGCGCAGCAACCCCTCCGGCAAATACATATACTATTACCGGCATTGCCGGCAAGTGCTTGGATAATTTCCACGGGCAAGTTCTGGCGCGTAATAGAATTAGTCTATGGTCATGCAATGGTAGTACCGCACAGCAATGGATGACGCCACAAGATGGCACAATTCATTTTGCTTCGGAGAACTATTGCCTTGATGTGAAATATTCTGGCAAGACACCACGCACGCCTGTATGGTTGTGGCCCTGCAATGGCACGGGCGCGCAGCAGTGGAAGCTTAATAGCGACGGCTCTGTCGTAAACCCACAGTCGGGTCTTTGTTTGGATGATCAATGGAGTCACACGACTAATGGCAACACAATCTGGATGTGGTCATGTAATGGCACGGCAGCACAAAAATGGAGCTTTACCCTATTATCTAGTCCAGCACCTACCCCCAATCCAACGCCAAATCCTACCCCCAACCCCAACCCAACCCTAGTCCAAATCCAAGTCCATCGCCCGGTGGGGGATCGACGAACCCTTCAGGGCAGCCCGCTCCTGGTGTAATGACTGGCTGGAAGCAAGTTTTTGTTGATGATTTTACTGAACCCCTCTCCCTCGGTAAGTTTAGTGGTTGTTCTGATGCCCAAAGCCCTTCGAGCGCTTACTGCAACGGTTTGAAGTCATCTCCGCATTATTACAACAACTGGTGGGCATACCCGACCGGCTGGCCTGATACCGCCCAAGAATGCCGGCTATATGGTCCAAACCAGCATGGCTGTCCTCTAAACTACAAACCACCCGTAGGCGGTGAGTATCATCCAGAGGATGTCGTTTCAGTCAGTGACGGTGCTATGCATATCCATATGTACCGACCATCTAATGGTGGTGTGAATCATACCGCAACACTTGTGCCCCGAGCATGCATGAATCGCAAGTACGGATTATTTACAGAGAGATTCAAGCTTGTACACTATGCTCCTGGCTTCAAGAGTGCGCATGAATTTAATGTAAATCAATTCGAAATAGATTATCCAGAGGCAGGTGGCGAATATGCTGAGGGAATCAGTGCCTTTGTGCACGGGGGTGCTGAGCTAGCATACGATGCGCATGCAAAGTGGACCGACTGGCACACGACTAGTATTGAATGGAGGTCCAACGTTCTTAAGTTTTGGCTTGATGGCAGGCTGATTGGCTCTACATCGCGTGGCGTACCTAACGTTAACATGGATTGGCTGCTCCAAAATGAGTCTGCTCTGGCTGCCCCATACGCCTCAAATGGTGCATCCGTACAGTTAGACCTCGACTGGGTTTCTTGTTACGCGCCTGCCTAATAAATCTATAGAGTCAAGGAAGATGGTTTATTTCTCAGAAGCTGGCAACTAGCCCCACGAGTAACGGCTACCAGTCGTGCATATCTACCTTGAGTTATGGGGTCGATGGCAAAAGCTATGCCAAGCCTTCATCCACTGCCTATTTGGCTGAACCATAAGGCAGTAGTTGGTATGCTAAAGTCGCGATTACACAGTGCATGCTCTAATGAAGTCCCCAGGAACAGGTCTCGTGCAAGCAGTACGCTTTGTACAAAGAACAATTGCTCCATGCCACCATCATGCTTGGCGGGGAGAAGCTCTGCGGAGATTCCTCTGTTTGCTGCCGCCGTGGCATAATACGTTTCCAAGATGGGAATATCTTTCGGCGGAGGTATTAGCTTGCCCGCCTGGTGCAGCGGACATCTACCCTCAGGTTTTATATCGGCATACGGCATAATTAAGCGATCGCCTTCTAATCGCATCATGCCCTCCTCCTCGCACGCATCTATAATTCGCCGAAAGGTTCCTGCGTAAGGATGAGAATTTTGTGCATCTTGCACTACACTGTAGTATGGCAAGGCTTGAGCTGTCGTACCGATTAAATCCAAGAATAGATTTCTATTATTTAAAATTATACGCATAACGCTGTCTGGATCAACGATGTCTCGTTTGCCGCAGGCAATATCCGCGGCAATGAGGGACTGCATCATAAGGTGTGCATTTTCCACCAGTGCATCCCGGTCACCCCAAAGTGCCCAAGGGCGCTCCGTCGACTCTAGGACCTGTCTCGGTCCCTCAAGGGGGCGCCCCTTCGCTTGCTTGTTGATTATGTGAGCATTATTGGCTGCATTACGTTTTCGATGGATGGATTTTACAATGCCTAGGTAATCATGGTACGGACTCTCTTGATCGGCTGCTATTTTTTTCTCGCAGACTATAAGTGCCTTCGTAGTAAGGTCGGCGTGTTCTGTCAAAAAGCGGGCATATGGCTGGGGAAGGGGCCGCATATGTCCTTTTTGCTGATAACATTCGACCGATGGATTGGGGTCAGAATCGGGCCAGTAGTAATTACCTTCCTCCTCGGATTTGAGTAGCTGTGATGCTATCTCCCCAGCGCCAATTGTTCGGGAAGCAGCTATACACGCCGAACCGACGCCGAGCCAAACCTTATTGCGAGCAGTGGTTGCCTTCACTGAATCCGGATCATTGAGTTCATGCATAGCACACTGATTTTGTACTTCAAGCGTGACTTGGTGCCGGAGTAGTATCTTGCGCGCGTTCGGCCCATTGTCAATAATTTGTTGCGCCACTTGCCAATTGGGCAATACTAGGTTTTCAAGGTGGCTAGGACCATCTGACATAAGAATTTCACTATAACAAATTTTAGATCCTACACCACCTCGGTGCATTAGCGCGTCTGTTCACGCGACATCAATTGTCGCAAGGGCTATAAGGCAGCTCAACAGAATAGCTTTACTTTGGCACACGGTCTAAGGGTAGCTAGTCATAACCGAAGGGATTAACCAGAGGACTTGGATTTTGGATATGCAGTAGCAGCCATATAAAAAGCTGCAATCAGCCAAGCGCTAAAAAGTATTGTGATGATGCGCTGCTCATAACCAATGCTTTCTTGTTGAAGAATTTCATATCGAATAATCGTATCAACCACCCAAGCTGCCATGAGGCAAATAATGACCATCCCACTTTGGCGTAAACCGTTCAAGCGTTTGCGCCGTCGCGCTGCCCACATGATTAATAAGATGATACAAGGGATGAGTGAGTACACCAATGGACTCTCAATCAGATGTATAAGATGCTCGAAACCGACATCAGCTGCTCGCTCTTTGACTGCGCATATATGTGAAAGTGTTGATGCGCATTGCAGCGGCGAAATAGCATCAAATATATTGCTCGCAGCAAAGCCGATAAAACAGAAATACAATAGCTTGCGATGCAGTCGGTTCCCTCCGAGTCTAGCCAAAAGAGGACTGCTGGCTATAAGCAACACGCCAGCTACAACGTCACATGCCCTGAATAGTAGCGACCAGTGTTGCGAGGGAACACTCAATTCACTTATAGTTGCGCCAGCGCGGGTTGCCGTCCAATTAACCAAAATACCGAACAGCCAGTTATTGTAAAGCAATATACCGACCAGTGCTGTGCAGAAAAGTAAATATCGTTTTTGCATAATCGTGCTCGACAGTATTCATTATAACCGTTCATGTTATTACGGCCGGTGTCGTAGCTTTTCTGGCGCACGCTCGACCCATTATATATAGAATCTTGCAAACTGATAAACATACCTCGATTGTCCTTAGGAGTTGGCCATACCACTTACGCGAAAAAACGAGCATCCTCAGTTTGTTTATAGAGTACCCAGAAGAAAATTGCTTGACACGCTATTCTGGGTCTATGATTAAGTAATGTCAAAATATGATCCCTATATAGTCGGCCATTGGCGTAACCATGCTAGTAGTATATTTGAGCGAGTGTTCTCTGATGCTGAAAGTCTTGATATATGGCGATGCGGCAAGTAAGCGATGCTCGGCTTAGGGGCCAAGCCAAGCGTAACGTCTTTCAGGTGCTTAGCCTCCCTGGTGGCAATCAGAAGCCGATTCCTGCAGATATACGGATAGAACTGCCTCAAACCAGTACGCTCTCAGTCGGCAGCCTTCAGTCTATGGCGTATATTCCATGGGACGATGCCTATCTCGCTTTGGTGCCCAGCGAGTACCGTAGTTTCTTCTTATTCGTCGTGCCTTTTCTCAGCGCTCGTACCACTAATGTTCACACGGCACTCTCACTTTCATTTGTGCCAGAACTCCTAAGCACCACACGCCAGGCGGTAGATGAACGAGTGCTACATATCGCAGTAATTTTGCATGACTGCGGTTGGGGTCAAATGGCTGAGCATGAGATTGCAGCTAGCCTTAATTATGCGGGTTTGGCCTATTCCGATGTTGCTCGTAGACCCAAAGAGCGACACGCAAGTTTAGGGGCTGAGCTGGCCACTAGACTGCTAGATGAATACAGCACATTGGGCATCACTCCGGAGGCCAAGCGGTATATAGCCGAGCTAGTGTACTACCATGATCAGATACGTCCCTGGCCAATCGATGGAGCTGAGAAGCAGCCGATTGAATATCTCTTACTTGGTGATGCCGACAGACTGTGGTCATATACATATGAGAATTTTTGGCTCGATACGATTCGTAAGCATGTCCCTGCGCAGCAGTATGTTCGTACTCTCGATGCTCAGCTTGAGAGCTATTTTTTGACTGATCAGGGTAGGGCTATCGCTCGTAGACTTATCACAGAACGGGAGGCTGAAGTGGCGCAATTGTCATAGCATTACGCTATAGGCGTGAACCTGCTCACTACATTGCCCTGCCACATGGTTTCGGCGAGCCAGCTGTTGAGTGGCCTCACGAAGACAATTTTGCTGCCATATTGTGCTTCATAGATTACACAAGGTTCATCGTCCCATTCAGTGATTGCCACATTGAGTACTTTATATGACTCCTGGGGATGTTTGTAGTGGTAGTACAAGCCACCAATAGCCACCTTCTTGCTTGCTGCGCTAAGCTTGGCCTTGAGCACTGTCTGAGATTCATGCATGTGCTGATTGTAGCAAAAAGGCCGAGCTTTTACTGCCATGACGGACGGGTATGATTCATTCCATGAACCCCTGATATACTGGAGCATGTGATCGAAGCAGTTATTTTTGATCTGGACGGTGTACTGATTGATTCGGTTGCATCTACGTACCGCGTAAAGACGAAAGCGCTCAAGGCATATGGCGTCGATATCGACGTTGTGCCTGATCGGCATGGCGAGCGGCACAAAGCGGCATCTTTGAAAGGCTTGTTGCAGGCTGTTGAAAAGCATACGGGTAGGGTCATCCCCATGACGGAGTTTTCACAATAAGTAGTCGCCGACGTCTATGAGGATCTTAAGAGTAATAATGTTACTGCGGATCCAGGTCTACTGCGTTTTCTCGGTAAGCTGAAAGTCCACAAGGTGCCTCTCGCAATAGCAACTTCCGCGCTGAGGATCGGCGTTGAAAATAAGTTACGTATCCTTGGCATACAAGCGTTCTTTGACGTGATCATTACAGCTGATGATACCCGAGAGCACAAACCACACCCCGAGTCCTATGTCACTGCCATGAAACGACTAGGAGTAGACCCGTCAAGGAGTATTGTATTTGAAGATTCCCTGGCTGACGTGGAGGCTGGAAAGGCTGCGGGTGCGATCGTTGTGGGATTTATAAAGTATAGTCCTGAAAAGATTGATTTGCCCGGGGTTGCGTTAACGATTGATGACTGGGATCAGATTGACTATGAAAAATTGAACGAGCTTGTCGCCAATTACAAAAAATAACGATAGCCGTTTCATGCAGATTGAGCTTTTACTCAATTGCAGAGTCGCCAAATAATCGCGTGCGCATTAAAATTAGTCTTAGAAACACCACGACGCTATGTGCAAAGAGTGTCCACCCCACTAATTCAAGTGTCAGCTTGCGAACACTTGAAGTAAGCGACAAGCCGCCAATAACTAGTCCTGGGTCGGTTGCAAGTAACCGTTGGAGCGGTAGCTGCGCAATGACGAAAACAGCGATAAATATGATGAGTATGCAGACCCGCCAGAGTACCGTTGTTAGAAACGAACGACGAGCCGGATGATAAATTATCTGTTCACCGACGATTTGTATATCATCCTCCGCATGCCGCCAGCCACTATGCAAATGCATGACATATTCAATCAAGAGATATGTTGCGAGCCCTGCAACTCCCCAGAGCATGACGCCCAATATATTATTGAAGGCTAAATTATTAAACAGTGTCTGTAGTGGCTGTACAATGGCGTTGGTATAGGCTATGCCCCATTGTCCATCGAGAATCTGAGGTAGGGCCGTACCGATGCTAAGACTGAGCAGCAGTAAATGCACGCCAATTAGGAGTAGGCTAAAGCACCCACAAAGCAAGCCGCTTATTGCCGAAGGCAACAAGCTACGGCCAATAAGATATGGCGCGGAGTAGTGCTTATTGTCGATCATTTCCTGTAGTATATCAAAAGTATTGTGCTGATCCACGTACGCTTCAAACCCGACCCTAGTTACAGGGCGTCAGCTCTGTCAGTCCTCTGTAGCTCGTGAGCTCTCGCTGCAACTGTATCGAGGAATTGGCTCGTCAATTGACGCGGAACAAAAATAATTCGTAGAAAATTTTCAAGAGAGGCGAACCAGCATGGCTGGTCTGCCGAGCGACACATTAAACTAAAACGGAACAGCCGTTAGAATTAGGTCTGTAACAACAACTAATTCAAAAAAAGGACTGTTCCAATGTCTAGTCTAGCATTGCCGGGCGAAGCCCGGTGCAAACAATACATA
>Ga0247666_1000043_pt1 | contig 69014 bp, 61 predicted proteins | sample CNK07_metaG_FD_183025 | JGI IMG/M metagenome (GOLD analysis project Ga0247666, IMG submission 183025) | Soil microbial communities from Purdue University Martell Research Forest, Indiana, United States - CNK07 | ecosystem: Environmental > Terrestrial > Soil > Temperate forest > Bulk soil...
GGGGGTCGCAGTTCGGGGGTCGGGAGTCGGAGCAGAGGCGGGCGTAGCCCCGCTCAAAAGTGCATACGCGGGGGTCGCAGTTCGGGGGTCGGGGGTCGGAGAAAAGGCGGGGACTGTCCCGTTCAGGGTCGCATTCGGGCTTTCGCTCCGACCCCCGACACCCGACTCCCCACTCCCCCGCCCGCACCAGATCGTCGTCGCTTCGCCATCCGGCCATCCGGCGACGCGCGCGAACGGATGCGTGGCGTCGCCGTGTAGGATGCCGTCGGCGGTGGCTATCCAGACGTTGTTCTGCTGGTCGATCGAGAACGCGTTGATCGGACTCTTTGACGAGGGAATGGCGACGAATCTCCGTCCGTCGAATCGGGCCAGGCCGCCGTAGGTGTTGACCCAGACGCTGCCGTCAGGCGCTGCCTGCACGTTCTGCACGTAGCTCGACGGCAGTCCTTCGTCGAGTCCGAAGCGGACGAAGCGGTTGGCGTCGTATCGATAGACGCCGTCCTGCGTTGCCACCCAGAGGAAGCCAGCGGAATCCTGCGCCAGCCGCATCGCCGCGAGATTGCCGAGTCCCGCCTCGGTGCCGTAGCTGCGGAACGGGCGGACGCCGGACGGTAAGACTCGCGCCGCAACCGGAACGGAGATCAGCAGGAGTACGAGCACGCCGCGCCGAAGGGACATGGGAGACGATGATGGTAGCGCTGTTTCGGCGCAGAGGTACGATGTTCAGTATGCGCAGACTACTGATCGCCTCCGCCCTTTTTCTGTTCGCCGCCACCCTGCACGCCCAGTGCGCCGATGTTTCCACAATTACCGGCCAGCTCGACGGAGCCCGGATGAAGCAGACAGTCGAGAAGCTCGTCTCCTTCGGCACGCGGCACACGCTCTCGGATACGACGTCGCCAACGCGCGGAATCGGCGCGGCGCGCAAGTGGATCTTCGACGAGATGACGCGCATCGCCGCGGCGAGCAACGGGCGGATGACGGTGGCGTATCAATCGTCGATGCAGAAGAGCGTGCGCACGAAAAACGAGCCGGTGGAGATGATCAACGTCGTGGCCACGATCAAGGGCACAACTGATCCCGACCGCATCTACATCGCCACCGGTCACTACGATTCGATCAACTCCGACAACTCGAACGCGACGCTCGACGCCCCCGGCGCCGATGACGACGCATCCGGCGTTGCCGTAATCATGGAACTGGCGCGCGTGCTTTCGCAGCATCCGCTCGAGGCCACCGTAATGTTGGTGGCCGTCCAGGGCGAAGAACAGGGACTGCTGGGATCGCGAGGGCTGGCCGAAGAAGCCGTGGCGAAGAAGTGGAACGTCGAGGGGATGATCACGAACGACATCGTCGGCGGCGCGGTCGGCGGCGAAGGTGACATCGACAATCACACCGTGCGCATCTTTTCGGCGAACCCGAAGGGCGCGGGCGAAGGATCGGCGCGGCACTGGGCACGCTTCGTTCGCGACGGCGCGCGCGTCTGGCTCCCGCACGTCAATGCGCGCCTGATCTACCGGCTCGATCGTTTCGGCCGCGGCGGCGATCACACGCCGTTTTTCGAGAAGGGCTTCCCGGCCATCCGTTTCAGCGAGGCGAATGAGGACTACAAACACGAGCACCAGACCGTGCGCGTGGAGAACGGCATCCAGTACGGTGACCTCCCCCAGTTCGTCTCCCCCGACTACATGCGCGTCGTCGCCTCGGTCAACGCAGTCGCCCTCGTCACTGCGGCCTGTGCTCCGGCCGCGCCGCGGAATGTGAAAGCCTCCGGAGCCGTGACCAACGACACGACGATGAGCTGGGACATGGGAACGGACGCCGATCTGGCCGGCTACGAGATCGTGGTCCGCGAAACGACGTCCGACGACTGGGAGAAAGTGATCCCGGTAGGAAAGGTCAGCCGCTACACACTCAAGGACTTCACGATCGACAACGTGTTTATGGGCGTGCGCGCGATCGACCGGGACGGAAATCGTTCGCCGGTGAGGACGCCGGAGGAACGGCTACCACAATAGCTGGCGGCGAGACGCCGCCATGCCAGCCGCCGAGACGGCGGCGTTCCGATCAGGCGCGCCTACGTCTTCTTGATCGACAACCGCGTCGAATGCGGCTCGACGAGGATGCGGGCAGGATCGGCGGGCGTGTGGCTGCGGCGTTTCTGGATCGGCAGGCGCGTGTAGACCTGCGTGGAGAGGATCGAGGCGTGCCCGAGGATTTCCTGGATGTCGCGGATGTCGGCGCCGGAGGAGACCAGCATCGCCGCCATCGTGTGACGCAGCGCGTGCGGCGTGATGTGGCGCTTGATCTCGGCGAGCCGAACGTGCTTCTTGAAGATGTTCTCGATCGAATAGATCGTCAGGCGCGTTCCGGAACGGCCGACGAAGAGCGCATCGTTGGTCAGGCTGCGCTCGCTGCGCATCTCCAGGTAGTTCATCAACGCTTCGATGACGACGTGCGAGGTGATCGTCACCGTGCGTCCGCGCGTGGCCCGGCCGATGATGTGAATCTGGTTGTTCTCGACGCCGACGTCGGTCACGTTCAACGCCACCAGCTCGCCGATGCGGATGCCGGTGGAGAAGAGCAGCTCGAGGATGACGTTGTCGCGAATCGCACAGAAATAGCGGTTGCGGCCGCCGGCGGAGTGATCGCGCGTTCCCGCCAGCGCGCCGATCTGATCCTTCGGCGCGGAGAGAAGTGCGCGCACTTCGCGGGAGGAGAGCACCGTCGGAACGCGGTTCTCGACCGGCTTGCGGATCTTCAGCCTTCGCGCCGGTGATTCCGGAAACATCCCCTTCTCTTCGAGGTAACGGAAGAAGACCTTGAGAGCGGCCACCTTGCGGCGGATCGACGTATCGCGGTACGGCCCCGTGCCGAGTTTGTCGAGATATTGCTCGAGGTGATCGGGCGTGATGTCGACCATCGCCGCGCCGTCCACGTGAACCTGGAACTGGCTGAGGTCGGATTGGTAGGCGCGAATCGTGCGGTCGGAGAGATTGCGTACAACCTGTCCGTGTTGCAGAAAATCAGCAATCGCCTCTTGCACGTTCATCATTCACACTCACAGAATAATTGTTAAATTGGCTGCTGGGAGGATTCCGGCAGTGTAGTTCCCCTCCTTTGATTGTCAAGTATTATTTGCCCGAGCTTGGTATGCTGTAAAAGCATGACAGGAGCGGGTTTGAGGGATGGCGGGCGCGTCGATTGTGCGTGTCCGTTGACAGCAAGATGAAGGGTCAGAAGCTCTTTGTCCGGCCCGTTGAGGCTGGCGATGCCGCCGTACTTCGCGCATTTGCATCGCTTCACGGAGGCGATCCCGCGCCGTCTGCCGGCATCATCGGAAAGCTCGTCGGCGAGCTCGCTGCAGTACTAACGATGGAGATCGAGCCCGACGCGATCCGCATCGTCGACCTCGTCGTTGCCGAAGAGTTGCGGCGCAAACGCGTCGCACGCGTCATGCTGAGCGAGCTCGGGATCCTGGCAGCGCAAATGAATCGCGAATGGCTCGTGGCCGGCGTCGCGCATCGCCCATTCCTGGAGCGTGTCGGTTTTCATGAAGCAGACGGCCTGATGAAGCGGAGGGTGTGATGGTGGAAGTCAGAAATCAGAAGGCTGAAGGCAGAAGTAACCGGTCGCGGTGGTTCGTTCTCCTCCTTCTGCTTTCTGCGCTCAGCCTTCTGCCTTCGTGCACCGGATCGAAACCGGAAGTCACTCCCCCGCCGGCGCCCACACCCGTCACGCCGACTCCCGAGCCTGCGCCCGCTCCCGTCGTCGAGCCGCCGAAGCTACCGACGCTCGATGAAGTGCGCGCCCTGCGTACAAATCAGCAGCTCGACCTTTACGAGAGCGGCTTGAAGTCGCTGACGCAATCGCCCGATCCGATCACGCAACGGCGCGCGCTCGCGCTCCTCGCGCTCTTCTATGTCGATCAGAAGCGGACCGCCGAAGCGCTTCCGGCACTCGCGCAAGCCGCCGATGCCGATCCGCTCGCCGCTCCCTGGCTGCGCCTCCGCATCGTCGGCATCGATGCCGACGCCGCCAACTGGCCGGACGCCATCCTCAACGCGAACCGCATCATCCAGGACACGCCAGCCAGCTCCGCGGCAACCATCGCCCGCTTACGCCTGCCGGCGTTCTACTCGGCCTCCGGCGACTCCGCGAACACGAACACGTCCTTTCAGATCGCGAATGGCATTGGAATCGATGCCCTGACCGAGGAGGACTTCGTGGCGCTGGCGAAGTCGATGGCAAAAGCGGGGCGGATGGATCTGGCCACGCCGCTGCGCATGCGCCTCCTCACCGAGTTCACGCAGGGCCGGTTCACGGAAGACACCTACGACCACGTCTCGATGGCCACGCCGTCGCCGCTCGACGCGCTTTCCTTCGACGACGAGCTGAAGATCGCGCAACAGCTCGGGCGCAACGACCGCTACGGCCGCGCCTTCGATCTGCTCGCCCGCATCGCTTCCCGGTTCCCAAGCGAGAGCAGGAAGTCGAATGCCTATCGCGCCGTACGCCTTCGCGCGCTCTTCAACTCACGCCGCTACACCGACCTGCTCGCCGAGACCGCGCGCGTCCAGCTCACCGAACCGTCGCTCATCCTCACGCGTGCCCGCGCCGCGTGGCGCGCCAACCAGCCGGACGCGTTCCTGGCGGGGCTGCGTCAGGTCGAGAAGCGCTTCCCGAAAACCAGCGAGGCAGCCGAGGCGAAGATTCTGCGCGCGAAGTACTACGTGACGGACGAGGTGAATTACGACCTGGCGATCTCCAACCTCGAAGCCGCAATCGCCGCCGGCGACCTCGGCAACGAAGGCGAGAACCTCTGGACCCTCGGCTGGACCTACTTTCGTGCCCAGCGCGACGACGACGCCCTCCGCACCTTCGGCCGCTACATGACGCAGTACCCCGATGGCGACTACCTCTCGAACTCGCTCTTCTGGGCCGGCAAGATTCACGACCGGCGCGGGAAGCGCGAGCTACGCGACGCAGCCTTCCATGAGCTCGAGATGCGCTACCCGTACAGCTACTTCAGCTTTCGCGCGCGTCAGATCGCAGGCGAGCCGGTTCTGGCGCCGAACGAAGTCACCAACGGCAACGCCTTCCCGGACGTCGACGGCCAACTGGCATCCGTGAACGAGCCGCGCCTCGATTCCGTGCGCGAGCTGGCCTGGCTGGGGCTCTATCGCGAGGCAACGCGCGAGATGAAATCGCTCGCCGCCGCCTACCCCACCAACCTCGGCATGCAGTTCATGCTCGCCGATCTCTACGTGCAGGGCGGCGAGCCGTTTTCGGCCAACAACGTTCTGCAGAAGAAGTTCCGCCAGTTTGTCCGCCACGGAGGCACGAACATCCCGCATCGCTTCTGGGAGATTCTCTTCCCGCTTAACTACTGGGACACGATCAAGAGCGAGTCCGAGAAACGTCAGGTCGATCCATACCTGATGGCGTCGATCATCCGTCAGGAGACCGGATTCGAGCCGACGACTGTCTCGAATGCCGATGCCGTCGGCATCATGCAGATCATGCCGGCAGAGGCCGCCAAGATCGCAACCGCGGCAGGACTCCCCGCGCCGACGCGCGAACAACTCTTCGATCCAAAGGTCAACATCGCCATCGGCGTGGCCGAATACACGCAAAAACTGGCCGCCGTCCACGGCAATCAGATGCTGGCAATCGCCGCCTACAACGCGGGCGAAGATGCAGTTGGCAAATGGATTGCTCAAACGCCCGTCGATGATGAGGACCTGTTTGTCGAATCGATTCCGTTTGCGGAAACGAGGCTCTACGTAAAGACCGTCAGCCGGAACCGATACGAGTATCGGCGGATTTATGAGGCACCTGCAAAGCCGTAAGTTGCTTTACCTGTCGTACACCACGGTCACCTTCCTCCTTCTCGCCACCGCGGCACGCGCCGCTGCTCCCACGCAGCTCATTCTCCAGCGCGACGGCCAGGCCAATCTCACGGAAGACATCAAAGGTCCAATCGACCTCACCATCGTTCCCGGTGTCGACGACGCGCGCGTCACCGTGTCTGTCGATGGCCAGAAGCTTGTCGAAGGCCTTCGCTCGCCGTGGCATGTACCGGTCGATTTCGGACCGCTTCCCGTACAGCACAAGATCGCGATCACCGCCGTGGGCGCCGACCGCCAACGCGTGCAGTGGCAGACGACGGTCAACAAGGGCCGCCAGACCCTAGGCGTGAAAATCGAGCCGGTCGATGTCGCGAACCGCATCTTCGAGGTGAATGCGACGTCGCCGGATGAGGACCCGATCGCCGAGGTCTCCGTTTGGGACGGCGGGCAGGCGGTTGTGACGGTCAAGGAGCCTCCATACCGTTTCACGATACCGGCGGAAGCCTTTGCACAGAGAAGCGTGCAGGTAACCGCGCGAACGAAGTCGGGCGCCGAGGCTGCCGACTTCTGGTCGGCCGCCGGCGACGTCAAGAGCGAGTCGCTCGACGTCCGCACGGTTCCGCTGTTCGTCTCGGTCGTGGACAACAACGGCACCGCGCGCGACGACATCGATCAGGCGTTGTTCAAAATCGTCGACAACGGCACCGAGGCGAAGATCCTGCAGATCGGCAAAGCGTTCGACCAGCCGATCTCGATCGCGCTGCTGCTCGACGCCTCGGCAAGCATGCTTTACGAAATGCCGAAAGCGACACGCGCCGCTGCCCGCTTCGTCGAAGGAACGTTGAAACCCGGCGACCGTTGCGCAGTCTTCTCGATACGCTCCACACCGCGCCGGGAAGTGGCGCTGACCAGCGATCTGGCCTCAGTCGGACAAGCGGTCAAGAATCTGAAAGCAAGCGGACAGACCGCACTCTACGACGCCATCGCCACCGCAGAGCGCGAGTTGCGCGACGAGAAGAACCGCCGCGCCATCGTGATCCTGACCGACGGCGGCGACACGTCATCGATCGCCACATTGGACGAGACCGACCGCCTGACCAAGGAAGCCGGCGTCCCCATCTACGTCATCGCCTACCAGAGCGGCGATCCCGACGACGATCCCCACGACCTGAACCGGCTCCAATACCTGACCGCCGAAACCGGCGGCTTCCTCGTCACCGCCTCGGCCCAAAATCTCCAGGCCAAATACACCGACATCGAAAAAGACCTCCGCGCCCAGTACGCCATCGTCTACCAGATCAGCGACTTGGCAAGACACAACCAATGGCGTAAGGTCCACGTAATGCTCAAATCGCCAACGTTGACTGCGAGGACGATACGGGGGTATTTCGCGCCGTGAAAGGAAAAACCAAGCAGGAAGTCGTGATCACGGAGAATAGCCGTGCTGTGGCCCGCCGCGCACCACTCGAGCCCGCTCATCGCTTTCCCGATCTGTCGCGGACGCGTCGTCTGTTCAAAGGTCGTGATATCGCGCTGTCACAAGCCGTGATCGACGACCGCAACGGCCGGCTGTGAGCTCGCAAAAGAGCGCGTCTGCTGCAGAATGGGGGTCAGGTCTGAAGTGTGAAGTGACGGAAGAAGCTCAGTCCTATGAGCAAGAGTTGTCTTCCGTCACTTCACACTTCAGACCTGACCCCCATTCCTACCGTCGATTGTTCGAAACGCGCTCGGAACCTGGCATCGGGCTACAGAAAACATCATCGGGGATGCAAAACACATCAACGGTAGCGCGAGACTGCCACCTCGCCGTCCCACGATGTTCGTTCGCCGCGCATAGAATCCCCGGCGAATGACTGAGCGAAACGACAGGCTGCTGGCGCAAGTTCGCGCGGAGCTGGCGCGGACGAAGGCGTTTCGCGCGATCGGGAAGAGGATCGCGGAAGAACGGCTCGACATCACCGGTGCGGCGGTCGAGGCTCGGGCGCTGCTGCTAGCCACGCTGCAGGACTCGACCGCGCAGCGGATGGCCATTGTCGTTCCAGGCGATGCGGCCATCGATGACTTCGAGTCCTCGCTGAAGCTGTTTCATCGCGATCCGCAGTGCGTGTCCTCGTATCCCTCCCCTTCGCTTTCGCCGTATCAGGATCTGTCGCCGTCGCTCGGTGTGGCGCGTAACGAGATTCGCGCGCTGGGCATGTTGATCGACAGGAGCGTCGACGTGCTGCTCGTGCCGGCGCGTGCCCTGTTTTCGCGGCTGCCGCATGCCGGGGAGTTCGCCGCGCGCGTCGTGAGGCTGGCCGAGGGGGACGAGCTGGATTTGCGGGTGCTGCTTGAACGGCTCGTCGAGAACGGCTTTGTGCGGACGGACCTCGTCGGCGAGGCGGGCGAGTTCGCGTTCCGCGGCGGCATCCTCGATCTCTTTCCGCCCAACACCGCCAAGCCGGTGCGCGTGGAGCTGTTCGGCGACACCGTCGATTCGCTGCGCTGGTTCGACGTCGAGACGCAGCGTTCGGAAGAGGCCAGTGGCCCGGTGACCATCCTGCCGATGACGCAGTTCCCGGTCACGCAGCCGATGCGCAGCGCATTGGCGCGGCGCCTGTCGCTCGACTTCAACGATCCGATCTACAAACGCGATCTCTCCGACAAGATCGAGCGCATCAACGAGAACGGGACGTTCCCGGGGATGGAGCACTACCTGCCGGTGGCCACCAACACCGTCTCCTTCTTCGACTATCTCGATCCTGCCGAATGGATGCTCGCGCTCATCGAGCCGGACCAGATCACGACGAATGTGGCCAAGTTCGAGTCGCTGCTGTCCAACGAGTACGAGGCGGCATCCGAGAAGGGGCGTGCGGTTTACCGGCCGGAGAAATTGACGACGGCGGGGACGGATGTACTGGCGTTGCTGGGGACAGCGCGGATTGCGTTCAGTGAAGTGCATGTGGGAGCGCCGCACGATCGGCGGCGAGACGCCGCCGGGCCAGCCGGCGGGACGCCGGCGCTCCATAACGCAACTGAGTACGAAGAGCTGCGGCTGCGGGCGCCGCAGGTTGACCGGTACACGAACCGGTTGCCTGAGTTCACGAACGATGTGAAGCGTGGTCACGAGAAAGGGCGGCGGCAGGTCTTCTTTGCGGCCACGAAGGGTGGGCGGGAGAAGGTCGAACGGCTGTTGAAGGAGTTCGACGTTGTCTTTGCCGATGACACTGGCGACGGCGCGAGTGCCAAGGGGAAATCTGATCTGGGGAGTGAGATTCTTCTCGCTGCCGGTGCCCTTCCCCGCGGCTTCGACTTTGAAGAGCTGAACCTCACCATTTACTCGGAGTGGGATCTCTTCGAGCCGCCTACGTCGACGCGCGTCGGCGGCAAGAAGCGCACGACCGAGGCGTTCGTCACCGACCTGCGCGACCTGAAAGTCGGCGACTACATCGTTCACGTCGATCACGGCGTCGGACGCTTCCATGGTCTGCAGCGCATCCCGTTCGGACCGACCGAGCGCGAGGTGATGGAGATCGAGTATTCCGGCGGCGGCAAGCTGCTCATGCCGATGGAGAACCTGAATCTCATCCAGCGCTTCTCCGGCGGCGCTGACACGCAGCCGAAGCTCGACCGCCTCGGCGGCACGGCCTGGGCGCGCACGAAAGCATCGGTCAAGAAAGCGATGCGCGACATGGCCGACGAGCTGCTCAAGCTCTACGCCACGCGGCAGATGGTGCAGGGGCACGCATTCTCGAAGGACTCGCCGTGGCAGTTCGAGTTTGAAGATGCGTTCGAGTTCGATGAGACCGAGGATCAGGAATCGGCGATCGATGATGTGAAGTCGGATATGGAGTCGCGCAAACCGATGGACCGGCTCCTTTGCGGCGACGTCGGATACGGCAAGACCGAGGTGGCCATGCGCGCGGCGTTCAAATCGGTGATGGATGGCAAGCAGGTGGCCGTCCTCGCGCCGACCACCGTCCTCACCTACCAGCACTACCGCACGTTCCTGCGCCGCTTCGCTTCGTTTCCGGTGACCATCGAGCTCCTGACGCGCTACTACACGCCGAAGGAACAGAAGGAGATCCTCAGAAAACTGGAGACGGGCGAGATCGACATCATCATCGGCACCCACCGCGTCCTGTCGAAGGACATCAACTTCAAAGACATCGGCCTCCTGGTCATCGACGAGGAGCAGCGCTTCGGTGTCGGGCAGAAAGAGAAGCTCAAGCAGATCAAGAAGGCGGTCGATGTCCTGTCGATGTCAGCCACGCCCATTCCGCGCACACTACACATGTCGATGGTGGGTATCCGCGACATCTCAGTCATCGAGACGCCGCCTAAGGACCGGCTGGCGATTCAGACCGCGGTGGTGCCGTTTAGCGACGATTTCATCCGCGAAGCGATCGAGTTCGAGGTCGGACGCGGCGGGCAGGTCTTCTTCGTCCACAACCGCGTCGAGTCGATCTACGCGATGAAGGAGTATCTGGAGAAGCTCGTTCCCGGTCTGCGCGTCGTCGTCGGACACGGGCAGATGGAGGAGCGCGAGCTGGAGCGGGCCATGCTCGCCTTCATCCAGCGCGAGTACGACGTGCTGCTGGCAACGACGATCATCGAGAACGGCATCGACATCCCTGCCTGCAACACGATCCTCATCAATCACGCCGAGCGTTTCGGCCTGTCGCAGCTCTACCAGCTTCGCGGCCGCGTCGGTCGCAGCGACCGGCTGGCGTTCTGCTATCTGCTCGTGCCGAGCGACAAAGTTCTCACCTCCGACGCGCGCAAGCGCCTTGCCGCGATCCAGGAGTTCTCCGACCTCGGCGCCGGCTTCCGCATCGCCGCGAAAGATCTCGAGATCCGCGGTGCCGGCAACATTCTCGGCGGCGAGCAATCCGGCCAGATCGCCGCGGTCGGCTTCGAGATGTACACGAAGCTGCTCGAGGAGACGATCCGCGAGATGAAGGGGGAGCGCATCGAGGAGGAAGTGGAAACCTCGATGAACCTCGGCGTCGACATCTATATCCCCAAGAACTACATCAGCGAAGAAAACCTGCGCATGACGTTCTACAAGAAGATCGCCTCGGCATCGACAGACGACCGCCTCGAACAGATCCGCAACGAGATGCGCGACCGCTTCGGCGCGCTACCAGCGAACGTCGAGAACCTCCTTCACTTCGTGCAGGTCAAGCGCTTCGCGCAGCAGATGGGCGTGATCTCGATCGTGCGGGAAGGCGCACGGGCGGTCGTGAAGCTGACGGCACAGGCCAAGGTCGATCCGAACAAACTACTCATGCTCATCCAGCAAAACCCGCAGGTGAAGTTCACCCCGAACGGCGTGCTGATTTTCCCGCTCAAGGTGCAAGGCCCCGAGGTGATCGACGAGATCGAGGCGACGCTGGGCTTACTTGCGGCGCGCTAGCGCGCGCCGCGTTGTCGGTTGTCAGTTGTCTGTTGCCCGTAGCCTGGGCTCCCGGTTTGAATTGATACCAACCGACAACCGACAACGCGCGAAGCGCAATCAACCGACAACGCACGAAGTGCAATAAGCCAACGCGCGAAGCGCAATATCAATATCCGATCAAAGTCAGTTCATCCGGCGAAAAGTTGGCGGAGGCGATCGATACCCAACCGTCGCCCGTAACGTTGTCGGTGCTGCTCGCGTAACCGATCCAGCTCACGTTGTTGTTGCCGGCGTCGGTCACCTGATAGAGGAGCTGCAGCGCGCCGTAGTCGCCCGCGGGGATGGCTTGCTGAATCATCCCGTACGCGGGGACCGTGAGGGTGATGTTGGTCTGCAGCTTCTCGCCGACGAAGCTGACCTTGTAGGCGTGCGGCGACGGATCGACGTTCACGATGCCGAAGTTCGTCCGGAAGTCCGCATCCTGCCTCAGGCCCAGCGCGATTCCCTCGTCGATGTATTGAACGGACAATGTATCGGGATCGATGGCATCGAACGGCTGGGACACCGTGCCGGCCGATCCGGGTTGTTTCGTGTAGATGCGCGAGAAGCCATCGATTGCCGCGTTGGCGTCGAGTGTCGTGCCGGTGTACGGGATGAATACCAGGCTGCCGAGGCCGGACGATCCGAGCGAATTGGCCACGAAGTCCTGGATCGTGATGAATTGTTGCGAAGGAAGCGTGACGCTCTTGTAGCTCGCAAGGTTCAGCGTATTGGTTGCGCCCTGCGGCCAGAAGCCGACGACTACCTGCTGCGGCGTGTCGCGATAGTTCACGAGCGTGACATCAGACTTGAAGAAAAGCCCACCGCCGCCAGCCACACTGCCGGCCGCAGGAATGATGAACGCGCGCGCCGAGATGGAGTCGGTAATCGCTGATGCGCGCACACCTTTCGCGTGGGTGACCTTGCGGGCGTGGAGCTGTGCGAGGAGTTGCGCGGGCAGCTCCGGCTCGACGGATGAGAATACGAGGGTGGCAGGATCAGCGGCGGAGAGGTGCGCCAGGCGCACAGGCTGGCGCGCCGCCAGCGTCATCGCGAATGCGCTCACGGCGAAGAACAGGGTGGTTGTTTTCATTGGTCGGTTTCCTCCGGAAACAGTCCATTCTGATTCCGCATGCGGTCGCGGCGCAAACGCGAATCGGCTACACTTTGAGTGCCTCGTGGATCGTCGAGCTCTTCTCCTCATTGCCGTTGTCCTGATTGCCGCCTGCCACCGCAAACCGTCGGTGCCGCCGGACGTCGTCGCGCGCGTGGGCGAGCGGATGGTCACGCTCAGCGATTTCAAGCGCTATCTCGATCGGAACACCGGCACGGAGCTGGCGCAAATGGGCCCCGAGGTCGCGAGCGCGATGGTCGATCAGTACTTGGAAGAAGTGATCCTTTCCGAGTACGCCGCGGCTCACGGCGTGGAGATTCCGGCGGAGAAAATCGCCTCCGCCGTCCGCACGGACGCAGGCGTCACCGTCATCGAAAAACGCGATGAAATGAGGCGCCAGCGGCTCATCGGCGACACGTCGGAGAGCGTCGCACCGCCGTCAGACGCAGACATCCGTGCCTACTACGAGCAGCATCCCGCCGAGTTCAAGAGCGGCGAGGAAGTGCACGTCAAACAGATCCTCGTGCATGACGAAAATGTCGCCACCGAGATCGATCAGAAGCTGCACGCCGGCGGCTCGTTCGAGGCGCTCTCCAGCCAGTACTCGCTGGCCCCAAATGCGAAGAAAGGCGGCGAGATCGGCTACGTCAGCCGCGGCGAGCTGCCGAAAATGTTCGAGGATGAGATCTTCGCGCTCAAGCCGGGCAACGTCAGCGGCGTCATCCGGACGGACTCCAGCTTCCACATCTTCAAGGTGGAAGACCGGCGTCCCCCCGGTGTCATCGACCTCGCCACCGCCTCACCCGTCATTCGCGAACGGCTGAAGGACGACGCCGTCCGCGATCGCATGGCTCAGCTCGTCGGACGGGCCCGCTCCGAGCTTTCGATCGCTGTCCTGACCAAGCGGCTCCCTTTCAAGTACACCGGCGGCTTCCCGAAGTCAGAGAACGAATAAACCGGCTCCGTACCGCCGTTGTCCGTCCGTACAGGAACCCAAACCCTCCATCTACGTCAAAGAGATACGCATGAAAAAAACGATTCTTGCACTCGTCCTTACCCTCTCGGCGGCCTCGCTTTCCGCCGCCCAGTTACTCGAAGCCATCGTCATCCGCGTCGGCGACCGCGTCATCACACGGACGCAGTACGTGCGCAGGCTGCATGACGCCTCCGCGGAGATCGAGCAGACGGCAACGTCTCCGGCCGAAGTCACAACGAAGAAAGAAGAGTTGCGGAAGAATCTCTCGAACGATCTGATCGCAGAACTGCTGATCAAAGACCGCGCCGACCGGCTCGGCATCACAGTTACCCCCGATGAGATCAAAGAAGCCCTCGTCCGCCTGAAAGATCAGTACGGCCTCAAGACGGACAAGGAATTCGAAGATTCGCTCCGCAAGTCCGGGATGTCACGTGCCGACATGGAAGCGCGCCTTCACGACACGATCCTCACCAACAAGGTCTTCGGCCGCGAGCTGCGGTCGCGCGAAGATCTGACCGACAAGGAATTGCGCGATCGTTACGACCGCGAGAAGGAGCGCTACCGCCTCCCGGAGCGCGCCCGTCTGCGCGAGATCATCGTGATCAAACCGGATGATCCGACCAAAGTCGAAGCCGCCCGCGAGCGCGCCACGGCGCTTGCGGCGCAGAGCCGCACCGGCGACTTCGCGAAGCTGGCCACGACCTCCTCCGATTCCGGCACCAAAGAAAAGGGAGGCGACCTTGGCGAAGTCGCACGCGGCGAGCTCCTCCCCGATCTCGACAAAGCTGTGTTCAATGCCCAATCAGGCGCCGTCCTGGGCCCGATCGAAACGAAGTCCGGCTGGCACATCCTGAAAGTCGAAGCACGCCTGCCGTCCGAAGTTCCGGCATTCGAGTCGGTCAAAGACCGCCTTCGGAAGGATGCGAGCGAAGACGCCTGGCAACGCGACTACAAGGCCTACATCGAACGGCTGCGCAAAGACGCGTTCATCCAGATCAACGATCAGTACATCCCGTCGACGTAGCTCGCAACGCAGAGAGAATCATCGAAGGGCGGACTTCTCCAGTCCGCCCTTTTTTCTTTGCGCGATCTACACCCGGTGGCTTTTCCAGGCACTTTTCGCCCCTCGGACAGCCGTTATCCCCCTCCCCAGTAGAGTTTGACGCGTATTGTTGTCTTGCGGCTTAAGCTTCGTGGCACCAATGCACGAGCTGATTGCCGACCTTCCTTTCGATGAGCGCCCGCGTGAGCGGATGCTGATGCACGGCGCGGAAACCCTCTCCGATGCCGAACTGCTGGCCGTGATCCTTGGGTCCGGCATGCGCGGAAAGAACGCCATCCAACTGGCGCGCGAGCTTCTCGACGATGGCTTTGCGTCACTCGCTCGCTGCGATGCCGAGCAACTGGTGAAGCGAAACGGCGTCGGTGAGGCGAAAGCGACGCGCGTCGTCGCGGCGTTCGAGATCGCACGACGCCTGGCGAACTTCAAAACCGATGATCCGCGGGATTTCGACGCTGGCCTCTTTGGCCGCAACCTCGTCATCCGATCCGCACGGCTTCGTCAGGAGCGGCTCGGTGCCCTCCTTCTCGACTCGCGCCACCGCGTCATCCGCGACCGCACCCTCTACGTCGGCACCGTCGACCGCGCCTTCGTCTCCGCGCGCGAAGTCGTTCGTCTCACGCTCGACGCCAATGCCGTCGGCGTCGTCCTGTACCACAACCATCCGTCCGGCGACCCGACACCCTCCCTCGAAGACAACAAGTACACCAAGAAAACAGGCGAAACCCTCCGCGCGATCGACATCGAGCTCGTCGACCACATCATCGCCGGCGCGCACAGCTTTGTTTCGATGGGGCAGAAGGGGCTGATTTGAGGAGGAGTTGAGGCTCAGGCCTGCCGGATAAGGCGAATGTACTCTTCGTGCGGCCCAATCCAGAACCACACGATGCCGGTTGACGAGACCGCGCCGAGCACACGATGCGATGAGCCCACGCGCGCTGACCAGTAGGTACCGACTCGCTTGAATTGAAGCGAAGGATGACGAGGGTTGGACTTCAGCAGTTCGTAGTTGGCGCGGGCCAAAGCCTGCAATTCAGGTGGAAGCTCGGCGAAACGCCGCCAAAACAAACTTGAAGCACGATGACTCAAAGCTCAGTAGTTTCACCGCGCTCAAATTCTGCCAGAGCCTCGGCCGCAAACCGGTCGAGACGCCCCTCGGCCACATCACGTTCAAGCTCTCGATCCCATGCCTGCCAGTCGCGCTCAACGAACCACGAGCGGAACGCGGCCCACTCCTCCGGGCTCAACTCCTCAACTTCGCGCTCAATCTGCTCCACCTTGGTCATGACGATTTGAATGATAGCGGCTTCTCGGCGCTGACTGGCGCTTCCTACCCCGCCACGAGCGCCGGTTTCGGCACCGCGGCGGATCGCTCCGCATACACCGGCGTGAACCAGCCGTAGCGGTCGGGGATGTCGCCGGCGATGTAGTCGAAGAACTCTTTCTGGATGCGCTCGGTGACCGGACCGCGACGTCCGTTGCCGACGGGGACGCGGTCGATGCTGCGGATCGGCGTCACCTCCGCGGCAGTGCCGGTGAAGAAGACTTCGTCGGCAACATAGAGCAGTTCGCGCGGAATCAGCGACTCAACCACATCGAAACCAAGCTCGCGCGCCATCTTGATGATGCTGGCCCGCGTGATTCCGGCCAGGATCGATGCGCCGAGCGGCGGCGTCATGATCTTGCCGTCGCGAACAACGAACACGTTCTCGCCGGAGCCTTCGCTCACGTAGCCATTGACGTCGAGCGCGATCCCCTCAGCGTAACCATCCGCGGCCGCTTCCTGACGAATCAGGATCGAGTTCATGTAGTTGCCGGTGGCTTTGGCCAAGGCTGGGAACGTGTTCGGCGCCATCCGGTTCCACGACGACACACGCACGTCGACGCCCTGCTCGATCGCCTCGGGGCCGAGGTACTTGCCCCAGTGCCAGGCGGCGACGACGATGTCGACAGGGCAGGCCGCGGGGAAAACACCCAGCGAGTGGAATCCGCGGTAGACGATTGGACGGAGGTAACAGTCTTCGAAGCCATTGGCGGCGACGACGTCGACGCAGACCTTCTTGAACTCGTCCGGCGTGTAGGGAATCTCCATCCTGTAAATGCGGCAACTGTCGTACAGCCGCCGGATGTGGTCGTCGAGCCGGAAAATCGCCGGTCCCTGGTTGCGCGTGTCGTAGCAGCGGATGCCCTCGAACAGCCCCGAACCGTAGTGGAGGGCATGCGTGAGCACGTGAATCTTGGCGTCGGCAAAGTCGACGAGGCGCCCGTTCATCCAGATTTTCTTCACTTCTTCGAACGGCATCGGAGCCTCCTGAATCGGTGGCAGCGGTGGACGGGCAGCAGCGGCGCGCCTAGGCTGGAAAGCTGCCGGAGTATAGGTTCCGGCGTTTCAGCAAGTCAATGCGACAACTCTGACTTTTTGGCGGCGCGCACACGAAAGACCGGACCGCACTTTGACCAGCGCACTCTACGCCAGTACGAGCAGCAGCATGGCCACGATCAGGTAAATGTTCGATGCCATGAAGAGACGCCGCGCGCTGCGGGGAGTACGGTCCGCGAGGAAGAAGAAGCTGGCGACGGTGAGCGCTCCTCCGGCCGCGATTGCGCCGACCAGGTAGACGTACGTCGCCAGTCCAAACAGCGGAGGCAGCACGCTGACCGTGAGCAGGGCGAAGCTGTAAAACACGGCATGCCGGGCAGTTACGCGCCCTTCGTCATCCTGAACAGCCAGCATGGCGAACCCGCCGCGGGCGTAGTCCTCGCGATACATCCAACTGATGGCCATGAAGTGTGGCAACTGCCAGAAAAAGAGGATGGCGAAGACGATCCACCCACCCGTTCCGAGCGATCCGGTCGCAGCCGTCCATCCCATCAACGGCGGAATCGCTCCCGGCACCGCACCGATGATCGTGCAGATCGTGGAGACTCGCTTCAGGGGCGTGTAGATGAAGATGTAGGTCAGCAGAGTCAGCGCGCCAAGGGCAGCGGTAAGCCAGTTCACGGCCACGCCGAGATAGAGCGTGCCGATGATCGAGATCGAAACCGAGAAGAACAGCGCCGCGCGTGGCGTGATTCGTCCGTCGGGCAACGGACGAAGACGCGTGCGACGCATCTTCGCATCGTGCTCCCGCTCCACGTACTGATTGAGCGCATTCGTCCCCGCCGCGACGAGCGCTGTTCCGACGAGCGCGTTGAGGAGCAATGCCCAGTCGACGCGCGGCGCCGCGAAGAAATAGCCGGCTGCCGTGGTGATGAGAACCATCATCACGATGCGCGATTTCGACAACTCGAGATAGTCGCGAGTCATGCTGGAGAATCCGGCCGGACGCGGCAACGCCAGAACGTCGCTCATGCCGGCACCTCGGATGTGAGAAGCGCGCTCGTCCGCTGGCGGCGTGTCCGCCAGCCAACCGTGCGTGCGGTCAACGCGGTCAGCAGGGAGAGCGCCAGCGTGGCGGCGCCTGTCATCACGTGCACGCTGGTCATCAACGGCTGCTTGCCGCTCCAGACCACGTAGCCGCCGAGGACGATCTGGATGATGACTACCGTCACAAGGAGGTTGGCAAGCTGCCGCAACGGATGTCCCGACTCAAAGCGACGCAGACGGACAGCACTGACGATCACGAGCGTCGCTACGCAGATGGCGCCGACACGATGCGCGAAGTTGACACCGACTTCGAGGCTGGTGAACGAAGGCACGACGCGACCGAACGACAGCGGAAAGTCGGGGATGGCCAGGCCTGCGCCGAGGTGACGCATCAGCGCGCCGACGAGGATTTGTGCGTACGTCACGACGACGAGCAGCGAAGTCAGTCCGATCGGCGCGTCACCCTTTTCGAGCACACGCGAGGAACGGAACAAGGTCGAAGTGAAAAACGCGATCGACACGTTCAGGCAGAAGAAGATCTCAGCGAGTGCTGCGTGCGCGATGGAAACGGAATGCGGAAGGAGCAGGAGTACGGTCACGCCGCCGAGGACGCCCTGGGCGATGACGGCGCCGACTGAGCACCAGCCGAGGATGCGCGTGAAGCGCTTCGGCTCGCGCAGCTGCAGCCAGATTGCCTGAATGACCGTGAGCAGGCCGACGGTGGCCGCGATCATGCGGTGACCATGCTCGTAGAAGATCCCGCCGACCATAGGCGGCATCACCATGCCATACGAAAGCGGCCAGTCGGGAACAGCGAGACCAGAACCAGTCGAGGTGACCATCGCTCCCGCGAAGATGAGGAACAGCGTCGACCCGGCGACGAGCTTGGTGTATCTCCGCAACCAGACCGGGGTCTCGTCTGAACGGCGCAGCGCCTCGGGCGCCGCTTCGAAAGAAGGTTTCATGTTTCTAGGAGCCAATACTTGTTTGCGCCGGCGGCGCGGCGGCGAGCCATTTCTGGAACGCGTTCTTCGAATGGACGAACATCTGGCCGCGCATCCGGTAATGACCGAGACCGCAAAGCTGCGCGCAGGCGATTTCCCACTTGTCGTTTTCCGTTCCTGATTCGTTGGTCATTTTCGGTGTGAAGTGGATGGCGATCTCCATCCCCGGGATGGCATCGGTCTCCACGCGCATCACTGGCAGCTTGAAACTGTGAATCACGTCCTTCGATGTGACATGAATGATCACCGGACGGTTGACCTCGAGATGGAGGTCATTGAGCGTAACGATATCGTCTTTTGCATGAGGATCGGTGAGATCGATTCCGAGCGGGTTCGATGATGTGACGAACTTGACGTCGCGTCGTCCGAAGATTCCGTCCGGGCCTGGATACTGAACGTTCCATGCAAACTGCTCGGCGACGACGCGGATTTCCAGTGGATTGGATGCTGCCGAGGGAGGATGCGTCCAGGCAGACCACATCGGAATCGAAAAGCCGACCAGCAGGATGACTTCTACAACGGCCACGCCGGCCTCGGCATAGCTCGAGAAATGGCTCTGCACGCCGTGGTAGCTCGCTTTCGCGTTCCGTTTCGCGTTGAAGCGCCACAGAACGAAGAGGAAGTAGAGACCCCAGGCGACGAAGAGGACGAGCATCAGCCAGTGCACGTTCGCACTGAGGCGGTCCAGCGCCGGACCATGCTCCGAGGCATCGACCGGCATGAACTGAGCAAGAAACTTTTCCATTGTGCTTCCCTCCAGCGGCACGCGTTAGTGTGCCGCTCCTCCGTCGACGAGACGGAATGACTCCCGTAAGCGGCGCATGGCTTTGGCGCGCCGCCAGAAACTCCAGAACATGGCAATAAATCCGATCTGTACGAAACCGATGACGCCGATCATGAACAAGATGGCGTTGTTCGAGCTTTTCGTCATCGGCGAGTCCGGATTGCCGTAGCAGACCGGACACGCGGACAAAACGGCCGGCACCAGCAGAATCACGGCCGTGATCATGAAGAGCTGACTGTTGCGTTTCATGGCAACTCCTTCAGCTTGTGAAATACGCGTTTTCCGTACCAGACCAGCGACGCACCGCCGGCGACGCCGAATACGGCTATTCCGATACCGAGTGTGTCCCGCGTGGCCATGAATTCACGCACACCCCACACCGCGAGGTACAGCATCAGCGCGGTCGAAACGCTGATGAATACGATGTGGAAGACGCGCAGGGACATTTACGATCCGAATGGATTGGCGTGGTGACTGATCGGAAGCGTCATCAGGAAGATAAAGAAGACGACCGTCAGGATCAGCACGCCATAAATGACTTTCTTTTCAGACAGAAGGTGCATGAAGAAGCCAGCCACGAGGAAGCCCTTAATCGACGCGATAATAAGGGCCACGATGATTGCCGTGCGGACGGGGAAACCCTTCAACGCATAGAACGCGCCGACCGTTACGGCTGTGAGAGCGGCCAGCCCGAAGAAAACGGTCAGGTACACCCGCATTTCCGCACGGATTTGCTCCGGGCTGTGATGATGAGCATTGGGATCGCCGACGCCTGCGTGCTCGTGCACGTCGACGCCGGGTTCCACTGCAGCTGCTGGATCGGTCACGTTCTCGCTCCTCCTACATGAGATACAGAATCGGGAAAAGGAAGATCCAGACAAGATCGACGAAGTGCCAGTAAAGGCCGACGACCTCAATCCTATTGGTATAGCGCTCCGGGTCGTGCGCCCACATCTTCGCGCCCGGTCCCAGGAAGTAGAGGAACACAATCACGCCGCCAAGGATGTGCAGTCCGTGCAATCCAGTCATCGTGAAATAGATGCCCAGAAAGTTGTTCGTCTTCGGGAGGCGGTGCTCGCTGAACTCGTGGGAGTACTCGAACCCCTTGGCAACGAGAAAGATCAGTGCGCAGAGCACGGTCGCGGAAATGTAGATGCGTCCCTTCTTGAGATTGCCAAGACGGAGATGCGACCACGCCATCACGACCGTGACGCTCGACAGAATCAGGATGAATGTATTGAACGTGGCCAGCTTTACATTCAGGAATTCATAACCGCGCGGCCATGACTCAGCGCCCGTCCGCAGCAGAATCAGCGACGAAAACAACGCGCCGAACAGCATGACTTCCGAAGCGAGAAACAGCCAGATACCGAGCTTGGCGTTGTAAACGCCGGTATCCGGCCGCGGGTGGACATTGTACGGAATCTCCAGCTCTGCGTGACCGACCGAAGCGTGCGCGTCCATTAATTCTCCCTCATCGCTACGGCTTTTTCGGGTAGCAAACCACCCCGCGGCGCAGGCTCAATCGCGGCCGGCTGATGCTGCGGAATGAAATCAACCTCGGAGCCGGGAACGCTGTACTCATACGGCCCGCGATAGACGACCGGCAGGACTTCGAAATTGCCGTGCGCCAGTGGAGGGGACGTCGTCGCTGCCCACTCCATCGTCGTCGCGCCCCATGGGTTCGATCCGAGCCCTTCATCGCGATTCCCGAAAGCGGCTGCGATCGCGTTGTAGAAGAAGTTGAAAATGAACGGCACCTGCGCGGCGAGCAGCCCGATCGCACAGATCGACATGAACGGGTTCGTTTGTGCCGCAATCTGTTTGGCGTGCTGATACTGCATTCCGCCGTCGTAAAGGCGGCGCGAGACACCCGCAAGCCCCTGGGCGAACATCGGGAAGAAGATGCCGTTGATGCAGACGAACGAGATCCAGAAGTGGACTCGGCCCCAGAACTCATTGAGCTTGCGGCCCGTTGCCTTCGGGAACCAGTAGTAGATGCCGGCGAACATCGCGAAGATCGTTCCCGGCGCCACGACGTAATGGAAGTGCCCGATGACGTAGTAGGTGTCGTGCAGATGAATGTCGGCGGCAGCGAGTCCGAGGGGCAATCCCGTCAAACCGCCGATGCCGAACATGGGGAGGAACGCCAGCGCGAACAGCATCGGCGTCGTAAATCGTATCGATCCGCCCCATAACGAGATGAATAACGAACTGAGAATGATGACCGACGGGATCGAGATGATCATCGTCGTGGTCTGGAAGAATGCGCTGATCGTCGTGCCCATGCCGGTCAGGAACATGTGGTGCGCCCAAACGACGAACGACATGAACCCGAGGAAGACGGTGGCGAACACCATCGACTTGTAGCCCCAGAGTGGCTTGCGCGTACCGTTCGCGATGATCTCGGCGACGATTCCCATCGCTGGCAGAATCAGAACGTAAACCTCGGGATGGGCAAGGAACCAGAAGAGATGTTGCCAGAGCAGCGGATTACCGCCTCCGGCATTCGTTAGAGCCTGGCCGCTGACCACGAGGCCGCTCGGCAGGAAGAAGCTCGTCCCGGCGAGGCGATCCATGAGCTGCAGTACGGCAGCGGCTTCGAGCGGCGGAAACGCGAGTAACAGAAGAAACGACGTCACGAACTGCGCGTGTACAAAGAAGGGGAAGCGCATATACGACAGCCCCTTGGCGCGCAATTGAATGATCGTCACAATGAAATTCACAGAGCCCAGCAGCGACGAGGTGATCAGGAAGACCATACCGATCAGCCACCACGTCTGCCCTTGCGATGCAATGACGCTCAACGGCGGATACGAAGTCCAGCCTGACTGCGCAGTGCCTCCTGGCGCGAGAAAACTCGCCAGCATGATCAGACCGCCCGGCAGGTAGCACCAATAGCTGGCCATGTTGAGCTTCGGGAAGGCCATGTCGGGTGCGCCGATCTGCAACGGCACGAGATAATTGCCGAACGCACCCACTGCCAGCGGCACGATCCCGAGGAAGATCATGATCGTGCCGTGCATCGCCCCAAGCTGGTTATAAGCCTCGGGTAGCAGAATCCCGCCCGGCGCGCGCGTCGCGCCGAGCAGCTTCATGATGGCGAACGGTTGTCCCGGCCAGCCGAGCTGCAAGCGCATCAGGATCATCAGACAGAAGCCGAGCAGCAGGAAGCAGAGGGCCGTGAAGCCATACTGGATGCCGATCCACTTATGGTCCGTGGAGAAGACATAGCGGCGAATCCACGGCTGATGATGCCCGCCGTGCTCGCTATGCTCGTCGTCCATGACGCGAAGCGCCTCGCGGAGCGCCCTGTGCGCTTCATCCGCGTACATCCATTGCGAACCTACCCGGATCTGTCGTCTCAGTCCCATGTTTTAGCTCTTTAGATGCTGGTTCGTGGTTACGCGCGTTATCCCTTGAACGTGAAACTCATCGCCTTCGACTCTTTCGCGCCGACGGTGATTTGCTGTTCCTGCTGGCCATACTTCTCGTGCCACGCCACCACCGTGTAGGAACCCGGCGGGAGATTGGGGATCGTGAACGTACCGTTGGTCTGTGACACCGCATAGAACGGATGCGGCATGACGGCCATGTACGACTTCATCCAGCCGTGTACGTCGCACTTGATCTTGAACGGCGTCATCTCGGCCTTGTCGAGTTTCTTGGTTGAGACCATCCCCTGCACGGGCTGTCCTTCATTGAACTGTGAGTTGACGGTAGGCAGGGCGTGGATGTTGTGCAGCGTGTTGTCGTCGTTCTTGATGTCCAGCGGCTGGCCAACCATGACGGCGTTGACGTGCGGATGGTACTGGCAGCCCTTCTGGTCGATGGTCACCGGCGTCGTCGGCGCGGGGAAATTGCCTTTGATGTCCTTGATGTAGACGAAAACATTGGCGAGCTCGCCGGCGGGGCCGACAACGGAGTCCTCTTCCATCGCCGGAGCGCTGCCGTGCTGCGACTGGCAGTACGGATCGGCCGACATTTGAATACTCGCCATCTTCGGCGCGGCGCCCTCGAACTTCACCGTGCCGGTGAGCGTCGCTGCGTCGGCTGAAACCGCGGCGGCCGGGGCTGCGGCTGCTGCAGGCGCGGTCGAGGCCGTGTTTGTGGCGGCGGTCGCCGTCTGCGTCTCATCATCCTCGCCCTGATCTTCTTTCGATGCTTCTTTGCCCTTGCCGCAGGCAATCGAGAAAACGAGTGCCGTTGCGAACAGCAGTGATACGAACTTCTTCATGGTCTGTCTCCTGTCTAACGTCCGGGGCCGCCGCTGTTGCCGGCGACGCCACGCTGATTGCGAGTTGATTTCAATGCCGGCGCCGTTGGCGGCGGCAGCGACGGCTGCGGCATGGCGATCGCCGGAACAGTCTCGCCCGGGGCCGCCGTCCGCATCTGGGTGATGCCGATGCTCCAGATGTAATCACGCAGATAGTCGGTCAGAGCGACCGCATCGCCCATCGTGCGCTTCAATTCCTTCGCGTCGTTGTTGAAGAGTGGCAGCAAGGTCGCCTTGTATTGAGCGAACGGCGGCGTGTCGATGGCCATCGCCAGCGGCGACTGGAACCCGCCCGTTGCGGCATCGCGCGGAAAATTCGTCGGCATACGCGTGCCGTTGATCATCTCGTTTGGGCGGCGGATCCAGTCGGAGATCCACTCATGACGCAGGCGCATCCGCGCGAGCGTGAGGTTCGGGGCGAGCGAGGTCGAGTCAGCCGTGTTCGGCACCGGCGGATTCTCGGGGTTGACGGGGGTCGTTCCGTGGCACTGCGTGCAGCGCATCATCAAAAAGACCTGTTTCCCGATCGCGACGTTTTGCGCGGGCGGGTTCATCCCGCGCGATGTTTCGAATTGCTGGCCTTTCCCCGCTTCCGCAAAGAACGTGACCAGCGTGTTCGCTTCCTCATCACTGAAGTGGAAGGTCGGCATACGAACGCTGACCCATGGCCGGATCTTCATCACCGTCGGATCTTTGAGGAAGTTGAACAGGAACGGTGACTGCGCTCTCGCCCCCTCGGGCGAAAGATCCGGCGGCAGGAAGTTGGCGTCCGCGATCGTCGAAGCGATCGAGTCGCGCCCTCGCCCGTCGACGACATGGCATGCGCGGCAGTTGTGCTGCGAAACGCGCTTGCGGCCTTCTTCGATCAGGCGCGTTCGGGCGTCGCGTCCGGCCATCCGGTTTTCGGCGACCTTTTCCTTCGTCAATCCGACGACGACCATTGCGATGCGGCGCGCTTCCTCCGGCGAGAGGTGGAAGTTCGGCATCTTCAGCTTGTCGTTGTAGACCTTGGTACGCCGGTCGTCGTAGATGCGCGGATTGCGCAGCTTGTTGTAGACCCACGACGGCACCGTGTGGATGACGTGCTCGGTGGCGCCATCCTCGTTCTTCCACTGCTCGTCGTTCATGAAGCCGAAATCGAAAAGGTGCAGCGCTTTCGAGCCTTCCACCGTCAGCTCGGTGCCGATCGGCTTGAGGCCTTCGAACCCTTTGATGTTGTGGCAGGAGTAACAACCGTACTTTTCGATCGATCGCTGCCCGAGGTAGACGAGCTGATCGTGTTGGGACATCGAGCGCAGCTTTGATTCCGCCTCAACGTCGCTCAGCGTGTTGATGAGGTAGCCCTTGGCGAGATCGTGAACCGCCTGCGAATCCGGTGGACGGATCGGCGTCGTCATGAACGCCGGCTTCTGCATCGTGACGAGGTATGCCGTGACGTCCGCGGCTTCCTGATCCGTGAGACGCAGCGACGGCATCGGGGCGTCGGCGTAGTAGCCCTTCGGGTTCTTCACCCAGTTGTAGATCCAGGCTGGATTCGCCTTCGTTCCTACGCCGGTCAGGTTGAAGCCGTAGTTGCGCTCCAGTGGGAAGTCTTCGCGCTTCGCGAGCCGGATCTGGCCGCTCTTCTCGTCTTTGACCTGCTCCGTGTCGATGTGGCAGCCCATGCAGCCGACGCTGCCGACGAGTTGCTTGCCGCGGGCAGCGTCGCCGGCGCCCGGTTGCGACCACGGCCGATGCGTCGACTTGTCGAACAGGAAGCTGACGATGGCGTGGATCTCGGCATCCTGGAGCTTGATGTTGTGCGCCCGTTCCTGGGGAGGCACGACGTTCGGATCGATCATGTTCCGCTGATAGAAGAACGACGGCATACGCGTCGTGGAGCGGAAGTTGTGCGGCTCGCTGATCCAGCGGAAGGCCCATTCCGGGGTCGTCTTCTCTGCGATGCCGCCGAGGTCGGGACCGGGCTTGCGGAGATCGGTGAAACGCCAGTTGGCGATCTTGTGGCAGGCGTAGCAACCGTAGATCTCGATCGTTTGCTCTGCCTTCGTGATGTCCTCGCCGCGATCGACGGCCATCTGGCCCGAGTGGCACTTGATGCAGCCGGCTTCGTAGTAGTGACGCGGATACATCGGCGTCTCGATGAACTCGTTCTCTTCGTAGCCCCAGTGCCGTTGCGCGAAATCGCGCGGCAGCGGGAAGAAGCCGGCCGTCAGCATCGTGCGCTCGGCCCAGCGATGCTCCATGCGGGGACTTGCCGGCGTGTGGCCGGCGCGGCCGAACTCCGTGGCGCGATCCTGGCCGCGATGGCAGACCGTGCAGCCGTAATCGAGCAGCGGATGAAGGGACGCCGATCCAACGTAAAGATCGAGCTTCGGATGCGTGCGCCATGGATTGAGGATGTCGTTGGGCGCATCCTGAATTCGTTTGAGCTGCGCGATGCGCTCCTCGGTCTCTTTGCGCTTCTCCTGCGGGATCTGGTAGGCGTCGAGTTTCTGCTGCAACTCCTTCGACAGCCGGGCCGCTTCTGTTTTCGACTCCCAGCCCGGCGTATCGATGGCGCGGTGACAGGTCTGGCATCGGTCGACGCGCGGGACGTTCATGTAGTTCATGTCGATCGACAGATCGTTCAGAACCACCTGATCGATCTTGATCACGGGATTGACGAAGTCGAGCATCGGCTGGCTGAGGATCCAGTTGGTGCTGAACGGCTTCATATCGACGGTGCCGAGCTGTTTGGTGAGCAGATCGGCCGACGCCGTCAACTCCTTCTTCTTGTCTTCGGCATCTTTGATCTTCTTCAGCCACTGATCGACGTTTGCTTTTGCCGCATCGCGTTTGCGCGTCGATTCCTGCAAGGCAAGCTGCAGATCGGCGAGATGCTTCGTCTGCCGCTCGTACTCCGCCTGTTGCTTCGGCGCGTCGGCGAGGTGTTGCACGACCGAGGCTTCGGTGATGTAGCGCTGCGCGTCGAGGTTGGCCTTGGCGAAGCGATAGTCCTGATCGGCGCGGTAGTGATCGCCCTCGATCGCGTCGAGCTCTTTCTGCGCGGAAAGATACTGATCGCGATGCCGGGCCAGCTCGATCTCGTTCTTGCGGTCCTGCGCGTCGAGATCGGCGAGTTGTTGCTTGTTCTCTTCTGCCTGCGCGACCGTGATCTCCTGGGAGATGCGCTCCTGCTGCATGCGCATGAACTCGAGCTGAAACCACTTCCAACCTCGGATGTAGTCGTATCCGACCATGAGACCCGTCACCGCAAGCAGAACGAGACTCGACAGGGCGAAAATCATATTCAGCCTGCGAATCGAGTAGTTGTGCGGAATCGGCTCTTGCGGCTTCATCGGTTAGGTGTCGTCCTCAGACGTTGAAGAAAATCTCCTGGATGTGAAGGATGTATTTGAGGTTGAAAAGCCAGCGCAGCACCATCTTGATCGGCAGCGACATCATGATCAGGAAGAGGTACGCGCCGACGTAGTACCGGGCCGCGCCCATCTTCAGATAGAAGCGGCGGAACGGGCCGACTGCCATGATCGGCGGCGTGCCGAGGTAAGCGCCGATGAGGGCGAGTCCGAAGATCTCGCGGATGATCCAGAGCTTGGGCAATGACGTGCCGAGGACTTTGACCCACATCAACTCGGAGAGATCGACGTTGACCAACGGCACGAGCTTGTTCGGGTCCCAGAACTCGTAGGGTCCGAAGAAGTTCCAGTTCGGGCCACGCAGGAAGGTGCCGGTGATAATCAGGAACGACCAGAGCACGAGGAAGCCGTAGAGAAAGACGCCGATCTCCCACTTTCTTTCACGAAACGAGTAGTAGCCGTTGCCCTTCGGATTGGTATCGATGTACGGGATGGCCATCAGTCCGACGATGATGAGCGTCGGCAGGACGACGCCGGCCAGCCAGGGGTCGAAGTAAACGAGCATTTCCTGCAGGCCGAGGAAGTACCAGGGAGCCTTGGCAGGATTCGGCGATGACGTCGGATTGGCTGCTTCTTCGAGTGGTGCTCGCAGCACGACCGACCAGACGATCATCACGATCGTCAGCAGGATCATGCAGAGCATCTCGGTGTAGACGAGGTCGGGCCAGGTGAAGAGCTTTTCGTCCGATTCGGTCTTCTCCCACGGAATGCCGCCGAGCGCGAGCTGCGAGTCGTTCAGATACGCCTTGCGCAGGGCCAGCCAGGTAAAAAATCCGAGGAGAAAGATCATCGCCACGATGGGAACGTTGTCGGGCTTGGCGGCGATGAGAAAGAAGTTCGGATCGAGCATCGACAGACCGAATGCCAGCCCGCCGACGACGAAGAGACGGAGGCCAACTTTGGTATCCCACAACCGCCCGCCGAGTGCCGCCAGTCCGAAGAGAATCAGCAGGTAAGCGACACCGAGGTAGAACAGCGGCCGGATGAAAATGCCGACCACGAGGAGAACGATACCGAAGCCGAGAAAGGCGATTCCGCCGCCCGATTTGATCCGGCCGTTGAGAAGATTGAAATAGATGATCAACGCGAAAATCGACGTCAACAACAGGAACGAGATCGATCCCGCGGAGAGTACGTTGACGAAATCCTTGATGAAGTCCATCAGCGGGTGGCCTCCGTGGGGAGGGAGTCGGGAGTCGGGGGTCGGGAGTCGGAGAAACCGGAAGACGATGTTCGCGCCGGTGTGCGCTCCGGCACCCGACACCCGACTCCCGACACCCGGCTGACTGACCAGCGAAGAGTTCTCATAGCGGTCCCGAGATTCCTCCGTCTTTTCGCACCCGCCAGAAGTGAATGGCCATCAGGAAGCCGGCCGCCAGCGGGATGACGACGCAGTGCAGCACGTAAAACCGCAGCAGCGTGGCCGCGCCGATCGATCGTCCGCCGATGAGCGCAAATCGGGCGTCATCACCTGCGTGAATGAGCCTGATATCGCCTAGTTTGACCAGCCCCGACATGGGTCCCTCATTACCGGCGCCGGGAGAGGCGCGTGCCATCGAAGATCCAACCGTGATGGCCCAGATTGCGAGCTGATCCCACGGGAGGAGATATCCCGTGAACGAGAGCAGCAGCGTGAGGACGAGGAGAATGACGCCGACGTTCCAGTTGAATTCGCGCGGCGGCTTGTACGAGCCGGTCATGAAGACGCGGAACATGTGCAACCAGACGGCGATGACCATGGCGTGCGCACCCCACCGGTGCATCTCGCGCATGATCCCGAACGGAGCCTGCTCGCGCAGGTCCATGATGTCCGTGAAGGCGTATTCGATGGTCGGCCGGTAGTAGAACATCAGCAGCAGGCCGGTCACCGTCTCGACGAGGAACAGGAAGAACGACGTCCCGCCCATGCACCAGGTGTAGCTCATGCGCACGCCCGAGCGGCGCACTTTCACCGGATGCAGATGCAGGATGAGCGAGCCCAGGACGGCCAGCACACGCTTACGGTTCGTGTTGGGGACGCCGACACGGAAGACGGACTTCCAGACCTGAGAGTTGACGATGCCGTCTTTGAGTGCCGTCAGGTTCGCCATTCAGCTCCCTATAACTTGATGAACGCTTCCGGGTCGGTCCACTCGCCGCGCTCCTGGTGAAACTGCTTCGACTTGTCGACGACGATCTGGCCGTCGGCAACATCGATGAAGATCTTGGCGCGCTCGAGCGGGCGTGGAGTCGGCCCTTCGAAGTTGATCCCCGACTTGTAGTAGCCGCTGCCGTGGCAGGGGCATTTGAACTTGTTTTGCGTAGGCAGCCAGTTCGGCGTGCAGCCGAGATGCGTGCAGACCGTGATCAGGGCATACACGATCTCCTCGGTGCGCACGATCCAGATTCCGTATTTGTCCTTCCAGCGCTCGTCGACCTCGCCGACGGAGTAGTCGGCGACCAGACCGGCCTTGAACTTCTGGACCGGCTCGAAGAGGACGTTGGGGAAGAGAAAGCGGCCCAGAATGCTGGCCAGACCGCCCAGCGCGGCCGCGAGAGCCAGCCAGGCGGTGGTGAGAACGAAGGGGAAACTACGCCTCGAGATCTCACCCTGTTCGCGTATATCGGCAGCCGCACTCCCTGCGAGGGGAGTCTTCGGAACCAACTGATATGGCTTGATTTCTTCAGACATCCGAGGTCGTGATGGGGCCGAATCGAGGCCGTTCCGGCGCGGGCGTAAATATCTGCTTTTCGTCAATCGCTGTCAACGAAAAAGGTGACGCCGGACACAGGTTGACGTGATGCGGTTTCGGCAGTTTCGAGTGTTCGGTTGGTGTGTGCACTCCCGGCGATGAATGTCCAGGGTCCGGCGGTTCGCTCCGGCGAGCTACTTGGACAGTGGTCTCGGTGAAACTGTGCGTGCTGGGAAAAATTTGCCGAATCTTGAAGACAATTTCCTCAAAGTTGAGGACGTTTGTCCTGAAAGTTGAGGACGTTCGTCCTGAAGTTGAGGACGTTTGTCCTCAAAGTTGAGGACGTTCGTCCTGAAAGTTGAGGACGTTCGTCCTGAAGTTGAGGACGTTTGTCCTCAAAGTTGAGGACGTTCGTCCTGAAGTTGAGGACGTTCGTCCTGAAAGTTGAGGACGTTCGTCCTGAAGTTGAGGACGTTCGTCATGAAAGTTGAGGACGTTGGTCATGAAAGTTGATGACCTTCGTCATGAAACTTGAGGACGTTCGTCATGAAACTTGATGACCTTCGTCATGAAAGTTGATGACGTCTGTCCTCAAAGTTGGACATTCCTCTAAGAGCCAGGCAGCGGAAGCAGCTCGGCAACGACCTACATCTTCTGCACCGCCTGCAACGCCTGCTTCGCCGCAACTTGCACACGAAGGCTGGGATCGCTCGCGGCGATACGCTGAAGATCGGGCACCGCATCGCGGCCGGCGACCTTCACGTAGGCAGACATGGCTACGATCATGGCGTCTTCCTTTTGATCCTCGCGCATGCCTGCCACGGCATTGAGCCGCGAGCGGTCGAGCATCTCGCGCAGCGGTCCGATGGCGCGCCGGTCGCCGAGGCGGGCCAGCGAGACCGCGGCGTTCCAGCGAACGTCGGCGACTTCGTCCTGCAGACCATTCACGAGAACCGGCACAGCGCTGGCGTCGCCGATCGCGCCGAGCGTGAAGTACGCAGTCTTGCGGATGTCCTTGTCCTCGTCCGCCGCGGCTTTCGCAATGCGCGGGACGGAGGCAGGATCGTGAAGTTCGCCAAGGGCCATCAGCGCATAGACGCGGTTATCGGTGTCTTTGTCGTCGAGACCGTCGAGGAGCAGCGGCGTGGCGCGGCGGTCGCCGAGGGTACCGAGCACCATGCCGAGGTAGCGGCGGATACGGGGATCGTCGGTTTTCGAATTGGTGTAGAGCAGCGCAACCTGCGGCTCGAGGTTCGGATAGCGTGACGCCTCGCCGCGCTTGAGTGATTTCGAGAGCTGATACGCCGCCTGCCACCGCTCGTGCGAGCTGCCGGAACGGATGGAGTTGAGGTAATCAGGAATGGTCTGCTCGTCAGTGGCCAGTTTGCCGAAGAGGAAGAAGATCAGGACGGCAATGAAGACGATGCCGAGCGGAAAGACGACGAACTGAAAGAGGATCGTTCGGGAGGACTCTTTGGGGATGTCTGTTGCGGGGGTCGCGGGTCGGGGGTCGGGGGTCGGAGCGACTCCTTTGCCCGATTCCGCGCTGGGATTCGATTCGTTCTCCGACTCCCGACTCCCGATACCCGACACCCCGCTCAACGTCCCGTGCCCATCACGACAAAGTCAGGGAGGTACGTCTTTAGCTGCGTCGGCGCCTCGGGGACGACGATCGCATCCTTGTCGCAAACGGATTCGCAGAGCCGGCAGGCCACGCATTTCTTTTCGTCGACGAAGGCGATTTTGTAGTGGTTGGCTACCGTCTCGTCGTTCGGGTCGATCATCTTGATGCACTCGAACGGACAGATGTCGACGCAGAACTCGCACCCCGTACAAAGCTCTTTGATGACTTCGGCTTTCGGGATCTCTTTCGGCTTCACGCGCGGAATGAACTCGCCATGCTGGTTCTGGATGGCGTCGACCGGGCAGTAGATGCCGCAGACGGAACAATCAATACAGCGCTCAGGATGGATGTAGTACATCCCTCGGGCCGCACCCCAGATGGTGTTCGTGGGGCACTTGACCTCGCAGACGCTGCATCCAATGCACTTGTCGGTGATGAAATGAGGCATGGGCTCGGAGTTTACCTTACCAGTGCAACCATCGCACGGTCGTTGATGAAGAGTGGTTGGATCCTGCGGCGTTCGTGGACGAAGATATCGAGCTCGGGCGCGCTGCGTTCACCAATCCAGAAGAACAACCCCGCGGGCGCTCGCAGTCCCGCCTGCGGCAGCGCCCGCCAGCCCGGATGCTCCCCTTGCTCGGGCGGAAACGCGGTCAGACGCTGGTGGCCATTCATCAATGTCTCGAGATAGCAATATCCGGACGCGACGACATTCTGATTCGCTGCGATGTTTCCCGCGACCCAACGCGCAGCCTGACGATACGGATCGGCTGGCCGTCCGGCGTGATCGAGGATGCCCAGCGCGCTCCACGTGACTCCGACACCGATCAATGCCGCCATCAACACCAGACGAAATCGATTCTGCCGGAGCGATTCCGCAAGCCAGAGCACCAGCGGCGCCGCGATCACCGCCTCGAAGCGCATCGGCACGTAGACGCGCAACGCGATCGCAAGGATCAGCGGAACGATGACCATGAACAGATAACGATTGATTCGCAGCGACAGCAGAAGCGCCACCACACCGACGATCGTCAGCGCAAGCGGAGGCCGCACGAACAACCCATCCGGCCACGATCGCGTCATCCACTCCCGCGCAGCAGCCGGCTGCTGCATCGCCAGCCAAAACCCCGGCACAAACAGAATCACCGCAAGTGCCAGCGAAGCAAAGCGCCGCCGCCAGTCGTAGCGCCGAAACCATGTGTAGCGCCGGCGGCCCGCCGGCTGTATCGCCGCCGGCCCGGCGGCGGTTAAAAGAAGGATCGGAAAGAACAACACCCCGTAGTAATGCGAATACGCGGCAAGAACCAGCGCGATCGCAGCGACCAACGGCCAATCCCGATCAATCGCCAACACCGCGATCGTCACGAACATCGCGCACATCGCATACGCACGCGCGTCCGCAGCGAAGAGCACCGCCGGAGGGAAGACTGCAAGCAGAATCGCAGCAGCCGGCGCCCAACGGGTCGCCTGCAGAACCAGAACGATCGAAATCGCCGCGCAGATCAGCGACAGCACGCGCGTCGCCACAATCGACGGATCGCCCATCGCATGCACGACGAAGTAGTAGAGCGGCGGCCCGGAATCGAGCCGCAGCGCCGCCAGAATCCCCGCAAACGACTTGCCCGCGATCCATCGCGTGAAGAGCTCGTCGAAAAAGGGCTCGCGATAGAGGAGAAGCGGAACGCGCAGCGCGAGGAAGAGAAGAAGAAGTAGAAGAACGATCGCGAAATGGAAGCGACCGGCTGTCAGGCTCCGACTCCCGACCCCCGACTCCCGGCTTCCGCGATCAACACTCACACCGCCAGCAACTCCGAGATCGTCTTGATCAGGTGCGACGACTGAATCGGCTTGGAGATGTAGGCATTAGCGCCGAGTGCCAGACCGCGCTCGCGGTCTTCTTCCGCGCCTTCGGTCGTGATGATGATGATGGGGATGTTGCGGAGCTGCGCGTTCTGGCGGACCAGCGATACGAGCTTCAGTCCGTCCATCACCGGCATGTTGATGTCGGTGAGGATGAGATCGATCTTGTCGGGCCCGGAGAGTTTCTTGAGCGCGTCGACGCCATCGACAGCCTCGATGATCCTGGCGTTCTTGAAACGCTTCAGCGAAAACGAGATCAACTGCCGCATGGTTGGCGAGTCTTCGACAACCAGAAAGTTCGCGTTCTCGAGTGCCAAAGTGTTATCCGCCCCTCACGATGTGGTCGTCAGCAGGTCGAGGAAGCTCTGAATCGTGTTCAGCTTCCGCTCCGACTGCGAATAGAGTTTGGACGAGAAGATCGCCGTCGCTGCGTGCGCGGCGAGCAGCGAGAAAAGCTCGTAGTCGACTGCCGAGAACGAGTCTTTCTGCTGGAGCAATTTGTAGATCACGACCAGCCCGATGACATGTTCCTTGATCTTCAGCGGAACAGCGGCAAGCGGCTTCTCCAGCGTTACCTTGCCGCCTTCCATGTCCTGATTGATGTAGTAGCTCTCGCCGGTCCTGGCCACGCCGCCCATGATGCCGTCCCCGAGCCGCGTCGAGATGGTCTCGATGCCGGGCATGACATCCTCCCCTTCCGAGGCGATGGTCTTGAGCTCGTTCGTCTTCTCGTCGAGCAGCAGAATCGCGAACGACTCCGCGCCGATCAGATTGATGACGATCTCCTGAACGATCTGGATGACTTCGCGGAAGTCGAGCGTGGAGTGAAGCTGGTAGCTGGCGACGTACAGGTTAGCGAGGTTGTTGTTCTGCTCTTCGACCTCGATGTAGCGGTTTGCGAAGTCCTTGTTCTCTTCCTCGACTTCCTTGAAACGCCGCGCGATGCGCCGGTTCTCTTCAGTGAGGTGCTGCACTTCCGCACGCAGCCGCTGAACCTCTTCGTCGACGCCGGCGGTCGATCCCGTTTCGAGCGTGGCAATGCGATACCGAAGGCGCTGGTTTTCCCGCAGCAACTCCTCGGTGAATTCCTTCCCCTTGTTGAAAAGCTCGAGGAACTTCTCCGCTCTTTCTTCCGTCATGAAAATCCCGCTTGGACCGACGCGGAGAGTAGCACAGGGAGCATGGCCGTTGGGACAGCGAAAGGAAAGTGATCGCCGCCGGGCGTCACAACGGGCGCTACAATAGATCCATCAATCAATCTTGGAGTGGCCATGACGATGGAAGCAGATCCGGTGGTGGATCGTCTCGAGGATCAGATCTCGTGGTACGACCGCAAGAGCAGCAGCAACCAGAAAACGTACAAGCGCATCAAGTTCACTGAGATCGTTGCGGCCGCGGTCATCCCGTTCCTCCCGGCGCTTCCGTTGTTGCACGCCGACTGGATTGCCGGCGGGCTCGGCGTGTTGATCACGATCCTCGAAGGAGCGCTTCATCTGAATCAGTATCAGGAGAACTGGATCGCCTATCGCTCCACGTGCGAATCGCTCAAGCACGAGAAGTACGTCTACATCGCGAAAGCCTCCCCGTACGCAGGCGTCGCCGATCCGCGCGCCCTCCTCGCCGAGCGCGTGGAGTCGCTGGTCTCCCAGGAACACGCCAAGTGGGCGTCGTCGCAACAGGAGAACACGAAGGCGAAACCGGCGACGACGTGATCCGGTCGAGCGGTCTAAGTTCGATCGAATTTCGACCTCCGCCCTGACAGCACTCGGGCGAGGACGCCCGAGTGCCCGCGGTCGAGACGACCGCACTCCTTTGCCGCGTCCGCTGCAATCCAAGGGAGTGCTCAAAAGGGGCCGCTTCGCGTGTAACTACCGTACCGCGTGCGACCTCGACGCGAACGTCACCAATCGTCCGGCGATACGGCGTTCGCCGGCGGAGTTGAACTTCTCGTAGGCCACGAGAAACGTTCCGCTGCCGATTGCGATGACCGAGGGATCGCGCTCGTCGTCCGATGATGTGGCGATCGGGAACGCGATGATGTTTCCGCTGCGGTCGACCGACGCGCCTGCGATGTCGTGATCATGAGTCGGAGACGTGGTGCGCCAGACGACGACGTAACGGTCGTCATCGCTGGCGATGTCGGGCCGCGACGCGCCGGCATCGGGTCCAAGGGTCGCCAGGACACGGTGGTCGTTTGCGGCCTGGGAGAACTGGGTGAAACTTGCTGGGTTAAGACGAGCGGACACCAGGAGTCCGCCGTTTGACTCCGTTCCGAGGAACCAGGCCATCAGCGCGTCGTGTCCATCGCTTCGAATGGCCGGCTTCGTGTCGGTGTTGAGCGCGAACCTCGTTGCCGCAGACACAGTGTAGAGGGCAGTGAAACTCAGCCCATACGAATACCCGTTGATCCTGCAGTTTTCGTAGCAGTAGCCTCGAAACGGTCCGCCGCCGACGGTGCAGCCCGGCTCAGACTTGCACGTAAACGTATCGGAAGTCTTCGTAATGCCGGAAACCAACTGCGGAAAGTCCGTAGTCACCGCCATATCGCTGACGAGGATGCCGCCATCGAAAGGGCCGCTCAGAGAGCCGTCCGCCCGGATTTGCCAGACCCACGTATCGGCGGTAAGCCAGGTCGTTTTTCCGGAGCGCACGATCGGCGGCGAGCCGATCGAAAAACCGTTGCGCGAGGGAACGATGACCGGCGCTGACGGATTCAGATCCGCGTCCAGCCGGCAATAGGCAACAACGGATCCGTTGGATGGCCGCTCGATCCAGACCAGGACGAACCCATCTCCGCCGGGAGCGGCTGCGATGGAAGGATCAGCGCCATTGACAGGAACCAGCGATGCCGCGGGAATCATGCGAACCGGACCCGCGAAGTGAGCCGAGCCATCGAGCCGGACGACGGCGATCTGGTCTCGTCCATCAGGTCCCTGGGCGGTCCATGCGACAACCAGGCCCTTTCGATCTCTTGCCATCGCCAGGGCAGGAATAGCGAACGAGCTGACCGACGCGCGCCCCGGTATCGGATCGGAAGCAACCTCGGGGCTGACCGTCGGTTGGGCGAATGCTGTAACGGTGTGGAGCAGGAGAAGAGAAAGGAGGATCTTTTTCACGATGTAAGTTACGGCCTTGCCCCGCAAAACGTCTGCAAAACGGCGGCTGCATTGCCCCATCCGGTGCTACACTTTCTCTCGTGCGTAAGTGGTGGGTGGGTCTCCTCGGAGCTCTTCTTCTTCCGGCGGCGCTCGCTGCCGCGTCTTCCTCGAAGATTCTCGCGGTGGCGAAGGTCACGCCCGAGCTGCGCGCGTCGCTCACTGCTGACTACCGTCTCGACATCGTCGTCAAGCCGCATGTGGGCGATGCCTGGAGCCGGCTGGCGAAACGCGTGACGGGCGACGGTGCGCGCTGGAACGAGATCGCATCGTTCAACCAGGCAGGCGGCAACCTCACCACCGAGCAAAGCGTTCGTATCCCGTTCAACATCCTCCGTCCGAATCTTCAGCACGATGTCGTGGCGATGTTGTTTCCGTCCGACAGCGCGGTCGACAGCGGCTGGCGGCATGTCGTCGCCGGCGGCAGCGGCATCGAAGGAGAGTCGCTTTGGAACATCGCGGAATGGTTCACGGGCAGCGGCGAGAACTACGCCGCCATCCGCGCCGCCAATCCGTCGCAAGGCCTCTCCACCCACAAAGGTGACGTGATCCTCATCCCGAAGGAGCTTCTCGCTTCGGCATTCCGCCGCGGCGATATGGAGGAACGGTATGCACCGAAGACAGCCGCGGTTCGGAAATCGGAGGACGATCCGGAAGAGCGTACGAGCACGGATGCTCATGGTACGGCAGCGCCGCTACCTGAAACCGTGGCCCTGGGCGAATCCGCTCAGCCGTCGCTGACGCCTTCGCTGACTTACGACCGGACCGCTGCCGAACCGTTCGCGGTCTACCGGCTGCAAAAAGGCGAAGCGCTCTATTCATCGGTGGCCATCCGCTTCACCGGACGCGTCTACGCGAAAGACGTCGGCGATGTGCTGGAGCGCATCGAGCGCTTCAACGGCATTGACGATGTGGCGCGGATTCCGATCGGCTATCGCGTGAAGATTCCGATGGCGCTGCTACTGCCGGAGTACCTGCCTGCGGACGATCCCACGCGCGTCGCCAGCGAACAGTCGAAACGTGAAAGCGAGATGCTGGCCGTACGCCCTCGGGCCAAAGGCCTGGCCGGTGTGCGCGTGATCCTCGACGCCGGCCACGGCGGACGCGACGCCGGCGCCACGTACGACGATGTCTGGGAATCGAACTACGTGTACGACGTGATGTGCCGCCTAAAACGCATCCTCGAGAAGAAGTCCGGCGCGACGGTTTCGGCGACGACGAAGTCGAAGGAAGCCGGTTACGCCATCCCCGACGGCGATGAGCTGGAGGAACAGACCGATCACCTCATCCTGACGTCGCCGAAGTACGTGATCGGCGATCCAGCGGTGGGCGTGAACCTGCGCTGGTACCTCGCCAACTCGATCTTCCGGCGCGCCATGAAGCAGAGCGTGCCGAAGGAGAAGGTGGTCTTCCTCTCCATTCACGCAGACTCGCTCCATCCGTCGCTGCGCGGCGCAATGGCGTACATCCCCGGCCAGCGTTACGTGACCGGCTCATACGAGAAGAGCGACCAGGTGTATCTCGCGCGTGCCGAGGTGAGAGAGAGCCCGGTCGTGCGGCATTCGGAGAAGGAGTCGCTGGCGGCCGAAGGACTGTCGCGCGATCTCGCGGAATCGATCATCGACGCGTTCGAGACCGACGACCTCAAAGTTCACCCGTTCCACCCGGTGCGCGACAACGTTGTCCGCGATGGACGCGAGTGGGTGCCCGCCGTAATCCGCTACAACCTCGTCCCTACCCGCGTCCTCCTCGAGATCTGCAACCTCGGCAACGAGAAAGACCGCGCGCTGATCAAGACGAAAAAGTACCGCCAGCACATCGCCGAGGCGATCTACGAAGGTCTGGTGAACTACTACAACGACCGCGACGACGAACGGGCAGCGCCATCGATTGCCAGCGGGCGGTGAGGGTCCGCTTTGCCGAATACAAACTAGGAAGCAAAGGCGACCGGTTTTTCAAATTGACCCACTACCGACGACGCACCCGCGAACCCGCGCATATAATCGCCCGCCGCTATGCCCCGCTCTTTTGAAGGCGATCACAACGCCGAAGGTCTTCGCTTCGCTGTGATTGCCAGCCGGTTCAACGACGAGATCGTCGACGGACTCCTTCGTGGCGCGCTCGAATGCCTGGCCAGACACGGCGCCGCGGACGACGACATCAGCGTCTACCGCGTTCCCGGCGCGTTCGAGATCCCGACGCTGGCGCGCACGCTCATCGATCGCGGCGGCATCGACGCCGTCATCACCCTCGGATGCCTTCTGCGCGGCGATACGCCTCACTTCGATTTCATCTCCGCGCAGGTCACGAACGAGCTCTCGCACGTCGCCGTCAAGACGCGATTTCCCGTGGCCTTTGGTGTCATCACGTGCAACACGCGCGAGCAGGCCGAGCAGCGGTCATCGCCCGGCAGCGGAAATAAAGGTTGGGAGGCCGCGTTGGCAGCGGTCGAGATGGCAAACCTGTGGCGCGAGCTCAACAGCGGTGAATTCTGATGGGAGCGCGAAGAAAAGCCCGCGAGCTGGTTCTGCAGATGCTCTACCAGCACGATATGTCCGGGAACGCGCCCGACATGATCGTCGACACGTTCGACGATCTGCAGAAGTCGAAGCCGAACACGCGCGATTTCGCCACGAAGATCTTCCGCGGCACGGTCGACAACCTGTTCGAGATCGACGGCATGATCCAGGCCCAGGCAGACAACTGGCGCCTCTCGCGCATGGCCGTCGTCGACCGCAACATCATCCGCATGTCGATCTACGAGTTCCTCCACGAAGCCGGCACGCCGAAGCTGGTCGTCATCGACGAGGCTATCGAGATCGCGAAGAAGTTCGGGACGGAGAAGTCGTCGCAATTCATCAATGGCATCCTCGACGGGATACTGAAACGCTACAATCTCGCGTCGTGATCGAAAGGCAGATGGCAGAGGGCAGAAGGCAGAAGGGTGCCGCCTTTCCACGTTTGCCTTTTGCTTTCTGCTTTCTGCCTCTCGGAGGACTCCGCTCGTGAGTCTTCTCGGCCGCCTCGAAGACCTTTCGCTCACGGACATCGTTCAGATCGTCTATCTCAGCCGGCGCACCGGCGTGCTGGAGATCGTCGATGAGCATGGGCGGCACACGGTGTTGTTCCGGCACGGGCTGGTGGTCAATGCCTCGTCGCCCGAGCATCCCGACCTGACCTCCTATCTCGCTGCGAAAGGTTTGGTCCCCGAGGCCGCGGTGCCGGGTCTGCGGCAAATGGAGGAGAAAGGCATCCCTTGCGGCACGGCTGCAATCGAGATGAACTTCCTCTCCGCCGCCGATCTCGCAACCGCGGTTCACGAGAGGATCGTGAGCGTCGTCGCGCCGCTGCTGCAGAGTCGGGAGGGAGAGTTCAACTTCATCCTCAGCGACCACGTCGGGCCGCTCGACGTCGAGTACGACGCCGACGCGATCTTCAAGGAAGGCGGGTTCCCTCCGCAGAAGATCGTGGGAGCCGCCGACGGCGAGAAGCTGAAGCCGTTGCGGGGACTCGAGGAGTCGATGAAGGTCGGCAAAGCCCTGCTGCGAGGCTCGGCCTCCCCGGAAGCGCCCGCACCTTCCCTCGACCTCGGGCTCGGTCAGGCAAAACCACCTGCGCTTTCCGTGGTCATCGAGGACAACGTTCTTCCGTTTCCAACGCCGGAAGAAAGGGACGACGCGACGTTCGCGCCGGTTCCCGACGACGAACCTTTCCCCGAGGTGGCGCCGGCGCCGGAATTGAAGCCAGCCCCCGAGATCGAAGAACCGAAACTGCGGCCCGTACCGCCCGAGCCGGCACCCGCACCTCCGGAACAGGCACCCGCACCTCCGGAACAGGCACCCCTATCGCGGGCATCGCAGTTCAAAGTCGCGGGTGGCCTGATCGAAGTTGAATCGCCGGACGCCACCTATCGCAACGTCGTCCTCTTCGAGCGCAACCCCCTCATCCGCGTCGCAGCGCGCCGGGCGTTCGGCAGGAATGGCGTAAAGATCGCGCAATTCGGATCGCTCGATGACGCCCGTGTAGCCATCGGCGACTACATCCGCGCCAACACGTTCTTCGTGACGTTTCTCGAATTGAGTGCAGACGCCGAAGTGCTGATGCAGCAGCTCAAACGAAAGAACCCGCGGCTGCCGGTGGTGGTCATCGACGCCGAGCCGGACCTCCGGCGGCGGCACGATCTGTTGCGCAAGGGTGCCGATCTCTATCTCACGAAACCCTCGGCCGCGCGCCTCCAGCCCGGCTTGGCCGAGGAGGAGCTCAGCCTCTTCGCGGATGAGTTAGTGCTCTTTGCGGAACGCGCCTTCCAGCAGTGGGAGCAGTTCACCGGCGGCCTCGATCCCGATGCCGGGAAGCGCTTCTACGAGACCGCCGAGAAGGAAAGCGTCGACCGCAGCTTCGGCCTTCTCAAGCAACTCATCAATGAATTATCGAATCCGAACGACATCGGCGAGGTGTCGGCGACGATTCTTCGCCTCTCTGCCGAGTATCTCGACCGAGGCGCGATCTTCATCGCAGGCGATCACATGTTCACGGGCGTGGCCGGATTCGGTCCGACCGATGGCGGTGAGGACATGACCAAGCGGATCAAATCGCTGAAGCTGCCGCGCGCGGTGCCGTCGATCCTGAGCGATGTGGCGTCGTCGGGCGAGGCGCACCGCGGCAAGATGCGGCGCACTCCCGCCAACGTCGAGTTGATCAACTCCCTCGGCGGTCTTCTTCCCTCCGAGGTCGTCGCGCTACCGATCATGCACGCGAAACGAACGATTGGTATTCTGTACGGCGACAACGCAGCGCACCGCGCACCAATCGATGCCATGACAGGGCTGGAGATTTTCCTTTCGCAGGCCGGATACGCATTCGGAAATGCTGTATTCGCGGCGGAGAAGGCAGGCCGTTGAAAGTACTCGTCGTCGAAGACTCGAGCTCCATGCGTGCCTACCTCACCACGATCATCGAGGGTGGGACGGAAGCGTACGACCTGGAGATCGTCGAAGCAGCCAGCGGATTCGAAGCGTTGAAGACGCTCCCGCATCACAAGTTCGACGCCATCCTCACGGACATCAACATGCCCGACATCAACGGCCTGGAGCTGGTCTCATTCCTCAAGAACCATCCGGTGCACCGCTCGATCCCGATCATGGTGATCTCCACCGAGTCGCGCGACGAAGACCGCAAACGCGCGGCGGCCCTGGGAGCCGAGGAGTACCTCGTGAAGCCGTTCCAGGCCTCGGAGCTGATCGAAAAGCTGCGCAGGTTACTGAAGGTGGCGTAGGGGCGGCTCGGCGTCTCCATCTGCGTTCATCTGCGTCATCTGCGGATAAAACCCCGGTCCGCAGATGACGCAGATGAACGCAGATTACAATGCCCCCGAATGTCCAAAGAAGACGATCGGGCGCTGAACGAGTTCACTGGCGAGGCGGAAGAGTTGTTGGACACGCTCTCGCGCGATCTCGTCGAGCTCGAGGCGCAGGGGCGCGACGTCCGGCCTGAGGTCATCAACAAGATCTTCCGCGAAGTGCACTCGCTCAAGGGGCTGGCGGGCATGCTCGGCTTCGGGGAAATCTCCGAGCTTTCGCACACGCTCGAGGACATGCTCGACCGCCTGCGGATGGGCAAGATCGAGATCACCCGCGATCTGATCGATCTTCTTTACGACGCCGTCGACTCCCTGAACCGGCTCGTCATCGCCATCAACGATCCTGCAGTGAGCGGGCTGATCGACATCACCGGCCTGACGCGGCGCATCCATCACGTCATCAGCAGCCAGCCGCAGAAGGCGCACGATGATCCGTTCGCCGATCTCACGCTCGATGAGCAGACGAAGAAGTCGCTGACGGAGTACGAAGAACATCGTCTCGTCGAGAACGTCCGCGGCCGCAAGCACATCCTCGCGGTCGAGGTGCGGTTCGACTTCTCCGATTTCGATGAGAAGTTGCGCGCGTTGACCGAGTTGCTGAGCCAGTCGGGCGAAGTCATCTCGACGTTGCCGGCGATCGACAGCAGTGGCGGCGCCGGCATCGCGTTCCGCTTGCTCTACGGATCGACGATGGATGTCGAGGAGGTAGCGGCGCTCGTTCCTGAGGGCAGCGTCACCTCGCTGCGAGTTGCGGAGTTGCCGGGGAAGGCGCAAGCGGATGCAGCAGCGCCTATCGAAGTACCGGAAGAGGATCTCTCCCTTCGCTCGATCTCGCAGACCGTGCGGGTCGACATCAGCAAGCTCGATCACGTCATGAACATCGTCGGGGAGCTGATCATCGAGAAGACGCAGCTCGATGCGCTCACGCGCTCGCTGCATCAGGGGGAAGCGCTGCAACAGGCGCGGCTCACGGCGCACGAGCTGACCAAGATCGCAAGGAACTTCGACCGCAAGCTCAACGAGTTGCAGAAGTCGGTCATCGAGACGCGCATGGTGCCGGTCGGACAGATCTACGCGAAGTTGTCGCGCACCGTGCGGAAAGTGGCTCGCGAGCTAAACAAAGAGATCGAGTTGGTGTTGCGAGGCGAAGACACGGAGCTCGACAAGGTGATGGTTGAGGAGCTGACCGACCCACTGATGCACATCATCCGCAATGCGCTGGATCACGGGATCGAGTCAGCCGAGGAGCGGGTGAAGGCGGGAAAGAACCCGATCGGCCGGATCACGCTCAACGCCTACCAGCAGGGCAACTCGGTCGTTCTCGACGTCACCGACGACGGACGCGGGATCGATCCCGAGAACGTACGCAAGGCGGCCATCAAGCGGAACCTGATCTCCCAGCACGATCCGTTCGATCAGGCGCGAGCCTACGAAACGCTCTTTACGCCCGGCTTCTCGACCGCATCCGCGGTCAGCGAGATCTCGGGTCGCGGCGTCGGCCTCGATGTCGTGAAGAAGAACCTGCAGGAGCTGAAGGGAACGATCGACATCCGCTCGGTTCCGGGCGAAGGATCGACGTTCCGGATCATGCTTCCGATCACGCTGGCGATCATTCAGGCGCTGGTCGTGAAGGCGGGCGGCGAGCAGTTCGCCATTCCGCTGACGTCGGTCGAGGAGTCGCTGCGCATCTATTCGCGCGACATTCGCACCGTCGAACGACGCGAGGTCTTCACGCTGCGCGATTTCACTCTCCCCCTCCTCCGCCTCGCCGATGCCTTCCACCTCGGCCACGAGCGCGACGAGAATCCCGACTCGAAATGGTTCGTCGTCGTGACGCGCTCCGGCGAGAAGGTGGCCGGCATCCTCGTCGATGCGCTGGTGCGTCAACAGGAAGTGGTCATCAAGTCGATCGGCGAGCGTTTGAAGACGATTCCGGGGATTGCCGGGGCAACCGAAGTCGGCGAGGGAGAGATCGTACTGGTGATCGACGTCGGCACGCTGATCGAGCAGTTCGGAGGCAAAGCGCGGGAGATGCGTGCGGCGGTGGCGTGGGTGACGTGAAGCACTGATTCGTAGATAACTCCATGTTCGAAGAATTCTTCGGCTTCACCACCAAGCCCTTCGGCAAGACGCCCGATCCGGGATTCCTGTACGAAAGCCCGCAGCATGGCGAGGCGCTGGCGCGTCTGGAGTATGCGGTCGAAGAGAAAGAGCTGTCGCTGCTGGTGGGGGACATCGGATCGGGGAAGACCACTCTTTCGCGCGCTCTGATCGACCGGATCGGCGAGTCGCGTCCCGTGATTCTGCTGATCAATCCACGGCTGACGCCCGTGCAACTTCTTCGCTCGATCGCGTCAGGCCTCGGTATCCAGCCAGCACGCTATCGCAACGAGCTACTCGATCAGATTCACACAAAACTGTTCGAGCTTTACGAGGCTGGCCGCGAGCCGGTGCTGATCATCGACGAGGCGCAGCTCATCCCTGCGAAAGCGACATTCGACGAGATCCGGCTTCTGACGAACTTTCAGCTCGATGACCAGAACCTCCTGTCGGTGCTCCTCATCGGGCAACCGGAACTGGAAGTGCGCCTCGATCGCGCACACTACGCGCCGCTCCGGCAACGCATCGGGATGCGTTATCGCCTCGGGCCTCTCTCGCTCGAGGAAACGACGCGCTACGTCGAGCACCGAATTCGTGTGGCCGGCGGTGCGCGCAATCCGTTTTCCGAGGATGCTGTACGGGCCATGCACGCCGTGAGCGGCGGCATCCCACGCGTAATCAACACGCTCGCCACGACCGCACTGCTCGATGCCTTCGGCGACGATGCCCCGACGATCGATGCCTCACGCATCGCCGCCGCCGCCCGGGAACACCGCCTTCGCGAGGCTCCTCCTGTGAATGGAGATAGGATCGAGCAACCACATGGTTGATCTGGTGAAGCTGCGGAAGAAGGCGAAGGGTGCGCGGGCGGCGGAAGACGCATCGGCGGAGAAGACGCCGGGAGTCGGGAGTCGGGAGTCGGAGCAGGTTCCGGCAAAAGTTCCTGCTCCGACCCCCGACCCCCGATCCCCGTCACCCGTCGCAGAGACTCCGGCACTCGAACCATCCACGTTGTCGCAATCCGAACGACCGACGATCAAACAGCCAGCTCCGACCCCCGACCCCCCATCCCCCACCCCCTCCGACGACAAACTCGCCCGATTCCGCGAGGAAGCCGGCAGGAAACGCGAAGGCTTCATCGAAGAAGAAGCCGCAAGCAGCGCCGGCGATCAGGTGGAACTGCTCACATTCGTGCTCGCGGGCGAGCAGTACGCCGTATCGATCGATCACATCGTCGAGATCGTTACGCCGCGCCCGACGACGCCCATTCCGAATGCCGACCGGTCGATCGTCGGGATCATGTCGCTCCGCGGGACGATCGTCACAGTCGTGGATGTGCGACAGAAGCTGGGACATCCTCCTCGGCCCGGAAGTAGCGACACACGAACGATTGTTGCCGAGCGCAACGGTGAGACTCTCGGATTCGAAGTCGATCGTGTTTTGCGCGTGCTCAAAGTCGGGACAACGGCCATCGAACCACACCCAGTCGTCCATGCCAGCGAGCAAAGCGAAGCGATTCGCGGCGTCTTCCGGCACGCGAATGCGTTGACGATCCTCCTCGATTTGGACAAGCTACTGGCCTGACTTGAGATCATGGAACTTACCTGCAAGCAATGTGGCGCGAGATTCCGCGCGGCGATCCCCGAGCCGCTGACGCGCGCGGTGCGTCTGGCTTGTCCTTCGTGCAGCAACCAGATGGTGCTCAAGCCGGCGTCCGAGACGGCGGCGGCTACGGCTTCGTCAGACAACCAGCCGCCGCACCGCCCCTCGGCCCACACAGCGCGGCGGCGAATCGCCGTCATCGCTGACGAGCCGCGTCCCTTTCGAGCCTTTCTGGCCGAGCATCTGCGCCGGCTCGGCTTCGACGCGACGACGTTTGAAAGCGGCGAGCAGGCCTTCGAATTCATTCGCCGCTCCCGCGCTGACCTCGCCATCGTCAACGTTTACCTAAAAGGCAGACTGGGCGTCGAAGTAACCGAAGACATCCGCGCCGATCCCGCGCTCGAGCACACGCGCGTCATCCTTATCGGCGCCCTCTTCCGCGCCAACCGCTTCCGCGCCAATCCGACGAATCTCTACGGCGCCGACGAATACATCGAAGAACAGATTCCTGAGCGCGAGTTCCGCCAGATCATCCGCAAACTCTTTCCGCAGGTCGGCCACACCGAGGAGCTGCCGGTCGAGCCGAAGGAATACGACGAAGCGCGGCGTCTGGCCCGTCTCATCCTCAGCGACATCGTGATCTACCACCCGGGAAAAGTGGAGGCCGGAATCCGCGACGACAACTTCTTCGAGGTGTTGAAGGAGGAGATCGCCGAAGGCCGCAACTACTACGACTCGCGCGTCCCCCTGCGCGTTCGCCAGGACACGGAGATTTTCTCCGAGACCCTGCAGTTGTTCGTACGCATGAAACGGGAAGAAGCCGGGCGGCTGATGACAGGGACGGAACGATGAACGCCGACCCCCAGCTCCTCGAACAGGCCCGCTCCTCCGATGCCGACGCGCGGCAGAAAGCGGCCTATCTCGTCGCGCACATGGTGGACGAGCGGAACTATCCGCTGATGTTCGAGCTGCTTGGCGATAAGGATTGGCGCGTCCGCAAGACCATCGTCGACGGCCTCCTGCACGATCCGCAGCCCGAGGTCGTCACTGGGCTGCTCGATGCGCTGGCGGATCCGGAGAACGCTGGCAAGCGCAACTCCTCCACCGAGGCGCTGGTCAGAATCGGTGAGCCGGCGATCAGGCCGATCGTCGACCGTCTGCGCATCGAGAAAGACGTCGACGTCCGCTTGTCGCTCGTCAATCTCCTCGGCGATCTTCGCAGCAGCGACGCTTTCGACATCCTCGTCGAGTCGCTGGAAGGAGAGCCCGACATCAACGTCTCCTCGTCGATCGTTTCCTCCCTCGGCAAGTACCGCGACGCCGCGGCGCTGCCTCACCTCATGCGCGTCCTGAAGCGCGACGACCTATGGCTCAAGTTTCACGCCGTGGAAGCGTTTGGCGAGATCGGCGATCGGGCCGCACTGCCCGCCATCATGCCGCTGTACGCAGAGAAGTCGCTTCGCAAGCCGGTGCTCGAGGCGATCGGCAAGATTGCCGATGTCGGAACCGTATCGTTCTTGCTGCGGATCATCGCGTCCGAGGAGAGGCTGAACCTGACGGCGTTGCGGGCGCTCGTGAGGATTGCCGAGGCGAGCAAACCGAAGATCGTGGAACAGGCGGAACGAATGCTGATCCAGCGCAAGTTCCGCGAGTCGTTCCCGGAATCGAAGATAGCGCCGCTCATCGATCACCTCCACGCGACGCCGAAGCGCGACGTCCGCTCGTTCATCCTCAAGTTCCTGGGGTGGTCTGGCGACATGCGGGCACTTCCGGTATTGATGAACTGCCTGCAGCATCCCGACTCCGCCGAGACGGCAGCGCAAGCTCTGACCGATTTCGGCGACGGCGCCGTACCGGCCGTGCTGGAAATGCTTCGCACCGCCGAAGAGGACGAGATCATCGCGTTGCTGCTGCGCGTGCTGAACGTCATCGGTGGCCGCGATGCCGGTCCGAACATCCTCCCTCTCCTCGATCACGAAAACGCCCTGATTCGCCGCCTGGCGATCGAGACACTGGGCGAGATCACCGACCCGCGCTCGATCGATTACCTGCTCGCGAAGCTCGATGACACCGATGTGGCGTCGCAACAGGCCGCAGTCAACGCCATCTCCGGTCTCGTCGCCGCCTATCCGGAGAAGAAAGGCGAGGTACTGACCAGGATACGCAGGCTGCTGCAGGCGCCCTCGGTGCCCATGAAACTCAACTCCCTCTCCGTGTTCGTCAACATCCAGGGAGACGGGTATCACGACGAATTGCTCCTGGCCTCGAAGGACAGCGATCCGGTGATCCGGCAGAAGGCCATCTCGCTGATGGGGAAATTCAGCGAAGAACGGTTCGGCGATCAGCTCGTGCTTTCGCTCACCGACGAAGCGACGGCGGTGCGGCTCGCGGCGATCAATGCCATCGTCCGGCATCTCCCGGCGCAGGGGCTCGATCCGTTGATCAGCGCTTTGGAAGACTCCGATATCTGGATTCGCACCTCCGCCGCCCAGGCGCTCGGCGAATACCGGCATCCGGATGCCTTGCAGCCGCTCATGCACCATCTGGCGCACGATCTACCGCCTGTTCGCATCGCCGCGATCGAGGCCCTCGGCAAGTCGGGCGACGAGCGGGTGAAGGACGTGCTCTTCAACTGCGCGCACGAATCCGATCTCGAAGTTCGCCGCGCCGCCATCCTCGCCCTCGGGCGCGTGCCCGGCAACGAGGTCTTCGACTACCTGATGTTCGCGACGACCGACGACGACTGGCGTGTGCGTGCCGCGGCCGTGACCGCAGTTGCCGTGCGCGGCGATCTCACCGCCCTGCCGGCACTGCATGTCGCGTTGCAGGATCCCGATACCTACGTGCAGCAGTCCGCCGTCATGGCGCTCGACAAACTGCCGGATCGTTCGTCGTTTCCGCATCTGTTCCGGGCTCTGGAGAACAGCGCCATTCTCGACGAGGTCTCGGATCTCTTTGTCCGGCACAAACAGCTCTACCGCGATCTTCTGGAGGAGGCGTGGCGCACGGCCGACAGCCGGCGCGAGGTGGTGATCGCGGCGATTTTGCAGGCAATGAAGGGGTAGTGGATTCGTAGATTAGTCGATCAGTGGATCAGGGTTCCTTTTTGTCCTGATCGACTGATCCACTAATCCACTAATCAACTGGCAATGTCCACATTCAATCTGTCCCTGAATCACCATCTCGATCTGCCGGACGACGTGTTCAGGCTGATGCGGGATCAGATTTATAAGCGGACGGGAATGTGGTTCTCCGACAACTCGAAGTACCTGCTGCAGAAGCGGCTCTCGCCTCGGGCCAAGGAACTGAACTTCGACTCGTTCCAGAAGTACTTCTACTTTCTGCAGTACGACCCTCGTTCGGAAGCCGAGTTCGACCAGATCTACGACCTCGTCACGACGAATGAGACCTATTTCTTTCGCGAGCCCGCGCAGCTCGCTGCGTTCGCCGAGGAAATCGTTCCCGAGATCCTGAGCCGCAAGACGGTGAAGAAGATCCGCATCTGGTCCGCGGGTTGTTCGTCAGGCGAAGAACCGTATTCGATCGCCATGCTGCTGTCGGAGGCAGGTCACTACAACCACGCCGTCTTCGAGATCTTCGCCAGCGACATCAACCAGCAGGTCCTGGCCAAGGCGCGCCGCGGGTTCTATCGCGAGAGCGCATTCCGGGCTACGGAGATCCCGCTGCGCGACAAGTACTTCAGCCCCAACGGCGACGGATCGTGGCGTCTGCACGACGATATCCGAAACCGCGTTTCCTTCGGCCGCCTCAACCTCTATGACGAAGCTCGTGTCTCTCTCCTCGGGCACCTCGACATCATCTTCTGCCGCAACGTCATCATCTATTTCGACGACGTCTCGAAGAAGGTGGTCGTCACGAACTTCTACAACCGCCTCTCCGAGTCCGGCTACCTCCTTCTCGGCCACAGCGAGTCGCTCATTTCCCTCTCCACGCAATTCAAACTGCGCCACCTGAAAAACGACATGGTTTACCAGAAGTAGCGCGCTGGTAGGATGCCCGCCCGAATGCCCCTCCGTGCCCTCGTCATCGACGACTCCGCCTACAACCGCGTGACGATCTCGCGGATGCTCGAGTCGTCGCCGAAGATCAAGGTAGTAGCGACCGCCGTCAACGGTGAGGACGGGATCAAGCAGGTGATGAAGCACAAGCCTGACGTGATCACGCTCGATCTCGAGATGCCGGTCATGGACGGCTTCGCGTTTCTGCGCTGGCTGATGGCGAATATCCCGACGGCAGTCATTGCGGTGTCGTCGCGATCGAGCGACCGCAGCGTGTTCAAGGCTCTAGACCTCGGCGCAATCGACTTCATCGGCAAGCCTGGCGGACGCGTTTCGCCGCGGCTGGAAGAGATCGAGCGCGATCTCGTAGCCAAAGTGCTGCAAGTGGCCGACATCCGCATGGAGAATCTGCGCCGTCGGATCGTCGAGGAGGAACAGCTCGAGCCGCAGGACACGGGTCCGTCAGGCTCGTGCGAAGGCGGGATCGAGCTCGTCGCCATCGGCTGCTCCACGGGCGGCCCGCCGGCGCTGCAGCACGTCTTTCAATCGCTGCCGCTGCTGCCGATTCCGATCGTCGTCGCGCAGCACATGCCGCCCGCGTTCACTCGTCTCTTCGCTGAGCGCGTCAACAAGCTCACCAGCTACACCGTGAAAGAGGCCGACGACGGCGAGAAGATCGAGAACGGGACGGTTTACATCGCACCCGGCGGCATGCAGATGGAAGTGCGCCGGAACGCGGACGGGCTGCTCCTACGGACGTTTCCCGCGAAGGTCGCCGACGTCTACGCCCCATCCGTCGACCGGCTCCTCAGCTCCGCCAGCGACGCCTGCGGCGAGCGCCTCGTGGCCATCATCATGACCGGCATGGGCGACGACGGCGCCCAAGCCATCCGCCGCGTCCGTGAGCGGGGCGGCAAGACGATCGCCGAATCCGCCCAGAGCGCCATCATCTTCGGCATGCCGAACGAAGCGATCAAGACCGGCTGCGTCGATCAAGTTCTCCCGCTCGGCGAGATCCCGCGGGCGATTCACCGTCTGTGCAGCGGTGGCGACTCTAACCTGCGGGCGGTCTGATCTCTCTCAGACATACTTTTGAAACAAGAGCCCGAAAGAAGGTTCCGCGGCAGGAAAAAAGATCTGCTCAGGAGGGTGAATGGAGTGGTTCGGATCAAACCAGACTTGATCCGGATCAAACCAGGCTTGATCCGGATCAAACCAGAGTTGATCGGGAGGAAAGAAGAGATGATCCGGATCAATCCAAAGATGATCCCGATCAAAAAAAAGATGATCCCGATCTCTCCCAAGATGATCCGGATCCAAGAAAAGATGATCCCGATCTCTCCCAAGATGATCCGGATCCAAGAAAAGATGATCCCGATCTCTCCCAAGATGATCCAGATCCAAGAAGAGATGATCCCTATCAATTCAAGGATGATCCGGATCCAAGAAAAAGACGATCCGGATCAATCCAAAGATGATCCGGATCAAACAAGAGATGATCGGAATCGGCCGTTCCGGGATGCAGAGGGTCAGGCCTTCGCTGTCCTGGAAGCTGTAACTCGTTGAAAAGGCTAGCGCCGGCAACGCTGGTCGACGGCCAGTCGTCAAGTGCACACCGGCGGCAATTCGCGCCAGTATCCGGTCTCGCGCTCGAACGCGCTGGCCGCGCGGAACAGGGCCCGCTCGGAAAAATGCGGCCCCATGATCTGAAGCGACAGTGGCAGCTTCTCGCGCGAAAAACCGGAGGGGACCGCGATGGCGGGGATGCCGACGAGGTTCGCGGGTGCGGTGAAAATGTCGCTCAGGTACATCGCCAAGGGATCGTCGGTCTTTGCGCCGATGGCGAATGCCGGCTCGGGCGTCGTCGGCGTCAAAAGGTAATCGAAGCGGGCAAAGGCAGCGTCGAAATCGGCGCGCAGCCTCGCTCGCACGGCCTGGGCGCGGCCGTAGTAGGCATCGTAATAGCCGGACGAGAGGGCGAAGGTGCCGAGCATGATCCGGCGCTTCACCTCGTCGCCGAAACCTTCGCCGCGCGACTCGAAGTAGACCTCGCGAATCGTTTTCGCGCGCGCGCTGCGATGCCCGTAGCGAATGCCGTCGAACCGCGAGAGATTCGCGCTCGCCTCGGCGTTCGCCACGATGTAGTAGACGGCGATGGCGTAGCCGATGGTCGGAACGCTGACCTCTTCGATGACCGCGCCGGCGCCGCGAAGTACCGCCAGAGCATCGTCGAAATTGGCGCGCACCTCCCCTTCCAGTTGCGAGACCGCTTCCCGAACGACGCCGAAACGCAACCCTCGAATACCGGCCTCGAGATCCGCGGGGTAGTCATCGACCGGCACGGAGGACGACGTTGAATCGAGCGGATCGTGCCCGGCGATCACGCCGAGGAGCTCGGCGCATTCGCGGACGGTCTTGGTCACGATGCCGATCTGATCGACGCTCGATCCGAATGCCACGAGGCCATTCCGGCTGATGCGGCCGTAGGTCGGTTTCAGTCCGACCACGCCGCAGAGCGCAGCAGGCTGACGCACGGAGCCGCCGGTCTCGGAGCCGAGGGCGGCAGGCACCATCCGTGCGGCCACGGCGACCGCCGAGCCGCCCGACGATCCACCCGGCACCCGCGACGTATCCCACGGGTTTCTGGACGTACCAAACGCGGAATGCTCGGTCGACGACCCCATCGCGAACTCATCGAGATTGGTTTTGCCGACGATGCTGCAGCCGGACTGGCGCAACCGCGCAACGGCCGTCGCGTCGAAGGGCGAGACGAACGACCCGAGAATCCGCGACGCACACGTCGTCGGCATTCCGGTGGTGACGATGTTGTCCTTCACCGCGACCGGCATTCCATCGGCGGCATCACGGGCAACGTGCAGGAACGCGTTCAGCGCGGGGTTGCGTGCATCGATGGCGCTGAGCGAGGCGTCGACAAGCTCACGCGCGCTGGCCTGAGTCTTCGCTTCGTGCCACGGAAGGTTGAGAAGGTCACTCACCGATCACCTTGGGAACGATGAAATGGCCGTCAGCGCTGAACGCCGGAGCGTTCGACGCCACCGCCGCACGATCAACAGAAGGCCGCGGCACGTCGTCGCGCAGCGGCGTTGCCTCGGCGGACGAACCGCTGTTGAAGCCCGCGATGTCCACCTCGCGGAGCTGGTCGATGTACGAGAGGATCTTCGTCATCTCGCCGGCCATCCGGTCCAGACCAGCGTCATCGAATTCGAGATGCGCCAGGCCGGCGATGCGCTTTGCTTCGTCGCGATCGATCTTCATCGGCCACGAAGTGTATCGCGACGAGTAGCGCAGGCATTCCTGCCTGCTCCCGCCGGGCGTCCCTGCCCGGCGGTGTTTCGAAGCTCAATCAATGTCAATGGGCAGACAAGGAGTTCTCGCCTCTCGAAAACTGACAGATTGGCACCCTCGGCTCGAGTACACCGCCGGGCAGGAATGCCCGGCGGGAGCAGGCAAGAATGCCTGCACTACGTCAGGCGCGCAGCGCGGTCACCTTGTCGAGAATCTCGCGCTCGGTCGGGAAACGGCCTTCCTCTTTCTTCGAGAAGATGATTTTGCCGTCGATCGAGACGACGAAGATTCCTCCGCTGCCGCGGACGACCTCGCTGTCGATCCCGAATTCCCGTTTGATCTCAGCCGCCAGACTGGAGGCTCGTGGGAGGTAGTTTCAAACGCCGCAGTAGTCGATTCGAATGTGCATGATCAATGGAGAATGGAGAATGGACAATTGATAATTGACAATGAGTTGATCGGGTGGTCTCGGGGGATCAGGGCCTTCGTTGTCAATTGTCCATTGTCAATTGTCAATTCCCTACACCGTCTTCACCAGGATCGCGGTCACATTATCCAGCCCGCCACGTTCGTTGGCGGTGTCGATCAGCTCCTTGCAAGCCTTTTCGAGATCGTCGGCGTTGCCGGTCACGAGCTTGAGGATCTCGTCTTCGGGAACCATGCCAGTGAGGCCGTCGGAGCAGAGGAGGTAGAAATCGCCGGGCCGGCTTTCGATTTCGGAGGCATCGGGATTGACGGAGAGGGCGCCCCCGAGGGCGCGGGTGATCACGTTGCGAAGAGGATGCTTTTCCGCTTCCGCCTCGGTGAGCATTCCGGCCTGCACCTGCTCGAAGACCCAGGAGTGATCGCTCGTGATGCGGGTGATCTTGCCGTTGCGGATCATGTAGGCGCGCGAGTCGCCCACGTGCGCGACCGACATCTTGTCGCCGTCCGCCATGGCGGCAACCACGGTCGTGCCCATGCCGCGCAGGCGGGCGTCCTTGCGCATCGCTTCGAGGACGCGGGTATTGGCCATGCGCAGAGCTGCCATCAGCCGGTTCGTCGTCCGCGAATAGTGCTCGTCGTAGGCGTGCGGCCACGTGCCGTCGTCTTCCTTCGTGTGGACGATGAACTCGGAGATCGAGTCGACGGCGATCCGGGAGGCGATCTCACCAGCGGCATGTCCTCCCATCCCGTCGGCGACAAGGAACAGCTTCGCCTCATCAGCGACGAGGAACGAATCCTCGTTGTGCTGCCGTTGCCGTCCGACATGTGTGAGGCCGTATGCCTTCACGTCCATTCCTCAGCCCTTTTTGAAAAGGGTAAACCCCTTTCCGCCTTCCTTCGCCTCACCACGCTGGCGCAATTCGGCCAGTGCCGCACGGATTTCAGGATTGTCTGTGTCCCACTTTAACGCTTCCTCGAGATATCTCTCCGCTTTTGCGGTCAGCCCGGCGCGTTTGCAGATCGATCCGGCGTCCCGCAGGAACAGGGGATTGATCGGTTCCCGCTGCACCGCCGTCTCGATTGCCTGCACCGCCTGACGAGAATATGCCGGAATGCGGGTGGCTGCGAGCGCGAGATAGTGAAAGGCTTTGCCATCCGCGGGATTGTGCTTCGCGGCCATGTCGAAGTTCTCGTACGCGGCGCTCATGTCACCTTCCTTGTACGCCTTGACTCCCCTCGACAAGTAGACCTTGGACACCTGCACGAAATCAGCGGGACCCGTCGTCGCGCGTGATCCCGCCGAACCGATCTCCGCATCGTGCTGCTTGCGCCGGGCGGTATTCGTCAGCACGTTGACGGCTTCGGTCAGGGTCTGGAACTTCCGCTCCGCATCGGCTTTGTCGGGGCCCTTGTAGCGGTCGGGATGCTGCTCGCGGGCAAGCTTCCGGAAACGCTCCCGGATTTCCGGCTCGGAAGCGGAGCGATCGACTCCGAGCACTTCGTAGTAGTTGACCTTCATTCAGGATTTTTGACTGCGTTGGATGTAGACCTTCCGCGCCAGGCCTCTGACGGTCTCGCTCACGCCTTTGTCGTCCTTCAAGCCCTTCAAATCACGCAAGGTTAATCGATTGATCAATGGCAGGACAACCCCCACCGGGCACTTCGGATTGCGCGCCAGGGTGACGGCGATGTTGTACTTGGAGATCCACTCGCGCTTCAGGGTGATGAGCCGGAGCACTTCCTCCGCGATGTTTCTCATCGAGGCGATCGACTCCACCTCCGACTCGCTCATCCGCGGATTGCGCATCACAGCGCCGCACACCAGCCTGTTGTGATCGCGGATGAGGATCATCCGCTCGGTCTTGCCGCCTTTGAACCCCATTTGCACTTTCTCGGAAACGGTCATCACCAGAATCTGGGAAAAGACGGAGAGCTTTTTCTCGTCCAGTTTCTCGCTCTCCATCAACGCGGGCGGCGGCGAATCGCTTTCCGGCTCCTGCGCCGCTTTCTCCAGAAGATCGGCGATCGGCTCGTCGGAGAGCGTGAGCATCGCCTCGTCCTCATCAACCTCGGCCGGCTGTTGCGCGGCGATGCGCGCTTTCTTGTCGAAGAACTCCTCGCGCGTCTCGAGGGCACGGCGGCGTACGTCCGGGGTGAGCTGCGGATTCGCGAGGAGTGCGTCAAGGATCGCGGGAGTGCGGATGATGCGAGCCTGATTGATGGCAACGACTTCCTGCACGGCGGCATCAGCAACAGCGGCCAACTCCACGATCAGCTCGTCCGGCACAGCGCGGTTGCGGATCAACGCCTCGAGTACGAAGGGATCCTCGCTCGCCCGAAGCAGCATCGAGAGATGCGCCGCCGGCAGAGATTCGTTCGCGGCAAACGAATGAATGCTGCGCGAGGGGACGTCGGCGAGCGAGCTGCGCGCCGCGGATGCGATGTCCGCATCGGGAGATCGTGTCAGATACGCCAGAACGACGATGAGATCGTCCTGCGGCAGTGGCAGAAAACCGCGCGCGAACGTCTCCACCGCTTCACGCGGGTACTCGCCGGAAGTGATCCGCTCGATGATGATGTCGCCGGACAGCTCGGAGGGGGAAGCGCTCATCATTGCTGGGTTTTCTGTAGGGATTCGCGATCGAACACGACGTCGTGCAGGACCTGCCCTCCCCGCCCGAGCGGCGGCACCGGCTTGTCGTTGAGCGTCAATGCGATCCCTGCCGCGTTACCAATCGTGCGGAAGCGGAAACGCTCCTTCGCTTCGATCGTGCGGTGGTAGCCCCGCCGAAGCTCGTCGTTGATGACGGTCTCGCCGTCGGCTTCGAGGACCACGACCGATGGCTCGCTGACCTCGATGCTCAGTAGCAACGGCGCCGCATGCGCTGGCTCAGGAGCAACGGGAGCCGTCGAGGTCTGCGGCAGCGCCGCGGGCGCTTTCGGCGGCGGCGCAGTAACGACCGTTTTGGCCTCGGTGCTCAGACGTTCCTCATTGGCGAGGCGGCTCTCGCGTCGATGTTTCAGCGCCCAGTAGCTGACGGCGGCGAGTGCGATCACAACGAGGATGAGGATGTAGACGTTGCGGTCAACGCGGGCATAGGCGGGCGGAATGCTGACTTGCGGCGCCTTCTTTTTGGGCATCGGGAGCGCCTGGGGCGTCGTGAGCCGTTCGAGATGCGCCGACTGCTCGATGCGATCGTCGCCGACGGCAGCGAAGTTGTATCGATTGACCATCTCTTCCGAGCTCAGGCCGAGGTAGCGGGCATACTCTCGGACGAAACCGCGCGTGAAAACCGGCGCGGGCAGCGTCTTGTGATCGTTGCGCTCGATCGCCTCCAGAAAGCGCTTGCTGATCTTCGTGGCATCGGCAATCTCTTTGAGCGAGATGCCGCGAATCTCACGCTCGCGCCGAAGCTCCTCGCCGAACGACGCGAGCTCCGATTGAAGGGGCGTGGGATCCTGATCAGGCATAGTTGCGAGAAGAAATCAGAGGCTGGCGGTTAGCGGGGAGGACGGGTCTCGGGGCACGTGATCTCTGATCTCTGGCCGCTGATCTCTCAGCTCTGTCCCACCATTCTAACGAAAACCCGCTCTCGCAGCCGTTCGATGCAGCGGCGCAGGTACGTTGAGGTTGCGAGATGGGTAGATCAGGAGACGGCCGCGCCGCGACGAACCTTCCGCTGCGGCATTCTACTCGGCCGGCGGCTCGCGCGCTTCGCGCCTATACTGCCTGACCTACGGAGGACATGTTCATGAAGATCGCTCGATCGGTAATCCTGGCGTTCTTGCTTTCGGCTTTCACAGCGTACGGCCAAACGTTGACGCCGGTCGCTAACCCGTCTGTGCTTGACAGCAGCGGGAAATTCATGGGACATATCCTCGGCTATGGGCCTGGTGGCTACATCTACCTCCTGTTCAAATGGAACGTTAACGACGATGTGGTGCTCACACTCCGCAAGGTCCCCGGGAGCGCCCTAGCGTGGGGGCAGGGAATTCTCTATTATCAATCGCCCGATTGCAGCGGACAGGCATACGGCCTTGATGCGGGTATCGGAGAACGGTTCGCGACGATCGGTCCAAACAACGTGCTGTATCTGTCCGCTCCGGGTGCGTTGCCGCAGCAATCGATCACCACCAACTCGGTAAGTCATCCCGGCTCCCCGTGTCAGGCGGCCCCGAATACCCCCGCTTTTAACACTGTCCCTGTGAATCCGACGGTGTCGCTCGACACGCTCTTTCAGGGGCCGTTCAGGGTTACCAATGTCGACCAGCAGAGTGTGCCCATGCTATCTCCGTTAGTCCTTGCACTGCTTGCCGGGTCGCTCGCGGCCGCCGGCCTTATCATCATGAAGCATTGATGACGACAAACAAACGTTCTGGTTCAGGCCCGAGGATGCTTCCAGTCAACTCCTGCCACGCGCTCCCGCAGCCGTTCGATGCAGCGGCGCAGGTACGTTGAGGTTGCAGGATGTTCGTGAATGAGGCAGAGATCCCGCTGCGACAGGAACCGCAATTGTGACGCTGCGGACGACCGCGGCGTCGACGGATTCATGACCAACGCCCTGCGGATTGCGTAGCGAAATGACCACTTCTGATCCGCGGCCAGGAGCCGCAGAGACTCCGGCAATGCGCTCTCTGCGCCGGCAAACAGCAACAGATCCTCCTCACGCAGCCGTTGGTTGATCAGCAGAGCCGCGAAGACTTTCGGATCAGGGTCGAAGAGGAAGACGTTGATCAAGGCGGCGCTGCATCGCTTCGCTGAAGCGATCTTCTCGCCGAGGGAGAGCTTTTTCACGCGAAAGAGGAGCTGCGTCTCGACCGCGCGCCGCACCTGCGCGGGCACCTTCACGTCGACCGAAAGGCGCAGCAAATCGGGCCAGAAAAGGTAATGAACGAACTTGACCGCATGCGTGAGCGGCGTGGCACGATGCTGCACCAGCCGAAAACGCACCGCGTAAAACGCCGTGAGATGGGTTGTTCTGGCGATGGCCTGACAAATCGTGGCGCCGCAGTTGGGATTGTCCAGCAGAGCCAGCGCCTCGTCCTCGAGAAGCGAAGAGCCATTCTCGGCGAAGAACACCGACAGCTCTTCCCGTGAAAGGTTCCGGAGTGCAAGGCTGGAATACTGCATAGGCTGCCGGCGCGGCGCGCCGCTGTTTTTAGAATAACTTTCGATTATGATCGGCGCAAACACATTGGTGTCTTACGGGAGTTGGGAGTTGGGTGTGGGGAGTGGGAGATAAATGATCACCGTACAGAGCGATGTATTTCTCCCACCCCCCACACCCCACACCCGACTCCCCACACCCCAACTCCCCTGATGAACGTTTCGACTGACAGCCGTTCGCTTCCCACGCCTCTCCTGCGCACGTCCGCCGTAAGGGTGGCCATCCTTTTTCTGCTGCACGTCATCGTTTTCACGGGCAGCTATCTCCTGGCCTGGCTGGCACGTTTCGACTTTTCCGTGCCTCCTCGTTACGCCGCCGTCATGTGGAGCAGCCTCCCGTTCATCGTGCTGGTGCAACTCGGCGTGGCAACGGGATTCGGGTTCTTTCGAGGCTGGTGGCGGTATGTCGGCATCAGCGACGTCCTGCGGATCGCGACCGGTATCGTGGTCGCCCTCGGCGCAACGATCGCGCTCTGGTACATCAGCGCGGCGGTCGCGTTTCAGCCGGTCGTGGGCGTCTCACGCAGCGTGCTCCTGATCGACTCGATGTTCGCCCTGCTGGCGATCTTCGGGGCGCGCGTGCTCGTGCGTCTGACCAAGGATCTGACGCGCGCCGACACTACCCACGAGGCCAAACGAATCCTCATCGTTGGCGCAGGCGATGCCGGCGAAGCTCTGGCGCGTGAGATTCAGCACCGGCCGCAACTGGGGATGAAAATCGTCGCCTTCGTCGACGATCACCGGGCCAAATGGCGATCGCAGATTCGCGGCATCGAAGTGCTTGGTCCAATTTCCGGGGTTGGAGCCATCGCCGAAGACACGCGCGCCGACGAGGTGTTGCTGGCGATTCCCAGCGCCTCGGGCCGCCGGATTCGCGAAATCATTCATCACCTCTCCGCCGCCGGTCTGAAGTTCCGCACCATGCCAGGCCTCGACCAGATCGCCAGCGGCAAGGCACAAGTCACCAGTCTTCGCGAGGTGAACGTCGACGACCTCCTGCGCCGCGAGCAGGTGGTGATCGGCGATGCCTCCACCCGGGACCTCTTCCGTGGCCGCAAGATCATCGTCACCGGCGCCGGCGGCACCATCGGCTCCGAGCTGGCGATGCAGATTCTCAATTACGAACCTTCCGAGCTGCACCTGGTGGAGCGATCCGAGCACGCGCTCTACAACTGCTGCCGCCGCATCGAACGCGAGGCGCCGCAGATGCTGCGCGTTGTCCATCCGCATCTCATCGACTGCTCTCAGGCCGGTGGCCTTGTTGCGTCGATCCGTCCCGCGATCGTCATTCACGCCGCGGCACACAAGCACGTGCCGCTTGGCGAGCAGAATCCAACCGAATACGTGCGCAATAACTGCCTCGTCGCACATCAGTTCGCGGAAGCGTGCGCCGCCGCGGATGTCGAGCGCTTCGTCTTCATCTCCACCGACAAAGCGATCAACCCGTCGAGCGCGATGGGGGCCAGCAAGCGCGCCGCGGAAATCGCACTCCTGGACCTCGCCGCGAGAACGCAACTACAGATGATGGTGGTCCGCTTCGGCAACGTCATCGGCTCATCGGGAAGCGTCGTGCCTCTCTTCCTCGATCAGATTGCCGCCGGCGGACCGGTCACCGTGACCCATCCCGACGTAACGCGCTACTTCCTCCGACCTTCCGAGGCCATCTCGCTCATTCTGCAGGCCGTGGCATTCGGCGAGGGAGGCCATATCTACATGCTCGATATGGGAGAACCGATCGGCATCGCCGAGCTCGCGCGCGACCTGATCCGCCTCTCCAGTCACACGCCCGAAGAGATTCCGATCACGTTCATCGGCCTGCGCCCCGGCGAAAAACTCAACGAAGAGCTCTTCACTGGTGGCGAGACCGTCAGTGAGACGCAGCATCCGCAAGTCATGGGAGTTGAAGTCCGGCAGCCGGATGCCGAGATTGTCTCGTCGTGGTACCGCCGTCTCGAAACCGCAGTGACCGTCCGCTCCGGGAACGTCAAGCAACTGCTTCGGGAGCTCATCCCCGAGTACGATGCGGGAAGCTCGGAATCGGAGTACCCAGCCGTTCCGGCAGCGGCTGAGATGATCGACGCCGGAGCGACAGTGAATTGACGAGCTGGACGCGCATCACCCTTTTCCGATGACCGCGAAGTCCAGGCTCCGTACTCCCGCGGCGCGTGCGCAACGTCGCATCACGACGGCGAAACTGCCATGGATGCTGGCGGTCGCTACGACGCTGCTCGTACCGATCGTGATGAGCTTGCGCGGCCAGGACCCGTTCCGGCTACCGAAGAATCTGCTCTTCCTCGCATTCGCCATCGTCATCGCGGCCGCTGCGATTGTTGTCTGGCTGCGAGGCACCGGGCGCGACCAACAGTCAGTCGCAGTACGCACCGTGCCGCTGATCGCAATCGGAAGTGTGTGCTGGACGGCGCTGGCGTCGCTCTTCAGCACTAACCACGCACTCAGCTACCAAGCGATCCTCTGGGTTGCAGCCGTCGCCATCTTCGCGTGTGCCGTCGACGTCGGCGGCCGAACTCGTGACACGCTTGCAATGGCATGGCCCCTGATTCCCGCAGCCATCAACACTGTTCTCTTTCTGCTGCAGCGTTTCCACGTCTGGAATCCAATGACGTTTCCGGCCGATCTGCCGGATCACATGCGCTACACGGCTCTTCTGGGAAACCCTGATGACGTCGGCGGTCTGCTCGTAGCGCCGGCGCTGGTCGCGGTCGCGCTGGTTCTTTGCGACCGGCACCGGCGCGCACTTTGGATTCCTGCCGCGATGCTGCTGCTCGCCGGCATCGCAACGGGGCGGCTGACTGCGCTCATCGCGTGCGGCGCGGGACTGTTGGTCATGGGATTTGTGCGATCACGGAAAGTCGGCGCGATCGCAACCGCATTGCTCGTGGTCGGAGGAATTGCCCTAGTCCTTGGCGATCCGCCGATGCGCGCACGCGCCACGAGCATCGCCAACGCATTGCGCGCCCACGACTACGCAGAAGCAACCTCCGGCCGGATCACGGCGTTTGTTTCCGCGTCGATGATGGCGATGGATCATCCGCTCTTCGGAGTCGGGCCAGGTTGTTTCCGCTGGGCATATTTCGAATACAAAGTGGCCGCGGAGCGCGCCCATCCGTCGCTGGCGAAAGCGTGGAGTGCGGACTACAACTTCGGCGAAGCCCACAACGATCATCTACAGACTCTCGCCGAGAGCGGCCTGCCCGGCTACGCGCTCTTTGTCGCCGCTCTCCTTGCCCTGGCCGCCTCGTCACGTCGCAAAGAGAACAGCGAAACCGAAGATGACACGGAACGCGGCACCCTCGTTCGTACGCTGGCACTTCCGACGAGCGTAGCGATCGCCATTCTCTGTCTCGCACACTTTCCTCTGCACCTCGCCGCGTCGACGCTCACGATCGTCTACATCGCCACACTCTGTGTAGCATGGGGAGCACATGCGGAGGTCAAGGTTCCTCCGGCATTGAACGAGCGCCTCGCCGCAATCCTCCGTCCGCGCCGTTTATCACCTGTTCTCTCGATAGCGTTCGTCATCGTGGTCGTAATCGGGGCAGCATTCCTGATCAGTCGAATCGCGCTGCAACCCTGGCAGTGCAATCTGACAGAGGAGGAGATTCGGACACGGACGAGTCTGACCTACGACAGTGTGACCGACCCGGTACAGACGTCCCGCAACGCGCACCAGAACCTTGCTGCGCTGGAGACCTGCCTCGACGTAGCGCCCCACGACATCGCTCTCTACATGCTGGCTGCGGCAAACCAGAGGCTGATCGGCCGCGATGCGGATGCGGCGACGATGTACCGCCGCGCGCTGCAATACGACCGCCGTCCGGAGCTGTACTACAACCTTGGCGTCGTCGAGCTTCAACTGCATCAGCGCGACGAAGCGATCGCCGACCTGCTCACTGCCGTGTCGTTCAGCCGTGCGTATCTGCGCGATCTGCCGGCTGATGTGCAGGCCGAGGTCAGTGACGCGCTGCGGCGGCAGTATCCGTATCTCGCCGGGAGCTGAAGAGCGACGCCACCGTGCGGGCGAGAAGACGAAGATCGGACGCAAACGTCCGGCGATCGAGCCAATCCAGATCGATCCGCAACTTGTCGCGCATGATTCGATTCACATACTCGTCGCGCCACGCTTCACCCGTGAGCAGCCCCTCCTCGTCGCGATAGCGAAGTGAAGCAGGGCTGGTGATGCCGGGCCGCACGCGCAACACGCTCCGCTCCTCAGCGGAATAGAGCAGCACATATTCGGGAGCCTCGGGACGCGGACCGACGAGACTCATCTCGCCGCACAAAACGTTCACGAATTGCGGCAACTCATCGAACTTCCACCGACGCAGGAAACGGCCAACTGGCGTTACTCTCGGATCGGCTGCACGGGTAATCGACGGCCCCGCGTCGCCGCTTCGCATCGTTCGGAACTTCAGGATCGAGAACTCCGCACCGAAGCGCCCAATTCTAGTTCCGCGGTAGAAGACGGGACCGCGCGAGGTGAGCTTCACTGCCACCGCAATCACCGCAAAAACGGGTGACAGGAAGATGAGCGCGGCCAGCGAGACGGCGACGTCGAACGCGCGCAGCATCACCCGGCCAGAACACGCGACGCGCCGCGAACAGCTGTCACCGCGTCGATCACCGCGTCCACCTCGGCATCGCTCATCGCCGAATAGATCGGAAGCGAGACTTCACGCTCGTATTCGGCGGTGCTGACCGGGAAGGAATCGGACGTGAAACCGTAGTGGTCACGGTAAAAAGGATGAAGGTGCAGCGGGATGAAGTGTACGCTCACGCCGATTTCCCGCGCGCGCAGCGCATCGACGAATGCTCCGCGGTCGGCGCCTGCGGGTAGCCGCAACGGATAAAGATGCCAGGCGTGATCGCGCGCATCGCCGAACGCCGGCAACTCGAATTCATGGCCTTCGAATGCGGCGTTGTAACGTTCTGCGATCCCCTGCCGCCGTGCACGCATCGCATCCGCTCGCTGCAGTTGCGCGAGACCGAGCGCGGCGGCGATGTCGGTCATGTTGTACTTGAAACCAGGCGCGACGACTTCGTAAAACCACGACCCTTCTGCCCGATAACGCTTCCAGGCATCGTGGCTGATCCCGTGCAGCGACATCAACCGGCATCGGGCCGCGTAGGCGGCGTCATCGGTGCAGAGCATGCCTCCCTCACCAGTCGTGATCGTCTTCGTCGCGTAAAAACTAAAGCAGGTGATGTCGCTGATCGCGCCGATGCACCGACCGTTGTAGCGCGACGGAAACGCGTGCGCGGCATCGTCGATGATGGCAATGTCCCGCGGCTCGGCGACCTCGCGAAGCGCATCGAGATCCGCAGCCAGTCCGCCGAAATGAACAGGAATGATCGCCTTCGTCCGTGCGGTCACCGCCTCGGCGACACGGCGCGGATCGATGTTCAGCGTCCGGGCATCGATATCCACCAGCACCGGAGTCGCGCCAAAATAGAGAACGACTTCTGCGGTCGCGGTGAACGTGTACGCCGGGATAATGACTTCGTCGCCGGCGCGAAGACCAATGGCGTCCAGAGCGAGGTGCAGCGCCGCCGTACATGAATTGAGCGCAACCGCGTGTTTCGCGCCGACCGCCGCTGCGAACGCGGCCTCGAACTCGTGCACACGCTCCCCGGTCGTCAGCCAGCCCGATTCGAGAACCGCGCGGACGGCATCTATTTCCGCTGCGCTGAGATCCGGCCTTGCAAAGGGGATGAAGGTCACGATAGCGGCTCCACGTCCCGAGTGAGCTCCACCATCGCACGCCTCTCGGCGGTGACAAACTCACGCGATCGCAAGAACCCCTGCCTCTCGTAAAAGTGGATCACGCGATCATTGTCTGCGGCATCGGTGGTCAGCCACAAGCGCCGCTGGCCGGAAGCTGCCAGATGCATCGCAAACGCGGCGACCAGCGCACGGCCAATCCCGCGATGTTCGTGTCCCGGCTCGACTGCAAGTGACATCAATTCCGCACCCGCCGGCTCGTGGTTCCCGGCACTGGTTCGCTGACACCCGCGCCGTGTGACGCGCGCGAGGGTCGACGGATGACGCAACACCGTGGGAGTGATTGCCAGGGCGAGTTGTGCAAAGCGCCGCCTCATCAGCCGCCGGTAGAACAGTCTCGGCTCCAGAACACCTGCGACGAAGCCAGCCAGTTGCCCGTCCGCAAGCGCAACGAGGGTGATGCCTTCGCCGGCGATGAAGCCGTAGAAGACATGAAGAAAGCGCGGCCCAAGAAACGACAGGAAAAAGTTCGGGAAGGCGGCGAGATGGATGGCCACCACGCCGGTCAGGTCGGCGGACCGCATCGCCCGTACATCGATCATGTGCTGACCAGCGCTTCCACGACGTCAACATACTGCTCGTACAGTGAGCGGACGTCGAATCGACTCGCAAGAGAGCGCGCGGCAGTGGCCATCTGTCCGCGCCGATCGGGATCTTCGAGTGCTCTGATGGCTGCACGCAGTGAGGTCTCGTCGCCCGGCACATAGCGAACACCGGCGCCAGCGTTTTCGAGCAGATCGCCCGCCTCGCCGCCGAGTGACGTAATCACCGGCAAACCAGCCGCAAGGTAATCGAACAGCTTGAGCGGCAGGGCCACGGTTGAGCCCGCACTGTAAGGCGCGATCGCGGCATCGGCCATCGCATAAATCTTCGGCAAGTCGTCAGCATCGACCGCACCTGCGAAGGTAACGTTTGGCATCAACTGCGCTTGCCTGCGCAGCCGCCGCTCGGCAGGTCCGCGACCGGCGATCGTGAGCCGCACCTCGGGCATCGCAGCGACGGCTTCAAGCAATGTACCGAGATCGTAATGCTCGCCAAGGTTTCCAGCGTAGATCAGCGAGAGTGAATTGAGATCAGCGACGGGGCGGTTCGGCGATGAAGCGACCGCCTCGACATCGACACCGATTGGAATTCTTACCGTTCGCGGCGCGCCCTCGCGGTCGAGAACAACTCGATACGTGTCGGCAGCGGCGATGGCTAGGGATGCCGCGCGAAGGTTGCGGCGTCGCAAGACGCGCAGCGGCATAACCGCTGTGGCGACAATCCAGCGTAGCGGCGACGGCGCTGCCGCAACGAACAGCTCCGGCCAGAGGTCGAGGCAGTCGATGACGAGCCGGGCGCTGTGGTGGCGCGCCAGTCTGCGTCCGGCCGCTCCGCAGAACTGCGGCGGGTCGGCGGCGATGATCACGTCAGGCGGTGGCAGCGACTTCGCGCGCTGGAAGAGCCTCCGCGAAAACATCCACTCGAACCAGAGCCGGCCCGCCCCGATGTTTCGCCTATACGACGGCGTCGGCACGAGCTCGATCGCGAATCTCTCGCCCGCCGATCGAGTCTCCCAGCCGCGCGCGCGAAATTCCTTTGTTTGATGCGAGAACCCGGCCGTCCACCACGTCACCTGATGTCCTCGCCGAGCGAGCGCGCGGCCAGCCAGCGTGAAGCGATAGTCGCGCCAGCCCTCACCGGGAATCGGGCCGTACGGATTGACGAGCCAGATGTCCAACGGTCGTCACTCCGCTTGCGCAATCGCCTGCGCTGGGGACCAGCGGATGGCGAACGCAGATGCTGTTCCGGCAATGACCACCGGCAGGACCGCGACCGCGTAGAGAACGAACGCGTAGCTGAGCGCCGTGGTCTTGTCGACGCCGAAAAGCGACAGCGCCAGGACGACCAGGTAGTGAAAAAGGCCGATCTTGCCAGGAAGCGATGGAGGAGCGGCGCCTACGCGCAGGACAACCGCCAGGAACAGCGCGGCGGTGAGGCCCAGAGGAAGACGCATGGCGACGAATACAAGGTAGTTCGTCAAGATCGAGAGAATCAGCACCGCTGCGGAAAGAATCCAGATCATAAGGCCGCGGCGCCAGTCGCGGAGCGAGCGCAACGCGCTCAGCGCCGCCTCCGCGAATCGAACCACGCGGACCGTCCATCGCCGCGGCAGCCGAAGAGCCAGACGTTCAATGAGCAGAAGGATCCTGTCATGCCAGAAGGTTAAGGCAACGGTCGCAACGACGAGGATTGCCGCCGTCCAGACGAACGCAACGCCGGAACGGGCCATCCAGTCTGGCAGCGACATCGCCACGACGAGCAGTCCGATGGAAACGGCAAACATCGCCAGATCAGCCACTTTCTCGACCACGATGGTCGCCATCACGTGCGCCTTGCTCAATCCTTCCCGCCTGCCCACGAGATACATCCGGGCGAGCTCTCCGATCCGGCCTGGTAGCGCAGTATTCACGGTCTGGCCGATCAGGATTGCGCCGGCAAGCGGTATCCATTCACGATTGCGGTGTTCCGGAGCAAAGAGAAGCGACCAGCGAATCACACTCAGGAGCAGCGTTAGGAAGACTGAGCCAAGCGCCAGCAGGGCCATTGTCGGATTGGTGCGAACGAGAGCTCCTCCGACCGATCGCCAATCGACTCCCCGAACTGCCAGCAGCAGCGCGGCGCCGCCGATGAGCGCTCCGATGATGATGTGCGGAGTCGCGCTGCGAAGGCGAGACCGCCAGTCGAACTCTACGCTTGCGGATTCCATCGAGAACCATGAACGCCACGCCAGACTCGAACGATTGCGAAGAGCGCCACTACGGACCACGCGATCACTACCCACCCGCGGCCCGACATCGCGAATCCAATGCAAAACAGCGATCCGCCGATTCCTGATGCGAGAAGCCACGCCGGCCTTCGGAATGCGTCCGCGCGCGGCAGGCTCCCTGTTTCCGCGAGCCAGTGATGATAACTCCAGGCGGAAAGCACGATGGAAGCTCCAACGATCCATGTGGCACTTCTGGCCACAAGCCACCAGTCGATCACGGTGCGGCAAATCCTTGTGAAATACCTGATCGCTCAGACATCACTTTTTCGTGCAATACCACGATCAGCGCGAGCGCAATCCAGAAGAAGATCCCGACTTTGGCTCCGAGCGCAATCGTGTCGGCAGTACCGAATACGAAATAAGCAATCATGCCGGCTGCCAGACCGCTGATGAGCCGCCGCCGGTCGGGATCCGCCGTGCTTCGGATACCAACCATGAGCAGTCCTGCTGCGCCGAACCAGAGGGCGAGATATGCGATCAGCCCGGGCAACCCGAGGTCGAGTGCCGCCTGGAGAAGGTGATCGTGTGCGTGAGAGACATCGGTATCCGGCGAGCTGAGAAAGGTCGGATAGAAGACGGGCATCACTTTGCGAAACGCGTTCATCCCCATTCCGGTGACGGGAAAGTCCTGAATGCCATAGATCGCCCGTGACCAAAGTTCCAACCGGCCTGCGGCGTCTTCGTGAATCCCGCCACCCATCGCCCCCCAGACAAAGGGTTCGACACGCGACCATGACGTGAGAACCGTGGTTGCGGCGATCGCGACGATGCCGAGGAGTATTAGGCGCGCGCGCCGGCTGTGCCAGAACGCCCATGCGCCGAGGCCGACGGCGAGACTGACCCAGCCGCTTCGCGACTGCGTCAGCAACAATGTGCCGCCGACAATCGCCAGCGCGGCAAAATGCAGGAACCGCTGCACGAATGCGCGCTTTTCCGCGGTGATCACAAACGCGATCTGCAGCGGGATGAACATTACCAGCGCGCCTGCGACAGCATTCGGTTGAAATCCTTCTGTTTGGCCAGGAACACCGCGAATGACGGCCGGAAGGTGTGACGTGATTTTCTGCGCGAGCGACACTTTGCCGATCCAGTTCGTCCCCAGCAAACCGACGATTGCCAGGGCCGTTCCGGACAGGATGAACAGGTTGAGCGCGATGTCCATCCGGGTCGTTCTTCTCATCAGCGAGACGATTGCGAAGAACATGGCCATGCCCAGGACGACCCCGAGAACCTTCCCGGCACTGAATTCAATGTCGAACGTTGCCCAGAGGCTGACCAGAACCATGACCGCCATCAGCGCGAGCGCACCATTCAGCGGTGTCAGCGGAAGTGGCTCGACGCTCATGATGAGTCCGAACACCCAGACCAATGGAAGAAAAAGAATCAGCAGCAAAAGCGGACGCCCAAGCGGAGGGAAGAGAAGCAGTGGCGCCAAGAGCGCAAGCCACAATAACTGCCACCGCATAAGAAAAGCGGCTGCCTTCCGGGCAGCCGCTTTTGAACCTGAGACCGGGTTTTCTGACCGATTCACCGACTTACCACGGGAACGTCAAGCCTGAAACCCGCCTGCGCGGCGTCATTGAAGAACATCTTCACCGTGTCGAGCGAATAGTCGGCCAGATCGCGTCCGATGAGATCGAGCTTCTTGAGGATGTCATTAGTCGCCGTGATGATGTGGCAGCCTATCTGGTCGGCCTGGAAGACGTTCAGTAGCTCGCGCGGGCTGGCCCAAATCAATTCCGCTCCCGGCACATCGGCGAGGATTCGCACCGACTCCGCCATGATCGGCATCGGATCGCGTCCGGTATCGGCGATGCGACCCGCGAACACCGAGACGTTGCTCGGCG
>Ga0247666_1000046_pt1 | contig 65986 bp, 58 predicted proteins | sample CNK07_metaG_FD_183025 | JGI IMG/M metagenome (GOLD analysis project Ga0247666, IMG submission 183025) | Soil microbial communities from Purdue University Martell Research Forest, Indiana, United States - CNK07 | ecosystem: Environmental > Terrestrial > Soil > Temperate forest > Bulk soil...
GACCGGCGTCAGCCTGCATCGTTTTCAGATGTTCGTCTGGACGCTGGTCCTCGGCGTGATCTTCGTCGGATCGGTCTACAAGAATTTGGAGATGCCGGAGTTCAGCGCCACGCTGCTCGGACTCATGGGAATCAGCTCCGGCACGTACCTCGGCTTCAAAGTTCCGGAGAAGCAGGGGAGCGACACGACGCCGGGTGCGACTCCGGATGCGGAGCCGGTCAAACCGCCGGAGCCGCCGGTGAAGCAGTGATCAGTGGAGAGAATCAGAGACAAGAGATCAGAGACAAGAGACCAGAGACAAGAGATCAGGAGGCAGTCTTCCTGAACGCTGGTCCTCTGGTCTCTGATCTCTGAATCTCTGATCTCTGATTTCTGACCTACTCGTCGAGAATCCGCAGAATCGCGGTCAACTCGCGCTTCACATCGCCCAACGCTTTATCGGTGCTTTTCGACTGCACCGTCGACTGCACTGACGGCTCCGGCGTCGCGGTTGGTGGAGGCGACGACATCTCGATCTCGAGGCGTTTCTTGGCGCCTGCAATCGTGAAGCCCTCCGAATAGAGAAGCTGTTTGATGCGGAGGATGATGTCGATCTCGTGGCGAGTGTAGAGACGCTGGCCGCCGCCGCTCTTGTTCGGCGCCAGCGGTGGAAACTCCGCCTCCCAGTATCGAAGCACGTACGGCTGCACCTCGGCGACTTTGCAAACCTCACCGATCTTGTACAGCCGGTCTTCCTCTTCCACAGCCATCCCGAACGATTATAGGGCGCTACTCGGTGCCGAAGGCCACTGCGCCGGCGCCGTCGGTCTCGATCTTCCCATCGAGCTCGTTGAAAAGGCCGACCGCGGCGGCGAAAACGTCGTCGACGCTGATCTCGTTCATGCAGCCATGGTGCATCAACGGACAGTCGCGTTTGTAGCAGGGCTGGCAGGCGAACGGTTTGCGGACGACGCGCGAGGCGCCGGGAATCACGGTCCGGTCGGGATCGGTCGGCCCGAAGATCGACACGGATGGCACGGCGAGGGCGGTGGCCAGATGCAGCGGACCGCTATCGTTCGTGACGACCACCGAACAATGCGAAATGGCAGCGGCCAGTTGCAGAACATCGCCATCGCCGCCGACGATGGGCAGACCGCGGGTCGTTGCGGAGATTGCTGCTGCCTGATGCTTCTCGCCGGGACTGGTCAGCAGAACGACCGAGAAACCGGCGGCCTGCAGACGTTCCGCGAGCTGGCCATACCGCTCGTCGCCCCAATGTTTGGCGCGTCCGTAAAGGCCTCCTGCGTGCAGGCCGAATAGCGGACCGTTGTCGAGCCGCACGCCGGCGTCCCGGAGCTGGCGGCCGGCCTGTTCGCGGAGATGGATCGGAATCGACATCGTCGGAATCTCATCGACGACGCGTGGTGCATTCATCGCTGCAAGCAGCTTCGAATAGTCGTCGAGCTGGTGCCCTCGGGCGGCGTCACGCCGTACGCCGTGAGTGAGCAACATGCCGCGCACGTCCGTCGAATAGCCCCAGCGCTCGCCGATGCCGGCCGCAAACGCCACCATCGCCGCCCGGAACGAGTTCGGAAGGATCACGGCGCGGCGGAAGCGGCCGGCCTTCAGCAGTCGGATGCGCTCCCGCGTGTCGCCATTCCAGGCGATGACGTTGCGGAAGATGCCCGCCGAGGCGAGGAGCGAGGCGATGTGCTTGGGCGCAGCGACGGTGATGCCGCCCTCGGCGCGATAGCGGTGATACAGCGCGCGGTACGTGGGCAGAGCAAGGACATTGTCCCCAACCCAATTGAGTCCGACGACGACTGTCTCACTGGCCATCTGTTGTTTTGACTTCGATCTCACCCGATGCGTTCCCCTTCCACCGGTCGTGCATCCATAACCATAACTCCGGGCGTGCTTCGATGCGCCGGGAAATTACGTCGTTGATACGCTCCGTCAGTGCTGTGGCGTTTTTCTCGTCATCGTCCAATTGATCGATTCTGATCGCTTCCTCGAACTCCAGCTTGTGCCCGGCTTCGTCCGCAATGCAAAAACCGAACACAATCGGCGATTGCAGTCGTAGCGCCAACTTCGCGGGGGCATCCGTCGTCCATGCCGGACGGCCCAGAAACGGAACGAGAATCCCTTCGCGAGCCTGCACCGCCTGATCCGGAAGGAGGACGATGACGCCCTTCTGCGAGAGCGCTTTGAGTAATGAGCGCGCGGCGCCTTTGCGGTCGACGACCTGCACTCCCGTGCGGGCTCGAATGAGGGCCAGATCGCGCTCGAGGAGCTCGTTATCGAGCGGCCGGGCCACGGTATGCACATTCTTCACGAGGGCGACGATCGCCAGGCCGGCGATCTCCCACGCGCCATAGTGGGCACTCAGGAGGAGGACTCCACGTCCCTGCGCGATGGCATCCTCGAGAATGTGCTCGTTGACGAAGCGGCAGTGCGACGGGATTTCCTCGATCGGGACATGCTGCATCCGAATGGCCGCCAGCGCCTCGCGGCCGAAATGCCGCCAGCACTCGTCGAGGATCGCCCGGCACTCGGCGACGCTCTTGTCGGGAAACGTCGCCACGAGATTGCGCATGGCCAGCCGGTCACGGCCTCGAAGGACGTGCCGGGCCAGAGTGCCGAGACGCGATCCCCAGCGGCGCAGACCAGAGAGGGATGCCGAGCGGACCGCGCCGGCAATGGCCCGATAAAACAGATACTCGACACGCTGCAGAAGCGCGTTTTTGCGGCGGCGGCTCATGGTGGATTGAATCGGAGATCGGGAAGACCAGAGATCAGGAGCAGTACCGATGATCTCACTCACCGCCGCAACTGATCCCCCGATCTCTTATCTCTGATCTCTAGTTTCTGCTTTTCTGCTCACTACTCTCGCAATCGCCTCAATCACCCCAGGCTCGATGATCATTTCGGCGGCGATGGCGATGATGCCACGGTCGTCGATTTTGACCTTGTCTTTTTCCGTCGTCACGATGGCCTCGGCACCCGAATCGATCGCCGCGCTCTTGATCTCGGCGATGTCGGCCGCCGTGTAGCGGTGATGATCACGAAAGCCGCGCGTGCCGGCGACATTCAGCCCATGTTCGCGTAGCGATGCAAAGAACTGCTCGTTGTCGGCCAGGCCGGCGAACGCGAAAACGCGCCTGGTAGCCAATTCCCGCGGTACTTCGATCCGTAGGTTGCGTTGCATCACGAGATCGGCATCCGCAAGCGCGGAGCGCCCTTCGCGCATCACACCTCGCCCGGTGTCGATCACGATGTCGAGATCGCGCGGAAGTTTCAAGTGCTGGAAGCCGTCGTCGAGGATGAATAAATCGCAATCATTATCAGTCAAGAATCGTATTGCATTGTCATATCGCTTTGACCCAACGATTACATGCACGTTTTGCAGCTTACTTTTAATCAGCACTGGCTCGTCACCGAATCGTCCGGCGTCGAGCGATGTCACGAGTCCCGCTTCGGTGTCAGCTCGCCCATAGCCTCGCGTCAGGACTGTCACGATCAGCCCACGCTCCGTGAGTGCGCGCGCGATGGCGATGACCGTCGGAGTCTTTCCCGCGCCGCCTGCAGCCAGGTTGCCGACGGAGACCACGGGCCGCGGCAGACGGCGGCCCTTCAGAATGCCGCGCCGGTAGAGACCACGCCGCACACGGTTCACGCCGCGCCAGAGCAGCTCGATCGGTTTGAGCAGGATCATCACGCCAGCATCTCGATGATGCGGGAGGCGGTCCGCTCCGCCGCGCCTCGGTTCTTCTCGACGGTGCGCCGCGCTTTCTCTCCCACTTCGGCCCGAGCAGCGTCGTTGTCGAACATCCGTCCCGCGAACGCGAGAACGTCACCGGCGGTATGCGACTCCACCGCGCCTCCCTCCCGCAGAAAGATCTCGGCGATCTCGCGGAAGTTCGACATATGCGGGCCGAAAGCGACAGGCACACCCACCGCTGCCGGCTCGATCGGATTGTGCCCTCCGGTCGGAAGGAGCAGGCTCCCGCCGATGAAGGACGCGGTGGCGTAGCGATAGATCTTCGCCAGCTCGCCGAAGGTGTCGAGGAGCAAAACATCCGCGGCGCCATCCGCCCATTCGCTGCGCCGGACGAAGCGGATATTCGACGCAGTGAGCAGCGCGGCCACGACATCGAATCGCTCCGGCTTTCGCGGCCCGATGATCACGAACGCGTTATGCGCGGCGATGAAAGGCTCCAGCAGCGGCACGAGCTCCTCATCCTCTCCCACCATCGTCGAGCCCAGGATGAGCACTTTGCGGCCGGCGATGAGCGCTTCGAGTCGCTGCCCGATCTCGAGCGGACGGCCGTCAGGGACGTAATCGAACTTCACGTTGCCGCTCGTCTCGACGATGCCGGCGGGAGCGCCGATGGCGATGAAACGCTCGCGGTCCGTTTCCTCGCGGGCAAGGATGTGATCGTACTTTCGGAGAATGGGCCCGACGAGCCGCTTCAGTAGCCGGTACCGCGGAAACGAGCGGTCAGAGATTCGCCCGTTGGCCAGCAGCATCCTCACCCCGCGCTTTCGAGAGAGCCGCGTCACATTCGGCCAGATCTCGGTCTCCATCGTGGCGAAGACGCGCGGCTGATGGTGGTTCAGAAAGCGCTTCACGCTTACCGCGAAGTCGAATGGAAAGTACGTCACGGTGGCATTGGGAAAGAGTGTATGCGCCTGGGCCTGCCCTGTGATCGTCGTCGTCGTAACGACAATCGTCGTCGCCGGTCGGCGCCGCAGCACTTCCTCGACGACCGGCCGCGCCGCCATCGTCTCCCCGACCGACACCGCATGGATCCATAGATCGTGTGTCGCCGCCGCCGGAGTCCGGCAGAACCCCATCCTGGCCGGAAAATTGGCGAGGTACTTCCCGCGCAGAGCCCCCGTCAGCAGGAAGTAGGGCAGCGCGAGAACGAACGCGAGGTAGAGGAGCACCTCGTAGAGGACGAACATTGGTGAATCATAGGGTGTGGGGGGTTGGGTGTGGGGGGTGGGAGTGAATTGGGGGGGTCGCTGTTCGGGAGTCGGGAGTCGGAGTCGGGCCTCGACTCAGTACTCAGGCAATCCAGCAAGCAGCGACCAACCACCCATCCACCGCCCACTCCGGTACGTAGATGACGGACAGAGGGCAGATCGATGAGCGAGAACGACAACATCCAGAAAATGCAGAGTCTCTATGCGGCGTTCGGACGCGGGGATATCAACACCATCCTGGCCAACGTTTCGGACGGCGCCGACTGGGGCACGGACACCGTTGCCACGGCTGTTCCCTGGTACGGCATCCGGCGCGGACGGGAAGGGGTGGCCGATTTCTTCGCCACGCTCGAGCGCGAGGTCGAATTCACGACGTTCGAGCCGAGAGTCTTTGCGGCAACAGGCGACCAGGTTTTCGTCCACGTCGACATCGCCTACAAACTGAAGAAGAACGGCCGCTCGGCGTCGACAGGTTCGGTCCACGAATTCACGTTGCGGGATACCGTCGTGATCCGCTTCCGCTCCTTCGAAGACACCGCCGCCGTTCGCGACAGTTGGAACGGTTGAGACCTTACGCGGGAGTCGCGGGTCGGGTGTCGGGTGTCGGAGAAATCAAATGCTTCGCGGCCTTTGCTCCGACCCCCGACCCCCGACAACCGACTCCCTCCGCCCCGTAGTATCCTCATCGAATGCCGGATATCGACTTTGGCCCGAACGCGAAGGCGTCTGATCTATCGCCGTTCTCCCTCGGCGTATTGCGCGATGTCATGACCGCGGCGAATGTCGCCAGGGTCATCATCTCCAGCACGCAGAGGAGTCCCGCTGATCAGGCCCGCGTGATGTACAACAATCTCGAGACGCAGGGCGTCGCGGCCCAGCGGAAGCTGTACAAACCGCCCGGACAGGCAGTCATCGATGTCTATGTCGCGGGCAAGGCCGCGAACCAGACGCCCGACGCGATCAAGGGTGCGATGACCGCAAAGATCAACGAGCTCGGACCGGAAACGGTGTCGCATCATGCCGCCGATCCGAAAATCCTGAACGTGTTCGACGTCGCGCCGTCGTCGGTGTCCGACGTTGACGCGTTCCAGAACGCGGCCAAGGCAGACAGCCGCGTATCGAAGTTTCTGACGCCGCCGAACGATCCCGGTCTGCACTTCGAGATCCCGCAGCCGCAGAACCCCGATTAACAGGTTCAGGCGCGGTAGAGCGCCGCGCCCCAGTGCAAGCCTGATCCGAGGGCGGTGAAGCAGACCAGCATGCCGGGCTTGATCCGGCCTTCGGTCACGCACTCGTGATACAGAATCGGCAGCGTGCCGGCGGTCGTGTTGGCGTAGCGCTCGATGTTGTGCGGGACGCGATCGGAGCTGAGTCCGAGCTGCTTGGCGACACCTTCGACGATGCGAAGGTTGGCCTGATGAACGAGCAGAATGTCGAGGTCCGACACGCTCTTCCCCGCCGCCGCGCAGACTTCGCGCACGGACTCGGGCATCTTCGACAGGGCCTGCCGGAAGACCTCTCGGCCGTCCATGTCCGGGATGATGTCGCTGTCGTCGATCTGCTGATGCGTGACGAATGGGCGAAGCCGGAAGCCGACGCCGCGTGTGTACAGCGCTTCGATGTTCGAGCCGTTCGTGTACAGCTTCGAGGCCAGGAACCCGCGGCTGTCGTCGTCGACGGCTTCCACCACGACCGCACCCGCACCGTCGCCGAACAGCACGACCCGATCGCGGATCTTCGTATTGGCCTCGCGCTCCGCGGCGGTTACTTCGCGATCCTCGAGGCCGATCGTCGTCGCCCAGCCGTTCTGCCACGGCATGAACGGTGTGTGGACGTCGCCTCCGATCAGGAGAATGCGCCTGTACTTGCCGCTCAGGATCAGCGAGTCGGCCAGATCGAGGCCGTAGAGAAACCCGGAGCACTGCTGGCGGATATCGAAGGCAGGGAGTGATTCGCGGAAACCCATCTTCGCCTGAACGACCGGCCCGTTGCCGGGAAAGAAATGGTCCGGAGTCATCGTGGCGAAGACGAGGGCGTCGATGTCCTCTCTGCTGCGTCCGGCAGTCTGCAGCGCCCCCTCGGCGGCCATCATGCCGAGGTCAGCAGAGGATTGGCCGGGATCGGCGTAGAAGCGCTGCGCGATTCCGCTGCGGGTGCGGATCCACTCGTCGGTCGTGTCCATGATGCGGGCGAGCTTTTCGTTCGGGACGAGATTCTTCGGAATGCCGATTCCGCTGCCGGTAATGACGCTTTTCATCGAATGGAGAGCATACACGTCCCCGGCGGCGCGAGGATTGCTTCGCCCCTCGGATATCGGAGGATTTATGAAACTCGTACTCACTTGCGCGATTGCGATGCTGGCGATGGCGTGTATGCAGAAGCAGGCAGACGGGACGTACAAAGCAACCACCGACACCGCGGTTTCCGACGCAGCGAAAACGGCGCACGACGATGCCGTGAAGACGGGCCAGGAGATCAAGAAAACGGGCGAAGACATCGGCAAGTCGGACGCCGCGCAGAAGATCAAGAACGGATCCGTCGAGCTGGGACGTGGCGTAAAAGAAGGCCTCGGCCAGGTCGCGCAGAAAGCGGGCGAGGGACTGCAGAAGGCCGGCAAGAAGGCCGAGGACGACGTCAAGAAGACGGAGACAGCTGCGAAGCATTGATCGCGTCACGACGCGAGTGCAGCGGGAAAGTTCCTGTCACCGAAACGATGACGGCGATTGCGCAATACGGCGCGCCTCGCGATGGTCTATCCTTCCGCGCGATGGAAGCACAACCCGAACAGTTCGACGAGCGAGCCCCGTGGACGGTGGACGACGCGTCGTCGTTGTACATGATCGACCGCTGGGGGACCGGCTATTTCGATGTCAACCCAGCCGGAGATCTCACCGTCGCGCCGTTGCAGGAAAGCGGCATCGCGGTGCCGATCATCGACGTCCTGTGTGAGGCCCAGGTACTGAACCTGAACACTCCGCTGCTGATCCGTTTTCAGGACCTGCTGCGGCACCGCGTCGAGACGCTCAACAACGCCTTCAACAGCGCGATCACCGAGCATCAGTACCGCGGCAGCTACCGCGGCGTCTTTCCGATCAAGGTCAACCAGTTGCGCGAGGTCGTCGAAGAGATTCTCGATGCCGGCCGCCCGTTCAACTACGGCCTCGAAGTCGGCTCCAAGCCGGAGATGTTCGCGGGTCTGGCCATTCACAGCGATCCTGAGGCGCTCATCGTCTGCAACGGGTACAAAGACACCACCTTCATCCGCATGGCACTTCTTGGCCGCAAGCTCGGCAAGAAAGTGATCCTCATCGCTGAGAAGCTGTCGGAGGTACGTGCCATCACGCGCATCGCCGCGGAGATGGGCGTCGAACCGTGGATCGGGATGCGCGTCCGTCTGCTCTCCAAAGGCAAAGGCAAATGGGCGACCTCGGGTGGCGAGCACGCGAAGTTCGGCTTGTCGACTGCCGAGATTCTCGAAGCCATCGACATTCTCCGCGAGGCGAAGATGGAGTCGGCGTTCAAGCTGCTCCACTTCCACATCGGCTCGCAGATTCCGGACATCCTCACGATCAAGCGCGCCGTGCGTGAAGCGGCCATGTACTACGCCAAGCTTCACAAGCTCGGGCATCCGCTCGAGTATCTCGACGTCGGCGGCGGACTGGCCATCGACTACGACGGCTCGCGCTCGGAGTTCCATTCGTCGATGAACTACACGCTCGAGGAGTATGCGAGCGACATCGTCTACAACATCATGGACGTCTGCGACGACGAGAAAGTGCCGCATCCGAACATTGTTTCGGAGTCCGGCCGCGCGATCGTCGCGCATCATTCCGTGCTCGTCGTGCAGGCGTTCGGCGCCATCGAGAAGACACCGCTGGAGCCGCGCACCGTGCAGGCGACCGACCACAAACTGACTCGCGAGATCCTCGACATCGATCAGAGCCTGAGCGACGAGAACGTGAACGAGGCGTGGCACGACCTGCAGCAGATCAAGGAGCAGTCGCAGCAGATGTTCGAGCTCGGCCTGCTGCCGCTCGACGTCAAAGCGCGCATCGAGACGCTCTACTGGGAGATCGCCGAGAAGCTGCAGAGCATCATCCGGCACATGGATCCGGAAGAAGTGCCGGAGGATCTGCGCACGCTCAACATCGAGCTGGCCGATCAGCACATCTGCAACTTCTCCGTCTTTCAGTCGCTGCTCGATCATTGGGCGCTGGGGCAGCTCTTTCCGATCGTTCCGATTCATCGCCTCAACGAACGGCCGCAGCTCGAATCGACGCTCGTCGACATCACCTGCGACTCGGATGGCAAAGTCTCGAAGTACATCGACCGCAACGACGTCCGGGAGACGCTTCCCCTCCACGAGCTGCGCGACGGCGCCCCCTACTACCTCGGCATCTTTCTCACCGGCGCCTACCAGGACATCATGGGCGACATCCACAACCTCTTCGGCCGCGTCAACGAAGTGCATGTCTTCCTCGACGCCGATGAAGAGAGCGGCTTCTACATCGAGGAAGAAATCCCCGGCCAGACGATCGGGGAAGTGCTTGCCATGACCCAGTACGACTGGCGCGATCTGGAGAAGCGGATGAAGACGCAGATCGACGCGGCCATCAAGCAGGACATCGTCCGTCCGAACGAAGGAATGCGCCTGCTCCAGGAGTTTGAGCGCGGACTTAAGGACCAGACCTATCTCACGATCGAGTAGCGCACGTGTGATTCAGCACACGGTCGAGTGAGCGCCGTGTCATCGGTGGAGTCTTCAAAGGGGTGTCATCTCAATGGAATACGCACCCCGCCGCAAACCGGAATCGGTGGCTGGACCGGGGCGTTAACTTGCGACGAACATTCAACCGACAGGAGAAGCAAATGCGTAAGACATTCGCGCTGTGTGCGCTGGCCCTCATCGTCGTGGCCGGTAACGCGTTCGCCCTCGGCGAAGCGCGCGTTCAGGGGAAGGTCACCGACGCGGCGACTCATAAACCGATCGAGAATGCAGTCATCACTCTCGACGCGGTCACCGGACACAGCTTTCACGCTCAGTACAAGACCGACAAAGACGGCGTCTACCGTTTCATCGTGCTCGACGGTACGCTCTTTTACAAAGTGACCATTTCCGCTCCCGGTTACTCCCCCCTCGAGCAGCAGCAGGTCAAGTTCTCCCTCGGCGACATCAACACTCGCGACGTGGTGCTCGCTGCTGCCGGAACTGCCGCGAGCGGGACAAAGGATGCGCCCCCAGCCAAGGTTGATCCCGGCGTGGCCGCGTACAACCAGGGCGCGGAGCTAGCCAACGCGGGCAAACTGCCCGAGGCAATCGCCAAGCTTGAAGAGGCTGTCGCGGCCAAGCCTGATCTGACCGCCGGTTACGAAGCCCTGGCCAGGCTCTATCTGCGTACGAAGAACTACGACAAGGCGATCGATCGTGCGAACAAGGCTCTCGAAGTCGACAACGACAACCAGGATCTCTTCACGGTGCTGGCCGAGTCGTACACCGCCAAGGGTGACAAGGCGAAGGCCGCCGAGTACCGCAAGAAACTGCCCGCCGACGCCACCGCGATGTTCAACGACGCCGCCAAGCTGATCAACAGCGGCAAGGATGCGGAGGCAGAGCCGCTGCTCAAAGGCGCCATCGCCGCCAATGACAAGTTCGGGCAGGCCTACTACGAGCTCGGCATGATCTACGTGAGGACGCAGAGGAACGCCGAAGCCAAGGTCAACCTGCAGAAGTACCTGGAACTGGAGCCGAACGGCAAGGACGCCGCTACGGCCAAAGAGATGCTGAATTACGTGAAGTGAAACAACCCGACAGCTCGATTGTTAGATGATGACGGGGGGCGGAAACGCTCCCCGCATTTTTTTGGAGACCATCATGCGAAATCTACTGATGATGACCGCGCTCCTGTCGTTCGCAGCCGGCTGTGCAAGCAGCGACACGACGTCTTCGATCGAACCGGAAATCACGCTCGTGCAGCTCTCTCGGGTGGCCGAGGGGATGAGGAGCGACACGGGTCCGGTGTCGGTGCACTACGGTGTCGAAGTGAGAAATCCCACGGATGCCCCCATTCACCTTGACCGCGTGAGCGTGCAATCAATCGGCGGCGGGGCCTACGACCTGCGCGCACACTCGCAGGGCTTTGATGTGACGATCGCTGCGAAAGAGAGCAAGTCGGTCGACTTCTGGGCGCCCGCGTACGTCGTCACTCCGGCGGCATCAGGTGCGAACGGCCCGGTGACGATCCGGGCGACGGTGGAGCTGGATGCGGCCGGGAAGAAGTTCCAGAAGATCAGCATGCAGAACGTCAGCCCTGCGGGCGGGAACTGAGAGCGTCGCCCCTTCGCTACCAGTTCGACCAACCGCGCCTTGCAAAAGAGGGACAGGGATAGGCGGTCCGGGTCGAACTCTATCCGAATGTGAGTGCCATGCAATCAACTCCGAGTCTCATGCGAAAGACTCCGAGTCTCATGCGAAAGACTCCGAGTCTCATGCGAAAGACTCCGAGTCTCATGCGAAAGACTCCGAGTCTCTTGCATATGACTCCGAGTCTCATGCGAAAGACTCCGAGTCTCATGCGAAAGACTCCGAGTCTCATGCGAAAGACTCCCGAGTCTCATGCGAAAGACTCTGAGTCTTATGCGAAAGACTCCAAGTCTCATGCGAAAGACTCTGAGTCTTATGCGAAAGACTCCCGAGTCTCATGCGAAAGACTCGGAGTCTCTTGCGAAAGACTCCCCAGTCTCTTGCATACGACTCCGAGTCTCTCGCGAAAGACTCCCGGGTCTCTTGCATATGACTCAGAGGTCTCTCGCGAAAGACTCTGAGTCAGGCGACAGGCTGGCCCGGTGACTTTCCACGTGGAACGCGACCGGCTGACACAGAGCCGATCGCGGGCAGCCTTGTTACGAGCTGATCGCCCTCGTCTCCACCAGCCCCTCGAATACCTGCAACGCCAGATCAACACGGCCGAGGGGCGCTGAGACCTGCACGCCGGCCACGCGATGGCGCACGCGCTCGAGCGTCTCGCGCGCGATGGTGACGCCTTCGCGCAGGCCGTGCTCTTTGCTTTTCTCGCTGGCGATGCGCATCCGCTCCATCACTTCATCGGTCACGGAAACGCCCGGGACTTCGTTGTTCATGAACTGGGCGTTGCGGTACGAGAGCAGCGGCCAGATTCCGGCGATGACCGGCAGGTGCATATCCTCGATCTGCTCGAGGAACTTCTCCAGAATCGCGGCGTCGAAGACCGGCTGGGTGATGGCGTACTCGGCACCGGCTTTCACTTTCCAGTCGAGGCGGCGCAGCTCGTAATCGAGGTCGAGATGGCCGGGATTGACGCCGACGCCGATCGTGAACTTCGTCGGCTCGCCAAATGGATTCCCGCCGAGGTCGAGGCCGTGATTCATCAGGTTGGCCATGTTCGTGAGGCCGATCGAATCGATGTCGAACACGGCGGTGGCATCGGGATACGGCCCCATCTTGGGAGGATCGCCGGTGATGAGCAGCAAATTGCGCAGGCCGAGCGCCGCGCATCCGAGCATGTCGGAATGCATGCCGAGGAGGTTGCGGTCGCGGCAGCAATAATGAAGAACGGTTTCGATGCCGACGCGCTGCTGGAGCAGCACGGCCACAGCGATTGCGCCCATGCGGTTCTGCGCGCGCGGACCGTCAGGAACGTTGACGGCATCGACGCCCGCCTCCCGGATCGCATGAACGGATTCGATCATCTTGTCGGGATTCGGTCCCTTCGGCGGCGTGATCTCGATCGTCGTGACGAACTCGCCGGCGGCGATCTTCTTTCCCCATTTGGAGCGCTCGGCGAACGGCACGGCGGTCTTCGACTCGCTGTTCTTGCCGTCCGCATCGTGCTCGATGACGACGAACGAACGGCGCGGCGACAGCGGCCGGACGGCATCGGCCATGACTTTGATGTGCTCCGGCGTCGTGCCGCAGCAGCCGCCGAGAAACTTCACGCCCTTCTGAATGAGCCGCTTCGCGTACTTGGCCATGTAGTCGGGCGAGGCCATGTACATCTGCCGCCCGTTTACTTCGCGCGGCAGACCGGCGTTCGGCTGCGCGGAGATCTTCTTGGCGGTGACCGCGGTGATCTCCTCGATGGCGTCGAGCATGACGTCCGGCCCGACCGAGCAGTTGAGACCGATGACGTCGGCTCCGGCGGCGTCGAGGCGTTGAGCGATGGTTCGCGGCACGTCGCCGTAGATCGTCCGGCCGTCGTTGCCGATCGTCATCTGAGCCACGATCGGAAGCGAGCAAATATCGCGGATGGCCAGGATGCCCTGCTCGATCTCGGCGATGTTCGACATGGTCTCGAGCACGAAGAGGTCGACACCGGCGTCACGCAAGGCGGCGGCCTGCTCGCGGAAGTACTCGCGGGCCTCATCGCGTGAGGTCGGTCCGTACGGCTCGATGCGGATGCCGAGGGGACCGATCGCGCCCGCGACGAAGACGGAATCGCCGGCGGCCTGGCGTGCGGTGGCGGCGCCGCGCTCGTTGATCTCGCGAAGATCGTCCTCGATGCCGAAGCTGCGCAGTTTGATGCGGTTCGCGCCGTAGGTGTTCGTCTCCAGGATCTCGGCGCCGGCACGGACGTATTGCTTGTGAACTTCGAGCACGATCTCCGGATTGCGGAGATTCAGCTCGTCGTAGCACTTGTTGATGAACACACCCTTGGCGTAGAGCATCGTGCCCATGGCGCCGTCGAAGAGATAGACGTGCTCGTCTGCGATTGCCTGGATGAAGTCGCGCATAAAAAAAGCCCCACGCCGGATTCGACGTGGGGCCAAAATCGAAGAACGAATTCGAACTTGCCGGCTATTTAGCTTTTTTTACCCTGGTTGCAAGCGACCCCAAATCAATCCAGCGAGTTGCGAATGTAGGCGGTGTGCGGTTATTTGTCAAACGCGGTGACAGGGCGCCGATCGTCGCCGGCGGATCACGGCGTCGGGTTGATGTTCGTGCCGGTACATTTCGTCGTCGAGCCGTCGGCGGGCGTCGTGCCCGGCGGGCAGACGAGAACGCCGCCGGCTGGGCCAATCGCCCCCAATCTAGCTGTCGGCGAACAGCCGTTGCCGAGGGGGGCGGCGTCGAACTCGCCGGTGAGGCGGTTTCCGGAGTTGGCGAAGCCGAACAACGTAACGGTCACCCAGTTCTGGCTCGGGCGCGGACCGGTGGTAGTCGTCGAACCGATGGGGGACAGACTCGTCCGCGCATTCGTCGGAGCTCTCTGGCCCCCGATGTCTTTTGTCACCGAGTAGCTCGTGCTGCCGCCGTTGTTGAGGTTGAGGTACATCCAACCACCGACGTCGGCGGTCGAAACTACCGCATAAGTCCCTGAAGCCGTGTTGGTTGAAGACGCGGCGTTCAGCGTGGGCGGTTGCGGTGCGGGGCACGGGTCAAAGAAGCAAGGCACAGAAAGGTTCGGGTTTTCGTGCTCATCGAATCTGATGATCTCCGAAACGATCATGCTTCCGGACGCGAGTGCATCGGCACAGCTGCCGACGCCGAAGCCCTCGCGCCACATGGTGAAGTTCGTCGCGAACGCCCTCGGACCACCCTGAATGTAGCGCGCCGCAAATGTTGAAGGGAGCGGCTGCCGGCGGTCCATCGTCCGCGCCCCCGTCGGAGTGTAGCGGTCGTAAAACGTGTAGGGGAGCCGGGTACTGACGCTGGAACCCGCGCCGCCGCCCTCGGGTACGGACCGAATGTGCACCATCGGATTGCCTGTTGCATCGCTCGAGGAAGGAGTCACGCCGGCAGGGTGCGGTACGAGTTGTTGGTAATCTCCGATCAGCACGTTGTCGAAGAGGAGGTCGTTCGTGTAGTAGAGCGGATCTGACGGAGAGCGGGACGTGCAACTAGCCACCACGTCGATGGTCGCGTAGCCGATCGCGTGGGCGTGGACGGCGCCAACAGGCTTATTGCACGATCCAGCGAATCCACCGGTCGTAAGCGCCGTGCGCACCACCGCCATGATGGTCGCCGGCACGACTCCGGGAATGCCGGCGCAATCGATTGAGGCGCGGAGATTGGGATTGGCCGCACGCCAGATCGATCCCGGTGTAATGCCGGCTGACGACGCGATCGTATTTCGTATCAGGACATCGGCGAGGTTGATGGCCTGCACGTCATAACCGCCCAGAAACAGGTTGAAGGTCATCACCGGATAGGCGTAGTCGGTCCAGAGCGTGACGTGCGCAATCTGCGGGTATTGCGTGACGTTCGTGACCGTGAAGAGAGTCGTCTGTCCTGAGGTGCCGGCTAGATCGACCTCGAAGTACGGCAGCAGCAGCGTCGCTGCGGGGCCGACCTTGATGTCGCAACTGTCGTCGTTGTCGATCGACGAGGAAGGCGCCGACCTTCCCGTGGCTCGCCGTCGCTCCGCCGAAGCAGCAGGAGTTGCCGGAGTCGCGGTCGTCTGTGCGCACAACGCGATGGAGCCGTTCGTGAGCGTCGTTCCGGGCGGGCATTCAAACACTCCGCCAGCGGGACCGATCGCTGCCGCGGAGCTCGGGAACGCAGCAGGCGAGCAGCCGGTGCCGAGCGACGCTGCGTCGAACGCCGCCGCCTGTCGGTTGCCGAGGCTAGTGCCGAACATCGTCACGGTTACCCAGTTCTGGCTTGGACGCGGACCGGCGGTGGTCGTTGAACCAGCCGGGGCAAGGCTGGGCGCTTCATTTGTCGAAGCGCCAGCGTGGGCCGAGTAGGTCGTACTTCCGCCGTTGTTCAGATTGAGGTAGAGCCAGCCGCCGGTATCCGAGCTGAGCGTGGCCGGATACGAAGAATTCGACGACGACGTCGAGGAAGTCGCCGGCAGCTGCGGAGCCGGGCGTAGTGGGTCGCTTCCAAGCGTGGACGGATTCTCGTGCTCATCGAAGCGTACGACTTCCGCTACGGCCATCGTCGCTAACGACTTGGCATCGCTGCAACTCCCGTTACCGAATCCCTCGCGCCAGATGCTGAGGTTTGTGCGGTATGTGGCCGGGCCGCCCTGAATGAACCGCGCCGCGAACGTGGATGGTAGCGGCTGCCTGCGATCGATCGTTCGGCCCGATGCAGGCGTGTACCGGTCGTAGAAGGTATACGGCAGCGCGGTTGCGACCTTCGAGCCGGCGCTGCCGCCCTCGGGCACCGCTCGGATGTGAACCAGAGGATTGACTCCTGCATCAAACGCTGCCGCCGTCGTTCCGGACGCAGTGGGTCCAAGCTGCTGGTAGTCGCCGATGAGGACGTTGTCGAACAGAAGGTCGTTCGTGTAGTAGAGGGGATCTGTGGGGAGCCGGCTGGTGCAGCTCGCAACGACGTCGACGGTCACGTATCCAATCGCATTGCCGTTGGCGTGGTTGCCTCCGACAGCGGCACCGCAAGCAGAGGAGCTGACCGGGTTATCAATACCGGTCGTGAGAGCGGTGCGAAGTGCAGACAAAAGGCTGGGGGAAAGCGGTCCCGGCTGCGCATTGCAGTTAATGCTCGCGCCGCCGCCAGCGAAGTTCGGGTTGGCGGTGAAACCGGCAGACAGCGCGCCGAGCGGCGACTGCGCCGTGGTCGGACCGGTGCCGCTGGCCTGAGCGACGAAGCCGGGGCCGTTCACGTTCAGAATGTCGCCCATCGAGATACCCTGCACGTCATAACCCGTGAGGTAGATGTTGAAGGCGAAGACCGGGTATGACCAGTCCGTCCAAATGGTGACGTGAGCGATCTGCGGCAAGCGCGTCACGTTTGTGATCGTGAAGAGCGTGTCCTGCACCCGGTTGGTGGTGAAATCCACTTCGAAGTACGGCAGGAGCAGCGTGGCCGCGGGAGCGACCGTCACGTCACAGGAGTCGTCGTTGTTGACTGTCGAAGGGGCGGCGGCAAACGCGGACGTTGCGATGAGGAGGAGCAGGAGTAGAAGCGATAGGCATCTCACAGTTTTTCACGGCTCCGTGCGGCAGTTTATGCCTTATGACATGGAGGTCTTCGGTGACCCCAGACAATAGTGACCATGTCCGTGCGGGCCCCCAATTCAGTCCGGCGAGTGGCGAATGGAGGCCGTCACAGACTCTTTGTCAAATCCCCGGTACCATGCCCCGGTGATCGTTCCTGTCCTGCTCTTCCTCACTTCGGCGGCAGCCTCGCCTGTGGCAACCGCAACCGCCACGCGCGACGCAATCGCATCACCGCATGCCACGATGCGCGAGCTCGGGCTCGTGCCGCGCGCACCGATTCCGCACGGCGAGGAGCACGAGCAGAGGCGATCCTTTGCGTCGAAGATCCGCGCCGTCGCCGCCGAGGCTCCGATCCGCAGCGAGTCAGTCGTCACCAAGCCGTCGCTTTCCGCGCCTCGGGTCCTCTCCAGCTTTGCCGGCAGCCACGACCTTGGCTGGAATCCCTCGGACGCCGCGGGCGCTGTCTCCTCCAAGTATCTCCTTCACGCTTCGAACGCATCCATCCTCGTGCAGGACCGCACCGGTGCCATCCTCAGCAACATCCCACTCGAAAGCTTCTGGCATGACCCGGCCTACACCGATGGCACGGTTTACGACTCCCGTGTTTTGTACGACGCGGTCGCGGACCGCTGGATCCTTTGCACGCTCTACGACGTCAACTACAACAAATCGACGCTGCTGATCGCGGTCTCGGACAACGGTAATCCGTCGCTAGGCTGGCACCGGTACCGTTTTCTGGTCGACCCGAACGACATTCGGGAAGCCGACGCCACGCGCGCCGCGCTGACGCGCGACTCGATCGTGATCACGGCCAACATCTACACCGACAACAGCGAATCGTCCGACCTTTACATCGTTCGCAAGGCGGACGCCTACGCAGGAACTGCCACCCTCCCGATAACAGATGTCCAAACGCAAGGCATCGAACTGACTCCGGTAGACGGCCGCGACGACGCGATCGTCTACCTCGTTACGCCGTCCAACACGGAGATCGATATCTACTCCGTCAGCGGCTCGACGTTCACCTCTGTCGGTAGTCCGCAGCCGCCGCCACTGGGCATCATCAGCGGTCAAGCAGGCGGCAGCGCGCCTCAGCTCGGGAGCACGCTCAAACTCGACTGTGGATATATCTCGGTGCCCAACGCGGTATTGAGAAACGGAACGCTGTGGGTTGCATCCCAGATCGACATGAGCAATCCGTTTCGCACCAGCGTCATGTGGTGGCGGATCGGGATGAGCACGCCGCTGAAGGTCGATACGGGAATCGTCGATGACCCAACGGGTGCAACGATGTATGCCTTCCCTTCGATTGCGGTGAACAAGTTGGGCGCAGCCTTGATCGGTTACTCGGTCTTCAGCGCTTCTATCTATCCGTCGGGCGGCTATTCGTATATCGATCCGTTCAACAGCCTGAGCAAGCCGGCAGTGATGAAAGCGGGTGACGGGCCATCGCACATTTCGCGCTGGTCGGATTTTTCGGGCACCGTTGTTGATGCCAACGACGTCGACTTCTGGACGATTCAGACCTACGCGCCGACCTTCATCGCCGCCAACGGTTACTGGGCCACGTGGTGGGCCAGAATCGAAATGCCAGCTCTGGCGCGTCGGCGTGCCGCGCTGCACTGATCAAAAACCGATCACCACAAAGACACAAAGGACACAGAGATTAGAAGGGGGTTCTCTGTGATCTCTGTGTCTCTGTGGTGATCGCTTCTATTGCCCGAAGATTCGGCGCAACTTGTCCCACGCTCCCTCGACGTCGCGACGGCTTCGATCGACGTCGTTCGCCCACTTGCGGAACTCTTCCAACGTGATCGCGGGAGGCTCGTCGAAGTTGCCGCGATCGAAAAAGATTCGTCGGACGATGTTGCCAAAGAAACCGGCAGGGCACTTGTGCGTCGGCGCTGTTCCGTCGAGAAAAACTTCCTGAATCGGCGGCGGACAGCCGTCCTGCCATAGCATGCCGGTCTCGGAGTCGATCTCGCGGAAGGTCACGCCGGCAGGCGCCCTCGGCTCCGAATGGAGATGCGGAATGGAGCTCATGTACGCGCCCCAGATCGGAATGGCCGATTCTCCGGACGAGAGCCGCAGAGGCGCGCCGTGGTCGAAGCCTACCCAGACGCTGGTGACCATGTCGGGAACGTAGCCGACGAACCAGGCATCGCGATAGTCGCTGGTCGTGCCTGTTTTGCCGGCGACATAGCCGAGGCCGTAGCGCTTCAAACGCGAAGCCGTGCCGCGCTGAACGACGCCGCGTAGCAAGGTGTGCAAAACATAAGTCGCGTCAGCGTTGGCCACGCGTTTCTGCTCGAGCTCATGAACGTAGAGTTGCTTCCCGGCACTGTTGCGCACTTCGCGGAGGAGGTACGGCTCGACGCGTACGCCGAGGTTCGGGAACGGCGTGTACGCCGCGGTCAGCTCGCGCATTGATACCTCGGTCACACCGAGCGGCAGCGCCGGGATCTTCGCGAACTTTTCCTCGAATCCGAACTTCTCGGCGGTGTCGACGACTCGCGAGACGCCGATCTCCTCGCTCAGCCGGACGGTCGGAACGTTCAGCGAATGCTCGAACGCCTCGCGCAGCGTCACGCGGCCTCGATACCGGCCATCGTAGTTGTGTGGCTGCCAGGTTTCGTTGCCACTGACCTCGATCGATACCGGCGCGTCGAGCAGGAGCGAGGCGGTCGTCGCCTTCTTCGAGGCGATCGCGGCGAGGTAGGCAAATGTCTTGAACGCCGAGCCGGGCTGGCGATGCATGGCCGAGGTTCGATCGAAAGGGGAGAGGTTGTAGTCGCTGCCGCCGACTAATGCGCGAACGCCGCCGCTGCGCGGATCGATCGAGAGAAGCGCAACCTGCAACGGTTCCGTCCGCGCCTGAACGCGGAGCCAGGAGTGTGTTGCTTCGAGCTGCGCAGGCGCGCGCGCGGCAAGGCGCTCGGCGTTTCGCTGCGCGTCGGGATCCATCTCGCAGGCGATCGTCAATCCGCCTTCGATGATCGGACTGACGCCGATCTCTTTCACGATGTCGGCCCGGAGCGCGCGCAGGTAGAAGGGATACGGCGCGCGCGGAATCGCGCCACCGCGAAACTCGACGCCGCGGCGCTTCGCCTCCTGAAACTGCGTGTCGCTGATCCAGTCGTGATCGCGCATGACGCCGAGGATGGCGTCGCGCCGCGCGCGAGCGACGTCCGGCCGCTTTTCGGGCGTGTCGCGATTCGGAGCGCGGATCATGCCCGCGAGGACGGCTGCCTCATCGACGCGAAGCTCCGAGGGACGCTTGTCGAAATAGAGACGCGAGGCCTCGTCGATGCCGAGCACCGGCTTGCCGCCGCTATGCCCGAGGTAGACGTCGTTGAGGTAGATCTCCAGGATCTCGTTCTTCGACATCCTCGCGTCGAGCAGAATCGCCAGCACGATCTCGGTGATCTTCCGCCGCCACGTTCGCTCCTGCGAGAGAAAGCGCGACTTGATGATCTGCTGATCGATCGTCGAGCCGCCCGCGGCGATGCGGTGCGCGCGTATGTTCTCGAAGAACGCGCGTGCGATGCCGATCGGATCGATGCCGAAGTGATGGTGAAAGCGAACATCCTCGGCGGCCAGGAACGCGCGCGACACATGATCCGGCACCGCCGCGATCGTCACCGGCGGCGTCGTGCGCCAGTCCACGCCGTACAACGTCGCCACGCGTACGGGCGACCGATGCGCCATCGAGACGATGACTGTGGGAGCGCGCCACGAGTGGTTAACCAACTGGCGCGTCAGGCGGCGGTTGAGGATGAAGATGTAGATCGAGAACGCCGCGAAGACGAGAAACACGACGACGGCGATCGCAGCAATCGATCGAGTAAGCCATCGCGGAAGCTGATGCGTGCGTGACAATCGCGACATCTTCGTCTACATTGAAATTTGTGCAACGCCGTTGCCACGCAGCACAAATTTTCATTCAAACGTACGGCTCCCCATCCCGACAGTTTTGAATAGGAGAGATTCCATGGCTGCCAAGAAGTCTGCAAAGAAGTCGAAGAAGTCAGCAAAACCCGCGAAGAAGTCCGCAGCAAAGAAGGCCGCACCGAAGAAGGCAGCTCCGAAGAAAGCCGCCGCGAAGAAGTCTTCGGGCAAGAAGTCTTCCGCGAAGAAGGCGTCGGCTAAGAAAGTAGCCGCCAAGCGTCCCGCGCCGAAGAAGGCTGCGAAGAAAGCGGCGAAGAAACCGGCCGCGAAAAAGGTCGCCGCGAAGAAGGCCGCCCCGAAACGCGCCGCTGCTCCGAAGAAGGCCGCTGCGAAGAAAGCCGCCCCGAAAAAGGCTGCTCCGAAGAAGGCCGCGCCCAAGAAGAAGAGCGCCCCGCTCGCCCGCGCGAAGAGCGTGATCAGCAAGGTCGTCGAGACCGTGAAGAGCATCCCAGCCGACATCGGCCATGCCGTCTCGAACGTGATGCCCGGCGGCAACGGCGGATCCACCAACGAAGGCGGATCGAACGGTGGCGGCTCGAGCAACGGCGGCGGGTCGTCCGCCAGCTAGGCGTTTGCGCGGCCGATAACTTCGAGGCCGTATCTTCTGCAAACGCGAACCTCGACCAACCTCGAGCGCTGCTAGAACATCGAGCGCCTTCTCCCCCACGCCTTTTGTGGGGGAGAAGGTGGCCGAAGGCCGGATGAGGGGGCGTTTGAAGTGATCTATACCCGAGCAGGAATCCGGAAGCACGTCCTGGAAACGGCTCGGCATGGGCTGCAGATCGCGCAGGCTGCAAGTCCCCCCTCATCCGGCTTCGCCACCTTCTCCCCCCGCAAAAAGCGCGGGGGGAGAAGGCGCTCGATTGGGGGTTGGAGCGTGAGAGTAGGTTATGAAGCGAGGTCAGAGCTTCGAGGCGCGGGGCCTAAGATCCCGTGGCCGCAATGATCAACGACTCCACAGTGGACACGATGTCGTTTGCCACGATCTCCGAGTTCATGATGAACGTGTGCAGTGCCGGGACAAGCACGGGCACATTCGTCGGCGATAGTACCGTCTCCGAGACGCTGAGAATGCCGTCGTTCACTTCATTCTCAAAAGGCGATCGCTTGCCGTTGTGCCCCGCAGTCCCCGCATAAACCCTCACAGGCTCGGCGGGGATCGGCAGCGCCGCCATGAACGCCTCGTCGGAAAGCAGTTGACCGGTGTCACGCGTGAGCAGGCGATACAAGGGATTCCGACCGAAGAAGCGCGCCGCTCGCGGGACCCTGTTCGGAGGAGCCATCAGAAAGCACGCTGCAGGCTGCTGCGCGAGATGAGGTAGCGACGCTCGAATGAGGACACAACCGAGCGAGTGGCCAACCAGAATGAACGGTTCGTCACCGTCGAGCGCGTTGACTCGATCTACCAACCGTTTCAACGAGGTGGCAAAGGGCCTGAGAGTCGAGTATCCGAATAGATGGACGCGAATACCGGCGGAGTGAAGCCGCTTCGCTAGCACAAGCTGCGAAAGAGGAGAACGCCCCATTCCATGAACCAGAATTGCTCTCATTCAGGTCAGAGCTCGTTTCGGGTTGCAACCGCGAGTGTAGTTGGCGGCGGATCAGCGCGTTACCGGAGGCGAATCTCGCGGAACACGCGACGGGTACCTCCAAGAATCCCACGCCAGCCCTGCGATCCACCGTCGGCAAAGTAGGCTTCGCCAGGTTCGCCCTGCTCCGATGAAAACGTCACCCGAATCCATTTTGTGGACAGACCAATACTAAGACCGATAGGCACCACTGAGTAACATGCGCTAAGAACGACGATCACGCGTACGTGAAAAAGGAGATGTGCTCCGTAGGCAATGAGTGAGTACGGAAGAAGTGCCGCGAGGCAAACGAGCAGGTACGAGACAATGTTCACGCGTTGTCTGGTGAGGACAGCGCTTTCCACAATTTGTCGATCCAGGCGAGTGCTGTTGCCCTCGAAGGAGAACTGCGCACCCTCCACCGAGAGCGTACCAACGTCATCGTAGACGAGCCATTTCGTCCTGCTTCGCGCACGACGAGGCGATGCATACCAGACTGGGCTGAACTTCATGCCTGTTGCCGTGACAACTTCCCTTTTGCCGCCACCTACCCCGCGCTTTCGAACACCTTCCGAATCCGCTTCGAGAAGTATTTCGCGGAGAGCCCGCCGTTCCAGCGTTTGAGTTGCTTGGCTTTACGGAACGATTCCATCGCGTCGCGTTTGTAGGTGTCGTCGGCTTCGAAGGCGTATTGGGAGTATTGCGAGGCGCCGAGGAAGGCCCAGATCCAGGCGTTCTTGGGCATCTCCTGGGAGAGCGTTTTGAACTTCACTGAGGCGTCGTCGAACTCGCCGCGAAAATAGCTTTCCAGCGCGTCGCGCACGCGGCGCGTCGGGTCGGCGAGTACGATCGCGCTGGCTTGCGCTGGACGCGTAGGAATGGCGGTCGGCGGTGGAGCAGGCGTGCCGGGAGCGGGTGCGAGGTCGGCGATCTGCGCGGCGTTTTGGGCGGCGCCGATTGCATTGGTCAGATCGTCGTTCGATCGCGGGTTGGCGCTTCGCGTCAACGCATCGGTCAGGAGTTGCGTGGCCTGCGTGTACTGCGGCGTGTTCCCCGCTTTCCGCTGCTGGGCGGCTGCGAGGCGCGTCCTTGCTTGATTGATCGCCGCCGCGGCCTGCTGCCGAAGCGCGGGATCGATCGATGGTGCGGCTGGTTGCACCGGCATCGGGACGGGCGTGGGCACAACGCGCGGCTGGGGTGCGACAGGCTGTGGCTGGGGTTGCGGTTGCGGCTCGGGCGTGCTGGCCGCTTCGAGTTTTGATTTCGCGCGCCGCAACAGATCGCCGAGTGGGCCGAGGTCGGCTTCGCCGGGTCCGCTGGTCTTCTCTAGATCGGAGATCGCCTGTTCGTACTTGCCCGTGTTCAGATACGCAACGCCGCGATAGTAATAAGGGTGATAGGTGATGAAGATCGCGCCGTAGGTGCGCTCGTGATCGCTTTCTTTCGGGTGACCGTTGATTGCCGCGGTCATCTTCTGAATTACGGTGGACCACTGGCCTTTGCCGACGGCGGCGATGCCCGCATCGTAATCGTCGTACCACGACGCAAGTGCGGCGGTGGCCAGCAACAAACCAATCAATCCGATGGTGAAGGTGCGCGCAAATCTCATGGCTTCGCGACTTCCTTTTCCAGTTCGTCGAAGTTCACATCACCCGTCTTGATTACCTTCCGGTTCCGCTTTCCCGCTTCGATATCGACCGGCACGGTCTGCTTCGTTCCGTTCGGGCCGGCGACCGTGACCATGTAACGTCCCGGCTCGAGATCGATACGCGTCGGCATGTCCTTCTTCTCGTCGGTGAGGTCGATCGCTTTGCCTTTGTCGTCGACGATCGCTTCCAGCTCGCCCCACGGTGACGCGGAGAGCAGGAGCGCGCCTTGTCCGCCCGAGATCGGCGCGGATGTTGGCGGCGCGGTGGCTGTGACGCTGGTCGTGCTCGGAACCGCGGCCGGCGGCGCGCTGCTCTGTTTATTTCGCATGATGAAGAACCCGGCAACGCTCAGCACGATCATGACCGCCGCGGCGATGCCGATCATCATTCCGGTGTTGCTCTTTTTCGGCGCAAACGATCCCGGCGCGACTTGCCGCTCGATCATCGTGGCCTCGGCGTTTCCGCCTGCCCACTTCTGCTCCGCCGCGGTTGGTGCCGCCTGCGACGTGAGGCGCTCCATCACCGTTGCTTCGTCGCTGCCGGCGCGCGTTCCAGGTGCGCCGGGCATGGTGTTCGTCGGCCCGAGGTTGCGCTCCATCACGGTCGCTTCATCGCTGCCGATCTTCGTGCCGGTTGGTCCGGTGCGCGGCGCCTGCATCGATCCGGCCTGCGTCGCCTGCGTCGGCTGGCCAGTCATCGTCTGTTGCGTGGCCTGTTGGCCGCTGTACGTTCCGCCCGGGCCGGTCGTGAACTTCGGAAGCTCGGCCAGCGTCTGCGCGCCGGAGAGCGTGATCATCCGTTCGCCGAGGCCGTACTTGGCATCGGGGGGAACGGTGTTGCGGATCGCTTCGAGCGCGTGCTCGAAATCGGCGGCCGTGGCGTAGCGGTTGTCGCGGTTCTTTTCCAGCGAGCGCATGATCACCGCTTCGACCTGCGCGGGTACTTTCACTGCCGGATTGATCTCGTGAATCGGCAGCGGTTTCTCGGTGACGTGTTTGAGGATGTAACCGTGCGGGTTGGTGGCCTGGAACGGCGCGCGGCCGGCCAGCATCTCGTACATGACGATGCCGAACGAGTAGAGGTCGGAGCGTGGATCGAGATGCTCGCCTTCTTTGAGGAAGCCGGCCTGTTCGGGCGAGGCGTATTTGAGCTTGCCGAGGAACATGCCGGTTTGCGTGAGGCCCTGTCCGCCTTCGCCTTCCGCAAGCTGCTTGGCGATGCCGAAGTCGATGACCTTCACGAGCAATTTCCCGTGGTGGTCCTGCGACAGCATGATGTTCTCGGGCGAGATGTCGCGGTGGATGAGGCCCATCGAGTGGAGGTGATCGAGCCCGCTGAGTGCCTGAATCGAGATCTCGATGGCAAGCCTTGAAGGCATGGCTCCGTTCTGACCGATCCACTTCTGGATGTTCGTGCCGTCGATGAACTCCCACACCATGTAGTAGGAGCCGTCGTCGAGCTGGGCGAAGTCGTAGAGCATCGCCAGGTTCTTGTGCTTGATCATCGTCGACGTGCGCGCCTCCTGAAGGAAGCGCTGCATGCCCTGATCGTCGGCAGCGACGTTCGGCCGCATGATCTTGATGACGCGGAGCTCGTTGAGGTGGATGTGCCGGACTTTGAAGATCTCGCCCATGCCGCCGACGCCGAGCCGGTCGAGGATCTGGTACTTGCCGTCGAGCAGCTTCGACGAATACGTCCTCTGAAACATCGTCACGCGCTCACCGCACGCAGGACACTGATCCAGTTCCATATCGATCGGCTTTTTGCAGCGAAGGCAGTTGATTTGGCTCATGGTGTCTCCGGGTGGGGAGTGGGGTGTGGGGAGTGGGGGGTGGGGGGTGGGAGTAGGGGGTCGGGGGTCGGAGGAACCCGCTTTGCGTTCTCCGACTCCCTACACCCGACACCCGACTCCCACTCCCTACACCCCAAACCCCACTCCCAAGCAATCATTGGCTCCTCAACACATAACTGCACGCCGGGTCGGCGCCGAATCGCACGACATCTCCCGGCTTCAGCGCGATCTTTTCGACTCGCGTGTTATTGACATACGTTCCATTGGCGGACTTTAGATCTTCGAGCATGCACGCCCCGCCGTTCATCGTGATGCGGGCATGCCGTCGTGAGACGGCGGGATGGGTGAGCACGACGGAGCAGGTGCGGTCGCGGCCGACCATGATGCTGTCACCTTGCAGCGAGTGCTTCTCGTTCGCTTCGGGCTTCACATGCACGAGCTGCCACTGTTGCGGAGCGGCTGCCTTACCGGCAGGCATTTGGGCCGCGGGCATCGGGCGAACGGTCGGCGTGTAGCCGGGGCGAAGGTTGTACTCCTCCAACGCTTCGAAAAACGCCCGCGCCGATTCGTAGCGCTGCTCCATGCGCGGATGTGTGGCGCGCAGCACAATCGCTTCCAGCTCGGCGTCAATCTCCGGCCGCAGCGCGCGCGGCGGCTGCTTTTCGCCGCGATAGATGGCGTCGATCAGCTTCGGCAGCGAGCGGCTGTTGAACGGCAGCGAGCCGGTCAGCATCTCGTACAAAACGACGCCGGTCGAGTAGACGTCGCTCTTGGCGCCCGCGTCTTTCGGCTCGCGGATCTGCTCGGGTGACATGTAGTGCGGCGTGCCGAGGAGGAAGCCGGACTTCGTCAGGACGGTCTGCGTGCTGCCGGTGCCGCCTTCCTTGATCTTGGCAATGCCGAAGTCGGTGACTTTCACGACGCCCGCGTTTTCGCGGATCAGGTTGGCCGGTTTGATGTCGCGGTGAACGATGCCTTTGCCGTGCGCGTAGACGAGCGCTTCGAGCAGACACTGCGCCGTTCCGATGGCGTCGGCGATCGGCAACGCGCCGCGCTCGGTCAGCAGCACGTCGACGGGAGTTCCCTCGACGAGCTCCATCACCAGGACGGCGCTGTCGGATTTGTTGATGAACTCGTAGAAACGGGTGATGTACCGATGCCGCAGCTTCTCGAGGATGTGGGCTTCTTTGACGAAGCGCTTCCGGGCCGTCACTTCGCCCGCCAGCTCTTCATTGATGACCTTCAAAACGACTTCATATCCCTCGGGCAGAATCTCGCTGCGGGCGACGGTCCGGCCGACATAGACGTGGCTCATCCCACCTTCTCCGAGCTCGCGCTCGATCCGGTAGTTGCCGACGACGTTGCCGATCATTTCAGAACACCCTCTTCATCCCAGTAGAACCCTTCCTCGCAGAGAGGCACGAAAAGGAATTTGTGCGAGCCGACGCGCACGATGTCTTTCGCTACAAGGTCGCGGCGCGGTTCGATCTCGGCTTCGTTGACGTACGTACCGTTGGTTGAGTTGTGGTCCATGAGAATGAACCGCCGCTCCTCGGGACGAAAGACCAGATCGGCGTGATGCGACGAGGCCTGATCGTCGTTGACGACGACGTCCGAGCGCCGGTCGCGGCCGAGGACGTTGCGGCCGATGCGGACGGGAAAGGACTCGCCGCGCGCGGCTCCGTTCAGTCCGATCAGCCAGGCGACGACGTAGCGTTTCGGTTGTGCGGTCGGATCGAGCTTTTGCACGGCCACGGTGCGATCCGCCGGCTCGGCCTCGAACGCGACACCGGCGTCCACGCGGGCCATCGTCTTCGGCGCGGGCACGGCCGTCGGCCGTCGCGGCGGCTCGATGGGAATGGGAGCAGGACGCTGTCCCTCCTGTGCGCCGAACCGCGTTGGCCGCACGACCGGCACATCCGGCTCGGCATCATCCACCGGGCAGTATGGACAGAGATCCCAGCTCTCGTCGATGAAATGCCCGTTCTCACACCGCTTATCAGCCACGATCAGAGCCTCACGCGTGGAAAGCGATCGCAACTGCGTTGCGTCCGCCGAAATAGATGATGTCGCCGTCTTTCAGGAACCGCTTGTCGATCTTATGGTCGTTCACGTACGTGCCATTTGACGAGTTCCGGTCGATCAACAGCACTTTGCCATCGATCGAGACCACTTCCGCATGCAGCCGGGAGACTTTCGGATTCTCCAATACGATCTCACACATCGCCGATTCCCGTCCGATGCGAATGCCCGAACCGCCGAGCCCAAGACGCTCGCCGGCGCGAGGGCCGTTGAGAATCGTGAGCTTGCCGAGCATCTGCGGTGCGCCCGGAGGCGCGCTGGAAGGGGAGACGACGCGCTCGGTGGTGACTTTGAGCATGTCCGCGGGGATGCGCGGGCGGCGGATGCGGGGAAGCGTCAGGCCGAGGGCCAGGGCCGCGAGCGCGCCACCGGCGCCGGCAGTGGCGACGGGATGCTTGCGCCAGAGCGGCATCGACTGCAGAGCGCGCTCGGTGTCGCGACGGAAGTGGATCAGATCGGGCGAGTTGGGGAAGAGGCTGTTCGCGCTGGCCAGCTCGCTCGATGCCACGGTCCATTTGCCGTCCTGCGCGGCGTCGAGCGACGCGCGGTAATGCCTGTCGAACTCGCCCTGCAGGTTGATCGGTACCTTCGCCTCGGCAAGAAAACTCCGGGCGACGTTGATCGGAACGAGAAACTTGATTGCCTCAGCGTCGCTGCGGCCCCACGTCGAGATGCCGACGACTTCGCCGTTCCGGTTCACGGCCGGCCCGCCCGAGTTGCCCTGATAGATGGCCACGTTCGACTGAAACACAGGCGTGTTGGCGACGTTTCGTTTGATGGCGGTGATGATGCCGGGACTGAGCGTCGTCTCCAGGTCGCTGTCGCGCGAAAGCCAGCCGCCGATGACGTCGTCGGTGCTGCTGGCCACGGCGGGATAGCCGAACGCCCAGATCGACTCGCTCACACGCGTAGAGTCGGAATCGCCAAGCGTCGCCACGGGCAGGTTCTTCCGTTTCACGCGCAGAAGGGCGAGATCGGTCCCATGCTGCGCCAGCGGCGGCGAGAAGCGCTCGATCGTGAACGGCAATATCTCGCCGTTCGACAGATCGACTTCGTTGGTCACTTCACGCGCCACGAGATGGCCGTTGGCGGTCAGCGTGTCGATGTAGCGGTCGAGCGCACCGGTTCGATGAAGTTTGCGAAGCTCGTCGACCGGAAAGTGTTTGATCAGCGCCGCGATCGCTCCGTTGTGAAGGAGATCGCGGTCCAGCGCGGCGCCGTCGCGCGTCGGTGCGACGACATGCCCGCTCGTGAGAATGAGGCCATCGGGATTGATGATGAAGCCGCTGCCGCTGCCGCCAGCTCCCGTCGGCACATCCATTTCGTTCTGGCCGAGGTTCTGCGCAGTGACGCCGAAGCCATCCTGCTTCAGCGCCGCTTCGATGCTCTTGATCGTCGACGGCGCGTAGCGGAATTGCGCGGTCGCAAATGCACTGATGCGTACGACGGCCGGCTTCACTTCGTAGACCATCTTCCCGACGTCGTCGAGGTGCGCCACATCGCCGCGGCAACCGAGCGCTGTGAGAAACAGAAGGACGAAGAGGAGGCGGGACAGGGGTGCCATCGGGAGGTTACCGGCGTGAGGGAGCGGTGGTTTTGGAGGCGGCTCCTTGATGTTGATTCCAGTAGACCCAGGCGCCAGCGGCACCGAGCGCGAGAACGATGATGAGAATCCAGCCGAGTAGCGATCCCCGAGGGGCCGGGGCGGGATTGACGCCGATCGGCGTTTCGATCGTCTTTGCCGTTGCTGCGTCCGGCTCGACGGGCGTCTCGAGCGTATCGCCGGGAGTAGCGGCATCGGCGTGTTCTAGCGGCACATTGCCCGGCGCAGTGGCTGGCTCTGCGGAGACCGAGGAATCCGCCGCCGTTGGCGCGGACTCCTCGGCCTTTGCAGGAATCGGTTCGGTCAGCGGCATGATGGGTGCCGTGTCGCGCTGTGTCTCATCGTAGGGGTGATCGGCCAGCGTCTCATCGGCATCGACGAGCGTCGCGTCGCCGGGGTCATCGGCAGCGACGATCTTCGCCACGATCACGGTGACGTTGTCCGGCGCTCCCCGCGACAGCGCGCGCTTCACGTACTCGGTGGCCGCCTGATCGATCGGCAGGGCAGCAATCTCTTTCAACTCCGGCTCTTTGACGAGGCCGTGCAGGCCGTCGCTGCAAAGGATGAATACGTCGTCCTTCTGAACGTCGAACGGGCCATTGACGTCGATATCGACGTCCTCGCTAACTCCCATCGAACGTTGCAGGACGTTGCGGCGCGGATGCGTCTCAGCCTCTTTTGCGGTGAGCAGCCCTTCCCGCACCATCGACGCGACAAGCGAGTGATCCTCGGTGATCTGGCGGATGTCATCGCCGCGGACTACGTAGATTCGCGAGTCGCCGACGTGTGCGAACCAGGCTTGGTTGTTCTTGACGACGAGCGCCGAAGTCGTCGTCCCCATCCCTCGGAGATCCGGATTTGCTTGCGCCTCGGAGAAGATCCGTGCGTTGGCCCGAGCCAGCGCCTCGCGCAACGCCTGGGAGATGTCGTAGGTCTCGCTGCCGAGGTATTGCGCCTTCACGGTCTCACCGGCGAGCCGCGATGCCGTGGCGCCGCCGCGATGTCCGCCCATGCCGTCGGCGACGACGAGCAGCCGGCCACCCGGGTGGCTGTGGCTCTCTTCACGCGGCGTGGTGTAGGTGCCGAAGTCCTGATTCTCCGAGCGCACCAGCCCCACATCGGTGCGCAGGACCGCCTGAACACCGAGGCGCGGCGTGGGGACGACCGGCTGTTCTGCCGAGACGAGCTCGCTCATATGCGTGGAGACAGACGAGGATTATACAGGGTTGAGGGGGAAGGGAATCGGGGGGTGTACGCGTCGGGGAAATAGAACCGTTTCACGCGGAGACGCGGAGGACACGGAGGACACGGAGGCTACTCACCGCGCTCTCCGCGTCTCCGCGTGAAACGGTAACCCTCGTCTCGCTACCGAAAAAGCGAGACTTCCGTACCCGAGGTCACGCAACGTCAAGGGCCACCGCCGATGAGAGGATCTCGCGCTTCCGGAAGCGGTTGTCGCTTCGTTCGATCGCCTCGCGCTCGACGAGATCGACGTGGCGCTGAAAGAGTGACTCAAGCTCCCGCTGCATCTCCAACCAGCTGGTCAGGCTCCATGGCGCGCCACCTGCGAACTGCACCATCACGTCAACATCGCTGTTTGAGCCGAAGTTGCCCGTCACGACGCTGCCGAAAAGAGAGAGCTCTGTGAGCTTCCAGCGACGACAGAAGTCGCGTAGTTTGGCGTTGTCGACCTCGATCGCGATGTGGCGCATGGAAGGAAAGTTTACCGGCTTTTCCCAAGCGCCGCGAGGCGTGCAGGTCGTAGGAGTGCGGTCGTCTCGACCGCGGGCACTCGGGCGTCCTCGCCCGAGTGCTGTCGGGGCGAAGTCGAAATTCGCAGACGTTGCTGGATTGTGAGAGGTCAAATGAAAAGACGTGATTTTGATGAGCTCATAGAAAGCGTGCGGGAAGCCGGGCAGATCCTTCGCGAAGAGGCCCGGCCTGCACGCAAGTTCGTGTTCACTGCTGAAGAGACTCGGTCGATTCGGAAGAACCCGCGAGCTGAACGGAAGAGCGCTCCAGCGCAGTCATCACGGAGGAAGTGAGCGCTCGCTCTCGCTCCAGTACCACCTCCAATTCCGCGAGCCGGCGTGCGTCAAGGTACTCACCTGCCATCGTTTCGAATAGCAGCTCGACCCCGGCGCGATGGCGGCGCATGAGGGCGTGTGGGGCGCACAAGCCTCGTGCACGAAGGGCTCGTGCCAGCGCCAGCGCCGGTGCATCCTTCGGAAGATGTTGAGGGAGGGCAAGCAGACCCGGCGAGAACACCTCGATGACATCGTTTCGTGAATCGAGAATCCGCCTCCGTGTCCGGTTCTTCGATGCGACTGTTTCGACGACGCGGCTGCGTGTTTCGGGCAGAAAGTAGATGGCGCGCACAGAGTCGCGCGTCTGCCCGATGCGGTGGGCTCGGCCGTTGCGCTGATCGAGTTTCACCGGGTTCCAGGGGATGTCGTAATGAACGACTACGCCTGCCCGCTGCAGGTTCAGCCCTTCGGAAGCGAGATCGGTTGCGACAAGCCGGTTTACCGATCCCCGGCGAAAGGCCTCGATCGCGCCACGTCCGTCGCGCGCGGTTGCCAGTCCGCAGCGAAGGCGGCGAGACAGCGCCCGTGCAGTCGCCGCGGAGCCGGTGAAGATAAGGGTGGGATCATCGGTCAGGAACGCCTCGAGCAGAGACGCTTTCGCGTCCCCTGAATGTTCGACGACGACTCGAATCTCGTCGAGAGCGCGCAGCTCCTTTCGAATGGCGTCGAGGTCGATGCCCGATGCAGGCGCGAGTAAGTCCCAGAAGAGAATCTGCTGAAACGCATCCGCATCTTCGTCGGCCGCGAACGCTTGCCGGTAATCGCGGCGCGAAAGAGGGCGGCCGCTTTCGATAACGCGCTCGTAAAAATGGCGCTGGCGGCGAACGGATTCGAGCAGCGCCGCAGGACTCGACTCGAGCCGCCTCCCGAGAAACTGCCGCAGCAACGGCGCGCTGGCGCTCAACGGAAACTGCAATGCGTCGATTGGCGCATCGACAATCGGGTGACGAATGACGCGGCGGTCGAGCACGCCGAAGCGCAGCTCCGGCGGCAAGACGTCGCGCTCGCGCCGGATGACGAGCTCGCGGACGATCACGTCGAGCGCTCGCGCGTTTCGAGAGGCGAATGCGTCATCGACCGAGGCCACACCGCGGAGGCGCAGCGCATCGTCCGCGGCAATGAGCGAGACGAGCGCGAGAAGGTCGTCGACAGAGTTACAGATCGGCGTCGCCGTGACCAGCAGCAGCCGCGCGCAAACGGAGCGGCGTGCCAACGCGCACCATCGCTGCGTGTGGCGGTTGCGGAATGCGTGGGCCTCGTCGACGACGATGAGCCGGTCGCCCTGGCCGACGATCGGATCTCCCGCGAGGGCGTCGTGCGTGATGATTCGCGCGTCGACAGCGAAGTCGCGCAACGTCTCGCGCCATTGCCCGGTCAGCGACGCCGGCACAATCATCTCGACGGCCGATCCGCTGCGCTGGAAATGTGCGGCCATGGTCGCTGCCACAAACGACTTGCCGAGGCCGACTTCGTCCGCGAGAATCGCCCCGCCGTAGCGGCCGATCAGAGACAGCGCGCGCGTAACGGCCGCGCACTGATGCGGCGCCAGGTCAGGCATCGCCGGCCAGGCCAAGCCGCTTGCGAAGAAACGAAGCCAGCCGCTCGTGCTCCTCCTCGGAAACACCGTAGAGCAGAGCTACGGTTCGATCGATGTCCTCCATCGCGGCCGGACTCTCCGCTGCGCGCCGCGCCGCGCGAAGCAACCGGTTCCAGGAGGAACTTGCATTGAAGAAGGCGGGAAGCGGCAGGCGCGCGACGGTGCGTCCGAAATAGCGAAAGTACGAGTCTTTGGCGCGCTCGGCGATGGCGATGGCAAGGACGTTGACGATCGTCGAGTTCAACATCGCTTCAATGACATGCGCCTCGTCGATCGTGACCGCATCGATCGCATACAACGTCTGGTTCGGAACGAGCGGGATATTGCGCTCGCCGAACCGCACGGAATCCTCGAGCACCGCCGCGCAAAGACCGCGCGAAAGGTCTTTCCAAACCACTTTGATGCCGACATGCTCGGGACGAACGTACGACAACTGCAACGAATCGACTTCGACGCCGCGCGCTTCGGCAAAACGCTCGACCCAACGCGGCGGATTAGGCCAACCTCCCGCCGGCGGCCAGAGCATCCACGTCGGCTCGCCGATCGTCCAGCGCCGCACATCGCGGCCGCGTACGCAGCGGCAGACGGCGCTGAGCGGAACCTGGAGGCCGTCGACGGTCTCGATGGTGTTCGCGCGGACGCGTCCGACATCGAGAAAAAACGAGCCGTTGTCGCCGGTCTTCACACCCATCACCGGCGTGCGGCCGAGGGTTTCGCCGAGCGACGCGTGCGACGCATGAATGCGCGCGACGATCGCATGCACATCGGGCGGCAGAAGCGACCATTCGGAGCCTTGCAATGTCAGCGCGGCGCGCGAAACATCGAACGACTCGCCGGCCGCGGTCACGGAGATGCATGGCGACGGAGTGGCGCCATTGCGCCGCGACAGCGTCATGCCCAGCGGGAACGTGTCGGCATCGAAGTGGCGCTTGGCATCGGAGGACCAATCGTCGAGCGCGACGACGTTCGCCGCCGACGCGCGCCGCAACGGCGCCGCATAGCCCGCATTGAGCAACTTGGCGGGCACGAGGAGCGAGACGACGCCTCCCTGCACCGCCAACGAGAGCGCGCGCTCGACGAATGCGATCGAAAGATCGGGCTGATGAAATGCCGCCGCGCCGCGCGTGCCGTCGCCGTGAAAGAGAGGAAACCGCTCCGCGTACATACGCTTCATGCCCGGCTCGATGCGGCTGTTGCGAACCCAGGGAGGATTGCCGACGACGACGTCGAATCCGCCGCGCGCCATCACGTGCGCGAAGTGGACGTCGAAGGAGAAGAATCCGATCTCGCCGTCCTCGATCCGATCGAGCAAACGGCGGTTCGCGCCGATGCGCTCGTACAGCTCGCGGCACCGCTCGATGTTCAGCGCGCGAAGGCGGCCGAAAAGATCGCGCTGCGGCGCGCAGAGCTGCTCCTGCTCGCGCTCATCGAGGTCGATCGCCTTGGCCACGAGCTCCGCGGCGAGGCGCCCGTCGTTCGCGCGGATGAGTCGCGCGACGGAGGCCCGCTCACGATGCGGCGCGTTGCGGTAGCGGGCGATGAGGTCCGACTGCGCGCGCAGCGCATAGATCCATTCGCGATAGACGTCGCCTCGATTGTCGCCGAGAAAATCGGTCGGGCTCAGGAGGGAGTTGCCCTGCAGGATGTTGCGATCGAGATTCGGCAACGGCTGGACGCTGTCGGCGGACGCATCCGTCTGCGCGACGATGGCCAGCCACAATCGCAACTCGCAGAGACGCACCGCCTCCGGTTTCAGATCGACGCCGTAAAGTGAGCGCTCGACGATGCGCCGGCGAAGGTCGCGAGGAACATCCTGCTCGAGTGCGAGTGTGAGACGCTCGACGACCCGAAGCGCGCCGAGAAGGAACGCGCCGGAACCGCAGGCAGGATCGAGGATGGCAACTTCTTGCAGACGCTGCGCGAGCGCACGGGCATTGCGCGGGCGGCGCGCAGACTCGCCGCGAAGCGTGGTTTCCAGGAAGTCCTTCGCGGCGGCATCGCCATCGCTCAGCCACGCCACGATCGCGCGGGCCGCCAGAACGTCGACGATGGCGCGCGGCGTATAGAAACTGCCGGTGGACAGCCGCTCATCGCTCGCCATCAACGACTCGAATACTTTTCCGAGCATCTCCGGATCGATGTGTGTTCCGGCCGCATCCGACTCGTCGATCGAGAACGCGAAGCTCTCAAACACCTCTTCGATCACGCGCCGCAGCAGTTCGTCTGGTAGATCGAGACTCGGATTTCGCTCTTCGAAGGGAGACGGCTCGAAGAGACCGCCGTTGAGATACGGGATCCTGCCGAGGCCACGGGCGTCGTCGTCGCGCTCGCGAACGGCCGTGTTCAGGCAGCCGAAAAAGAGCGGCGTGAAAAGCGTTTCGTAAACGCCGCGCCGGTTGCGGATGGCGGCATCGATGCGATCGATCAGAAAGCGCCGTTCGCCATTGAGCCACCCCTTCTGCTGGATGAAATAGAGAAAGAGGAGACGCGAGAGGAGGAGCAGCGCCTGACCATCGGCGGCGTCTTTCGTCTCATGCGGACGTGCCGTGACGATAGCCAGCGAGACCTCGCGCACCGCGCGGCGAAAGCGTTCGAAGAACTGGCGTGTCAATGACTCGCGGTCAAGGGCGCGGTCGAAGATGCGCGCCGGCTCGCGGCCGGATGCGAGCAGGTTGAGCCTGTCGAGCGCGTGTGCTGATGGGCGTGCAAGGTCGATGTCGAGACGACGATGCTCGCGCCGCGATGAAAGATCGTGAATCTCCAGCCGCGCCGGTGCGGAAGTCGCTGGTGCGGAAGTCGCTGGTCGGGAGTCGGGCGTCGGAGATGGCTCTTTTTCCTCGCTCATTACAGCGCACCCACCGAGCAACCCGGAACCCGCTCCGACTCCCGACCCCCGACGAGCGACGCCCCCGACAGCGCCGCCCCCGACTGCGACTACCACCGGCTTGACGAGCGCGTTGTACGAAGTGAGCGAACGGAGGAACGCCCCGATCGCAGCCGCCTCCGGCAATGGATTGCCGCTGACAATGTAGAGATCGAGCTCCGGTGTGCGCGCGGCGAGGTCGAGCGTGACGGCATCGCTCCATCCGATCGCGATCCCGGCCCGGCGCCACTCGTCCAACGCGATGGCAACAGGCGCGACGTCGTACCCAAGCTCGCGGAAGAGCGCGAGCACCGCATCGCGCGACGTGCATTCCTGGATGCGTGCCGCGGTGATCACGCTGCACCTCCGCGCGATACACTGCGCGGGCCGGCATGCCGATTCGTTGGGCGTATCTCAAGCGCGTACTCGCAGGTGCGATCTTCGGCCTCTACATCGCCAACCTTCTTTACTTTCTCAACCCGCAGATCGACATCACACCCGGTCGCCTGGCAACGGTCACGATCGTCTATGGCCTGATCTGCGGCCTGCTCGCCGGTTCCGTCCTCTGGCTCTTCCGCGTTCTCCGCGTACGCCTCCTCGGCAAACCGGAAACGGACCGCGACTACCGGCCACACGGTTTCGGTTTCGTCGTCCTGGCCGCGTTCGTGGCCACGGCCATCTACTGGATGCACCTGGAGGTGTTCCGCATCTATCTGCCGGTCGGCGCCGTGCGCGTGCTGTCGAAAGCGACGAACGTGATCACCGCGACCTCGTTCGCGCTCCTGCTGCTCTGGTTTGCCGAGCGCTACGCCAGCCGCCGCACCTCGCGCATCCTCTTCGTCTCCGGCGTGCTGCTGATCGCGGTCTCGTCCGTCTTCCTCTACCAGCGCCGCGACAGTTACCGCACCGAGGCGCAGTCGGTGGTGGCGAATGTCGGGACGGTCGCCGGCCAGCGTCCCGTGATCGTCGTCGCCATCCGCAATCTGCCGTACGACTGGATCCTCACGATGACCGGCGAGGGCTCGCTGCCGTTCTTCGAGCGGGCACGCGCGCACGACTACGTCACGCGGCTCGAGCCCTTCCCCACGATCAGCCCGAAGTCGCTGTGGGCCTCGGTCGCGACCGGGAAGCTGCCGTTCCGCCACGGCGTCACGGGACGCCTCGGCTACCGCACGCCGCTCAATCGTCCGGGCGAACGATTCCTCATCATTCCAGGCGGTGTCGGCTTCAAAGTGTGGGGACTGATTCCGCCGGTCGAGCGCGTGGCCACGCCGCTTCCTTCCGGACTCTCTCTTCCGTTCTGGACGGTCTTCGAGCGGCTCGGCATTCGCTCCACGGTGATTGGCTGGCCATGGTCGCAACCGATGGGAGCGTCGCGCCTTGTCACCGATCGCTACTTCGAAAGCCCACCGCGAAAGGAGAGCGAGATCATTCCTCCGCAGTTCGCCGCCAGCGTGGCGGCACTCAAGGCCGTGCCTGCGGAAGCGGATACCCAGCGCTTCAACGGCACGGGCAACGCGCGCCAGCGGATCGTGAACAGTCTGGCCGACGACCTCACCTCGGTCGCCATCCTCCGCGCCTCGGCGCCGAGCTTTGCGCTCACTGTCTGCACGCTCGGCGGGCTGGAGCAGGCACAACGCGCCATTCACATTTTCAGCAACGAGCTGCCGCCCCGCTCGACCGTGAAGGGGATGGTCCTGCGCGCGTACGCGGAACAGATCGATCGGATCCTGGCGGCGCTGGCGCGCGACTATCCCAATCACACGCTCGTGATCGTGTCGCCATCCGGCCCTGTCCCTCCGGAACTGCCCGCGACCCCTTACGCGCTGCTCCGCGATTTCGTCGATCCGGCCGATCCCAGCGCCGACGACGGCTTCGTGCTGATCCGCGGTCCCGGCATCGTCCGCAGCGACAAGCCTCGCTCCGCAACCGCCTTCGACGTCGTGCCGACCGTTCTCTACATCGCCGGACTCCCCGTCGCTCGCGACATGGACGGCATCATCCTCTCCGACGCCTTCTCCGAGGAGTCCTTGCGAACGAACCCCCTGTCGGTGGTGCAAACCTACGAAGCGCGAAGACTCGTAGTGCGTCGCGGAGCACCCTAACTCGAACGCAGCTCTACCATCGAGTGCCTTACTTCGAGCAAATCGCGGTGCTCTACCATCGAGCGCCTTCTCCCCCCGCGCTTTTTGCGGGGGGAGAAGGTGCCGAAGGCGGATGAGGGGGGCAAGACACTCCGCAAGAAAGATGTTCCTGCGCCGAGGGAGGACTGTTTGCTCAAGCGAGGAATCAGTACGCCGTACGTTGGAAGAGCCAGCGAACCTCATCGCTCCTCCCACTTCCGGTTCCCGCTGTTGTATCGCAGTAGCCGCACCCTTCCGCTGGGGCCAAACACACGCACCGCGTAGAGCTGGTCGATGCCGTCGCTGATGTAGATCGTCCCCGGAGTGCCGTTTCCCAACGGCGAGAACGAGCAGATCGTCGAGCGGCCAAATTGAAGGGCAGGATCGTCGGGCTTGAGTGGATCGCCATCGGGATCGCGCAATCCGACGGGCAGCTGCGCGATCGCGGCGATGTGGTACAGCGGCATCGTCACCGCCGGGCCGAAGTAGCGCCGGTCGACGCCGGACTTGATGTCGGCATTGGCGATTCCGTTGCCGTTGCCGTCGTCGTACAAGGTATAGGTCCAGTTGCTTCCCGTATTCACGAACTTCACGCCGGCATTCGCTCCTCGGGTGATTGCACGCGAACGGACCGCACGCAGGATGCTGCGCATTTCGTTGCCCGCCGCCGCGCATGAGGCGCGCCGCCGGAAGTTGGCGAAGGAGGGAACTGCGCAAAGAGCGATGATTCCGATGATGGCGACGACGACCAGGATCTCGATCAGGTTGAAACCGCGTTGACGTTTAGGCACACGTTCTCCTTTCGGGTGATCAGGTGGGTTGGGATCAGCGGGCAGACAGCAGCGATCGGTCTGACCGCTGATCTCTGGCCGCTGGCCTCTCCGAGGTGGCCGCCCCGCTTGCGCGAGGCGGCCTTTTGGAGGGGCGGCGCGTTACCGCGTCGCGGGGGAGGGCGATGAGGACGACTTCGAAGGCTTGGCGGACTTGGTGCGCTTTCCGCCACCGAGGCGGCCGGCGTGAACCTTCGCAGCCAGCGTCGTCTTGCCGTCGACCGAAAGGTAGCCAGCCAGACGCTCGTACGACTTCTCGCCGAAGCCCTTGACCTGCATCAGGTCCGAGGTCTTCTTGAAGCTGCCGTGCTCTTTGCGATAGTCGATGATGCGCTGCGCCGCTTTGACGCCGACGCGCGGCAGGAACGCGAGCTGCGCCACATCCGCGCTGTTGATATTGACGACGCCCGTCGGCGCGGCCTGGGTCTGCTGTGTGTCGGCCGCCATGAGGGTGGTCGACATTGAGAGGATGAGAATTGCCGAGAGGACGATGAGGTGGGACTTCCGCATGGTCTTTTTCTCCTTATTTGTTGGTGGTTGATTGGTTGGTTGAACGTTGACGCGTTTCGTTGTTTTGGCTGTTTCCCACACGAGGACCGTTGATCCCCTACATCAGATGAAAACTCGTGGCTCCGTTTGGCACCACCTCCTTTCGCGGCTCGATAGTGCGATCGGATGGCCAGCGTGCCGGAACGAGCAAGTCATTGCGAAAAGGCGACTTACGCGAAAACGCGAAGCGGAGCAGCGTCAAGAATGACGCTGCAGAGCAAAGGATTTTTACGTGAGGGCTGTCTGACGGGTGTCAGGCCAGCGTGGCAGGAAGATGGCCGCCCGCTTCGAGCACATAGCTCGCCCACGGCCGGCCGCCGAACTGCGATTTCGCTTCGCGGTCGTGGCCGAGCCAGGTGCGGATGGGGACCGTGAAGCCGCTCTTCTTGCGCTGGAGAATCGCTGCAGGCAGCGGCTGCCGCGGCGAGGCGGCGAGGAGGTCCTTTCCGTTGAGGCGCCCGTTCGCGACGATTGCGGGAGCGACCTGCCGGAGAAGAAAGGCGTCGACCAGCGGCACACGCACTTCAAGTGAATGTGCCATCGACGCCCAGTCGATGTCGCGAAGAAGCTGGCTTCGCAGGAACAAAGACGATTCGAGAGCCATGACCCGCGCCACCGGCGTTCCAGGATCGGGCGTGATGGTTTCGCGGATGAGGTCGAGAATCCGAAGACGCTTCAGCCCCTCGCACGCCATCTCGTCACCTACGACCGAAGCTACGTCATCCGGCAGGAAGAGGCCGCGCTTCATCAAGTAGGCGCCTTCGTACGAGGTGCAGTACTTCAATGTGTAGGCCGTCTTCGGGCTGAAACGGGCCTCGGTTCTGGCCATCTTCGGTTGCATTCGAGCGAATGCACCGGCCAGGCGTGGCATGTACCGGAACGCGCCGAACATGCGCACGACTCTCGGGATGATGCGGAACGTCGAGTAGCCGCCGAACAACTCGTCACCACCCGTGCCTGAGAGCGCAACCTTCCAGCCCAGTTCCGCGGCGGCCTTGCAGACGAAGTAGGAGTTGAGCCCGTCGAGAGTCGGCTGATCCATCGCCTCGAGCGCCTTCGGCAGCGCATCGTGAAACGCCTCGGACGAGAGTGTCGACGTCCGGTGGATCGTTCCGTACTCCCTGGCCACCACCGCGGCCAGCGGCGCTTCGTCCTTGGGAGTCCCGTCGTATTCCGCAAAGCGGAGAGTCACCGTGTGCAGATCGCGGATGCTCTCCATTGCCAGGGCGGTGATGGTGCCGGAGTCGCGGCCGGCGGAGAGAAACGCGCCGACGGGAACGTCAGCGACGAGGTGGTAGCGAACCGACTCGCGGACAGCGTCAGCGATGACCGCCGCGCGCTCCTCTTCGCTGAAACGAACGTTCTCCTTCACAGCGTCGCGGAGGATTCCGGCAATCGAGAAATAGGAGCGAGGCTCCGACGGACCATTCTCCGTGACGATCATCGAGCTGCCCGCCGGCAGTTCGCGGATCGCTTCGTAGATCGTGAAGGGCTCAGGAATGTTGCCGCGCAGCAGAAATCCGACGATGCCGGCCGGATCACGTGCCGCCGACACGTTTCCACCTGCCAGAAGCGCCTTGACCTGCGACGCGAAACGGAACGTCGCCCCGTCGTTCGCGTAGTAGAGCGGCTTGATCCCGTACGGATCGCGGGCAACGAACAGCGTCCGCGTTCGCGCATCCCAGATCGCGAAGGCGAACATGCCACGCATGCGAGGGAGCATGGCGTCGCCCCACGTTGCGTACATTCGCAGAACCACTTCCGTGTCTGACGTCGTATCGAACGTCTCGCCCTCGGCCTCGAGGTCCGCGCGCAACTCCGCGTAGTTGTAAATCTCTCCGTTGAACGTCAACACCATCCGGCCATCGCGGCTGACCATCGGCTGATTGGCGCGGGCGCTGACGTCGATGATGGAGAGGCGCCGGTGACCGAAACCGGTACGTCCGTCGCTCGACATCCACGAACCTGCTGCGTCCGGACCGCGCGCTCGCATCGCCTCCCGTGTTCGCGTCAACTCATCGAGGTCGACCAACGGTGCGCCGGCGCGAAAGGAGACGATGCCGTTGATTCCGCACATGAAGGGGCGGCAGTCTCACACATCTGGCTTAAATCCCTCATGAAGAAGGTACGGGAGTCAGGGATCAGGGGACCAGAGACAAGAGATCGGGGGAAGAGAGAGAAGAGATCAGGGGGAAGCAGTTCGTCTCCGATGTCTACATCTAGTAAGCGTCTTCCTGATCTCTGATCTCTGATCAATCTCTGATCTCTGATCTACGATCCCCCGGGCTTATACTCGACTCGCCGCCCATGAAGGAAAAGCGTGACATCTACCGCTTCCTGCACGTCACGCCGCGGCGGATCTACGAACAGCTCGATCAATACGTCGTCGGCCAGAAGCACGCCAAAGAAGTGCTGGCCATCGCCGCCTACAACCATCTCAAGCGGATCGAGTACCTGAAGTTCGGCGGCGACGTATCGATCCGCAAGTCGAACATCCTGATGATCGGCCCCTCGGGTTCGGGCAAGACTTACCTGGCCCGCACTCTGGCGAAGATCCTCGACGTTCCCTTCGCCTATAACGATGCCACGGCGTTCACCGAGGCGGGGTATTACGGCGAGGATGTCGAGGTCGCGATCGGAAGGTTGCTCTTTGCTACGAATCAGAACGTCGACGCCGCGGAGAACGGCATCGTCTTCATCGACGAGATCGACAAGATCGCGCGGCGCTCCGGCGGCACGCGCACCGGCTCCGGATCGCGCGACATCGGAGGCGAAGGCGTGCAGCAGTCGCTGCTCAAGATCCTCGAGGGCGAGAAGCTCTTCGTTCCACTGAACGTCACGTCACACTGGAACAAGTACGACTACGTCGAAATCGACATCGCCAACATTCTCTTCATCTGTGCCGGCGCGTTCAGCGACATCGACGACAACAGCGACGCCAAGCCGATCGGCTTCTTCGGCGATGGCGATGTTCCCGCGAAAGACATCTCCACCGAACAGTTGGTCAAGTACGGCTTCCTGCCCGAGCTCCTCGGACGCCTTCCCGTTCACGTCGAGCTCGATCCCCTCACCGCTGACGATCTCGTCACGATCCTCACCGAGCCACGCGAGGCGATGATCCCCGAGTACCAGCGCCTCTGCGCGCTCGACCAGATTCAGCTCGAGTTCTCCGCCGGCGCGCTGTATGCGATCGCCGAGGCGGCGCTGAAACAGAAGCTCGGTGCGCGGGCCTTGCGCGCCATCCTCGAGAAGGTGCTCCATCCGGTGCTCTTCACCGGCCCCGAGCGCGCCGGCGACCGCGTCGTCATCGAGCCGGAAGATGTGCGAAGAGTGATCGCGTAAACTCTTCCCGTGCAGACCATCGGCATCTCCGCGAAGACCACCTCGGAGGACGCACTCGCTTTCGCTGCGCGCGTCACCGCCGATCTTCGCGGCCGCGGCTACACCGTCTGTTTCGACTACGGCACCGCCGACAAGCTCGGCGATCGCGGCAAGTGCGTGGCCAAGAGCGACCTCGGCAAACACACCGAGCTTCTGATCACGTTCGGTGGCGACGGCACGCTTCTCTCCGTGGCCCGGCACGCTCCGAAAGACGTGCCCATCCTCGGCGTGAACATGGGCACGCTCGGCTTCCTCACCGAGGTGCAGGTGGAGGACTTTCCGGAGGTGATGGAGCGGGTGCTCGCGGACGATTTCGAAAGCGAGAAGCGCGTCACCTTCGACGTGGAGGTACGCGGACCGGGCCGCGACCATCGCAAATACCGCGTCCTCAACGACGCCACGATCAACAAAAGCGCGCTGGCCCGCATCATCGAGATGCGCGTGACCGTCGGCGGCCAGTTCGTTTCCTCATTCCGCGCCGACGGCCTGATCATCGCCACCCCAACCGGCTCGACCGCCTACAACCTCTCCGCCGGCGGCCCGATCATCTACGCCACGATGGGCGCCGTAGTCCTGACCCCGATCTGCCCCCACATGCTCTCCAACCGCCCCATCGTCCTCCCCGACGACCTCGAGATCGAGATCGGCATCGCCACCCCCAACCAGGAAATCTTCCTAACCCTCGACGGCCAGGAAGGCCTCCCCATCGCGCAGAACGACAAGGTGTGCATCAACAAGTCCCCCAACCCGGTGACGCTAGTCCGCACATCAAAGACGAGCTACTTCGATGTACTGCGGACGAAGTTGAAGTGGGGGGAGGGGTGAGAGAGTTCGCGGGTGAGATCGACGTCCACGATTGCTCGTGCCATCACGCCCGTCTTTCCTTCCAGCCATAGATGGTCTAGCGTAGATCGGTGCTCCCGAAGGTCTATGTCGAGACAAGCGTCATCAGCTACCTGGTAGCACGCCGCAACCAACGAGACCTGTTGGTCGCTGCGAATCAGGAGCTTACGCACGAGTGGTGGGAAACACGGCGCCGCAGCTTTGAGTTGTACGCTTCGGCGGTCGTTCTGGCGGAAGCAGCTCGCGGTGATCAGACATTTGCGGCAGCTAGATTGGCGATCGCTCGCGAACTGACGCTTGTGGAGGTTTCCGCACCAGCGTTGGCTCTTGCTCAGGCACTCTTGCAGAGCGCAGGACTGCCATCGAAGGCAAATGAAGATGCGCTTCACATCGCGGTCGCTTCGACCGGTGGGCTCGACTATCTGCTAACGTGGAATTGCAAGCACATTGCAAATGCGGTCATCATTCCTCGCGTTAATGAGGTGGTGCGCCGGCATGGTTACGAGCCGCCGCTGATTTACACGCCGCAGCAATTGATGGAGGATTCTTCCGATGCGTAACGATCCGATTGTCGAAGAGACCCGAGCTGCACGGCGCGAGCTCGATGCTGAATTCGGCGGAGATATGGCTGCCCTTTGGAAGTATCTGAAAACCATCGAAGCCGAGAATTCTGATCGTGTTGTTAAGCTGGAGCCGAAACCAGCGATTACGCCAAACCGGAAAGCCTCGTAAAGACGGCACCTTCACCTATGGTACGAAGATTTGAGCAGTTGTACCGAGAGGCGCTGGAGTTGCCCGAGGCAGATCGAGGAGAGCTTGCGGGCCTGCTATTAAGGAGCCTCGATCCCCCGCCGGATCCGGATGTCGAGGCGGCATGGGACGCGGTCATAGACCGACGCATGCGAGAGATTGACGAGGGCACCGTCCAGACCATTCCTTGGGAGCAGGTGCGTGCGGAAATGAATGCGCGGATCGGCAAGAAGCCTTAACGTCACCCGCGCGACGCCATCAACGGCTCACCCCACTTTCTTCAGCAACCCGATCTGTCCCGCGTGATAGAGGTTGTGCTGGATCACGCCGTGGAGCATCACGTAGATCGTGTACTTGCGGCCGGCGACTTTCTTGTCGAGATCGTCGGGGGTCAGGCGGGCGATCACGTCGGACAGATGGCTTTGTGCGTTTTCCATCTCCGTGATCGCGGCGGGCCACGTTAGTTGGGTGACGTCGCGCCAGTCTTCCTCGGGGGTCAGTTCGCGGGTCTCGCCGCCGAGGCGAGCGGCGACGGCGTTCATCCAAGTGGTCATGTGGGCGGTGAGCTCGAGGATCGAGTGCGCGTTCGGGAGTGGATGGGCGCGGGCTTGATCGTCGCTGATGCCGTCGAGGAGCGGTTGGATGTCGACGCCGGTCCACGAGGGGCCGCCCCAGGAACGGTTCAATTGGTCGAGAATGCGTTCGATCTCTCGCATGGCCCACGATTCTGCTACATTCGCGCCGCAAACCAAACATAAGGATTCCGATGAGTTACGTCGTTCGTGAGTGGCTGAATCTCGCAGTCCGCTGGACCCATGTCTTCGCCGCGATCATGTGGGTCGGGCAGACCTACTTCTTCACCTGGCTCGATCACGCCTTCCACGGCGAGAAACAGGTGTGGATGGTCCACAGCGGCGGCTTCTACATCGTCGACAAGCAGAAGCGGCCGGAACTGCTCAATCAGACGCTGCACTGGTTCAAGTGGGAAGCATTCTTCACGCTGGTGTCCGGCTTCGTGCTGCTCGCGCTGGTCTACTACGACGGCGCAATCATGGTCGATGAGAGCATCCTGAAGATGACGGCCTGGCAGGCCGCCGGCCTATCCCTCGGGCTCATCGCGCTCGGCTGGTTCCTCTACGACTTTCTCTGGATCTCGCCGCTGCGCAACCACGAAGTTGCCGGCGCGATCGTTTCGTATGTCTTGCTCGTCGGCGCCATCGTCGGCGTGACTCATCTCTTCGCCTCGCGTGCCGCGTACATGCAGATCGGCGCGATGATGGGCTCGTTCATGGCGCTGAACGTCTGGGTGCGCATCCTCCCGGCGCAACGGCAGCTCATCAAGGCGGTCAAAGAGGGGACGGAGCCGGACATGCGCCTGGCCGATCTGGCCAAGCAGCGCTCCAAACAAAACACGTTCATCGTTCTGCCCGTCGTCTTCATCATGATCAGCAATCATTTCCCGGTCGCGACGTACGGCAACCAATACAACTGGCTCGTGCTCGCGGTGCTCGTCCTGGTCGGATGGGGCGTGGCGAAAATCATCCGCACGAGGTAAAGACAATCGAATGAAACGAACTTTTTCCGACGAAGAGCTGCGGGCGTCCGCGGCGAAGCTCGACCCCGCTCTAACGAAGTTCATGGCCCGCTTTTCGGGCGAATCGGGAGCGCGGCAGCCGGTGCACACCGTCTACGGCGGCGCGCATCTGTTCAAGAGCGATACGACGCAGAAACTCGGCGTACTCGCTCTCCGCGCGCTCGACGAGTACGGTCCCGACGCGTCAACCCTCGGCGAAGCCATCGGTCTCGATGCTCGATTCCGCGATGTCGTTTACGGCCGGGTCATGGAGAAACTTCGCCGCGAGCCGGTCGAGGATTTCCGCATCGATTTCGAAGACGGCTACGGCAACCGCGCTGACGCCGAGGAAGATGGGCATGCCGAGGCGGCGGCGAGGGAAGTCGCGGCAGGAATGAAGAACGGCACGCTGCCGCCGTTCATCGGCATCCGCATCAAGCAGTTCTCGCAAGAGCTGATGCCGCGCTCGATGCGCACGATGGACATCTTCATCACCACGCTGCTTGATGCGGCCGGTTCGCTGCCGCCAAACTTCGTGGTGACCTTGCCGAAGATCCAGTTGCCGCAGCAGGTGACGGCGCTGGCCGATCTGTTCGACGCGATGGAGCCGAAGCTCGGACTGGCGAAGCATGGGCTTCGGTTCGAGTTCATGATCGAGACCACGCAGGCCATCCTCAGCGAGAACGGCGTCTCCAATCTGCCGCTCTTTCTCGATGCCGCGCGCGGCCGGGCGGTGGCCGCACACTTCGGGACGTACGACTACACCGCGAGCTGCAACATCACCGCGGAGCATCAGCGCATGGACCATCCCGCCTGCGACTTCGCGCGGCACATGATGCAGGTCGCCTACGCCGGCACCGGCCTCTGGCTCTCCGACGGTGCCACGAACATCATGCCGATCGCCCCGCATCGCGGAACGCTGACGCCGCAGCAGGTCGAGGAGAACCGCAACGTCGTTCATCGCGCCTGGCGGCTGCACGCCGATCACATCCGTCACTCGCTCATCAACGCCTACTACCAGGGATGGGACCTCAATCCCGCACAGCTTCCGACGCGCTACGCCGCCGTCTACTCGTTTTTCCTCGAGGGATTGAAAGCGGCCACGGACCGGCTCCACAACTTCATCGAGAAGGCGGGACAGGCCACGCTCGTCGGCGATGTCTTCGACGACGCCGCCACGGGCCAGGGCCTGCTGAACTACTTCCTTCGCGCCCTGAACTGCGGCGCGATCACGGAGGATGAAGCGCTGGCGACGGGTCTCACACTCGACGAGCTGCGCAGCCGTTCGTTCGTGAAGATCATGAAGGGCCGGCGGGAAGCCGGCTAGGAAGTCCCTGCCACAGCGTCAGCCTTTGTTTTCGAGCCGTCGCAGGCATGCATCGAAGGCCAGATCGACCACATCGATGTCGAGATTCTCCACATCGATGTCCAGATTTCTAACTGCGATGTCCAGATTTCTAACTGCCATGTCCAGATTTTCCACATCGAAGTGTCGATTTTCCACATCGATGTCGAGGTTTTCCACATCACAGTCTCGATCGACCACTGCGATGTCTAGATTTTCCACATCGATGTCTCGCTTGACCACATCGAAGTGGAGATTTTTCACATCGCAGTCTCGATCGACCACATCGAAGTCGAGACTCTCCACATCGCAGTCTCGATTGACCACATCGATGTCGAGATTCTTCACCTCGATGTCTCGATCGACGACAACGCAGTCGAGATTCTTCACATCGCAGTCTCGATTGACGACATCGATGTCCAGATTCCAGACATCGCAGTCTCGATCGACGATATCGCAGTCGGGATTCTTCACAACGCAGTCTCGATCGACCACATCGATGTCGAGATTCTCGACAAAACCCCAACTCGACGGATCTCGCGGCCTCGTTCTGCTTTCTTCGTGAGCCGGGTCACCACACTCCCGACATTCCAGACTTAACCTGTGAGGACTGCACGCGGTTGTCCCCGCCGAGCACCCTGGCCGAAGCATCTTCCGCATCGAAGGAGCTCTACTTGAGTCGTTTGAGGAATCGTTTTGTCACACGTCTGCTCATCGCCACCGCGGTTGCGTTATTCACCACCACCGTTGCCATGGCCGGTGTGGTTGGAAGCGGAACGCCAGCGTCCTGCACCGAAGCAGCCCTGTCCACGCAAGTCCAGGCCGGCGGCGTCGTGACGTTCAACTGCGGGGCTGGGCCGCAGACCATCCCCTTCACGTTCACGATGGCAATCGGACCATCGAATCCGACGGTCACGATCGACGGCAGCGACACTATCACACTGGACGGGACGGGCCTTACCTTGGGGATGGTGAGCGTCTTTGGGAACGCCACGTCTTTGCCGGATGTGACCTTCAAACACATCACCTTCGCCAACGGCAACATCACAACGGGACTCATCGCGGGCGGTGCGATCCAGAACTTTGGAAAACTGACGCTCGACACTGTCGTGGTCAGGAACAGTCATGCGGACGGAAACGGCGCCATCTTCCAGGAGCCATGTACCGGTTGCCTCGACCCGTCAATCACCGTCACGCGCAGCCTGTTTCAGAACAACAGCACCGGTGGCGGTGGCTCCGCGATCACCATGGAAGGCGGAAACGCTACCGTCTCCGACTCGACGTTCACCGGCAACTCCGGACCGAGCGGCGGAGCGATCTACATCTACAGCAACTCGACGTTCAAGGTCAGCATGTCGATCGACCGCTGCACGTTCAACGGCAACTCGGCGGTGCCCTTCGTTGGCGGCGCGATCGCAGTGGAAGTGCTCAACGCCGGCAGCAGTGTCTCGATCACGAATGACACCTTCACCGGCAACACCGCCACGGGCGCCACCGGACAAGGTTCCGCCATCTACCTCGGCGCGTCGCCGGTGACGATTACCAACTGCACGATCGCCGGCAATAGCGCTGCTTCGGGAGGGGGCGCCGTTAATTTCAGCGACCGCACCGTCGTCAACAACACCATCATCGCCAGCAACAGCGGCGGCAATTGCTCGTTTGCTTCGGGGGGCACGTTCACCGGAGGACACAACATCCAGTATGGCGATTCGACCTGCTTCTTCATGACCGTGGCCAATCCGCTGCTTGACTCGCTGGCGGACAACGGCGGCGCGGCGAAGACGATGGCCCTCGGCACCGGCAGTCCCGCCATCGACGCCGCCGATCCGGCCAAAGCTCCTGCGACGGACGCGCGCGGCGTTGCACGAACGGACGGGAACGGAGATGGAAGTGTCGTCGCCGATATCGGAGCGTTCGAAGCGCCCACCTCGACTACGAACACGAATCCCCTGGGACGCCATCACGCCGTTCGCCATTAGACATTTGGCATTCACGAAAAAAGGCCGGGCGCGCGCCCGGCCTTTGGTGCGTAGTGATCCCTACCTGCGCGTCACCGCGCGATAGATGCTCGCGCGCTGCCGCATGTGCCACTGGTGAAGCCGCTGGAACATCCCCGCGACTCCATGATGGCGCGGAGCGTGTTGCGCGCTGTTCACGACGATGACGTGCCGCGCGTGCGGTGGTCCCGGCGGCAGCAGATGCGCATTGACGTCGACGACCTCCGCGTTGCGATGGTACTGCGGTGCCGCGAGCGCCGCAGGCGTGCCCGCGAGGCACAGCGTGAGGATGCCTGCCTGCACTGTTCTGTTGATGTTCATGCTTGCACCTCCAGCGGTGGAAAGTGCAAGGCGCTCGCCCGTTTGCGGCGGCGCTAACTCCCTCGATACGTTGAATATCCGTACGGGCTCAGCAACAGCGGCACATGGTAATGCTGTGCCCCCTTCTCCACTATGAACTCGATCAATACGCGCGGGAAGAACCCCTCGGGATTGTAGGAGCCCGTATCGAACGAGATCCGGTACAAGCCAGGCTCCGGCATCTCCTCGACGAACTTCAGCCGCCCGTCCGCGTCGGTCGAGCCGCTGGCGACGATCACCCAACCTTCGCGGTCCATTTGGGGTTCCCGAGGAGGGGCGAGAAAAGGGCCGTGGCTCAGGACGACGGCGACGCCGGCTGCTGGCCGTCCTTTCGTTGTATCGAGAATATGCGTCGAGATTCCCATCAGCCCACCAGTTTCAGTAGCCGCAGTTTCGTGATCTTCATCTGCTCTCCGGCGGCGATGCGCAATTCGTCGTCGGGAGCATTTTCCAGACGCTGCCACGCCATCGCCAGCATCTCGTCGGCGCTGCGGCCGGTTGCGCAGACGATGTAGATGTAGCCGAAGCGCGTCTCGTACTCGCGGTTCGCGGCCGCCAGCGCGTCCATGCTTTCGCTCGACGCCGACGCCGTCCCCGATTGTTCCTGCCTGGCCCAGCGCGACGCCGACCGCTCGCCGATTCGCGGATGGGCCGCAAATGCTTCGCGCCAGTCGTCGGGCGTGAGGCCGTCCCAGATCTCCTCGGATGCGTGCATCAGATCGTGTCCGGCCGCGAACGGACGCGCCGCCATCATCCGGCGCACCCACTCGCTCGACCCGCAGCAGTTGCGCAGTTGCGCTGCGGCGATGTCGTCCGTCAGCGTGCTCACGTACTCCGCTGCAGCATTCGCGCGACCGTCTTCCGTGGCCACGCCGAAGACCCGCAGCCGGCTCACGCCGCCGTCCGGATAGACGTTCAGCCGCAGGTGCGTGACCGGACCGTTCTGCTCCAATTCGTCGACGAAGAGATGCCGCGTGTGCGCCTGCAATTTCGTCCGCGGCAAGATATCGAACCACTCATCGCTGGCGAATGCGCGCGTCCCTTCGATCGAGGCAGTATCTGGATAGTTGCCCTTGAAGTGATTCGTGTCGACCTCGATGCGCTTCACCACGCCCTCGGCGGCAAGTTGCACGATCACCCAATCGTGCCCCGGCCCGCGCCGCCGCTTCGTCTCCCAACCGTCGCTCATGTTTATCGCGCGGCCCGGCATGATCAGGTTGTGCTTCGGGCCGAAGAACATGTCGCTGCAAGCCAGCACGTCGCCGCCATGCTCGGCCGCCGCCAAATCGGTTTCGATCGAGAGTCCGCCCTCGCGGCGCCAGTCAGGAACGACTTCGCCGTGCACGCGCAGCCGCGCCACGCCGCCGTCGGGATAGATGCGCAGCCGCAGATGCGTGAACGCAAACGCGGAATCGATCGCGAAAAGGTTCTCGGAGTTGCCCTCGAGATCGGACTTCGGCAGGATCTCGATCCAGTTCGTCGCCTCCGACAGCAGCGTCTCGACATCCGCCTCAGGTCGCGCCGCACAAGCCTCGATCGAGCACTGTGCAGGATAGTTCCCGCGAAAAAACGCCGTGTCGACGACAACGCCGCGCACGACGCCGCGAAGCCCGAGGCGAATGATGGCGAAGTCGTGGCCGGGCGTCCGTTTGCGGCGGCTCTCCCACCCATCCATCCACTTCCCGCGGTCGGTGTACTCGTGCTCCTTCCAGACAGCCTTCGCCGGTTTGAGAAGATTCTCCTTCTCCGCGAAGTAGTCGTCGGTCGCGTAGAGCACGAAGCCGCCGAGGCGCTCGGAAGCGAGGTCGAGGAGGTCCTGGAAATTGGTTTCGGTCATCTGTTTATCGATCAATTCTCACCCACGAACGCACTCCCCTACCGCCCCGCCGAGGTGTCGGCCATCCTCCCACACCTTGTGGCCGCGAACGAACGTCGCTTTCACGATGCCGGTCAGCGTTTCGCCGGCATACGGCGTGACTTTGTGCCGATGCTGCACGAGCTCTGTGCGCACGACGAACTGCCCCTCCCGATCGAAGACGACGATGTCCGCATCGTAACCGGCAGCGAGTCTCCCTTTGCGCTTGTCCAATCCCGCCAGCTTCGCAGGCCCGATCGTCATCAGCTCCACGATCTTCTCGAACGCCACGCCGCGGCGCTTCCCCTCGGTCCAGACGATCGGCAATCCAAATTGCAACGACGCGATGCCGCCCCAGGCCTTTGCGATGTCACCTTCATTCATCCGCTTCAACTCCGGCGTGCAGGGCGAGTGATCGCTGACGATGGCGAGAAACAGTCCCTCGTCGATCCCGCGCCACAGCGCATCGCGGTTGGCCCGTTCGCGGATCGGCGGCGCGCATTTGAACTCCGTCGCGCCGTCCGGCACGCGCTCGGCGTCGAAGTAAAGGTAGTGCGGCGTCGTCTCCGCCGTCAGCGGCACGTTCGCGTCGCGCGCCCGCCGGATCGTCTCCAGTCCATTCGCAGACGAGAGGTGCACGATGTGCGCTTTCGCCCCGCTATTGCGCACGCATTCGTAGACCAGCGCGATCGCCTCATCCTCGGCCTCATGCGGCCGCGAAGCGAGATAGCTCGCGTACGAGCTGGCATCCTCACCGTGGGCGTGAAGATGCTCCGGCAACTCCGCATGGACGAGCAGCGGTGCGCCCGTTCCGCGCAGCGCCCTCAACGCTTCCGCCAGACCAGCGGCATCAAGATGTCCGAACTCAGGAACGCCCGAGTCGACGAGAAAGCATTTGAAGCCACGCGCACCAGCATCGAGCATCGGCTGGAGCTGATCCGCGTTTCCGGGAACCGCACCACCCCACAAGGCCACATCGACGCGGCACTTGCCTTGGAGCGCATGAACCTTGGTCTGCAGCGCGGATACGGAAGTCGTCGGCGGAATCGAATTCAGCGGCATGTCGACGATCGTCGTCACCCCGCCTGCCGCCGCCGCATGCGTGGCCGTCTCGAACCCCTCCCACTCCGTCCGCCCCGGCTCATTCACATGCACGTGCGAATCGACGACGCCCGGCAACAGAGTCAGCTCGCCGTAGTCGTCAACCTTTCCGCCGTCCGGCACATCGTCGTACTCGCCGACGCGATCGATGACCGCGCCCTTCACATGAATCGTCGCCGGACGAATGCCCTGCGGCGTAATGACATTGCGGCTGCGAAGAATCACGCGGTGGATGATAGCGGACCGGCGGCCCCCACCAGGGGCATGTAATCGTACGTGCGCCCGTTCAGCTCCCGACCAGCCTTTTTCTTTCGCACCCCGCCCCACTGCTTGAAGAAGAAGGGCACGCGCTCAGCCTCGCACTGATCAAGGATCGACGTCACCCATTCGCGTTTCATCGGACGAGCGCCTGGTCCCGATTCGCCTCCGACGATGACCCAACTGATACCGGCCAGGTCGATTTCGCCAAGATCTTCCAGGAGCGGCTCGATTGAAAGAAAGCGAACAGCCGCAGGCGTTTCCCGAAGATGATCGATTCTTGGAATGCCGTACTTTCGATCCTCTACGCTTACTCCCCACCAGATATGGGGCAGCGAACCAAGCTCGCGAAGCTCCCCGCTCAACATGTCACGCATGCGTTCCGATCGCTTGGTCAAAATCTGAAACACATGCCAGTCGGCTCGGCGCATCACATCGGCGACTTCCATGACGTAGTCTGATGGGACCTCCACCTGAAACAGGTCGCTCATAGAGTTGACGAAGATGTTGCGGCCGATCGACCAACGAAGGGGCGCATCGAGTTTCTCTGGAACCAACCGCAGGTCGAACCCTTGCTCGTAAGGGTGACCTGGGACGCCTCGAAATCGTTCCGCGAATGTTGCGGCGTAGCAGTTCTTGCAGCCGGGCGAAACCTTCATGCATCCTCGGACGGGATTCCAAGTAGCGTCGGTCCATTCGATCGCCGATTTGTCAGACATCTCTTACCCTCGCATGAAAGGAAGTGTCGCCTGCGGCATTGTGTACCTTTTGCAGTCGTCCCAGAAGCGGCTCGCAATGTCCGCCCGACTAAAAAAGGCGAGGTGGTAGATCGGCGAGTTGTTCTCGTTCTTGATCACACGCGTACTCGGTACGCCTCCCCAGTTGAACCCGATTCGCTCCATCGCTGAACCGAATTGATCAACGAAAAAGTTTCCAAAACCGCGGCGGCGTTGCTCCAAGTCGCCCAGGTCGCCCCAATCCTTTCGCCAAGAGTGGTTGTCGATGAATTCGGCGTAAAGCGTATTGTCGTGGCGCGTATTGCGCTGCGCGTCCATGCCGGATGGAATCAGAACAAGAAAGTCGATGCGTCGTTTGCCCGCGGCCAATTGCTTGATCGTTTCGAACTTCAAGTTGCCGACGTTGAAGGGATCAACAAAGCAGAATGTCAGAACCCGGCAGTCCTTAGAGTAAGGAGGAATCAGTCGCAGAATCTTGCTCACGTTGGCGTTCGAGTCGCCAGGAACATATTGCACGTCTCGTGTTGAAAACTCGCGATCTACACGACTCCGTAGCGCAGTGAGGTTGGTTTCTTCGATATCGCTAAATATGTACCGATCGAATGGGTCGTTGATTCCGAGCATGAGAAGTGGCGACGCGGGCACAATTCGATGCGAATCTCTCAACTCGGCGCGACCAGAGCCCGAGAATAAGTCAATACAAATGCGTCGTTGCCAGGCGTTCTTCATCGAACGGGCGAAGACCTGCGCATAGCAACTGACGAGTTGATATTTCTCCTCGGCCCATTCACCCACGAGAGGAGTTGCCAACCCGTCATCTGCCAGTGACGGCAATGCTTCCATGAATAAAGAGTACACATCGGCGGGTCATCCACCAAATTAGCCTACAGCCAGTAGAACTCGCGTTTACAACTGCGGCGCTGCCACTTCGCGGGCGTCCGCTCCGCGAGCGGCGTGTCGATACTCGGTCATCCGCATCAGGATCTCTTCCCCGGTTGCCGGGGCGTGCAGTTTCGGGATCGCGTGTCCGCTGAGGTACGACAGCGCGTTCTTCACGGCCATCCAGACTGAGATCGCAAGAACGAGTGGCGGCTCGCCTGTGGCTTTGCTGGAGCGGATGTTCAGCGCGTTTTCGGCATCGATCCAGTCGACGTTGAAGATTGGCGGAACGTCCTGGATGTTGGGGATCTTGTACGTCGTCGGGGAGTGCGAGAGGAGGTTGCCTTTGGCGTCGTAGCGCATCTCTTCGTTCGTCAGCCAGCCCATGCCCTGGATGAACGCGCCGGTGATCTGGCCGCGGTCGATGCCGGGATTGATCGGCTTGCCGATGTCCATGAGCAGATCGCTGCGGCGCACGTGCATCATCCCGGTGAAGCGGTCGATCTCGACTTCGGAGATCGCGGTGCCCTGCGTGAAGTAGAGGAACGGCGCGCCGCAGCCTTTGTCGGCGTTCCAGTCCAGCCCCTGCGTCGAATAGAAACCACGCTCGCCGACGGAGACGCGCTCGAGGTGACACATCTTTACGAGTGCCGGGAAGGGGACGCGTTGCGCGGGATTGCGGCGGTCGAAGACTTCGCCGTTTTCGAAAACGATCTCATCTGGCGATTGCTCGATGCCGTCGACGCGCTCGAAGTACTCGGCGGCGACGCCGGCCATGCGGGCGCGGATCTTCCGGCAGGCATCGGCGGCGGCGCTGCCATTGAGATCGGCGCCGCTGGATGCTGCGGTGGCCGAGGTGTTGTTGTTCTTCTCGGTGGAAGTGGGCATGAGCTGAACGCGCCCGGCATCGATCCCGAATTCGTCGGCCACGATCTGGCGGATCTTCGTGTTGACGCCCTGTCCCATCTCGGTCGCGCCGGTCGACACCTGCACCGATCCGTCGAGATAGACATTGACGAGGGCATTGGCCTGATTGAGGAACTTGGTGTTGAAGGAGATCCCGAACTTCACGGCCGTGCAGGCGATGCCGCGCAGATGCGTGCGCGAGTCGGTGTTGAAGCTGGCGACCTGCGCGACACGCTCGTGATAATCGCCACGCGCTGCGATCTCATCGAAAAGGTGCGGCAGGTGATTGTTGCGGACGACCTGCCCGTACGGCGTGGTGTTGCGATCGTCGATTCCATAGCAGTTGCGTCGCCGGATCTCGAGCGGATCCTTCTTCAGGACCACGGCGATCTCTTCGAGGATGGTCTCGATCGTGGCGATGCCCTGCGGTCCGCCGAAACCGCGGAAAGCAGTATTCGGCGGATAGTTCAAACGGCAGACCGTGCCGCGGATTAGAGCATTCGGCAGGTAGTAGGCATTGTCGGCATGCGTCAGTGCGCGACCCAGCACAGACGTCGACAGATCGGCGAACGCGCCGCCGTCGGAGTAGAAATCGATCTGCGCGGCAGCGATGACGCCATCGTCATCGAACGCCACTTTGTAGTCGTTCTGGAACGGATGGCGGCCACCGGTGACGCACATGTCGTCGTCTTTTCCGTATGCGATGCGCGCCGGACGCTTCAGCTTGTGCGCAACGAGTGCTGCGATCGCGGCGGGATGTGTGGCCTGACACTCTTTCCCACCGAACCCACCACCCATGCGTTTGGTCACCACGACCACTTTGTTGATCGGAAGGCCGAGGAGGTGCGCGATGACGTCCTGGACCTCGGAAGGATTCTGCGTCGATGAGTGAACGGTGAGCTGATCGAATTCGCCCGGCACCGCAAGCGCCGCCTGCGACTCGAGATAGAAATGATCCTGCCCACCGTTGACGAACGTCCCTTCGAGAATGTTCTTCGCCGAGGCGAATGCGGAAGCGACGTCGCCGCGCTGAATCGTCATCGTCTTGCCGATGAAGAGTCCGCGCTTCTTTGCCTCGTCGATGGTGAAGACCGGCTCCAGCTCTTCGATATCGATCTTGATCGCTGCCTTCGCGGCACGGATCGCGGCGCGCGACTCAGCAGCGATAACGACAATCGGGTGACCGATGAACGAGACGACATCCTCGGCTAGCAGGAACTCGTCCTGGATGATCGCGCCGAAGAGGTTGTGGTGCAGATCGCGATAGGTGAAGAGGCCGGCGATGCCCGGCAGCGCGCGTGCCGCATCGAGCTCGATCCCGCGAATGCGTCCATGCGCGACCGGAGACCAGACGAAGTCGACGATGAGCTCTCCGCGCAGGGGCGCCATATCGTCGATGTAGATTGACTCGCCGCTGACGTGACCAACGGCCGAATCGTGCGGGATGTTTGTTCCAACCGAGGGCATGGACTGGAAAGTATAACGGGGACGTGGTGATCCGCAGATGTCGCAGATGAAACGCAGATAGAGGCAAACCCTAATCTGCGTTGATCTGTGTCATCTGTGGATGAAGGTGTTCTCGATCAGCGTCTCGATCGTTCGTGCGGTCGTGGCCAGATCGCGTTCATTCAGATCGCCGGCGAGTGCGGTGCGCCATTGCTCGTAGGCGGGACGCAGCTTCTCGATCACGGCACGTCCGCGGCGCGTGAGCGCGAGACGCGACGAGCGCAGATCCTCGGGGTCGTCACCGCGCTCGACCAGTCCAAGCTGCTCGATGCGGACGACCATTCCGGTCATGTTCTGTTTCGAGACGAGCATCATGCGCGCGAGCGCGGCCAGCGACATCGGCTGGCCGGCATGCTCCAGCGCCGTCAGGATCGCCCATTGCTGCGGCGTGACGCGCGCTTTCTCGAAAACCGGGGCAAGGCTCCGCGTGAGCAGGTTCGCAAGCTGGATGATGCCCGCGACCAGGTCCCGTTCCGCATCGGCTGGCATGTGTGAACGTCAATGTATTGACCAATGGCGTGCGCTGTCAAATGCGCATGCTAGGCTTGCTGCATGCGGCGGATCGCCGATGCTCTGCTCCTCGGCGCCATCGTCATCGCCGGCGCCGTGCTGCGCTTCGGCGGGCTCGCGGTGCCCAGCCTGTGGCTCGACGAGATCCTCGATTACGACGTCGCCACGAAGCTCTCGCACGAGCCGCTCTGGCGCTGGCTGACCGGTTTCGACAGCGAGCACGGGCCGCTCTTTTTCGCGACGGAGCTGGCCGGGCGCGTGGCGCAGACTCCGGAGATGGCGGCGCGGCTGGCGCCGGCGCTGTTCGGCGTGGCTGCGATCGTGGTGGCGTGGATTGCGGGGGTCGAGTGTCGGGAGTCGGGGGTCGGAGTTAAAGGCGCTTCCGCTCCGACCCCCGACTCCCGACTCCCGACGCCCGCGCCAGTGTTCGCGCTCTTACTCGCCGGCTCGCCACTGGCGATTTACTACAGCCGCGAGGCGCGGCCGTATGCGCTGCTGATGCTGTTGGCGACGGCCATGCTGGCTGTGCTGCTGCGGGCGGTTCCGGGGCACCAGGGCGACGCGGTCGTGAGCGATTCGCGCAACCGCGCAAAGACTGTTCTCATCATCGCGATTCCTCTGCTCGCGCTCTTCGCAACATCGGGCGCGACGCCTTTGCTCATCGCCGCGGCGCTTACGGCATCCATTGCATTTCTCCTGGTCCGCCGGAAGGAATTTGTGTTCTTTGCGGGCGCCGCAGTTCTCGCTGCGGCTTTAGTTCCGCTGCTCTACCGGCGCATGCCCGGAGCGTCCGCTGCAGCCGGGTTCCGCCCCATCACCTCTCGCTTCTTCATTCGACTCCTGCAGTCGTTCTCCGTGTCCGCGCTCGATGGTGCGACCGTTCGCCGCGCCGCCTATGTGGTCGCTGCGCTCGCGCTGATCGGCGCAGTCGCGCTACTCCGGCGCGACCGCGTCCGCGGCGCGATCGTCGTCGGCATGGCTGTGTTGCCGGTGGCAGTAAGCCTTCTGGCACTCTGGCGGCTCCGGCACTGGTACGCAGTCCGTTACGTCGCCACCGCTCTGCCGGCCTACCTGCTTCTCGCCGCCATCGGGATCACCGCCGTCCTGCAACTGATCCTGCGGCGACGCAGCGCGATCGCGATTCCCTTCGTCGCGATCCTCGGCGCGGCGCTCATCGTCCGCGAAGGATGGCCGGCCGCGCGGACAGAGCCGTATCGCAAACTGAACTGGCGCGTCATCGCCGCGACGATCCACGAGCATGCGCACGCGCACGACACCGTGCTGACGACGAACGACTGGTCGTACGTCTGCCTCGATTTCTATCTTCGCCGCCTGCCGCCCCGCGTGCGGCTTCTCAGCGCTGGCGAGTCGTCCACGCGCGCGGCCAGCGTCGCCGCGCACAACACGCCGCTCTGGATCGTCAGCGCGGGGTTTCACCGCCCGGGCGACATCGGCGACTGGAGTTGCCAGTTCCCGGTCGTGCTGGCCAGCCCTCTTGAATCGTTCCGGCTGCATTACGCGCCCGGCATCCAGCACCTTCTACTCAATCGCCTGACCGCCGCGGATACGCGCGCACTCGTCGCGCGCTACCCCTCCCACGTCATGCACCTCGGCGCCGAAAACGCTTTCTTCCTCGGCGGCGGCTGGTACGGTCCCGAAGGCGAGAGCGGCGATCTCTCGCGCTGGACGGGTCCCGAGCCGGTGTCGGTCATGCTGATTGCCTCGTCGATCGATCATCGCCTGCTGCTTCGCATGGCGCCATTCGACTATCGCGGCGCAGCGCCGCAGGTCGCGACCATTTCCCTCAACGGCGCTCCGCTCGCGCAGATCACACTCGCTCGCGACTGGAAGGACTATCCGTTCGACGTCCCTCGGGCGCGCTGGCGCGACGGCGCAAATTTCCTGACCGTCGCTTTCTCCCGCGCAAATGTGCCGTCATCCGTCGACCCGAACTCGCGAGACATTCGCCCGCTCGCCGGACGATTCAATCTGATTGCGGTGATGCCGGCCGGTACCGTTGCGAGACCTGCCGACTCTCGGCCGGAACTGACGCGCGCCTTCCGTATCAACGAACCGCCGGCCGAGTTGCTCGACGAGAACGCCGCCTGGCTCGGCGTTCCCCAGAAAACCCGGGCGTTGGAAAAGCCTCAGCTCCAGTTCCTCCTCGGCAGGCTCGGCTTCGATCCGCAGCCAGCGATGACGAAACTAGAACGAGGCAAGGTCGATCTCGGGGAGCTCGCCGAGACCCTGGCGTACAACTCCGCCTGCCTCAACGATACCGACTTCATACGCCTCGCCTACGCCACGATTCTCGACCGGCCGGCGGACGCGGACGGGCAGCGCTATTTCGAAAGCGCGCTCAAGAAACGCGAGACGCGCGTGGGCGTCCTCCGCGCGCTGATCTATTCGGACGAAGTGCGCCGAACGTCGCCCTGACCTGCGTTGTGGCAGACTCTCTCCATGCCTGAAGTGCTCTACGTCTATGCGATCGGCCGCGCGGGCCATCCGCTGCCCGAACGGGTCGAGGCGATCGATGGATCGGATCGCCTGCAGGAGATCGCCGCTGGAGCGTTGGCAGCGTTCGTCACGCCGGTCGACGACATTGATTTCTCGCAGGCTGTGATCGACGCCCGGGCAAAGGACGTCGAGTGGCTGGGCGGCATCGGCTATCGGCATCAGAGCGTGATGAGCGCGCTGATGCACGGCGGCACAATCATTCCGTTGCGCGCCTTCACGCTCTTCGCCTCGGCGGAAACGCTTCGTGCACACCTCGCATCCGAGAACGGCCGGCTTTCGACGCTTCTCGACCGGCTCGAAGGAAAGCAGGAGTGGACGCTTCGCCTGGAGTTCGATCCGGAGCGTTGGAGCGAGGCGCTCGTGAGGCGCGTCGATTCGCTACGCGCGTTATCCGAGGAGATCGACGGCGCCGCGGCGGGGAAGGCGTTTTTGTTGCGCAAGAAACTCGACGACGAGAAGAAGCGCGCCTCGCGCGAGGCCGAGCAACAGGTCATGGCCGAAGTAGAGAGCGCCGTACTCGACAAGCTAGCCTGCGACACCGTTGCGGAAACACGCCAGCAGCGCTCCGGCGCGTTTCCCCAGATCAATGTGCTCATCAACCGCGATGAGGAATCGCGCCTCGTCGAGCTTCGCGAAGCGTTGTCGAAGCGCTACGGCGGCGAAGGCGTGACCCTTGCGTTGACCGGACCGTGGCCGCCATATACGTTTGTGGGGAGGGAGGAGTGAGAGGCCAGAGATCAGAGATAAGAGATCAGAAAATCACCCTGATCTTTTGTCTCTTGTCTCTAGTCTCTAGTCCTTGTGGGAAGGAGGAGTCAGAGATCAGAGATCAGAGATAAGAGATCAGAAAATCACCCCTGATCTCTTGTCTCTAGTCTCTTGTCTCTGCTTCACATGTCTGACGAAACCGACGAACTGAGCCTGCTGGAAACCCTCGATCACCTGCTCGACCGCGGCGTGGTGATCGCGGGCGAGGCGGTCGTCTCTATCGGCGATGTCGATCTTCTCTACCTCGGCCTGAACGTCGTTCTCGCCAACGTCGATGCCATCATCCGGACCTCGCAGCCGAAGCGGATCAAATGAAGCTGGTCGTCATCGGCGCGCATCTCGAACGGGTCGATATCGAGCCGGTGGCGGAGCCGCTCGCGGTCGGCGATCTCTGGCTCAGCGGGATGCCTGTCGCGGACGACCAGCCCCTCGGCGATCGCGCGCTCCTTCTTCGTGTCGCGCAAACGCGCGCATCGCTGCTCGACCGCGGCACGTTCATCGCTATCCGCTACGGCTTCACGGCACATACGTCGAGCGATGCGATGGCCAAGTGCGCGGCGCATCTCGAGCACTGGCGGCGCACGCTGCAGGAGTGCCGCGGGATGGTGGAGATGACGCTGAAGGTGGCGGCGACTTCGCCGCAGGCCCGTCCCGATCGTCACGACTTCGCGTCGGGCGCGGCATACTTTCGCGCACTTCACAACGCCACGCAGGCCGCATCCATCGATCCGCTTTTTCGAGAGGCGGTGGAGAAGAGTCTGACGCCGCTGGCGGTGAAGCATCGCTGGTCGAACCGCGACAACGCATCGCTCGAATTCGCGCTGCTCGTGCGAGCCGAGTCCGTCGCGGCGGTGAACGACGCTGGCGCCGCGCTCAAACGCGACTTCACGTCCGTACCGTTCCTTCTCTCGGGTCCGTGGCCGCTGGAGGTCTTTGCCGATGATCACGAATGACGAAGAGCGCCTCCGCGCGTCGCTGACGTTCACCGAGTCGACGATCCCCGACCGGATCGCCGCCGACTCCGACATCGTCGAGAACGGCCTCGCCAAACTGGTCCTCTCGATCATTGAGCTGATTCGCCGCCTCCTCGAAAAGCAGGCCTTGCGCCGCATGGACGCCGGCACCCTCACCGATGAAGAGATCGAGCGCGTCGGCGCCGCGTTGATGAAGCTCGAGGAGAAGATGGCCGAGATGAAGCAGATTTTCGGACTGGCGGACGACGATCTGAACCTGAACCTCGGGCCGGTGCGGTCCTTGGATTGATCACACTCTCGAAGGAGTGCGGTCGTCTCGACCGCGGGCACTCAGGCGTCCTCGCCTGAGTGCTGTTGGGCGGCGGCGGAAATCTTTGTTGCGCAAGCGACCAACCGCAGCGCGATTACTTCTTCTTCATCGGCGGCTCCAGATCGATCAAGTTCAGCGCGTAATCCCGCGACACTTCGTCGTACACGCCGAGCGCGATTCGCAGATACGGCGTGGCGGACGCAACACCGACCTGGTACGTGAAGTAGTTGCTTTTCGCCTTCGCCAGATCGGCGTCGGCGATCGAGAACTGCTTCGTGTCGCGGTGTGGTTCGCTCAGGCCGCCGAGAACTGCGCCCCAGGCCATGTAGACGGTGAAGGCGCCGTTGTGAACATTGCCGGCGGCGGGCAGCGTCGTCAGCGCGGAGATCGGAACCTCGATCGTGACTGGGATGATGTAGCGCTTCTGCTCATCGAGCTTCGGCGGTGCTAGCCGGACTTTCACCTCGAACGACGCGGGCGGCTGGTTGCCGAAAAGAGTGGCGATCACGCGCTCGTCCATTCGGGCCGTGTCCGACTTCGGCATGTACTGCGTCCGCGCGCGGACGACCAGCTTCGGATCCTTGACCTTCACTTCGATCTTTCGAGCGGCTGCCTTGCCGGGCGTGGCGCGATAGCCGAGCGAGTAGTACGAATCGAGATCCTCGCCGACGCTGGGAATGAGTTTCGTGACGTCGTTGCTGCCCCACGCGGCTGAACCGCCGGTCTCCTTCGCCACGTACTCGAGCATCGGCGTCTCGTTGTTGAGAACGAGGTACTCGTAACCGATCGGCTTGTTCTGCCGCGCTCGCAGTTCCGAGGTGGCACCTGATGTCATCGCCAATCCCTCGGCGTAAATCGGGTAGATCGTGAAACCGCTCTGATTCGCGGTCTGGATGAGCGATCGGATGAGCTGCTTGCCATCGAATTGATTTTTGAAATCCGCGGGCAACAGAGGAGCCCCTGCCGCAAACAATGCCTCGGCGCCTGCATACATCGACAGCCGGTGCGTCGCGAGCAGCAGCACTTTCTTCCCTTCCGTGCCGCCGGCGGAGCGCATCAGCGTGCTGATCGTCTCCACTTTTCGCTTTTCATCGAGGTAGGCGTCCTTCGCGGTGAAGCGCGCCATCTGCTCGACGAAAAAGCTCAGGCCGGATTCGTTTGTGATGTTGGACGTAGCGATTCTGCCGCCGTTCATCGCCGCCGTTTCCTCTTCGAACGCCTGGATGGAATCGATCTCCTGCTCGAGGTCGGCGATCGGATCGTGATTCAGCGTCGTCGTGCGGTCGGCGATCATTTCGATGGCCTTGTCGATCCTGACGAGATCGTCGGTGAACTCCTGGCGCATCCCCAGAATGCCGCGATTCCAGGTCACGACCATGACGCGATCGCCTTTGCGGACCGTCTCGTGAAGCAGCTTCTTCATCGCCGCAAAAACTGGATCGCTGCGGAACGATGGGAGCTGGAAGCGCTCCACGAAGACGATGATCGTTCGCGGCTGTGCGGGCGGCGGCAGCGGCGCGGTCCGAGAAGCGCTGTCGCTTGCCGGCGCCGTCAAGGTTCCGGCGGATGACGCCTTCGCTTCGCTTCCGTACTCCGCAAAGTTCGTGACGGGCTGCCGCACGCCGTTCTCGTAGACTTCAAAGTCATCCTTGCCAAGGCCGCGAACGCGGTTCCCGTGTTTATCGGTGACGACGGTGTCGATGTTGACGATCGAGACTTCGATCGTCTCGCCGGCGTGAGGGACTACCGGCGTCTGAGCAAGCGAGGAAATCGAAGAGGCAATCGACAGCAGGAGCAGGCAACTCCAGAGGCGCATGAACATCCTTTCGTGAGGCGGCGCTTGAATTGTACGCGCCCTTCCGGAATGCGTTCTCGGGATCGCGTGCAGTGGCCTAAAATCCGCACCGACGAGCAAGACCATGAGCGACGACGACCAGCGGTCCGATGAAGCTCGCGAGACATTCGCCTACTTCTCCAACGAGTACGCCCAGGCGCTGCAGGCCTTCAAGGCGATCGAGGAGCAATCGTCGACGCTGATGCTGATGGGCGTGGCCGACGATCTTCGCGGCTTCATCGACCAATTCATCGCCATGGCCTCGGGCACCAAAGCACTGGCGGAGGATAAAGGCGAGACGCATTTCGCCGAATGGTTCGGAGAACTGATTCACAAAGCGGAAGCGCTGAAGACGGAGATCGTGTCGCAGTAGCGGGTTGTCTCTGTGACCTCTGTGTCTCTGTGGTTCTATGAAAGCGATTGTCAAGGACAGTTCTTCTCTTTGCTGATTGCTTTTTCGTTTTTTCCGTTGCAATCAGCCCCTTCCGACTTGAAGGCGATGAACGTGAGTGCTTAGGGGTGGGCGGAGCAGTCGTTTTCCGCTGGCTCATGGTCAGTGCTCTCCATCGATCCTTGTTCGACGATTGCAAGCGATTCGGTGATCACCACGAGGGTGTCAACCATGGTTCTATCTGAGACTTACGCCTCTTTGGGGCGCGGCCTGACGCTCATTCTGGTTATCCGAGGGGGACTATGGTGATTGAAGTGCCTCGGCGATGACTGCTGGCCGGGCAAAAGCACAGAGTTGAGACTCACCCTCGAACCTTCGTCTCGGATGCGATGGACGGCGCTTCATGAGCTTCCTCACTCGTGCGTCGTCATCTCATCCGAGCCTCATGTCGTTTGCATCGTCACCTTGTCAGGATTCCAGAGCTCTCCTTTCTTCCAGAGCCGGAGCGCGATCGAAGCAATCTTGCGCGCCAGCGTCACTTTGGCCATTTCCTCGCGTACGCCGCGACGTACGCATCCGTCGTAAAAGTCTTTCAAGGGGCCAGGCTTGACCGCGGCCGCATTCGCCGCCCCCTTGAACACATTCTTGAGCGCCGGGTTGTGGTTGCGATTGAGCCCGCGCGTGAGCGGTGCTCGCCGGCTGCGGCGAAGCTTCCCGTTGACGAACTCCTGATCGGCGCTCGAGCGGGTGATGACAGCGAACCCGATGTACGGCCACAACTGCCGCTTGGTCCGGAACCGGAACGGCGTGGCGATGATGGCCAGCATGATAGCCACGCGGACAGGCCCGAAGTACGGAATCGATTTGAGCACCTTCCATCCAGACTGCCGGCGCGCCTCCTTGATCATGGCCGCCTTGGCTTTCGGCCGTAGCTCGAACAGAGAGTCGAGCTGCCGCAGCAGCGAGTCGGCCCGCATTCGAGCGCCGCGGCTCTCGATCTTTGCCAACCACTTCGCTCGCTCCGACTTTCGGTAGACCGACGCTCCCGGCGCTCGGATCCCTCGGGCACGGAACAATGCTTTGATTCGCAGCATCACCCGTGTCGAGTCATCGACCAGATTCGTGTAACAGCGGACCAGCTCCTTGAGCGTCAGCACGCTGCTACCCCCGTGGTACACGCTCTTCACTGAGCCCACTCGCAACATCTCCGACAGACCGTCGGCATCGATCCGATCGCTCTTGTTGGTCATCTCGCTGCGTCCGCGCACATTGCAAACGATGACGCGCTCCGCGTGAGGCTCCAGCAGATCGTGCAGCCACTGCGCCTGTGTGCCTTCCTCGAAGACAACATGCACGCGTGCACCGAGTCCGCGCACCAGACCCACAATCGCACCCGCTTCCGTCGGCACTGTGGCCCGCATCCGGATGCTTCCCTGTTCGTCCCTCACCGTCGCCACCGTTGTTGCCTGATGCACGTCCAGCGCGAGATACTGAATCGCCTGATTCTTCATGGCAGCCGCTCCTTTCCTGCTCTTGGCGTTTGGCGATTCCAAGGTAGCAGGAAGGGGCGTGCTTTCAATGTGCGTGAT
>Ga0247666_1000048_pt1 | contig 64093 bp, 49 predicted proteins | sample CNK07_metaG_FD_183025 | JGI IMG/M metagenome (GOLD analysis project Ga0247666, IMG submission 183025) | Soil microbial communities from Purdue University Martell Research Forest, Indiana, United States - CNK07 | ecosystem: Environmental > Terrestrial > Soil > Temperate forest > Bulk soil...
GATCATCTCACTGAGCAGGAGGCGCGTCTGGGGATCGAGTCCCGCGCTCGGCTCGTCGAGAAACAGGACGTCGGGGTCGTGCATCATGGCCCGGGCGATGGAGAGGCGTTGCATCATCCCGCCGGAAAATCCGAGCGGCTTCTGATTGGCGCGGTCGGTGAGCTTGAACTGTTCGAGCAGCGCGTCGGCCCGTTTCCGCCGTTCCTCCGAGGAGAGGCCGAAGTAGGCGCCGTGAAAGGTGAGGATCTCCCGCGCGGTGAGGGCGAAGTCGAGATTGGGACGCTGCGGCACGACTCCTATCAGCCGCTTGACCGCCTTGCCGTTCTTCCAGACATCGAGGTCCCCCAGCCAGGCCCGGCCGGCCGTGGGCTGGACTCGGGTGGTGACGATGCCGACAGTGGTGGATTTGCCCGCGCCGTTTGGCCCGAGCAGGCCGAAGATCTCGCCAGGCTGCACCTCCAGCGTCAGTCCGTCGAGGGCCACGACGTCGCCTCGCTGCTGCGCGGCAGGGTAGACCTTCCGCAACCCTTCCGTTCTGATCCCGATCGGCATGGCGCGTGATTGTAAACGCTGTGCCGGTACGTGGCGGCGCGCGCGTTCGGAGAAGCAAGCAACCCACAGAGACGCAGAGAACACGGACGGTCTCTGTGACCTTTGTGCCTTTGTGGTGCGCGGTTTTTCAAATTGACCGAAGCGTGTTCCAATCGAGGGGGCATTTGACTTCTCCACAGCGCTGCCGAATGGGCACGCGCAGTGACTTCACGCCGACCGGAAAATTCGTGCCATCCGATTGCACGATACCCCTCATCCGCCTTCGGCACATTCTCCCCTCCAAAAGCACGAGGGGAGAAGGCGCTCGACGCAAAGGAGTCGCTGAAGAAGTGTGAGAAATGTAGGTTAGAACCGGCGCGCCCGATACTTCCGCGGCCTACTCCACGATTCTTACACGTCGAGCTGATGGCCAGCACATTCGCAGCTGCCGTCGCGCGCGAGGAGCAGACCCGTCACCCGCTGGCTGCCATTCTGGTATCACGCGCCACCTGTCCGTTCACCGTGGGACACCACCCGTGCCCCACTGGGACACCGCCCATGCCCCACTGGTACACCGGCCATGTCCCACTGGTACACCGGCCGTGCACCACTGGTACACCGGCCATGTCCCACTGGTACACCGGCCGTGCACCACTGGTACACCGGCCATGTCCCACTGGTACACCGCCCATGTCCCACTGGGACACCGACCGTGTCCCACTGGTACACCGACCATGTACCACTGGGACATCGACCATGTACCACTGGGACACCCACCGTGTCCCACTGGGGCCACCCACGTTGTGCCGCGTTACATTCTCGGCGCACATGTGCGCGCGCATCGTGTTACACGATTTTTTTTGTATGTCCCGGCATCGCCCCCCTTGACAAGTCGTTTCAACGGGCTTATATCGTTCGCTACAACGTCGAATTTCGTAAGATTTTCGGCGTTGGCGGCTGTCGGCGGTACGGGCGTGCTGAATAAGCACATCAGACCTGTACCGGCGCGGGAGTTGAGTTGATCTCCTCCTGCCGCGGGCACCCGAGGTGTGTACACGCCTCGGGAAAACATCAACCGGAAGGATCGGCGTGTGGCCGATCTTCCAGCCGGTGGTCCGCTCGCACTTGTCGACGAGTCGTGAACGTCACCTCCGGCCTTGCTCGCATAAGGAGGCTTTGTCATGAGTAGTACCGTCAATAACATCCCTGGTACAACAACCCCCGACCCCGCCAAGCTCACCCCCGAGGCGGTCATCGAGCAGATCCGCGCATTGCGTGCGCAGATCGACGACGTGACCCCGCTCTCGAAAGCGCAGCGGAACCAGCTCAGAGGGCGGACGCGCAAGCAGCCGGCCCCGGTCGTCGAAGCGTCAATCAGCGTGATTGGCTCGTCGGACACTGTGGCGCAGGCTGTGGGCCAGCCGCTCGTCGACGTTCTCCAGCTTCAGGGCGACGCTGTCCTCTGGAACCTCGTCGCCGATGAGCTCCGCTCGTTCCTCAAGGGCATCGAAGGGGCGAATCTGGTGCGCCGCCAGCAGCTCGCGTTCATCGCATCGCAGGCGTACTCGTTCGGATCGCAGCTTGCGCGGAACCCGGTCAACGCCGATCTGGTGCCGCAGGTGGAGGAGATCAAGCGTCTGAAGGTTCTTACGCGCCGCAAGAAGGCGACGCAGAATCCGCCGACGCCGTCTCCGGCGCCGGCACCCGCGCCTGTAACGTCCACCGCATCAAAATCGTAAACGTATAAGGAGGTAGTGAACCCGGGCGCGCACATAGGTGCGCCCGGGTTCCATGACGTTATGAATAACGACAACGTATCCGAACGTGCCGCTGCGCTCGTGCACGAGGCACTCGACGTATTGCAGCGCGCCGAACATGCCCCCGATTCGCCTGTGAACACCTTCCTGACAGGGGAGATGAGACGCAAAATGCGCCGCGCTGCCAGGCATCTGCGCGAGCGGCAGGCAGAGCCGCGCTACAAGAATCTCCATACCGCCGAGGAGCTCGCGGACATTTATGAACGGACCATTCAGCGCGACGAGATTCTCGAGAAGGGAATGAAGGATTTCAAACGAATCACTCTGGGCCTTCGCCAAGTCTTCAGGGAAGACGGTCCCGAGGTCAAGAAAACGATTGGGAGGCTGATCAAGGAGATGGAGCGGTCGGCGGAAGAACAAGGTCCCGGGAGTGAGGCCGCACTCCGATACCAGCTTTTTCGTTTCCTGGGGTGGTTCGGCCAGCTGGCCCACGATCATCGACGCAAGCCGCACGCTCCGTTTCCCTACAAAGTTTCGTTGGCCCGGGATCCCACAGTCGAAGCGCGCTATCAGGCATCCGCAGCCGAGGTCCTCGAAACTCCACCGTCCTCGGGCGAAGCGGTCATCGACTTCCCGCCGGAAGAGAGATACTCCGGACGGGGATGCATCTTTCTCCGCATCGGGATCGGAGAAGGGTCGTGGATCGGCAGCTTCGAGATCGGCCACATGAGCGTCACTACGATCTCCATGATGCCGGACCACAAGCACCTGTTCGTATCCGCGGAGGGCGCCGGCTACATCATCGACCTGAAGACGAAAATGCTCGTGGAGGAGATCGGCCTGGACGTCGCCAGAGTGTTGGTGGATGAGCAAGGGACGCTGTTCATCGTCGATCACAACGGCTGGAGCCTGGAAGGTTTCGGAAAGCGCGGCCGCCTCTGGAAGACGGGCCCCATCGGTTGCGGAGGAATTCGAGACACAGCGCTCACAAATACCCGGCTCATCGGCGAAACGCGGCAGCCATTCCCGCCGTGGTGGATTGGTTTTTCCGTCGAGCTCGCGACGGGCGAAGTTCGTTTCGACGATGCGTGTTGAAGATCGGTACGGCCCGACAAGTGACGTTATCGTTCTATCTGCGTCATATGCGGATAAGCCTTCGTGGTTAGGGATTTGTGTACGCAGTACACTCCTGAGTTACATGAGCCCCGGACCTGATGTGGAGGGTACTTCGCATGAAGCAACCGCGAAGACTCCCCCGCCTTTCGGGTCCGCGGCCGATGCCGCCTCGGCATCCTTTGACACCATCTACGACGACCATGTGCCGTTGCTCCGGGCGATCGCCAGGCGCAAATTCAACGTTCCGGAGGCGGACATCGACAGCCTCGTGCACGATGTGTTCGCGTCGTTCCTCATCAGCGCCTCGCGTGTGCGAGACCTTCGTCCCTATCTCGTCGGCGGTATCTGCAACGCTTCCCGCAACTACTGGCGGCGGCGGGAGCGTGACGACTCTCTTTTCGCGGAGATCGACGAGAACACCGCGTGCGACGAAACCCTTCAACACGACGTGAGCCGCACGCTGACACTGAATGCCGCGCTCTCGCGCATTGGTGACCGGTGCCGCGACGTGCTCCAGCGGTATTACCTCGAGAGCGAGTCGACGGCCACGATTGCCGAGGCAATCGGAACGACACCCGGGAACGTCCTCTACATTCTTCATACCTGTAGAAAACGGGCTCGCGCGTTCCTGGACCAACGATGACCCATTACACCGACGACGAGCTCGCCTGGCATCTGCTGGAACCTCGCGGCGATATCGCGGCACATCTCAAGGAGTGCGCCGAATGTTCGGCGCGTAACGCCGACCTGCAGTGGCTCGAAGATGCGCTCTCGACGCCTGCCGCGTGGAGGCATCCCCGGAACATCAGAAGCATCGAGGAGCCAACACGTGAACATCTTCGCGAGATTGCCACACGGCTGAGCAGGGAGACCGCGGACGCCAAACGCAGCCTCGGCTCTCTGATTGCGAACCCGCTGCCGTTCATTTGGAAGGACGTCTCCCGGAAACGAGGATTTCGAACGGCCGGCGCCGTTTTGGTCCTCTGCAGCGCGGCAAACGACGCGTGTGAGCGCGATCCCCTGCATGCGCTGAACCTGGCCGACGCCGCCCTTGCCATCGCAACGAGCTTCAACGAAACGGAGCACTACCTTGCCGTCAAAGTGCATCAGCTCACGGGTCATGCATGGAAAGAGCGGGCAAATGCTCTTCGCTATTTGGGGCGTTTTCCGATCGCGCTCGATGCGCTCGATCAAGCGAAGCGAGAATACGAGCGGGCCGACGCCAACCCATGGGATCTGGCGATCGTTCTTTACAATCGGGGAGTCGTGTTCTCACGATCGGCACGTCCGGAAGAAGCAGAGCAATGCGCTGACGAGGCCGCGGCCATCTTTGAGGCGACCGGCGATCGCGTGCGGTACTTGCACGCGCGAATGCTCCGCGCGACCGTTCGCTACTGGCGGCAGGACTTCGCTGGCGCGCGGAATGACTACCGGGCGCTTCTGGCGCGCGCACGCGACGAAGGAGACGATTTACTTGCCGCCCGGCTTTCGTCCGCAGCAGCCAATTGCGAGCTCGATCTCGGTGATGCCAAAGCAGCCGAACCCGCTCTGCTCGAAGCCTTGCGCGTGTTCGAGCGTGAAGGTATGGAAACGGAAGTTGCGCGCACCCACTGGCCTCTTGCGCTCGTTCCTCTTATCGAAGGCCGCTTCGAGGTTGCCATCGAGAAGCTCCGCGCGTGCCGGTTGGAAGCCGATCGCCTTGGCCTGGCGAATGTGGCCGCGTTCATTACCCTCGATCTCGTTGAGGCACTCGTCGCCGTTGGTGCCAAATTGACCGAGGTTCAGAAGCTCTGCCGCGAGCTCTTCACGTCGTTCAAGGCAGCGGGGATGGTGAATGAAGCGCTCACTGCCCTCGCTTATCTGCGTGAGGCGACGCGGGAACGGACAATTACGGCAGCGAAAGTACGCCACGTTCGCCGATTCCTGGTACGCCTGGAAGATCAACCCACCCTTTGTTTCGCTCCTCTTGAAGATCAGGGCTGAGTTGTTTTTGTTCACGTTTTGTTAGCGCGATCAAAGGATTTCACCGCCTCGGGTACACCTTAACCGAGGGCGCCCTCCTCATTTCACCGGCATCCGCCGGCAACCGGAGGGCTTATGCGACGTTTCACAGTTCTAGCGATTCTTGTGGTCGCTTTGGCGACGCCAACCTTTGCAAACACAGGAAGATACGGCGACAACCCGTCTCCCCTTCGTTCGTTCCTGAGACACCTTTTGAAGGCTCTGGATCTTGAGCGCATTTCGCTGCCTCCGGGCTGAGCCAGACGGTTTTCAAGGCTGACGATCAGTCGAAGATTTATTTAGCGTACGCCCGGATTCCTGGGTAGGGAACCCGACTGCATCACCACACCTCGACCGAGGGCATACTTCGTCTGCGCGGGCAAAGCGCTGCCGGCGAAGCCTCGGCCGATCATGAATCGTCGCATTCTCTTCGCGGACAGACAGCGGTTTGAGCGCGCACTCGAAAGCTATCTTCACGCCTGTTTCGCGCGCCGCTCCGCCGCGCGCGTATCCGAGTTTGCCGACTCCCTCGGCGTCAGCCGCTCTTATCTCGCCCGTGTCTTTCCCTCCGTTCTTGGGCAGACGGTGCGTGAGGCGTTGCGTACGCGCCAGCTGGCTGAGGCTGAGAGGCTTCTGCTGACAACCGGGCGCTCAACTCTCGACATCGCCCTGGCCGCGGGCTTCGGCACACAGATGACGTTCTATCGCGTTTTCTCCGCCTCGCGAGGCATGAAGCCTGACGAATACCGCGAAAAGTGGACGAAATGATAGTGGACGCACGCGGCGTAAGGGTCCTACGCTGCGACATATCGAAGGACTGACGTATGGCCTACCCGTTTGCGCCGGTCAGGCATTGAGATGAGGGGGGAGTCTCTTGAGAGTCAGAAACCGTACGCGCCGGTCGCAGCCCTTGCCGCTCCACTACCGGCGACTGCTGGCGCGCGTCGCGGCCATACGCGGTGTGCGCCGTGTTTCCTCTTCAGGAGAGCAGCCGGGCCGTCACAAGGAAGCTCCGTTTGATGCCGAGGCGCTGAGCGTGTTTGCAAATCTACCGCTACGGACGAGACTCGCGAATCAATTTACAGATGCCATGCTTGCAATGGAGGAGGCTCTCAGCATCTGCGAGATTGAGCGCGAAAGGAGCCGCGATGCCTCGTGGATCGAGCCTCAAATCAAAACCACGTACGACCAGGTAAACGCTCTCATGAAAGCAGTAGCCGACTGAATTCGTATGCGAGACCAACAATTACTTATGGCGGCTGACGGCGAAACTAACCCCCCAGGGACGCAACGGCTCCTCCGTTGCGTGCTTCCTCTTGGGACGCGGAATGATGGACACGATCCTCTCTCGAAGCGTTGCCGCCGTCAGCCGCCCCCTGTTCAGTATTTCACGTCCGGGACCAGCCAACAGGGATCGTGAACTGACGTGACGGCCCTTCACCGCGACGCCCGCCTGCAACGGTTCATCAAGGAGCCTCGTATATCTATCGTGAAACTCAAGACCGCGATTGCCATGCACCGCTCGCAATTGAGCCGCTATCGCTTCGGCCTCGCCTTCCCCACGGAACACGTCATCGCCAGAATCGTCCGGGCAGTCCGCGCCTTGACCGGCGAGCCAATCAAGGCCAATCAACTCTTCAATCTGGGTGATGACGATGAACCGGTGTGACGCTTTGGTTTCTTTGAAGAAGGGGTAGTTGTTTTTGTCTTCCACAGTCACTCTCACTGCCAGCGGTCCGCCGCTTTCGAATGAATAGGTGAGCCCCCCATGGAGGATTCGATGAAAAGGACGTTCGCCACAACCGCCCGTCTCTTCTTCCTGCCGCTCATGCTCCTGGTCTTCGCTCCGGATCTGCATGGTCAATGTCAGGTAAGCGCATCAGCCACGGTAAATGACACCGCCGGTACGGTCACACTGACCATGACCAATAGCGGCACCTGCTCGCTGGGCGGCTTTACCTGGCAGTTGGACGATCAGAACTCCGTCTCGGGTGATAGCTGCCCGAATGGCCAGCCCCAATGCACGTACCAAACCTCAATCACCAGTTGTCTATCTGATGGCACCCACGTGTTTCACGTCACGGGAGCGTGCGCCTTCCCGGGGCCGAATGGAAGCTGTCCCGGCTCTATTGGGCGTACCGACGCGCCATTCGTCATCGACCAGAGGCCGACAGTGAACGTCAGCGCCTCGCGGATCGCCCCGCGGCGCTTCCACATCACGGTCGACTACGTATTCAGGCAGGCTCCCGGCCACGCTGTATCCGTCTTTGAGGCGATCAACGGCCAACGGTCACAGATCTACGACGCCGGCCAGGGTCCATTCGGCCTGAGCGGCACACGTAGTTTCGATTACACGTTCGATTGTGATGACTCCGTTCAATTGATCGGGCAGGTATTTGCATGCAACAACGATGTAGCCGAAGGGCAGACGACCGTTACGATGGACCACACGCCGAAGGCGCAGCTCTCGGTGGAGAAAAACAACACCCCGGGTCAGCGCGAGGCCGTCATGAACGTCACCGGCGGCGCCGACGTGGACAGTGCCTTCATGATCCTTGACAGCCTCGATCCCGACACCGGGCAGGTGGCACGGATCTGGTGGTCGAACGATTTCTTCCCAAATGCGCCAGCAATCGTTCCGCAATCCTCGATGCCGGTCCGCATTCCCATCAGCGCCTCGACACGGAAGTTGTTGCGGTTCTCCGCCCAGAACTGCAACAAGACAGGTACTGCCGGCGCATCAGTGGAGCCGGATAGCTGCGCCGGATGTCCAACCCAGGCGGGCCCAACCCAAGCCGGCCAACCCGTTCAGCTCTGGGACGGAACAATGACCTACAGCGAACGCGATCCCATTCCAAGCGACCTCGGCGAGATCTTCACGCGCAGCTATGCCAGCAACAATACTCACGACGGCCTGTTCGGAAACGGGTGGTGGAGCGCGCTCGATTCGATCGTGTTCGACGTTACTGGTTGGGACGTTACGACCCAACTCGTTCACGGACTTAACGACGACCGGGCACTCTTCCGACAGTCAGGCGGCGCGTGGGTACAATCGTGGCCGACCAGCCGTAAAGCGCGCGCCACGCTGACCGGTTCGTCCGGTGCCGGCTTTTCCTACCGCGGCGCCGGCAGTTCCGTCGTGCAGCTCTTCGGTGCCAATCACAAGGTCACAGGGTGGATCGATCTCGCGCGCAACCGGCGGATCGCCGTTACCTACGACGCCTCCTCCGGTCTCCCTTCGCGCATCTTCGACGAAGCAGGCACCTGGTCGTGCACCGTGACGATATCCGGTGGCCATGTCACGCAGATTTCGGTCGATGGCCGTCCCGATCTGGTCTGGAACTACGCCTATGCAAGCGGCCATCTCCAGAGTGTCTCTCTCGTCAATGCGACATCGCCATGGCGCTCGTACGAGTACAGCAGCGGCGGACAACTGGCAACCATCCGGGATGCTCTCGGCAACGCAATCGAACAACACAGTTACGACTCACTCGGTCGGGCCACTACCTCCCTGGGGTCTTCAGGTGACATCACGCTCTTTGAGTATCTGGCCGGGCAAACCTCCGACGTCTCGACCGCACGCATCACACACGCCGACGGCAGCCAGACGACGTTCAATCAGGCCTTCATCGGACGCGATGTCACTACGCACGTAGATGGCGGTTGCGCCTCCTGCGGCAGCAACGACTCGACCTATTCGTTTGACAGCGACGGGCACGTGTTGCGAACCCAGGATGGACGCGGATACATCGTCGAGAATACGTACGGAGCAAGCGGCAACCTCACCGATGTCACGACCGCGCTCGTACCATCGGGCTGCGATCCAGCCACCGATACGAATCAGTGCCGCCTTACAAGTACCGCGCTCACCACCGCGACGCTCGCGCCGACCACGGCATCAGACACCATCCATTATGACTACGAGGACGGCAACTGGCCCGACCGCGCCACGCGCACGACGCGCAAGAGTGTGAGCTCGGGACAGAATGTCGTCGATAAGGTCAGCTACGACGGCGTTACCGGACAAATTCTCCAGCACGTCATCTCCGGACAGACCGGCTCTGGCCTACACGTGGAGACGCACACCACCACGACCAATCTCTACGACGGGACGGAAGCGGCAGCCTTTCAACCAGGCGGCCCGTTCCAGTCCGCCTGGCTCTCGCTCCCTCAGCCGGTGGGATTGCGGAAAACAATGGACGGGCCACGCACCGATGTCTCCGACGTCACGACGTTTGTCTATTACCCGATCGACAACTCGGTCCCGTCGACGTGGCGCGGCCGTATCGCAGCAGTCAAAGACGCCGCTGGCAACATCTCCACGTTCAGCGACTACGACGTGTTCGCGCACGCCCTGACCGTCACCGACCCGAATGGCGTCAAGACGCAGTCGACGTACGACGCCCTCGGCCGGCTCGCCACCAGCACGACGAAAGCAGTCTCCGGCTGCGACACCTCCGCTGATCCTCTCTGCGCAACCGACCTGGTTCGGCAGACCACCTATCAGGTCACTGTCGGTCCGATGCAGTCGTCGATTCTCCCGGCCGGCGGCAGCACCGTCTACGGCTATGACTCGCGGAGCCGCGTGGCCAGCGTTTCGCGAGGCCCCTCCGCTTCCGACCTCAGAGAACGTATCGACTACACCTATGACGCCGCAACCGGACAGAAGAATCTCGAGAAAATGTCTGCGTACGAAAGCGGCACCTGGGTGGAGAAACGGCGCGACTCCTACGCCTACGACTCGCGCGGCCGCCTCGCGCTCGTAACGCACGCGGATGCGACCAGCATCGCCTACACGTACGACGGCGCGAACAACATCAGCAGCGTTCGCGATGAACGGCACACGGCGGCCAACACAACCTACGCCTACGACCCCATGAACCGGCTCGCCTCGGTGACGCAAGCGCTTTCGACTGCGCCCGGCGGACAGATCGTCACGGCCTACACCTACGACATCCACGGCAATCTCATCTCGGTCACCGACCCCAATGGAAACGTGACCTCTTATGTCTACGACGACTTTGGGAGAATGCTCTCGCAGACCAGCCCCGTCACCGGCGTCACCACATACGCTTACGATCCGGCCGGCGATCTCACATCGACCACCGACGGGAACGGCGCTGCCACGACGCGGTCCTACGATGCACTGGGACGTGTGTCGACGGCGACGTCGCAACTTCCAACGCGCGATCCCGAAACAATCACCTGGTCCTATGACGATACCGATCCGGCCCACTTCGGCCTCGGGCGCCTTTCATCGGCTACAGAACCGAGCGGCGCTACGGCCTACCGCTACGACCGCCGCGGCCTTCTCGCTTCGGAGGCGAAGACCATCGGCGGCCAGACCTTCACCTCGGCCTTTCAGTACGATGCCGACGGCAATCGTTCCGCCATCCACTATCCGTCAGGCCGGAATGTCACATGGACGTTCGACTACGCCGATCGCCCCTTCTCAGCAACAGTCTCAGCAAGCGCGGGCACCACGACGCTCGTTTCATCGGCAAGCTATCTGCCGTTCGGTCCAGTGAAGGACATCGTCTTCGGCAATGGGACGTCACGGCACATGACGTATGACACCCGTTACCGCGCGACGACGAATCAGCTCAATGGATCCGGAGATCCGATCGTCTCGCATCAGTATCACTACGATGACAGCGGCAACATCACCGGAATCGACGATCTGGTCGAACCCGCATTCAGCCGCAGTTTCGGCTACGACGATTTGAACCGGCTGACGGCGGCCAACAGCGGCGAAGGGTTGTGGGGTCAGGGCTCCTACAACTACGACTCGATGGGCAATGTTCGCACGCTCAGCCTCGGCGCTCGGACAGCAAGCTTCTCCTATGACGGCACGACCCCACGGCTCTTGTCTGTGGCAGAGAACAACCAGAACCGCGATGTGATCTACGACGGGGCCGGGAACGAGCGACGCGTCGGCACCGACACGGGAATGACCTACACCCCGTCGAATCACCTCGCGCGATGGAAGGACACCACCTACACGTACGACGCCCGAGGAGTGCGCGCGACGACTGTCCGCCCGGTGCGCATCGTCAACTTCAGTGTGGCGCCATCGAGCGTGACCGGCGGCAGCACCGCGCAGGGAACGGTCACCCTCAGCAGCCCGGCGCCTGACGGCGGCGCGGTGGTGACGCTCACGAGCGACCACGCGGAGGCGAGCACTCCCGCCAACGTCACCGTCTCGGCCGGTCAGACTGCGGCAACATTCACCGTGGCTACCGCCCAGGTCAGCGGCGAAACGACAGCGATTCTGACGGCGGCTTTCAACGGCTTAACGGCCAGCACATCGCTCACCATCACCGGATCACGGATCGACCAGGTGCAGATGTCGCAGCAGAGCGTGGTCGGCGGGACGCAAGCGACCGGCAGCATCATCCTGGCGGCGCCGGCACCCGAGGAGGGGCTGTCGCTCACGCTGCGCTCGAGCGATCCGGCGGTGATCGTCCCCTCGGAGATGGCCATCCGCGGCGGAGCCAGAAGCGCGGACTTCACGGTGTCGACCACTCCCGTCGATCGACCCACCACGGCCACGATCTCCGTGGTGCTGGATGCAGAACGGCATGACACGACCTTGACGGTGGTGCCGCCGTCGATCGCCTCGTTCGCATTTGACTCGCGAAGCGTCCGAGGCGGGTCGAGCGCGACGGCCACGCTCATACTTGATGGCGCGGCATCCGAGCGTGGAATCACGATCCTGATCGAGAGCGGCTCGCGGCTATTGGACGTACCGGCGAGTGTGGCGGTGGTAGAGGGACAGCGCTCGGTAACCTTCGCGGCGGCAGCAACTCCGGTGGAATCGGAGACGCCGGTTTCGGTCACAGCAACACTCGGAGAACAGGCGATGCGGGGAGGGCTGACCATCGAGCCGCCCGTGCTGACTGACTTGAGCGTGACTCCGCCAACGGTAGTGGGCGGCGATCCGCTGAGTGCAAAGCCGGTGATCGACGGACCGGCCGCGGCGGGCGGTGCGGCGGTGGCGATCAGCTCGAGCGATCCGTCACTGGTTGCCGCGCCGTCCGGGACGACGATTTCGGCCGGTACTACGACGGCAACCGTGCCATTGACGAGCAATCCCGTTGCCGCTACGACACCGGTTATCGTCTCTGCCTCCCGACAGGGAGTGACCCGCTCGACGACCGTCACGCTCCAGCCTCCTCCGGTGACCCTGGCCTCACTCACGCTGGCCTCCTCATCCGTCGTCGGAACGAACGACGTCGTGGCAACGGTCACGCTGACCGGACCAGCACCGGCCGGTGGAGTGGAAGTCGAGTTGACCAGCAGCAACCAGGCCGTGGTTGCTGTGCCGCCGGTGTTGACGATGCCTGCGGGCACCACCTCGGCCACGCTGATCGTTACCACGTCGCTGGTCACGGCCGATAGGGAGGTCACCATCACCGCGTTGCATGCCACGACCACGAAGACGGTGACTCTGTCTGTGCTGCATCCGAGCGGCAACTACATCGCGGCGCTCGTTATAGAACCGGCGTTCATCACCGGCGGCACCAGTGCCAGCGGAACGGTCACGCTGGCCTTGCCGTCGAGCGATCATGGTGGCAGTGACGTCACCTTGGTCAGCAGCAATGCAGCGCTCTCGGTGCCGGCGAGCGTGAAGGTCAATCCCAATGCCACGACGGCAACATTTACGATCGCCACGAGCGCAGTAACCTCACCGGTGCCGCTAGTGGTCACTGCTTCCTACGGCGGGGTCACGCAGCGGATGAACGTGATCGTCGCGCCGGAGAACGCGGTGACGCTGGCCTCGCTCACGATTGTCCCAAATCGCGTGACAGGTGGAGCGCCGGCGCTTGCCACGGTGACGCTCAACCGTCCGGCTCCCTTCGGCGGCGCCAGAGTGACGGTGGAGGCGAGGCGGCGTAACATTGTGACCGTGCCTGACGCGGTCGTAGTGCCCGAAGGAGCAAGCGTGGCATCGTTCAGAATCACCACCGATCCGCTTCACGCTGCGCGCGAGAAGTCCGTGGAGATCGTGGCCACGTACAACAACAACTCCGCCTCGGCCACGCTGACGGTGTTGCCGACGGCACAGGCCACTTCGTCGCGCAAACCGGACGCGTTTTGCGCCTCACTCGTGCTGGTGCCATGTGTGACGCAATCAACGGTTCGCGCCATCAAACCATTGGGCGGTCAGGACGACGGCCCACCGCCACAAAGTGCTCCGACTGTGTTCGAGCAGCAGTACACGTTCTACACGCCGGAGCTGAATCTAATGTCGGAGACGACCTCAACGAGCACCACCGCAACACCGGTCACCGCCTTCGACTACGTCTGGTTCGGCGGCCAGCCGCTGGCGCAAATCGAGAACGCCACCGGCAATATCGCCTGGTACTTCAACGACCACCTCGGCACCCCTATCCGCCAGACCGACGAAACCGGACGCGTGCTCTGGCACGCCGAGTACGAACCCTACGGCACCGTCTACGCCATCCGCCGCGGCGAAGGCAGGCACCAGCCGCTCCGCCTCCCGGGCCAGACCGCGGAAGACGGCTCCGACCTCTACCAGAACGTGTTCCGGTTTTACAGGGCGGGGTGGGGAAGGTACACGCAAGACGATCCAGTACGCGCTGTACTTGAGGCTCGACAGTACTCCTACGCGCTGGACAATCCCCTCTTTTTCAAGGATCCAAAAGGTCTGTTCTCGGTCGATCCATTTTGTAAGGGCTGCAAGAATCCAATTAGGGAGAGAGACCCGCAGAACCTCTTTCAGCATGTCGTACAGGAAACGACAGCGTTTTGTGCTTATCGTCTTCAGGATGTCGACGACGTTGGACTTCGTGATTGCCTCCGTAAGAGCTGCCAGATTGGCAAAGTCCATTGCGACATCGATGGAATAGATGGACCTTGTGCCGATCCCAATACTTATGCGTGGAGTAACGGTTATCGGTTTTTTCCGCTTAACCGCATCTGGCCTAAACGGGAAGCTTGGATCTGCGCGAACAAAGCAGGAAACTTCAGTGATGAAGTCGGTGGCAGTGTGATTCACGAGTGGGCGCATGGTTGCGGATATAACCCAGACACTGCAATACCCGGCATTCCTTAAGAAGCAAGAATCGTGATGCGTACTTTATACATCTTGGCTTTTGTGACATTACTAGCTTCTTGCGAGCGAGTTCACAGTCGCGCGATCGTTAAGGTCGATTTTCGAATTCGCGTTCAAAACGAAATGGCGCAGCCGGTTTCCGCGCAATTATTTGTTGAGGATCGCGTGGCTAATGAGTTTTCTAGCATCGGCGAGCGACCAATCTGCCGCACCGCCTTGGATGGATCTTGCCGGGCGTTTGTCCGGTACACGTATGGAGTGACGAATGAGCGGTGGTCACGTCCTCGGCCGCCAGCCTTTTATCGGCGGAATAGGCTCGTAGTTATCGTGAGAACCTCGCTGCCCGAAGAGTATCGTTGCACACTAAGGGAACTGACTGACCAACAGCTTACTGGGCTTAGCGTCGTCTCAGTGTTGCTACAAACAGACAGGCCCTCGAGAACGTGTCGCGCTAATAGTTTCGATTGAGGTGAGAAGGTCCCACGGCTCCGTCTGTGGCCGAGAACAGCGGAGAACAACCAGAACCGCGATGTGATCTACGACGGCGCCGGGAACGAGCGGCGCGTCGCCACCGACACGGGAATGACCTACACAGGACGACGATCCCGGCCGGTGCAACGACGGCCACCGTGCCACTGCCCACTAATTCCGTGGCCACCACCACGCCCGTTAATCGTCTCCGCCTCGCGGCGAGGAGTGACCCGGTCGACCACTGTCACACTTCAGCCTACGCCGGTGACGCTCTCCTCACTCGTGCTGGCCTCGGTCTCGGTCATCGGAACGAATGACGTTGTGGCAACGATCACGCTAACCGGACCGGCACCGGCCGGTGGAGTGGAAGTCGAGTTGACCAGCAGCAACCAGGCCGTGTCCGCCGTGCCTCCGGTGTTGACAATTCCAGCGGGCACCACATCGGCCACGCTGATCGTGACGACGTCGCTGGTCACGGCCGATACGCAGGTCACCATCACCGCGATGCATGCCACCACAACGAAGACGGCGACGCTGTCTGTGCTGCACCCGAGCGGCAACTACGTCTCATCAGTCAATATCACGCCGCCTTTCATCGCCGGTGGCACCGGTGCCAGCGGAACGGTCACACTGGCGTTCCCGTCGAGCGATCATGGAGGCAGTGACGTCGTCCTGGCCAGCAGCAATGCGGCACTCTCGGTTCCGGCGAGCGTGAAGGTGAATCCCAACGCGACCACGTCAGCGTTTACGATCGCCACGAGCGCAGTGACTGTGCCGGTACCGGTGACGGTCACGGCTTCCTATGGCGGCGTCATCCAGCGGATGAACGTGATCGTCGCGCCGGAGAACGCTGTGACCATGGCCTCGCTCACGATCGCCCCAACTCGGGTGACAGGAGGGACGCCGGCAATGGCCACGGTGACGCTCAACCGCCCCGCCCCTTCCGGCGGCGCCAGAGTGACGGTGGAGGCGAGGCGGCGTAACATTGTGACCGTGCCGGACGCGGTCGTAGTGCCCGAAGGATCAAGCGTGGCATCGTTCAGCATCGCCACCGATCCGCTTCACGCTGCGCGCGAGAAGTCCGTGGAGATCGTGGCCACGTACAACAACAACTCCGCCTCGGCCACGCTGACGGTGTTGCCGACGGCACAGGCCACTTCATCGCGCAAACCGGACGCGTTTTGCGCCTCACTCGTGCTGGTGCCATGTGTGACGCAATCAACGGTTCGCGCCATCAAACCATTGGGCGGTCAGGACGACGGCCCACCGCCACAAAGTGCTCCGACTGTGTTCGAGCAGCAGTACACGTTCTACACGCCGGAGCTGAATCTAATGTCGGAGACGACCTCAACGAGCACCACCGCAACACCGGTCACCGCCTTCGACTACGTCTGGTTCGGCGGCCAGCCGCTGGCGCAAATCGAGAACGCCACCGGCAATATCGCCTGGTACTTCAACGACCACCTCGGCACCCCTATCCGCCAGACCGACGAAACCGGACGCGTGCTCTGGCACGCCGAGTACGAACCCTACGGCACCGTCTACGCCATCCGCCGCGGCGAAGGCAGGCACCAACCGCTGCGATTCCCTGGTCAGATGTCCGAGGAGGGCTCAGACCTTTATCAGAATGTGTTTCGGTTTTATAGGGCGGGCTGGGGGAGGTATACGCAGGCTGACCCAATTTCATTTGGTCGAGCCCATCAGCCATACACGTATGTGGAGGGCAGGCCGGGTATTGCAACAGATCCGCGTGGTCTCTATGCCGTGTACGACCGCACCCAGACATATGGCATACCAGAACGACAAGCGTTCAAGAACGCTTGCGTCACGAGAATACAGGACAAGATGAAGGGGCGGTTCCCCGCGGGTGCCTGCAACTTTGTGAACGCATCGGCCACGTGCGGGTGTTCGTGCAACGGGGAACGGTACTCGATTGATCCGATTTCAGTTTTCCTTATAGGACCGATCTACTATTTCTCGGGCGACTGGTCGCAGATGCCAAGAGCCAACGACACTAGTGTGATCAGTGCCCAGACGGCAATTGAACATGAGTGGAGAGTTCACATCCTACCATCTCTTGCCGCGCTTGACCCAATCATAAGCGCGGTTGAGGGCTCTTCTTATTCTTCGAAGCAAGAATGTGCTGGCTCCTGTGCTTTGCTAACGCAGAAAGTGAGCGAGGTTTATCATAAAGCGATCGTAGCCACGCAGGCAGCAGAGGAACGGAAATATCCATGAAGTGGCTGGTCGCTGCCTTTTCGGCATTCGCTCTATCGTGCGCCACGGTGGTCGCCAACCGCTGCGACTCCGAGCATTTTCTGACCGCGATCAGTGCATTGGATATGTCCCGTTCTTGGGCCGAGCTGTCTCCTAGCGCATTCTTGACATCGTGGCCCGATCGGCTATCGAGTAGCAGCGCAGGGAGCATGTCACGCTACAGTCTCGCGGCGCCATAGGGACAGTTCCGTGTTCTTGCTGCCTTTTTGCGATGTTTGTGCCTAGTGAATCCGGACAGGCCCGCCTACAGGAGCTCCGCGTTGAATACGACGCAGATAATATTCAGGACGTCCGTAAATTCACTGCGTCGTTTGTTAAAAGTTTGGATAAAACCGCTGATAACAGCCATGTTGAATTCATGGTGCCCGAAAACTCGGGGTCAATCCTGCGGAAGTCACTAGTACTTGGCTGGGGGAGGCCGGACACTTCGCCGTCGAATATCAAGACTGTCAACATTGTCTTAGAAAAACATGCAGAATCATGGCATGTAACAATTGTTGCGAACGATGCGGGAGAGTTTCGTCGAGAGAGCCATTAAATTTAGGGTATCTAGTCAATCAATTTGAAGCACGGTCGCGCCGTTTTCTCCTCAATACGCGTCCATCAGCCACGACTCTCTGTGTTGCTGAACGCAGAACGACATGACGCGACGTTGACAGTGCTGCCGCCGTCGATCGCTTCGTTCGAGTTTGATTCGCGGAGCGCACGAGGCGGCTCGAGTGCGACTGCCACACTCAGCATATAGACGGTGCCCATCCGTCGTCCGAGCTGTACGCTTAATGGTGCGGCATCCGAGCGCCGGATCACGATCCTGACCGAGAGCGGCCCGTGGCTAATGGACGCGCCGGCGAGTGTGGCAGGTGAAGGGAGGGCTTCTCGCTGGGGGGCAGGTCTAAAGTCTAAAGCGCCCAAGTTGTGTTGCCACGGCGGCAGGACATGAGTCAGCACTTAGGCTCTAGACCCCTTCCGCTGGAACGGCGCGTGTCTTTGGCCAAGCAGGCGAGTGGGAGGAGACGTCAGGACCATTGAATTTAGCTGCCCACGTCGAGAACGGAGCCCCTTCGCCTTCACGCTGTCATTCGTTGACCGTGACCTTCCACGCGCGCGACTCGGCATCGTCCACGCCGGGCAGGGGTACACCACCGCGGACATCGGCGATGTGCGTTCCCATGTGCGCCATGGCCCTGGGTAACATCGGCTTTCCGATCCGGTTCATGTCGAAGCTCACGCGGAAGAGGATTCCGTCCGGGGAGGCGCTACGGCCTTTTGTACGTTCATCCGGCGACACTTCATTGGCAACGCCGAAGCTCACCTCAACGCCATTCTCTTCTCCCTGTTCACCGTATGCAGCGATCGCTCTCTTCGCCTGCGCCGGGTCGACGGAGGTTCCCGCGTTTCGCGAATCACGCCTTGCAGCGATGGCATTGGTCGTGTCGCTCACCTCGTGGGGGATGACGCCGGATACCGACTGGAGCACGAAGCGCGCGCGATAGAGATTCATATTGCCAAAGCCGGCCACTCCGGTCACCTTCCCGCTCGCGTCGCGCAGGAGGCCGGCTGCACTTACCCCGTCCAGACGTCCAATGAGCGCGGCCTCGGCTGTGTAACGGGGACAGGCCAGGCACGCTCCCGACGCCTTTGCCGGCGTCGCCAGCAATGAATCGAACTGCTTGAAGTCGCCATTCTTCTGCAGCGTCACTGCGGTCCTGTGGGTAGCGTTCGCGACGGCCGGGCTGTTCTTTGCGAGTTGCAGCGCCAGGAACGCCGCAGGTCCCGCCTTCCCCTTCGTTCCCTCGGGATACGCAAACCAGATCGCGCCGGACGGCTTGCAACCCGAGCCATCGATCACGAATTCGTCGAATCCCGCGACGACGGTCGCACCCTTGATCCGGATGAACTTTCCATCGAACGAAGCCGGATCTGCGAGCACGTCGCAGACCGAGGCGTCGATCACCTGGCCCGACGCCACACCGGAAGAGAGAAGCAGGATTAGAACGAACGTACAGAGCGGGTTCATATAAGGTCCCTTTGCGGGTCAGGTCTAGAGTCTAGAGTGCCTAAGACTGGTGTCGCCTCGGCGGCAGGACATGCGCCGGCACTTTAGACTCTAGACCTGACCCTAATCGGCTTCCGTGGCGGCGGCCTTCCGGCCGCCGCCTGATTCGAAGCGTCTTAGTGATGCGCGTAGGGCGAGGACAACGGGGCAACCTCTACGACGGTCATCATGCCGCGGTCTTCGTGCGCGAGGATGTGGCAGTGGATGACGTAGTAGCCGGAGAAGTCGACGAAACGGCTGCGCATCTTGAAGTAGCCGGGGACGACGATCTGGGCGCCGGTGGCGTCGTTGATCGGCGTGCCGTCGGAGTTGGTGGCGAGCAGGCCGGACGGAATCGGGAAGACGTCCCACCAGATGGCGTCCTTCGATGAGGGACCGCTGCCTCCGCAAGGTTTCCAGGTGCTCGGGTCCTTTGGATCGAGGTAGCACTGGCCGGGCTGCATCGCCGTCTTATCGGTGACGTATTTCGGCGAGCCGTTGGCCAGCGTTTCGTTCGGAGTAAACACCTCGGTCACTTGGAACGGGTTGATATGGATGTGGAACGGGTGGGAGATGTTTCCCTGCGTCGCGTTCGTGATCTTCCACTCCTCGACCGTGTTCAACAGCACGACCGCGCCAACCTCGCCGTCGAACTGTTTCCCGTTGATCTCGTGGATGGCCGGCGTGGTGGGCGGTTTGTTCTGGGGGATGGTGTTGAAGGCGATGGTCTTCGTTCCGGTTACCTCGCTGTCCGCAATGTCGTCCTTGAGGAAGTCGGGCATGGCAGGAGCGGTCGGGATGAACGCCATGACCGGAGAGAACGCCGTGCCGGAGACATTGACCGTCAGCAGGTTGATCGGGAACGCGCCGACGCGATCCGACGGATCGACCTCGTTGTTGACCTGCACCGAGTAGCTGCAAGGTGGCGTGGTGATGTTGCATGCGGCGGGAGCCTGCACGAGGATGTCCGCCCGATTGCCGGCCGCCAGCAGGAAGGGGCGGTCTTTGCTGTTCTGATAATTCACGTCCTTGAGCTGGACGCCGTCCTGCGCCAGTTGGCGCCAGTGGAAGCCGGGAGGCGGCGCAATGAAGTACGCGCCGGCGCGGCCGGATCCGTTGACGATGCGCCACATCTGCACTTCGCCCGGCCGCATGGAGATGACGGGATTGATCCGGCCGTTGACGGAGAAATCGGGTCCCTTGTCCTGTCCACCGCCGGGGTTCTTCAGGTTAACGGAGGTTCCGAATTGGTTGATGACCAGCACGGAGGGATTCCATGCCGGATTGGCAGCTTTGTAATACTTCGAGAGCTCGTCGTCGTACGCGCCCTCAATGATGAACGCGCCGACAAAGCCGTTGCCGACGTCGATCGCTGTCGAGCCGTGCTTGTGGGCGTGATACCAATGGGTGCCCGGCGCCTGTCCCATCTCCAGAAGATGCGAGCGAGGTGCCTCGGTCAGCAGCGTTCGTGCCGCGCTGCCGGCCAGCTCGCCGGTGCCATCATGAACATGAGTGCTCGCTGTCGCCGCCGCCGAGGTGTCAGGGTACGCCGGCAGCTTGAAGCAATACGGATAAGAGCCGATGTAGTACTGCGGCCAGGCGCCCTCTTTGATCTGCTTATCGTTCACCGGCGACAAGGGCGTGCCGCCGCCCTTCTGCTCGTCAAACTTGAGGAGGTCGGTCTTCTGCTTGTTCGTCCAGTCGGTCGTCGGAAAGTCGCCCGGGTATTGGCGCGGCCACTCGCGATGCGATCCCTTCCCAAGCTCCACTTCGCAGCGGTCGAAGAAAGCGTCGAAATCCTTCTTCACGCTTTCCGGCGTGACCACCGGCTTCCCGGTCTGTCGCAGAGAGGAGAGGATCTCCAGGAAAACGTTGTCGCCGGTCGAATTCGGGTTCGTGTGCGTTCCGTGAAAGTGGATGTTGGCCGTGGTCGATCCGTGGAAGCAGTTGGGGAACTTGTCTCCCTTCGCGTCGGTTCCCGGATAGTTCGATGCCGCGGTGGCTCCGAATGTCTGATCGCATCCACCGACGTCACCGCTGTCGATCGACTTACCGAACACCGATGGATCGATGTTGTTGAGGAAGGTGAGCTCGATGACGTCGCCGACCCGCGCACGAAGCGTTGGTCCGTTCATCGGATCGCCGACGGCGGCCTCCGTCCCGGGTGTGGGAAACGGCGGAACCGCGTCCGGACTGCGGAAAGCGCGGAGCCACTGTCCGTAGCAGGCCGTGTAGGCGTTCGGGTCCCCGGGCTGCGCGGGCCCTCCATTGATGTTGCCCGGAGTACGGGTGCCGACGCGATCGAACTCGCTGGTCGCGGTGACGGTGGCGCGCAGTCTGCCGCCCTTGGAAACGAGCTCGGGGATTTTCACGAGCGGCTGCTGGGGACGGGCGCACGGAATCTGCGGTGTCGATGGTGCGGCGGCAGCCGATGAGCCCTGTCCGGATTTCTTTCCGCCGCTGCTCTTCGTTCCAGCTCCGCTCTTCGTACCCGAGGACGACTGACTTTGTAGAGGCAAGGCGAGCAACAGTGCGAATGCGAATGTCGCAGATACGATGGTCAGACGCTTGGTCCCATGTGTATTCATCTCTTCTCCCTCTCTCGCTGAAGTGGACAAGCGACGGCCGCGGCTCAGCATGGCGGGATGTCCTGTACGGCGACCACATTGATCGAGCCGCTCTCTCCCTTGTGGTCGGGAGCCGTGCATTCATACGTGATCGACGCCACGATGACGTACTCCGGAGACGACTGCTCGGCAAAGATGATGGGCGTAACCCTGCCGTCGCTCAGCGTGAGCTGATGATCGTCCTCCGTCGTGTTGTTCCAGGTCACTTCCGAGTTGGCAGGCACGTTTTGCGGGTTCGGCGAAAAGGTCGCAGGCTTCCCTGAAATGCTGATCGAAAAGTTGGGCATCTGGCTCTTCCCTCTCTTTCTGTGTGCTGCGGGCAAGTCGTGAGCGGCTTCGAACGGCGGGGAACCGGAGCTTCTACGGTGGCGCGATATAGCTCGAGGCACTGAGCAGAAACGCTGCACCAAATCACTGAAGTATGGGTGGAGAGCTACCGTGCTGGGTTTCCAGCAACATATGCCCACGCGATGGAACCGTCAAGTTCCTTGGGAAGGGCCTGCTCCACCAAGGTCCGCCCGTCACAAATGCATCGATCCCCGGGCACCCTCCAAGCCGTTGCGCACGCTGGAGGAAATCAGCACCGATATACTGGCCATCGAGAAAAAAGCCGATGGGTTTGCTGGATGGATTGCTGAAGGCCGGAGCGGGGCGATGAAGAAGAAGGCCCCTAAGCGGTCTGGCGCCGACTCCACAAAGTCCCCCAAGGCCGCTCTCCCGGCCGCAAGACAGGTGGCCTTGGTGGCCGATCTACGCACTCTCATCCACTCCGCTCGTCAGCGGATTGCGACAGCCGCCAATTTCACCTATTCACTGCTTTGTTGGGAGGTTGGGCGACGTCTGCTGAGGGAGAATCTCCAGGCGGGCCGGGCAGAGTACGGAAAGCAGATTCTTGCGACAGCGTCGCAAGAATTGACGGCGGAGTTCGGGGCTGGGTTTAGCTACACCGCTCTCACACGGATGGCCCGGTTTGCCGAATGGGTTACGGACGAACACATTCTGTCGACGCTGTCGACACAATTGAGCTGGAGTCACTTCATCGAGCTGCTCCCCATCAAGGACCCGCTCGCGCGCGATTTTTACGCTGAGATGTGCCGCATCGAGCGTTGGGATGTGCGCACGCTCCGGCAGAAGATTGGTGGCATGCTGTTCCAGCGCACGGCGCTGTCGAGAAAACCGAAAGACGTCATCGCAGCGGAGATCGTCAACCTGCGGGCTGGGCAGATGACCCCCGACACGGTCTTCCGCGATCCATACCTTCTCGATCTGCTGGGGCTCACCGGAGCCTACAGCGAGCGCGACCTCGAAAGCGCCATCCTGGGCGAGATCGAGGGTGTTCTGTTGGAGTTTGGAACTGGATTCGCGTTCCTGGCTCGGCAGAAGCGCATGAGCATCGGCAACAATGACTTTCACCTCGATCTTCTGTTCTTCCACCGTCACCTGCGCCGCCTGATCGCCGTCGAGCTGAAGCTGGAGTCGTTTCAGCCAGCCCACGTCGGCCAGATGGAGCTGTACCTGCGATGGTTGGACAAATACGAGCGCTCTCCCGGTGAAGAGGCGCCAATCGGACTCATTCTCTGCGCTTCCGCCGATGCCGAGCAGGTGGAACTGCTTCAGCTCGATGCCAGATCCATCCGCGTCAGCGAATACCTCACCGAGTTACCACCCCAACCGCTGCTCCGCGCCAGGCTTCACCAAGCCATTGAACACGCCCGCGAACAGGCAGCCCGGCGCATTTCTGATTCGAGAGGAGAGCAATGAACGCTCACAATGCATTGTCCGGCTCGATCATCAGCCTGTGTCGCGAGATAACGGATCTTCAGGAGCAAGCTGCCCAGGAATACAAGCCGGCGGTTGACCGCATCCTACGCACAGGCAGCCGCGATATCCGTGAGATCGAGCAAACGCTGGATGGACTGCTCGGCATCTGCGGTCATGAGCCGGTGCTGCAGATGTACAAGGATCTCTGCCGCTACTATTGGGACATCGACCCGGCCGCCGCCGCGGACTACGTCAACGCCTACCGCGAATTCTGGGACAGCGATGGGCAGGAAGGTCAGCCCTAATCGCTCACCTGAAGTCGTACCCGCGACGGCAAAGCATCCCTATACCGAGTGACGGTCCTGGCAATTAGGTAACAACTCGGCCAATTAGGTAATGGATTAGGTAATAACGACGATCGCCAAGGCTTCCCACCTGGTTCCACGCACGGCGCGGATCTCCCTTTGACTCCGACCCCGACAACCGACCCCACATCACAAATGCATCGATCCCCTTCTCACCTTGCAGTGACTCCGTACCCGTCCCACGGTCGCTGGGGCGGGCATCGCGAACCACGTGTTGTCGCCCTGATCGCGGCGGGCGGCCATGATGGCTTGCTTGGTCGCGAAGAACACCGACGTTGACAGCACGAGCGGCGGCTCGCCGATCCCGCGGGAGGACATGACTGCGGAATCCGTCTGATTCGGATCGCCTCCTTTATCGATAGTGACGCGGAGGTCGACCGGGATCGACTTCGAGCACGGGGGTTTGTACTCCCACGTGCCGTTTGAGTAGAGGCGGCCGTCGGTCTCATACATCATCTGCTCGGTCGTCATCAGTCCGAGTCCCTGGACGAACGCACCTTCCACCTGGCCCACGTCGAGACAGGGATTGAGGCTGTGGCCGATGTCGATGAGGATATCGGAGCGAAGTACTGTCGTCTCGCCGGTTAGCACGTCGATCTCCACCTCGCTCGCCGCGGCGCCGTAGACGAAGTAGAGGAAGGCGCGTCCGTACTGGCTCGAGCCTTCGACGTCGCCGATCAGTGGCGTCTGGTAGAAGCCCTCCACGGCCAGATTCACACGTGCGTTGTAGGCGCCGCTGATGATCGTAGGCCAGAGCTTCTTCCATTCCGTCTTCCAGCCCTTGACCTTGTTCTCCTTGCAGTACTTCTCGAGACGCGCGCGCAGCTCGAGACAGGCATTGCGAACGGCGCCGCCGAACAGGTCTGATCCTGACGACGCCGCGGTCGGCGTTGCATTCGGCATCGTGTCGGTCGACGTCTGGGCCACGCGGATAATGGTCATGTCGATGCCGAGGGTTTCCGCGGCGATCTGCATCATCTTGGTGTCGATGCCCTGACCGGACTCCGCGCCGCCGTGCTGCAGCATCACGCTTCCGTCGGCTGCGTACGCTGCCACATACGCGACGCCCTGATCGAGCAGGCGCGGTTGATAGCCGACGCCGTATTTGATCGGGATCATCGTCAGTCCGCGCTTGCGCCAGCGGTTCTTCGCGTTGAATTTGTCGACGCCGTCACGGCGCTTGTTGAAGTCGGACGACTTCATCAGCCGCTTCCAGAGATCGCGGATGTTGCACTGATCGAGCTTCTGCGCATACGGCGTCAGCTGATACGAGCGCTTCGACCCATCCTGGTACATGTTCTTCCACCGCACATCCTCGGCGCGCATGCCGCACGCATGCGCGATCTTCTCGATGGCCTCCTCGCAGATCAGCGTGGCCTGCACGACGCCGAAACTGCGGAACGCGGTGTTGCTGGCGTTGTTCGTTCGCGTGACGTCCCCGCGGCTGTGCCACGTCGGCACGAAGTACGCGCCATCGGAGTGCTGCTGCGAAAGATCCATGACCGGGAAGCTGAGGTCATACGTCGATCCGCCGTTGGAGTAGAGCTGGACTTTGTAGCCTTTGATCTCGCCCTTCTTCGTGAAGGTGGCGTGGAAGTGGCCCTGATAGGGATGGCGCTTGCCGGTGACGTTCATGTCCGTATTGCGGTCCAGGATCAGCCGCACCGGACGATTGAGAATCCACGCGGCGATCGCCGCCGCCGGGTCGATCACCAGCGGGCGCGCTTGCTTGCCTCCGAATCCGCCGCCGAGGGGACGCTGAAAGACGGTGACGGCGCTGTTCTCGATCTCGAGAAGCTGCGCCACGGCTGACTGCACGGACGATCCCTGCTGCGTTCCCGCGTAGATCGTCATCGCTCCCTGCGCGTCGGGCAGCGCGAGCGCGCCCTGCGTTTCCATGTAGAAATGCTCTTGCGCCTCGTTCCCCATTTCGCCTTCGACGACGTTGCATCCCTTCATAGGCTGCGTCGGATTCTTCAGCCACTTCTCGTCGCTTCCTTTGCGGGTGATGTAGGGGATGTGCTCGTTGTACTGCTGGTCGGTGAAGAAGTCTTTGGCGGCGACGGCCTCGTCGATGGTCAGCACCGGCTTCGTTGGTGCGAAGTCGATTATCTCCGTCTGGATGTAGTACGCGGCGCGTTGCGCAGTCCAGCGATCCTTGGCGACGACCAGTCCGATCGGCTGGCCCCAGCAGATGATCTGCTGGTTGAGCGCGAAGACGACGTCGTCGCCACCCAGGCCGAGGTAGGGGTTCTTCTTGTTGGGGATGTCGTCGGCGGTGATGTAGGCGACCACGCCGTCGTACATGGACTGCGCAGCCTTCAACGCGGCCGTCGCATCTGTTTTGTAGCCGAACGTACCGCTGGCGATCTCGCTGATGACGAACGCGGAGTCGTAGCCGTGCGGCGGCAGCGGGATGTCCTGCGTGTACTTCTGCTCGCCGGCGGCCTGCACGAACGCGGTGGTCTTGAGGATCGGCTCGCCGACGGGGCGCTCCTGGTGATACACGCTCACCGTCTGCGTGCCACCGGAGAGCGGCCGCACGTAGACCTCGCCGCCGGAGCGATTCTCCGGCTGCACTTCCTTCGGAAAGCGCTCGTTGGCCACATGGAGGAAGAATTTGTAGAAGAGCGTTTCGGTGAGCGACTCGCGATAGCCGTCGGGCAGGAAGTTCGTGCCCGGCATCGGACGAATGACGCTCGCGACTTCGGCCGCGAGCACATCGAGCGCCTTCTGCAGGGTCGCGTCGGTCCACTTCGCGCCGGTGATGACTGCCTCTGTTTTGGTCATCCGCGACGGCATCGCCGCCAGACCGCCGTAGAGAATCGTCGCCGACTCGACGACACCCTTTTTATCGAGCCGGACGATGAAGCCGGCGTTCACGATCGCGTGCGCGTTCTGATCGCGATAGGCGATCTTGAACGTCTCGATCTCGTCGCCTGCCTGCGAGTACGGAATGTGGAACGACTGCGCGATGGCGTCGGCGGGAAGTGACGACACCGCCGGCAGTTCGGCCATCGCGAAGGTCTTGATGCCGCCGTCGTAATCGCGCGAGGCGATGGTGATCGATGCGCCGAGGGTTTCGAGGACGAGGTAGACGTCGGAAGGGAATGGAGAGTCCGTTTCCGCCTGCGCGCGCGTCATCATCACGTTGCCGCCGATCGAGCCGATGTTGCGCACCTGCAGATTGGCGACGTCGAGCAGATGCGTGCGGAACGCCGCGAAGCCGCGCGTCTTCTCCTTCGGCTTCGTCGCGATAACGCGTTGCAGCTCGTCGATCACGTTCTGCAGCGACTCCGCGGCACCGATATCGATGCCGTTGTGGGAGTCGCGGAATCCGAGGAGGGAAGGAATGGCGTGGATGTCGATGAGGATGTGCGGGTCGGCGACATCGGCCTTGTAAATGCCGATCGACGTGTTGCCGACGACGAGCTTGACGTTCGCCGAGTTGCCGCCGTTTGCGGCCTTGATCTGCTGCGCCTCCTCGAGGTTCGCAGGCCGGAACCAGCGGTAACCGCGGCCGGCGCTTTCGAGCGACGACATCGCGTTCGCGTACTCGATCAGCTCGGGCGGAAACTCGAGCTCCGGACGCGGTCCCGGCAGATGCTGTTCGATCGGGACATCGGCAAAACATTTGTGGTTCGTCGAGTACGTGCTGTGCTCCCTGCTATCGACGGCGAAGCTCTTCATCCCTTCGAGGATCGGGCGATAGCCGGTGCAGCGGCAGAGATGGCCGTCGAAGAGATCCTCGATCTGCTGCTGCTCGGGCTTCGGATTGTTGCGGAGGAACGTGAACATGTTCATCACGAACCCGGGTGTGCAGAAGCCGCACTGCGATCCGTTGTTCGCGGCGATCGCGTACTGCACCGGATCGAGTTTCTCGCGCGTGCTCCCGATGCCCTCCGTGGTCGTGATCATGGCGCCGTCGAGCGAACAGAGTGGTCGCAGACACGAGTTGATCGCAGTCTCGACGACGCGCCGTTCCTTCGGCTCCCAGCGCGAAAGCATCACGGTGCAGGCGCCGCAGCCACCTTCGCCGCAGGAGAGCTTCGTGCCAGTGAAGCCGATGGCGTCGCTGCGAAGCCAGTCGATGAGCAGCGTGGTCGGATCGGGATCGGCAATCTCGACGCGGTTTCCGTTGACGTAGAAGACGATCGCGTGGGACGTGCTCATGCGCTCTCCTTACCCATTGATTGAACCCCTGATGGAACCATTGACCACATCAAGAAAGAGGTCGTAAAAGGCATCGGCGTCCGCGTCGAGCATCACGTCGATCGATGCGCCATCTGGATCTTCGACGAGCTGGCCGGAGTGGTCCGCTTCTTCGTCGAGCTCCTGGACGACGCGCAGCGTCAGCGCCTTTCCGCTTGCCAGGCCGGGATCGGTCAGGACCGCCGCTGCGAGCGGGTCCCAGAAGTAGAACGTCCCGCTCTGCACGAAGGGAATGTCCGCGGTGAGCGTCTGGTAGATGAACGCGGCCTGGGGCGTGCTGTGGCGCTGCTGGATGCGATCGTAGAACGGCAGATTCAGCGGCACGTGATCCGACGCGTCGAGCGGAATGAGCGTGACTGGCACGCCGGAATCGAACATGTACTGGCCGCCCAGCGGGTCGAGGAAGAAGTTCCACTCGGCGACCTGATTCGTGTAGTCGGGATCGACAATGTTGACGTTTCCGGGAACGTAGACCGCACCGCCCATCATCACGATGCGCTCGATCTTCGGCGCGACGTCAGGGTAGTTGTTAAGGAGCGTCCCGAGGTTCGTGCCACCGCCGATGGCGAGGATGGTCATCGGAGTGGAAGATGCCATGAGCGTTGCGCGCAGAAAGTCGACAGCGCTCTCCTTCACCGGCGCGGTTGGATTGGCTGGCAGAGGAACGTTGTAGACGGCGTCGATCGGGCCGCGGATCGATTGCGGAAAGACGTTGCTGTAAGAGAGCGGCGCGCTCGTCCCCCTCGCCACCGGGACATCCGGCTTGCCGGTGAGCTGCAGCAGATTGAGCGCATTGCGCGTGCCGGGAGTGAGATGGCATGCACCGACGCCGGTGACGGTGATGCCGCGCAGATCGACGTTCGGATGCATCGAGAGGTAGAGGATGGCCATCCAGTCGTCAATGTCGACGTCGGTGTCGATGAGCACAGGGATTCGTGTCATGCGTCCGCCTTTCGTGTCGTGTCGATTTCTTCGGGGATGCCGCCATCCTAAAGCGAGCTGCCTCGGCCCGCAAGAATGTTAGGATGCAGATCCACCCAAAAACTTTCGGAAGGAGCATCCCATGGACGTCATCCTTGTGCACGACGCTGCGATCGACGAGTACATGTCGCAGGTCCTCCTCACCACCATGCCCGGCATCAACCTCCTCGGCGCCGTGATCGTCAACGCCGACTGCATCGACTCGCAGGCCATGCAGACCGCCTGGCAGATCATGAGCTACATCGGGCGCACCGACATCCCCATGGGATTGAGCAGCGCGCGCGGCTGGAATCCGTTTCCGTGGTCGTACCGCAGCGACTGTACGCGCGAGTCGGAGATCAACTGCCTCAAGAGCTTCCCGCCCAATCCGGCCTGGCCGCCATTCCCTGACGGCGACGCGCTACTGCAGTCGCTGATGGAAAAGGCCGCCGGCAAGGTGACGCTCCTGGTGACCTGTCCCTTCACGCCGATCATGAATCTGCTGCAGAAGGCGCCGGCACTGAATGCGAAGATCGAACAGATCATCTGGATGGGCGGCGCGATCCATGTCGGCGGCAATCTCGATCCGGCCACCGTTCCGACGCCGCCCTGGAACAAATGCGCGGAGTGGAACGCCTTCTGGGATGCGGTCTCGGTCGAATGGGTCTTCAAGAACACGACCTGTCCGATCATCCAGTTCCCGTTGGATATGACCAATCGAGCCACGATCGCCACGAGCTTCATGGAGACGCTGGCCGTACAGGCCCACAACGGCTCACGTTATTCAGAGCTGGCGTTCGAGAGTTACATGCTGGTGACCTACGAGACGTTCTACGACATGTGGGACGTCGTCACCACCTGCTGGCTCACCAGTCCGAAATTCTTCGAGCCCCCGACGACGATGCACCTGGCCATCGACACGGCGCTGAACAACACGCAGGGCTGCATCAAGCAGTCGCACGGTGGGCGCGAGGTGCAGGTGGTCTTGAATTTCTCGAAGGACGGTCAGCAGGCGTTCTACGACTACGTGGCGAAGCAATTCAATAGGTGAGCGGAAGGGGTCAGGTCGAAACCGAAACTGACGACAGCTTGCACCGAGCGGAATGTTCGTAGCGGGGCGTCGGCGGTTTCGATTTCGACCTGCCCCTTCCTTCGCCCGCCAACGTTCATCCGGCGTCGCGCGCGCCGCGCTGGCGCAGCAGGAGATCGAGGCGCACCTCGCCGAGTTGGGCCAGGATCTCTGCGGCGGTCTGTTGCCGTTCGTAGAGATTCTTTCGCAGAGCGCGCTCGACGATCGACCGCAGCGCCTGCGGGACGATTGCCGGCAGCGGAGCAGGCTCTTTCTCGACGATCGCTGCCAGGATGTCCATGACCGTCGGTCCGGTGAATGGCTGGTGTCCGGAGAGCATCTCGTACAGAACGACGCCGAGGGAGTAGATGTCCGAGCGCGTGTCGATGATGTCATCGCCGCGCACCTGTTCCGGTGAGAGGTACGCCAGCGTGCCCGCCAACGGCCCGCTGCGGCGCAACGGATCGGTACGGTCTCCGTCGCCGAAGAGCGCGGCCACGCCGAAATCGACCACCTTCACGACGCCGTCGCGGCGAAGCATGATGTTCTCCGGCTTGATGTCCCGATGGATGACCCACGCCTCGTGCGCGGCGACGAGAGCACTGGCGACGGCGAACGCAACATCGACCGATTCGGCTGCTGTCATCGGACCCTGGCCGATCCGTTCGCGCAGCGTCTCGCCATCGATATGTTCCATGGCGATGTACTGCAGATCGTCTTCGCGGCCGACGTCGAACACGGTGATGATGTTCGGATGGTTGAGCACGGATGCGCATTGCGCCTCGCGCTCGAAACAGCGGATCTGGCGGTCGTCGGCATCATGGCGCAGGAGAACCTTCAGCGCGACCTTCCGCTTGAGCATCGAGTCCTCGGATAGATACACATCCGACGATGCGCCACTCCCAAGGCGCTGCAGGACCCGGTAACGACCGATCCTCAAAACATTCATCAGCTCGCTCTTTGCGCGCGCAACGTATGACGGAGTGGACGGAGGTTTCGTGAGCTGCGTCACAAAGAGGGTTTTTCGAACCCTTGCCGCAACTTGTCTCACGCGAAGACGCGAAGACCGCGAAGGAGAGCATCGCAACGTCAAAACCCTTCGCGCCTTCGCGTCTTCGCGTGAGACTTGGGCTACCCCACCCCCAACTTCTTCTCCAATTCCTCTCTCCGATTGCGGCTGAGGCTCAGCTCCGTGCCGTCTTTCAAGCGGACGGCGTAATCGCCGCCGCTTGCGCGGCGGAGCGTGTCGATGCGGTCGAGTCTCACGATCGCCGATCGGTGAATGCGGAAGAAGACGTTGGGGTCGAGCTGCTCTTCGAGGGTTTGCATGCGCTCGCGGACGGCGAACGTGCGCTCGCCGACGTGCAGCTCCGCGTACGGGCCGCTGGCGCTGACGTAGTCGACTTTCGAGACGGGGACGACACGGAGCTGGCCGCGCATTTCGACGGTGATGCGCTCGAGGTACTTTGATTTGGGCGGCGGCTCGGACGCGGCTGGGAGCGCGTCTTCGGGGACGTGGAGCAATGACAACAGGCGCTTCGTCATCTTCTGCACATCTTCGAGCTCGATCATCTTGCGGGCTCGTTTCAGGGCGTGAACGAAGCGCTCGTCGTCGAATGGTTTGACGAGGTAATCGATCGCGGCGACATCGAATGCCTTCAGCGCGAACTGATCGAACGCCGTGACGAAGATCGTGGCTGGCATTTCCTCGGCGCCGATGGTCTCCGCGACCTGCAAGCCGGTCAGTCCCGGCATCTGGACGTCGAGAAAGAGCAGATCCGGCTTCAGTTCGCGGATCTTCTCCACCGTCTCTGTCCCGGTCGATGCTGTCCCGACGATCTCGACGCCCGGCTCCTTCGCAAGCAGATCCTCGATGCGCTGACGCGCCAGCAGTTCGTCGTCGGCGATGAGGACACGCAGCGTTTTTTCGCTCTCAACCGTCATATCGAAACTCGGTTCGCAGGTCGGATGCCGTGTGGAAGGGGAGAACGATCTCGGAGATCGCGCCGCCGCCGGTTGCAGACGTCAGCGAAAGCGAGGCCTCGTCGCCATAAAGCTGCTCCAGGCGGGCGCGCGTGTTGGCGAGGCCGACGCCGGCGCCGGCGTTGCGCTCCACGCCCGGTCCGTTATCGCGCACGGTCAGCACGAGACGCTCTCCGTCGTCGAGACGCGCCGTGATCTCGATGCGGCCGTCGGCGGATGCGCGGGCCGCTCCATGCTCGAGCGCGTTCTCGACGATCGGTTGCAGCACGAGATTGGGGACGAGCGCGTCGAGGGCGGCATCATCGATCTTCGCCGTCACCGTCAGCCGTCCCTGGAAACGAATCTCCATGATCTCGATGTAGCGGCGCAGGATCGAGAGCTCGTCGCGCAGCGAGACCTCGTTCGGAGCGTCGCTGTCCATCGTGTGGCGGAGCAGCTCGCTGAGCCGGGCGATCATGCGGCGCACGCCTCCGGGATCACGCTCGACCAGCGCGGAAACGGCGTGAAGCGTGTTGAAAAGGAAATGCGGATTGAGCTGCATGCGCAGCGCGTCGAGGCGTGCGTCGGCGAGCTGCGCCTGGAGTGCCGCGGTCTGCCGCGCCAGCTCGATCGCCTCGCGGGCGCGTTGCTGGTCGCGGACGAAGTACTCGCGCGCGAAGCCTGCTGCGAGAACGGCCAGGTAGATGAGGAACTGGTTGAGGAACCGGAAGCGAGCCAGCTCGCGCCAGGGCGAGAGATTGGCGCCGCGACGGGGGCGGGTTGCCGTGACGAGCGTGTCGCGCGCAAAGTCGACGGCGAGATAGACGCCGACAGCGATCACCACGCCGATCACGAGCAGCAGAGTGATGCGCGTGATCCAGCGCCACTGCCCGCTGAATCGATTGCTCAGCCAGAAGATGACGATCGTCATCGCGGCCCAGATCGTCGATTCGATGAAACTGGCGGCGATCGGCCCGGCTTGCGAGAAAACCGGAAATCCCTGGTCCGGCCGGTTGAGGAGACGGTTGACCGACGATAGGGCCGCCAGCGAAGTCCAGAAGAGGAAGATCAGGAAGACCTCCCGAGGCTTGAGGCTCCATCGCGTGTGCTCCGGCTGCTGTGTCGTGGCGCTCATTGATCGATCAGTCTGTTGCAAAGGAGTAGCCTTACAGACTGGTGGCCATCTTAGCGACTCGTCGTCTCCGTTCGTGTCGCGTCGATGCACTTCATGACATCCGCGTGCAATTGGTCCCCGGCGGAAAGGAAAGCGGTTTTCGAACTGTCCTCATCGGCGTCTGACAGATCGCCAGATACAACCAAGGAGAAAGACCGATGAAGAACATGAAATGGTTTGCAGCAGCAGCGGGTGCGATTGCCCTCAGTGCAACCCTCGCCATCGCCGGAACGACTACCGGAGACGGCGGATGGAAGCATGAAGGCGGAGGCGGTCATCATCACGGCATGGGCTTCAGCAAGAAGCTCAACCTGACCGATGCGCAGAAGCAGCAGTGGAAGGCGGTCGAACAGAACTTCCGCCAGGAGAACGCCGCGTTCTTCGAGCAGTCGAAGCAGACGCGGGAAGCACTCCACGCCGCGAAAAAGGCTGGCGACACCGCGCAGCTCGAATCGTTGAAAGCGACGGCGAAAGCGCAGCATGCGCAGATGAAGCAGCTTCGCGCGGCGATGGAGCCGAAGCTGATGACGATTCTCAACGCCGATCAGCAGGCGCAGTTCCAGAAGCTGAAGGCCGAGCGCGCCGCACGTGGCGAAGAGCACAAGCACGAGAAGCAGTAAGTGGTTTGTCGCATTGGCCATCGATGACCGGGAGGCGGAAACGCCTCCCGTTTTGTTAGTGGGTCAACTCTCAGAGCGGGTCTCTGTGACCTCTGTGTCTTTGTGGTGACCGCTTTTTCAAATTGAGCCGCCCTCTCCGGCACGCTTTCGGCACTCTCATCCATTCGCGAGTCCTTCCGTTGCGGCGATGTCCTCCGCCTGCGGTTCATGCCCCCTGAGTGCGCTTCGTGTCTCCCCGGTGCATCTCGCTGAAAAGGAGCAACATCCGGCCGGTCAGGCCCGTTGACATCATCATGAATCAGACAATCGCAATGGAGAACGGACACGTTCATGCCCCAGTCGCCGGCAGCCGGGTGAAGGACATTCTTCTGAACAGGAAGCTGATCATCATCACCGCCGTGGTCTTGGCCCTCGCCGCGGCCGCCTTTTTCTTCTATCGCGCCCGAGCGGCGAGCAATGCTCCGACCTTCCGCTTCGTCACGATCGAGAAGGGGAACATGCAGTCGAAAGTATCGGCCACCGGCACCCTCGGCGCCGTCACCACCGTCAGCGTCGGCACGCAGGTCTCCGGACAGGTGGCCTCACTGCTCGTCGACTACAACGACGTGGTGAAGAAGGGACAGTTGCTGGCGACGATCGATCCGACCCTGGCACGCTCGGCGGTCATCGATGCCCAGGCAAACGTCGACAAGGCACAGGCGGAGCTGCTGCAGATGCAGCGCGATTACAAGCGCAATCGTGAACTGAGCCAGCAGGGCCTGATTGCGAAGAGCGCGTTCGAGCAGAGCCAGTCGACGATGCTGGTCGCCCAGGCCGATGTCCGTTCCGCGCAGGTGGCGATGGACCGCGCCAAACAGAATCTCGCCTATACGTCGATCTACGCGCCGATCGACGGAGTGGTCGTCGAGCGCAACGTGCAGCAGGGCCAGACCGTCGCGGCCAGTCTTTCTGCGCCGCAACTCTTCCTCATCGCCAACGACCTTGCGCACATGCAGATCCTGGCGCAGGTGGGCGAGGGCGACATCGCCCAGATCAAGGCCGGCCAGTCCGTCAAGTTCAGCGTGCAGGCTCTTCCGAATCAGACCTTCAACGGAACGGTGCAACAGGTACGGTTGCAATCGACGACTGCGGACAACGTCGTCAACTACACCGTCGTCATCGCCGTCGAGAACGCGCAGAACAAGCTGCTGCCAGGGATGACCGCGCGTGTCGATTTTCTGACGCAGTCGGCGACCGACGTCCTCAAGGTCTCCAATGCAGCGCTCCGCTTCCAGCCTACCGACGAGCAACTGGCGCTGATGGGCGTGCAGAAGGCGGCACCGCGCGCGAAGACGGGAACCAATGGCGCGACGGGAACGAATGCCGCGACCTCGACTGTGTCCGCTGCCGATCGCGCGGCGCGCCGTGCCGCCCGCGCGGCGAGTGGCGGAGGACGTCCGACCATCGCCACGCTCTACTACCTCGACAAGGATGGCAAGGTCACCACGACGAACGTCCGGACGGGGATCAGCGATGGGACCAACACCCAGATCACCGGCAAAGATATCGAGGAGGGCATGAAAGTGGTCGCGGGAATTACGACGGGTACCGACGCCGCAGCGACATCAACGGCGCCGACCACAACGAGTCCGTTCAGCGGTGGCGCGCAGCAGCGGGGTGGTGGACGTCCGGGAGGTTTCTGATGAACGACGTCGTCATCCAGACCAACGCCATCACCAAGACCTACGAGAGCGGCTCGAACTCGGTGCACGCTCTTCGCGGCATCGACCTGACGGTTCATCGCGGCGAGTTCATCGCCGTGATGGGCCAGTCGGGCTCCGGGAAGTCGACTCTGATGAACGTTCTCGGCTGTCTCGATACGCCTACCTCGGGCAACTACCTGATCGACGACGTGCATGTCGAGACGCTCAACAAGAATGAATTGGCTGCGCTCCGCAACGAGAAGATCGGATTCGTCTTTCAGGGATTCAATCTGCTTGCGCGTACGAGCGCGCTCGAGAACGTGGAACTGCCGCTGCTCTACGACCGCAGCGGCCGCAAGCGCGATTCGCGAGCGATGGCCATCGCCGCCCTCGGGCGCGTCGGTCTGGCCGATCGCGTCAACCACCAACCGAGCGAGCTCTCCGGCGGACAGCAGCAACGCGTCGCCATTGCCCGCGCGCTCGTTACCGAACCTGCGCTCGTGCTCGCCGACGAGCCGACCGGCAACCTCGACAGCCGCACGTCGATCGAGGTGATGGCGCTCTTTCAGGCTCTGAACGAACAAGGCATCACGATCGTGCTCGTCACGCACGAGCCGGACGTCGCGGTCTACGCCAAGCGAATCGTCGAAGTGCGCGACGGACGGATCCGCCGCGACGAGCCGGTCAAGAATCGCCGCAATGCCGCCGAGGATCTTGCCAATACGGAGGTTCTCGACGACGACGACGTGACGTCGGTAAGCGCGCCGGTGATCACTCCCGCGGCAGCCGTTGCCGTCGCAGGAGGTGTCGCATGAAACTCATGACGCTCGTGAAACTCGCCTTGCAAGCCATCCGCAAGAACAAGATGCGGGCGACTCTGACGATGCTCGGCATCATCATCGGTGTGGCCGCGGTCATCGTCATGGTGGCGGTCGGCTACGGCGCCCGCTCCCGCATCAAGGAACAGATCAACAACCTCGGCACGAACATGATCGTCATCACGCCGGGCGCATCCGCGACCGGAGGCGTCAGTCAGGGAGCGCAGGCCTTCGCGACGCTGACCGTCGACGATGCCACCAAGATCCGCAATGAAGCTCAGTACGTGACGGCGATCTCGCCTGTCGTCGCAACCAGGATGCAGGTTGTGGCGCCGCAGGGAAACTGGCGCACCTCGATCAATGGTGTCGACATCGACTACCAGACCATTCGCAATTGGACGACCTCGGACGGCGCGTTCTTCGGCCCGGACGACGTTCGCAGTGCGCACACAGTCGCCGTCCTCGGGCGGACCGTCGCGCAACGGCTTTTCCCTAACAGCGAGCCGGTAGGTCAGGAAGTGCAGATCGGAAAGGTGCCGTTCACCATCGTCGGAGTTCTTGTGCCGAAAGGCCAGACCGCGGCCGGCACTGACTCGGATGACGTCATCCTCGTGCCGTATACGACCGCGTCGTCGCGACTATCGGGGCGAGCCCGCATTCCGCAGATCATCGCCAGCGCCGCGTCGCAGCAGGACATTCCGGCGGCTCAGGACGAAGTGCGCGCTCTCGTGCGCGAGTCGCACAAGCTCACCCAGGGCGACGACGACGATTTCACCATCAAGAACCAGAACGAGCTGGCCGACGCAGCCGCGAGCAGCACGGACGTCATGACGATGCTGATGGCCGCCATCGCCTCGATCTCGCTGCTCGTCGGCGGCATCGGCATCATGAACATCATGCTCGTGTCGGTGACGGAGCGGACACGCGAGATCGGTATCCGTCTGGCCATCGGCGCGCGTGGCTCCGACGTCCTCACGCAGTTTCTCGTGGAGAGCATTGTGATGGGCGTCATCGGCGGCGCCATCGGCCTCCTCGTCGGTTTCATCGGAGCAAAAGTTCTCGGCCACTTCACCGGCTGGGAAACCGTGATCTCGCCGGTCATCATGATCATCTCGATCGGCTTCTCCGGCGCGGTCGGCGTCTTCTTCGGGTTCTACCCGGCGCGGAAGGCAGCGGCGTTGAATCCGATTCAGGCGCTGCGATACGAGTAGCTGTTTTGCCGAGAGGTGGTTCCGTCTTTGTGATCAATCGGCGGCGTGGATTACCGCGATTGCTTTTTTGCGTAGTGGTCCCATGAACGGGAGCGACGAAGCTCGGATCAACTGCGCGACGAGATCGAGTGTCGCATCCAGCAAGCGCATGGTCTTCCGTTGTCCCGGCGAGTCGTCGACGATCCAGTAGTAGATGAGACTCATGTGGTAGAGCCAGAGCAGACGGGGAAGTTCGTGTGCAAGGTCCCTTGGGATGGTCATGTCGGAGCCTTCGATCGCACGTTCGTACCAGGCGATGTTGTCGTCTCGCACGACTTTCGTTTCCTCGCCGAAGGGAGAGAGCCGGTCGCGGGGATCGATTCCTGCGCGCAGCAGTGCTGTCAGGAGCGCGCGGTGCGACGCGAATTGCGCGAACTTCGTCTCGATGATGCCTCGTAGGCGTTTCTTTAACACCTTCGTCGAAGCAATGACGTTCGCGAATGCCGCGCCCGCCTCCTCGTCCGTGCGAAGGTAGAAGGCCATGACCAGGTCTTCTTTCGTCCGGTAGTAGTAGTACGCCGCGCCCGTCGCCACGCCAGCCTCGGTGGCGATGTCGCGCATCGTTGTGTTCTCGAATCCGTGTTTCCGAAACAGGGTCAGCGCTGCGTCGAGAATGCGCAAGCGCGTTTCTTCCGCCTTCGCCGTGCTTACCGTTCTTCGCTCGATCGTCATCGATCTTCAGGCTCCTGCATCTCTGATGAAGGATACAGGCGGATCACCAGATCCTCCCTTCCGCTGGAGCATGGAGACGGGCGCAAAGGTCGGCTGCCGCGGCTGGCCATTGCGGAAAGTCGAATGTGAAGCCGGACTCGACGAGGCGGGTAGGAATGACGCGGCGGCTCTTGAGCACGAGCTCCGGCTCGGTGCGCATGAGGAAGGCGCCGGCTTCCACCATCCACTCCTGGACGGGTAGACCGATTTTTGCACCGCATGAGCGGCGCAGAATTGCCAGAAACTCGTTATTGGGGAGCGGCTCAGGCGCGGCGAGATTGATGGCTCCCTCGATCTCTTCGTGATCGATCAACCACCCCACCGCGCGGACGAAGTCGCGCTCATGAATCCACGACATGAACTGTTTTCCGTCGCCGAGGCGCCCGAAACCGAGCATGACATGACGGCGGAGCGCGGCAAAAGGTCCGCCTGCCCCGTTGGCCATCACCATTGCGGAGCGCATCTTTACCTTTCGCGTGGTTGGTACAGCAGCGTTGTCGAGCGCTCTTTCCCACGCTTGAGCGACGTCGATGCTGAACTTCCACGATGGCGGTGCGTCCGGCTCCCGTCCGCCGATGACACCCGTGATCTCGTCATTCGCGCCGTCGAAACGGTGCGCATAAATCGTCGCGGTGCTCATCTGTAGCCAGGTGGACGGCGGTGATGTGGCAAGCGCGATCGCCTCGCCGATGACGCGCGTCGAATCAACACGCGAGTCAATGATCTCGGCCCGATGTCGTTCGTCGTAGCGGCAGTCGACGCTTCGGCCGGCGAGGTTGATGACGACGTCTGCGCCGTCGATCTCGCGGGTCCAGAGGCCGAGCGTCCTGCCATTCCAAAGGGTGGCATGAGCCTCGACATTGCGGCTGAGGATGACCACATGGTGGCCACGGCCTTGAAAGGTCGTTGTCAGGGCTCGTCCCAGATGTCCGGTTCCGCCTGCGATCACGATTTTCATGGCCAGCTCCTCTTTTTTGAACTTGTTCAACTTAAGGTAATGCCATGCCAAGGGCGTGTCAAGACATGAATTGAACACGCTCAAAAATACTTTGACGCAGAGGGATCGCGACGTTACGTTATGACATGCGCCTGCTGGCAACGCTTCACTTCGTAGCTCACGAGCCGGCCGGTGTGCGCATGGTCGCGATCGTAGCGACGATGCTGCTGGGCACGAAGGCGATCGTCGCCACCAGCCTGGAGCTGAGACTCTCGTTGCGACAATGGATCGCGTTCACACTCTGGCCTGTCATGCGTCCTTCGATCTTCGTCTCGCCGGGCTCGCGTCCCCGCGCGGAAAGCAGCGGCGCTGAATCCGATTCAGGCTTTGCGGTACGAATAGAAAAGGCATCAACCACAAAGACACAAAGGACACAGAGAAACCCTTTGTGTCCTTTGTGTCTTTGTGGTTGATGGTTCTCGTTAACATTCCACTCCCTGTAGAAGAATTTGCGCTTCGGCGCGTTCCGAGGGAACCTCGGTGTCAGGAGGTGTTCCATGAACGCGAAGATGAAGAAGTTGAGAGCGCAGATCGAAAAGGCAGGCGGCCGGATCATGATCTCGGACGACATTCCCGAGGAGCTGGCGGAAATGCTTACCCGCGTGATTGGCGATTGCCCTGATTGTGCAGCGGCCATGAAGGCGTCAGCGCGGCAGCAGCAGCGCGCAAGGCACGAGCACTGAGGCGGCCATGCGCTATTGGGTCAATACCGTTTCTCGCGATCACGTCCAGCGGGGCGTGGACGGCGGCTTCACACAGGCTGGACACGGAAAGGCGACCGGGCTGAAGAGGATGGCGAAAGGCGACCGCATCGTCTTCTACTCGCCCCGCACCAGCCTCGACGGCGGCGAGCCGCTGCAGGCCTTCACGGCGATCGGGACGATTACCGATGAGGCGCCGTTCCAGGTCGAGATGACTCCCGACTTTCACCCGTGGCGGCGCAAGGTTGTGTTCGCCACGAGCCAGGAGACGCCGATCCGCCCACTCATCGAGGCGCTCGACTTCATCCGCAACAAGACGAGTTGGGGGTTCGTCTTTCGCCGGGGATTGTTCGAAATTGAGGAGGGCGACTTTCGCAGGATCGAGGGCGCCATGACGGCTTTTCTCGTCAATGGAACCAGCCCGCCCGACAGCACTTCATGACGTGCCGGTGCAGCTCGTGACACCTGCGCGCCATTCGCGTTTTTGGCGAAAGTTCTCTCCTCGCCGCTTTGTCTCCTTATGCGTAATGAGGAGGAACAAAATGAACGCAGGAAAAGTAGCAGTGAAGTGGGCAGGAGCGGGCGTGTTGTCAGTGGTGCTCGCATCAACGCCGGCATTTGCGGCTGGGCAGTGGCAGACTCGCGATGGCCAAAACCGTGACCGTCAGAGCGCACAAACGCAGGTGCAGACCGATCAGCGCAGCGCTGACCGGACGAACTATCAACACCGGAACGGACAGCAGCAGGTGAACGTCGCGCCGGTGGTTACGCAGCCAACGTATACGGCGCAGCGTAATGATCAGTATCGTTCGCGCAACACGAACCAGTCGTGGAGCAATAACAATCAGTCGCGGGATAACGCGTATCAGACGCGCGGCCGGGTCGATCAGGCGAGCATCTATCGCCAGAACACCTATCGCGAGAATGAGCGTGCCAACATCAGCGGCCGTGTCCAGTCGTTCAGCCGCGAACGGAATGGCTATCGCGTCAATCTCGACCGTGGCAGCTACTGGATTCCGGAGTCGCGTTTTGGAAACCGTGCCCGTGATTTGCGCGTCGGTGTTTCGCTCAGCCTCGGCGGCATCTTCCGCGGCGGCGTCTTCGGTATCGACGCCGTGAGCTGGCCCGCGAGCAGCGGCTACGGATATGACCAGGGATACGTTCGTGGGGTAGTACAGCAGGTCGACTATCGGACTGGAACGCTGATCCTTCGCGACGCGTCAACCGGCCGGCTGTTTGAAGTCGACATGCGCGACGCCGGTGGTGCCCGAGTCGGCCGCGGCGATTACGTCACGCTCTCCGGTCAGTGGATTCAGGGCAATGTCTTCGCAGCCTATCGCGTCGACAGTGTCGGCTGATGCAGTGCAATCGATCGAATAAAAGGCCGGCCATCGTGGCCGGCTTTTTTCGTATTCAAACACTCAGGCCGTCTTTTCTTCGCGACGATGTGCCTGCAACGTCGCCGCGATCGGGATCCCGATCAGCGCCGGCAGCCAGAACGAGAGCAGCCGGTAGGTGAGGACGGCAACGACGGCGGCATTCGCAGGGACGCCGAGTCCGCCGAAGAGCGCGGCCATGGCCACTTCGACGACGGCGACGCCTCCCGGGATGAAGCTGGCGCGCCCGAGGAGGAGTGGAACGCCGTAGCCAGCGAGAAGGAGCGAGAGGCGAAGAGGCTGGCCGGCGGCGAGGAACGCGTAGCGGAGACAGAGCAGGTCGAAGATCAGATTCATCAACGAACAAACGAACGGCCTGATCCAGCCGCCGTGCTGCAACTGCCGCCATGTTTTGGCGGCGCTCTTCGCTCCGCGCATCAAGCCGGAGTCGTCCCACTTCGGACGGATGCGCTTCACGAGCCGGGACGCACGCGAAGCCACCGCCATCATCCAGTCGTGCCGCGCCAGCAGAACGATCGTGCCGCCGATGACGATTGTCAGCAGCGACACGACGATGATGAGCGCGCTGCTCGTTATGCGCGAGAGCCTGTGAAAGAGAAGCAGCTCGACTCCGCCAATGAGGGCGAAGAGAATCAGGCTGACCGCATCGAACATGGATGGCAGCCAACTGGTGAGCATCGCGGTGTTCCCCGAAACGCCGCTGTCGCGCGTCCACTTGTAGATCGCCGCGCCGAATCCGAGCGCACCGGCGGCAACGAGCGCAACGGTTGCGGCACCGATCTCGATCGCCGCGGAACGGCGAAGCGTGATGCGGTCACCGCTCATGACCACAATCGACTGGAGCAACGCGCCGTTGGCCACGTAGCTGAGAAACTCCATCAGCGCCGCGATCGCAATCGCCCACGGCGCCAGCGAACGGAGCGTTTTCAGAGAATCGGTGATGGTGTCGAGGCGCGGCAGGAGCAGATGAACGAGCAGCCCAAGGATCAGCACGATCGGAGCGACGCGCAGGATGCGCAGCTTCAGCGGCCTGGACTCGTCGCTTTCCGTGGATGCGGTGTCGGTCAGGGTTGAGCTCCTTGAACAATTCTATGTCTGTGCGGGAGTCGGTTGTCGGGGGTCGGGGGTCGGAGCGGGAGGAGTTGGGGGGTAGGGAGTGGGGAGTGGGGAGTGGGGGGTGGGAGCGTACGCCCCAGGTTCCCGATCCTTCGTCTGATCTCTCGCGCTCCTGATCTCTTTCTCTCTTCTCTCGAACACCAACACACGCTACTGCCCCTGCTCCGACCCCCGACTCCCGACCCGCGACACCCGCGCCTGCGGTAAACTGAACTCATGCGCTCGGCCCGCATCGGCAAGCCGCGATCGGCATCTCCCGGCTCGTTCTCGCTCTCGCGGAAACTGCCGCGGTTATCGCTGCCGTTGTCGGCCGCAGCGGCCACACCGGCGCGGCCGCGGCCGTCGATCGGCAAGCCAGGGCGGTCTCTCTTCAGCGGAGTACCAGCCGGGAAGCCGCCGCTGCGCGATCCGGTTAACCCACCTCGCAATGGACGGAAATGACGAGCAGCCACAGCATCCCGCGATCCGCGGCCTGAGAACCGTCTGCCGTTGCAACAACATCAAATACAAGACGATCGAGCGGGCCATCCGGAGGGGGGCCTGTACGCTCACGCAGATCGCCGCATGTACCACTGCCACAACCGGTCACTGCGGCGGGAGCTGCACGCCTGAAGTGCAGGAGATGCTCGACGAACACGCCCCGCAATCGAAGCTGTCCCAACCGCCTCCGAAGCCTGCCGCGTCGCCCGATGCCTGGTGGATTCGCAAGCCATGATTCCTGTCGTCGCAGGCAGCCGCGCGCTGCCTATGATTCCGCCAACCGGCATGGCCATCGCCGCGCTGACTGTGATGCTCTGGCTCATCTGGAGCGACACGATCCGCGCCAGCCGCTCGCCCGCCGTGCTCTACGCGGTGCGCGTGGCCCTCTTCGTGATCGTCGCCGGAATCCTAGTCCTCAACCGCGTCCGCTATCCGTTCCTCTTCTCGGCGACGGCGACGGTTCTCGTCGTAGTCGTCGCGCTGGTCGGAGCAGGCGGGGCCGTGTACTTCGCACGGCGGCTGGTGAAGAGAAGCAATTGACAATTGATAATTGACAATTGACAACGAACACCAACGCATACCGGTCCCACGCGGATTCGGGACCGCGTCTGTTCGTTGTCAATTGTCCATTATCAATTATCAATTGTTGAGTGTCCCCATCTTGCATGCCCCGATGCCGGAGGTAATAAGCATGACCAACCTTAACGGCAAACGTGTCGCAATCCTCGTGACGGACGGCTTCGAGCAGATCGAGCTGACGAGCCCGCGAGAGGCATTGGACAAGGCGGGCGCGACGACCGTGCTCGTGTCGCCGAAAGATGGCCTTGTTCAGGGCTTCAAGCATCGCGACAAAGCGGACAAACTCAGCGTGGACCTTCCGCTCGCGCAGGCGAACGCGTCCGACTTCGATGCCCTCGTTCTTCCCGGCGGAGTCATCAACGGTGATGCGCTCCGCGTCGAGAAACGCGCACAGCAGTTCGTGCAGGACATGGATCGGGCCGGCAAACCTATCGCTGTCATCTGCCACGGCGGATGGCTGCTCATCTCGTCCGGCCTCGTCAAGGGCCGCCGCATCACCACATGGCCCACACTGCAGGACGACATGCGCAACGCCGGCGCGGATTGGCAGGACCGCGAAGTCATCCGCGACCGCAATCTCATCAGCAGTCGTAAGCCCGACGACCTTCCCGCGTTCAACAAGGAGATGCTCCACGCCATCACGGAAGTGAAGCCGGCGAATGCACGGCGTGCCGAGAACCGTGAAGAGCTCGGCGTTCGTTAGCAGTCGTCAGTGACCTCATTCCTTCAATGCGCCAGGCATTTGCCTGGCGCATTTGTTTTCGGGCTACCGGCAACAAACTTGCTCTTTCTGATTCGTGGAGTTCCCTGGAGACCCATGCCCACGAACGAAAGGCGGATCCTGATTGTCGATGATGATGACTCGATTCGCGGTCTGCTTTGCACCATCCTGAGCCGCCGCGGCTTCACAGTGGACACGGCGCGCAACGGCATCGAAGCGTTGGCGCGTCTGCACACCTGCAACTACGCGGCGATGCTCCTCGATCTGATGATGCCGATGAAGAGCGGCTACGACGTGCTCGATGAACTGAAGAAGAGCGAAGCCGCGCAGAGACCGATCGTCTTCGTGCTCACGGCAGGGGGCGCGATCCGCGATCTCGATCCCGAGGTCGTGGCAGGCTCCATCCGGAAACCGTTTGATGTGGAGGTCCTGACCGACATGGTCACGGCCTGTGTGACCGCTTGCGCGCCTCGGCCTCAACCGCCGGACTGTCCTCCCGCGGAGAGTGCCGAGGCGCGGGTGAAACCGAGTTGAACTGGCACATCTTTTGAGAATCAACAACCGGCAAGAGGGCCAGAACTGATGTCAGCTACCGAAGCGAGAGTTCTCATCATCGAAGACAACGACGCCTTACGCGCCATGCTTTTTACCGTCCTCCGTCACCAGCCCCTCGGCGTCGATACCGCGATCGGGGCCGAAGACGCGCTGGAGAAAACACGGCAGTGCGACTATGCCCTGATTCTCATCGACATGAATCTTCCCGACGATGAGAGCATCAGTTTTCTGACCCGATTCCGCGAGGAACGGCCCGACGGAACATCCTTCATCCTGGCCGTGCGCGATCCGAACCTGGAAGTGGCGATCGACGCCACGCACGTAAGCGCCATCGTGAACAAGCCTCTCGAGATCGACACCCTGGCCCACGCGGTCCGCGAGTGCGCGCTCGTCGTTCCACTCCCCGACGAACCTTTGAACTGTCCTCCCGCCGAAAGCGACTTCCGCTCGCGCTTCGACGACAGCGGAGCATTCTTTAATTGAGTGGGATGTGATCGACGCGATCGGCTGGGCGAGCTCCTTCATCCTCGTGCTGATGATCGCCACACAGATTCACAAGCAGTGGAAATCAGGCACGAGCGAGGGAGTGTCGAAGTGGCTGTTCATCGGCCAGCTCGCCGCGTCCACCGGCTTCACGATCTATAGCCTGCTGCTTCGGAACTGGGTCTTCTCCGTGACCAACGGTGTGATGCTGCTGAGTGGCGTGCTCGGATGGGCGATCACGGTCAGGCAAACGCGGCGCGCGCGTTCGTGAGCGGCGTTTCGTAAGCGGCGTAGAGACAAGAGACAAGAGATCAGGAAGACGAAGGATCACGTTCGTCCCTGATCTCTTGCCTCAGATCTCCGACTCCCGACTCCCGACCCACGACCCCCGAAAACCGACTCCCGCATAGAATCCGGCCCTTCATGGAACCGCGCCGCAAAGGGATTCTGCTCATCGTCGGCGCGGCGCTGCTCTGGTCGACGGGCGGGATCGGCATCAAAGCGATCGCCGACTCCGCGCTCAAGGTCACCTTCTACCGCTCCCTCTTCGCCGCCGTCGCCCTCATGCTTTTCCTCGGGCGCGGTGTTTGGGCACGCCGGCAGTGGAAATCGACGACCGCATTCATCATCGCCATCATCAGCTATGGCGGATGTCTCACGGCATTCGTTATCGCCACGAAATGGACGACGGCGGCAAACGCGATTTTTCTGCAGTACGCGGGCGTCGTCTGGGTCCTGCTTTTCTCGCCGCTGGTCGTTCGCGAGCCGATGCGGACGCGCGATGCCGTCGCCATCACCGTTGCCTTTGCAGGAATGGCTCTCTTCTTCGTCGGCCGTTTCGAAGCGCACGGCATGGCCGGCAACGCCATGGCCCTCCTCTCCTCGGTCTTCTTCGCCTCGTTGATTCTCGTGCTGCGCCGCGAACAACGTGCCGCACAGGCAGCGGTGACGTGGGGCAACGTCGTCTGCGCGCTGGCCGTGTTGCCATTCGTCGCGCACGATCTGGCGCTCACCCCCCGCTCCTTCGCCGTGCTGGCCTTCCTCGGCATCTTCCAGATCGCCATCGCCTACGTGCTCTTCGTCCGCGGCCTGGCATTCGTCACGGCCACGCAGGCCTCACTCACCGGAATGCTCGAACCGGTATCGAATCCCGTATGGGTCTTTCTCTTCCTCGGCGAGAAGCCCTCAGTCTTCGCGATCGCCGGAGCGCTAGTCGTCCTCGCCGCAATCGCCGGCCACACGCTGGCCGGAGAGCCGGCAATGGATCTGCCGGCTCCCGATTGATCGCGTCTACGCGATCCCGAACAACGCGACCGCAAACTGGATGTTCGGATCGTTTGAGATGTTGTCGGTCGTTGCTCCGTACACGATTGCGCTGCCGCTGGAGACGGTGATCAGGATCGACTGATTGGGGCCGATCACTGTTCCGCCCAGGAACGAGGTCGAGTCGACCTGCTCGAACCAGTTCGGCTGGTAGCTCTTGCTGACCGTGTGGATGACGCTGCCGTTCGTGTCGCGCAGGGTGACCGTCATCGTTGCTCCCGAGAAGCCCGTGCGGACGCCGATGTTGAAGCGCGTCTTCGATGGATCGACCGGCGTGATGAGAAAGGCCGTGAAGCCGGAGTTGATGACGCGCGAATCCGACGGATCGATCACATCCTCCGTCAATCCCGACGTTCCCAACGTTCCGGCGTCGTTGTAGACCCGCGTGATGATCACCGGCTTCGTGGCGGCCGGCGTGGTGATGAGATCGACGCTTCCCAGTCCGGAACGGCCGAACGTTGCCACGATGTCGGGATATGTCACGACCTGTCCGGCAGCAACGGTGTAGGTAACGGTTGGGTCCGACGATGTGCCGCTGGTGCTGGCCGGATGGAAGACGAGCTTGCCCGTGATCGAGCCCGATCCCGGCCCGCCGAAGAGGAGCTGCAGCGACGTCTTGAAGTTCGATCCAAGGCTGCCGGCGGTCGAGCCGACGACAGGGATATAGCCACGCAACTGCTCGGTGGCCGTCCCGGTGCCGCCGAGCGCGAGGGGCGAGCCGGAGAACGTACCGCTGGCGACGTCGACGCTGCCCGTCACGTCCGAGCCATAGACGAGGTAGCCGGCGGACGGAAAGCCGAAGAAGGTCCCGGGATTGCCGCAATTGGCAACACGCGCAACGCCGATGAGATCTCCCTGCTGCACTGGTACCGCCGGCGACATCGCGAACGTGTTGTCGCTGCCCGATGAACTGAACGGCCCACGCTCGGTGGTCATCGTCAGCGTGTTCCCGGTGCGATGGAAGAACTTGATCTTGATCGCATTCGTGCAGCCTGACGATGACCAGTAAACGTGCACCGAGGTCACCGAACCGGTCGCGCTCGCGGGCGAAACGAGATCGATGTCGGTTCGCGTCGCCGCGACGGCGCTATCGCTCGAGTTCGGGCTGCCGGAGAAGCCGGGGCCGATGGTTAAGGCCTGCGGAAAGAGTGGTGCCGCCATCAGAAGAGACAGGAAAGAGAACCGGACGATGCGCTTGAACATGAGAGAGCCTCCGCGCGCATGATTCCATATTGTTGCTGGCAGCGAGTGTGATGCAGCCAACGTTTGGGTCAGGTCTAAAGTCTAAAGTGCCGACGCATGTCCTGCCGCCGTGCCGGCACCAGTCGTAGGCACTTTAGACTTTAGACCTGACCCGGAAAACCGCCGCCCCCCGAGAGCACCGGAGCGGCGCAAGGCTTGGTTTCGAATTGCCGCGTTGGATTTTGGTACGGCCTACTTCGAGAAGCCATCCAGCACGGGCAACTGGGAAACGCGATTTCTTATCGTCAGCCGAACGACCGAAGGTGTGATCCCTCCGGCACTCACACTACACAGTCACTTGACTCCGGGCGCGGTCGCGAACAGACAACCAGAGTGCCTTGGCCGCGAGCACGATGGAGAACACGCCGGTGGCGCCGAGCGCGAGCAGCGTCCAGACGAAGAAGAAACCGTGCGCCGCGCTGCGCGGTCCCCCGACGGTGTGCAACACAGGCATGCCGGCGGCGACGATCCCGAGCAGCAGCATGATGACGTAGCCCGATCGGCGTCCGGCCAGCTCCACCGTTCCGTAAAGTGACACGAGCATGATGGCGAAGAACGTGAACGTGCCGGCGCGCGTCATCGAGTCCAGGCCAAAAACAATGTCATGCGCAAGGTGCACGGTGAATAGCACGATCGACAGTAACGAAGAGATGGTCAGTGGCGCGTTCTGTTTCATCGGAGCTCCTGCCGGTGCGTGCGCGCCCTGTTCGGGAAGACGACCGGTCCTGTGGGATTCCCATACGACGGTTTTGCGCGTGGGTTTCGTTTTCAGCAAGCGGTTGCGCGCGAACCCCTGGCCGTCGTCGAAGCCGCCGGCGAGCGCACCGACAAGATTGCGAAGCTCGAGACGCTGCGAGATCGCCTCGTCAATTTGCTAATCGGGCCGAGTGGTTACCGAAACAGAGGACGCACAAGTCGTCAGCCGAACGACCGAAGGTGTCCCCTCGGGAACTGCGAACTGGCACTCCTGCGAACGACCGAAGGTAGTAGCCTTTGCCGATGCGCTTTCCTCTGATAGCCGTGGCGGCAGCGCTGGCCCTTCAACTCAGCGAGTCGATCGAAGTGCGTGTCGTCAACGTCGACGTCGTGGTTGCCGATCGCGACGGCAAGCCGGTCACCGGCCTGACGAAGGACGACTTCGAGATCTTCGAGGACAAGAAGCCGCAGGTCATCACGAACTTCTACGAAGTCCGAGGCGGCGTTCCGGCCGGGGTCGGCGCGGAGAACGGCTCGACCGCCCTGCGGCCGCGCAGCTTCATCCTCTTCATCGACAGCCGCGCCATGCACCCGGTTCTGCGCAAGCAGGTCACCGCCGAGATGGCGAAGTTCGTCGACACGGCCGTCGCCCCGAACGATCAGGTCTCGGTTGTCACCTGGGACGGTACATTCAGAATCCTCACGCCGCTGACCGGCGATAAGGCCGCGGTGCGCAAGGCCATCGACACGGTGGCAAAGTCCGGCACGGCGATATCGGTAAAGAGCGACTTCCAGCGCGTGCAGGAGGAGTGCACTCGCGACTCCGCCGGTCTACCAATCAAGGTGGCCTACGATCAGTGCATCGGCAACGTGCGCATCGAAACGCAGCGAATGATGATGTATTCGCGCCTGATGCTCAACGCCGTCGAGGTGGCAATGTCGATGGTAGCGGGCGTAGAGGGCAGGAAGGTGCTCGTCCTGGCTGGCACGGAGCTCCCCGCGCGGCCGGGGCAGGACCTGTTTCAGTGGGTGAACGGGCGGTTCCAGCCGCACATGCGGGGGTTCGATGCCGCGATCGAGCAGCCGCCGCCTGAGTACCGCGACCAGCAGCGCGCGGCGCTGGAGAGCATCGCCAAAACCGCGAACGCGAACGGCGTGACGCTCTATCCGATCTCCGCGCTCATGCAGGTCGACGTCAACTCGATGCAGAGCCCCACTGGGATCGGCGACGCCGGCGCGGGGTTTCTCCGCTCCGGCAACACCGCCTCCGCACACGAGCTGCTGGCGCGCATGACCGGCGGCACGGCCGCGCCGGTCTCGCAGATGCCGGCTCTGCTCGATACCCTGCGCCGCGATCTCGACTCGTATTACTCCCTCGGCTACCGCCCCATCATTGACCAACGCGGCGACCGTCCGATTACCGTCCGCGCCAGGAACCGCGCCTACACTGTCCGCGCGCGCCAGAGCTACGCCTCCAAGACCTTCGACGAACAGATGCGCGACCGCGTGATCGCAAACATCTACACCCCAGCCCGCGTGAGCGACTGGAAGCTCCAGCTCCGCACTGGCAAACCGAAGCCGGTGAAGAAGGGGGAGTACAGCCTCCCCATCGAGATCGTCGCGCCGCCGAGCGTCACCCTCCTGCCGCGCGACGGCAAGCTCGCCGGCGGATTGGTGGTCTACCTCGTCGTCGGCAACGCCCAGGGCGCGCTGTCGACGACCTTCCGCCAGGTGAACGGAATCGAGATCACCCCCGCCGAGGAGGCCGTCTTTCGCCGTACGCCCCTGACCTTCGGCGCCAACCTGACCATCCGCGAAGGTGAGAATTTCATCTCTGTCGGCCTGGTCGACCAGGCGGCTGGAACGATGGGCTTCGCAAGAACGACCGTAGTTGCCTCCGCCAGATAGTCAAGGGACGACACAATAGGGTCACACCTTCGCTCTGCGGGTCCTGCCTCAGACTCTCTCTACGCATCGCAGCGCGATCTTCCATCCCGAGTAGTTTCGGCCACTGGCCACGATGGTGCCATTGCGGAGAAGACTCCGCTTGAAACATAGCGTCTTATAGTCGTCAGCTGAACGACCGAAAGTGTGACCCCACTGGCTCCGCGGGTTTGTTTGCTTCCGGACCGGTGGCGGTGTACCGTGCCGCAAACGCCAGCTCAACGGAAAAGTGGAGAGATCGATTTTGGGCCACTCGCGACCCTCTCGAAGTGCTAGTTCCTCGATGCCGATGGTACCAATTCGCGACGAACTTGCGCGACCTCGGCGATCCGTGCCGGAGTTCGGCGACCATGATTGATTGTGTAATACAGCCCCAGACCCGGCGATCTACGCTCGCCGCATTTGCTGCTCTTGCCTGCTTCAATTTGCTTCCGTTGCGCGCGGCTACCAACACCGCTCCGGTGAGGGTACACGTCAGAGCCGCGGGCGGTGCACTAATTCGTGATGCGTATATCGCGCTCGTTCCCGTATGGCGGCCGCTGAGCCGTCCATTGCTGGAAACCGTAGCGGAAAGCGGGATCTGGAGCGCTCTCGCCCCGGCGGGGAACTACCGCCTCATCGCCGCTGCGAATCGATTCCGTGAAGAGTCCCGTGCTGTCTCGGTTGCCGCGGATAAAGGTGCGGACCTGACCATCGAATTACAGCCGCTGCAACAGGCTTCCGGAAATGTGAGCGACGAACGCGGTAATCCGATCGCCGGCGTGCGCATCGCTACCGTCTCCGCGGCGATCGCGCCGCCGCTGGGGACGATGAGCAGACTGGCCGTCGATCATCTCGGTTCGGATTGGTTCACGACGACCGACAAGAATGGCGACTGGACGCTCGCGCTACCGGCGGGGACGGCGCCGTTGCTCTATGAAAAAACGGGCTACGCGGCGGAGTGGCGGCTTCATAAGCAGGATGATCCCGCTGCACTCGATGTCACCTTGAAAAAGGGAGCCGCCCTTCATCTGATCGCCGACCGCTCAGATTCTGATCTCGTAGTGACAATGGTTCGAGAGGATTCCAACGCCGGTTCGGGAGTACCGTCCGATTGGCAGCGCCAGATCTGGGCGCGATGGGCGTCCACGACAACGTTGTCGTGGGATTCTTTGCAGCCTGGTACCTACAGCATTTACGCAAAGTACCCCAATCCGAAGTTCTTTATGCAGCGAGCCGTGAAAATCAGAACGGTGACACTGGCGCCGTTGGAATCACGCGAGCTCCCCGTAACGCTCCCTTCCGCACTCGTCGCGGCGAAGAGCGTCGCTACGCTATTTGTGGAGGGGGCCACACGGAAAGATCTTGGCGATGACGTCCAGGCATTCGGCGTTAGCACCACTGGGGCGCTGCAGCGCATCGATTTGGCTGAGGAGGAAGCCAGCGGCGGCCTCGTTTTTCATTTGAAGGATGCCGAGGTGCGTCCACCGTTCTCGGTGGTCACGCCGAACCTATATGTAGCAACGTTTCCTGACCTGGCCGGAGCCGGTAGCGACCCGGAGGGACAACCGCTACGCGGAATCGTGCATCCGCGCGCCGACGCTCACCTGGAGCTTCATTCCGCGGAGAAGGATGTGGACCTTCCTCTCGCGGGAACGGGCGTCCTGCGCAACTGCGGCAAAGTGAATCGCGTAACGGTGGCCGCAGAAATCCGTCAAGGGAAGCTTGCGAGGTTCACCGCTCCCGCCGCCTGCGCCAATCTCACTCTATTCTTCGATCCGTTCGAGCCGGTCATCATCGAGACGCGGCTCAAGCCTGGCGATCAATCGCTCGGCAGATTTGTATTGCGCGCGGCGGCGACCGCCGATATACACGTCGTGCGCGATCCAGGCGGCGAGGCTGTTCCTGGCGCCACCGTGCGGATGGCCGCTCGCAGGGAAGCCTTCCCGCTGGCGACCGTGCTGATTGACGAGGCGGTGACGGGAGACGACGGATGGACTCACTTCTCCAGGCTTCCGCTCTATCGTGACCTGCGTGTAACCGCGCAAGGCAAGAATGACGAAAAGTCGCTAGTCGCCGATCTCCGGCTGGGGCCACACGGGCATGCGGTAGTCGATCCGCTGCCGATTCCGAAACCGGCGGAGCTTACTGTCGATCTGAAGCTCGATCCTGAATTCCGCGCGCGATTTCCGGCAGCACAGATCGTGAAAGTGTCGCTTCATCCCAGCAGTACCTCGATCGACCGAACAGAGGCCCATGAGCAAGTTCTCAATGACGAGACATCGGTCCGTTTTGCCGGTCTGACCCCGGGTACCTGGCGCATCAGGACCGCGATCAGAGCTGCCGGCACGTATGCCAGTGTTGACAGCGAAGATATTGAGTTGAAGACCGGGGAAACGCGCCGATACCTCGACATGGTGAAGCCGCTCGTATTCGAGGGTCATGTCAGCGCCAAGGGCACGCGTGTGCCCTCTCGAGTCACGATCCTTGATGCTCCCCGTACAGGCACTCCGAGCTTGTACGTCAACAGCGATGACAACGGAGTGTTCTACGCGATGCTGGCGGTTCCGGGAATCTACAGCGTCGAAGTGGCTCGGCTCTTCAGGTCGCAAACCGCGCAGGGTATTGAATTCCCCGTCGGCGAAGTCGATTTTTCCGATCCAGGGCGGCCAGTCGAGATCGAAATACCGCAAGCACATGTGGTCGCGCACGTGCGCGACTCAGAGCGGCCGGTGGAACAAGTCCCGGTCAGCGCCGTCCTTCGGCGCGATGGCAATGGCGATGTCCAGTTGATGGAGCATCCCGGTATGGTGACCGATTCCAGTGGTCAGGTGATCTTCGACAATCTCGCGCCGGGTACCTGGACCTTTGCAGTCCGCGACAAAGAGACCGGCCGCGGCGCTGAGAAGACGATTAAGATCAAGGACGGCGACGACGCCTCGGTGGTCCTCGATCTCCAATGGACGACTGCAATCAAGGGGACCGTTCGCGATCCAGAAGGAACGCCACTTCCCTACGCGCACATCGACTGTGCGTACACAGGAGCTGCCGGAGCAACTGTGACAGCCGCGGGTGATTCCGACGGCGAAGGGAAATTCAGCGTTGACGTCAGCACGCCGGCTCCTGCGGCCGCATTCTGCAGTGTCATTGGCCCGATGGGAGGAGTGGATGCCTTTGTGGCCTCTCCAAACCAGACACTCGACGTGACCACTCCGGTTTCCGCTGGCACGCTGCAAATACCCGACTGGTATCAGCAGCAACATCCGGGCATGTTCTGGCTCGTGGCGGCAGACAGCCGCATTATCAATTTGTCGGCTGTTGCAGCAAAACTCGGCCGGTTTGGCGGGCCTCTGGTCATCGCCGGTATCGCCTCTGGCCGCTGGAAACTACTACGTATCGAGTCAATGTCCCAGTGGGCAGCACTCGGCGCCGGCATAAGTGGATCGCTCAGAGGAATGGCTGATCTTGTGATCGACGCCGGCGCTACACAAACAGTGAAACTTTATGGGAGTTCGGCTAATTCGGCCGGAAAATGAAAAAGGAGAGAGCTATGGTTAAGCGTATTTTGTTTACTGTAGGGTCTGTCGTAATCCTGTTGGGCGCCGTGCCGTTGTTCGCGTGCGAGTACTGCGCCGCGGCAAACGTGAACGACCCTAAGACGGATTCCATCTCGTCCTCTGCCCGATGCCTGATCGACTGCTCAGGCACGATGGTCGGATGTAAGCTGAACGCCGACAAGAGCGATTGTGTGGATGATCCGCCTCCATATTCAAGCGACACTTGCCCCAACTGCACCGACACCAGCGGCGGTACCGGTGGCACCGGAACCGGAACCGGCGGCAGCACCTGCTCGACAAGCGGAGGAAGGTGGTGCCCTCCGGATTGCCCGACCTGTAGCAGTGGCAGTGGCGGCGGCGCTAATCTTTTTTGATGTTGCAGGAGTCCACGCTAGCTAGCGCGGCCATCGGGCTGCGCTAGCGTGCGCGATTTCACGCTCGCGACGATCAAGTCACGCGGCGAATCGACGCCTTAAAGGCCTACAACGACGCGTACGGTCATCGGACCGGCGACGAGTGCCTGAGCGCGAAGCCCAGCCGCTGAAATCACGTTTTCATCGCGCGGGCGATCTCGTCACCCGCTACGGCGGCGAGGAATTCGCGGTACTCGTGGCCGGCGTCGGACCGACCGCGCCCATGAGCTTGGCGAATCACTGCGCGCCTCGGTCGAGCAAATGTCGATCGAGCCTCGAACCTCGCCGGCGTCAGGCGCCGCCACGATTCAGCATCGGCGTCGCCACGATGATGCCAGACGGAAACGAGGGAGCAGCCACGCTCCTGAAAGCCGCCGACGAAGCGCTCTACGCTGCCAAGAACGCAGGCCGGAACCGCATGGTGTGTATGCCCCCGAGCGCGCCGTCCTGATCGCATTTCTCGTGGACAGAGCCGGCGACATTGCGAGAATCGACTCATCACCTGACGGCGTGAACGGTCCGCGCTCAGCCGTCGCCGTCAGCACTCCTCGGGGTGACCCCGCGCACATTTCATCCTGAGCCTGCTTCTTGCAGAATGGCGTCCTCGTGTCCGCCTTCGAATTGATCGAGCCTGCCACCGGGGAAGCTCTCGCGACGATTCCGCAAGCGACGGCTGACGATGCTGATGCCGCGATCCGCCGCGCTGCGGCGGCCTTCCCGAAGTGGCGCGCGGTCAATTCGCGCAGCCGCGGACGGATACTGATGCGGCTGTCGCAGCTCATTCGCGACAATGCGGACGAGCTGGCGAAACTGGAGTCGCGCAACGTCGGCAAGCCGATCCGCGATTCGCGCGACGAGGTTGCTCTCGCCGCGAACTGCTTCGAGTATTACGCGGGGACGACGAACAAGATCGGCGGACAGACCATCCCGGGTGCGGCACCTGGCGTGCTGATGACCTTTCGCGAGCCGGTCGGCGCCTGCGGCATCATCGTTCCCTGGAACTTTCCCATCGCCATCACGGCGTGGAAATCGTCGCCGGCCCTGGCGATGGGAAATACGGTCGTGCTCAAGCCGGCCGAGCAGACGCCGATGACGGCGCTGCGGCTTGCCGATCTGGCGCTCGAAGCGGGGATGCCCGAGGGGGTCTTTACGGTGCTGACCGGCCCGGGATCGATCGTCGGTGAGGCCATCCTCACGCATCCGCTCGTCCGCAAGCTAGCCTTCACAGGTTCGACGGAGGTTGGACGGCGTGTGATGGAGCTCGGATCGCGCGACATCAAGCGCGTCAGCCTCGAGCTCGGCGGCAAGTCGGCCAATCTCATCTTCGACGATTGCGATTTCGATCGCGCCGTCGCATCCGCCGTCTCCTCATCGCTCGGGAACGCTGGCCAGGATTGCTGCGCGCGCAGCCGTATCCTTGTCCAGCGCTCGATTCACGATCGCTTCGTGCAGGCACTCACCGATGCGTTCGGGAAGGTGAACGTCGGCGATCCGCTTGCCGACGCCACGGAGATGGGTCCGCTCGTGACGCGGTCGCACCGCGAGCGCGTGATGTCGTACATCGACGCTGGATGCGCGGAGGGGGCAACGCTCGCCACCGGCGGCAAGGCTCGCGAAGGCGCGGGAACGTATCTCGATCCGACGGTCTTCGTCGATGTGAAGCCGGAGATGAAAATCGCGCGCGAGGAGATCTTCGGTCCTGTCGTCGCTGTCATGCCGTTCGATTCGGAGGAGGATGGCGTGAGGATGGCGAACGATTCGATCTATGGACTATCCGGATCGATCTGGACGCGCGACGGATCGCGCGCGTTGCGCGTGGCCCGTGCCTTCGAGACCGGGAACATCTCCATCAACTCCGGCAGCAGCGTCCATCTCGAAGCGCCGTTCGGAGGCGTGAAACAAAGCGGCATCGGACGCGAGCTCGGTCTCGCCGCGCTCGATGCGTACACGGAGTGGAAGACGGTTTACATTGACGTGAGTTGAGGGGTGTCGGGAGTCGGGAGTCGGGGGTCGGGGGTCGGAGCCATATGCTCAGCCTTCTCCGACTCCCGACTCCCGACTCCCGAGAAACATACGTGAGTTGAACGGGAGTCGGGGGTCGGAGCAGGTCTTGCGCATTTCTCCGACCCCCGACCCCGACAACCGACCCCCGCGAGAGGAACCATGCAAGGCCGCATCGACACCGACATACTCAAGCGCCTCGTCGCTGACGACGAGATTGATACCGTCATCGCCGCGTTTCCTGACATGTATGGACGGCTCGTCGGCAAGCGCATCACGGGCCGCTTCTTTATCGACGAGGTTCTGCGGCACGGCATGCACGCTTGCGACTACCTCCTCGCCTGCGACATGGACATGGACCCCGTTCCCGGCTATGCCTTCACGTCGTGGGCGAAGGGTTACGGCGACTTCCGGCCCATCCCCGACTTCAACACGCTGCGCATCGCTTCGTGGCTTCCGAAGACGGCGATGGTGCTCTGCGACGTTTATCAGGAGAAGGCGCACGAACTGGTTCCGGTCGCGCCGCGCAGCATGTTGCGTCATCAGCTCAAACGCGCCGCGGAGATGGGTTTCGCGACGATGGCCGCGTCGGAGCTGGAGCTCTATGTTTTCAAGGATTCCTACGAGACCGTTGCCGAAAAAGGCTTCATCAATGCCACGCCGATCGGTCGCGTGATCGAGGATTACCACATCCTGCAAGGCACGAAAGAGGAGCATGTGATCGGCGCCATTCGATCGCACCTCGAGCGGTCCGGCGTGCCGGTGGAATCGTCGAAAGGCGAGTGGGGGCCGGGGCAGCAGGAAATCGGATTGCGGTACGCCGAGGCGCTGGAGATGGCCGACCGGCACTCGATTTACAAGCATGCGGCGAAGGAGATCGCCTGGCAGCAGGGCCACGCCATCACGTTCATGGCCAAGTGGGACGAGCGTTACGCCGGATCGTCTTGCCATATCCACATGTCGCTGTGGGACGAGACCGGAAAGAAGCCGCAGTTCGCGGGCGACGAGTCCCTCGGCTCCATTCACTGTTCTTCGACCTTCCGCTGGTTCCTCGGTGGCTGGATGAAGCACATCCGCGAGCTGTTCGCGTTCTTTGCGCCGTATCCCGCGTCGTACAAGCGCTATGTGGCCGGCTCATTCGCGCCGACTGGCATTGCCTGGAGCTTCGACAACCGCACGGCGGGATTCCGTATTGTCGGTCACGGCCCGTCGCTACGAATCGAGTGTCGTGCTCCCGGCGCTGACGCGAATGTCTATCTCGCGTTTGCCGCCGCCATCGCAGCGGGACTCGACGGGGTCGCCAATCACATCGAGCCGCCGCCGGCATTTGAAGGCGATGTCTACAAAGCGGCCTCCGACTTGCCGCACATGCCTCACTCACTGAACGAATCGATCGCAGCGCTGGCGGAGAGCGCATGGGCGCGTGACGTATTCGGCGAGAACGTCATCGACCATTACTTGCACTTCTTCCGCACCGAACAGCGGAAGTTCGATGCTGTGGTGACCGATTGGGAGAGGCGACGGTATTTTGAAATGGCGTGAAACCTTACGGAGAAAACATGCGTCTTGCAGACAAAGTAGCTCTCATCACAGGCGGCGGTTCCGGAATCGGCAAAGCCTCCTCGCTCCTATTCGCAAAAGAAGGTGCGAAGGTCGTCGTCGTCGACCTGAAACTCGATACAGCCGAGGCGACTGCGGATGAGATTCGCAAAGCGGGGGGCGATGCGAAGGCATTCGCAGCCGATGTCTCCAAAGCGGCAGACGCCGAGGCGATGGTCCGCTTTGCAGAGGAGAGCTACGGAAAGCTGAACGTCGTTTTCAACAATGCGGGCGTCTTTCATCCCGACGACGATTCAGTGACCAATACGTCCGAGGCGATCTGGGACATGGTCATCAACGTCAATCTCAAAGGCGTCTTCCTCGGATGCCAGTACGCCGTCCCGGCGCTGCTCCGCGCCGGCGGTGGCTCGATCATCAACACCGCCTCATTCGTCGCCATCATGGGCGCCGCCGCACCGCAGATTGCGTACACGGCGAGCAAGGGCGGCGTGCTGGCGATGACGCGCGAGATCGCGGTCGAATTCGCTCGCAAGAACATCCGCGCGAACTCGCTCTGCCCTGGTCCGGTCGAGACGCCGTTGCTGGCGAAGCTCCTCTCCGACCCCGCCCGCCGCAACCGCCGGCTCGTGCACATACCGATGGGACGCTTTGCACGTGCCGAGGAGATGGCCAATGCGGCGCTGTTCCTCGCCAGCGACGAGTCTTCCTTCGTCACCGGAACGTCGTTCCTCGTCGACGGCGGGATCTCGGCGGCTTACATCACGCCGGAGTGACGAGTTTTGAACCACAGAGACACAGAGGACACAGAGAGTTTCTCTGTGCTCTCAGTGTCTTTGTGGTTCAGTCTTTGGTTTCACTGTCAGCGATGGCTGCTTGAGCTGCGGGTCGGCGGCGATCGTTGAGGGAACCTCGTGGACTTCGACGCCGAGGGTCTTCAATCCGCGTTGCGCTTCGAGGCCGGCCAACGGAAAGAAGCAGCGGTCGTCCCAGACGGATTTGTACAGCGTGATCGCGGCGTCCTTCTCGCCTGCCGTGGCGTGCTTGTGGGCGTCGCTCATCGCGCGGTACATCGCTTCGTCGCGGGCGGCCAGCTCATCGTGCACCATACGCTCGACGGCGTTGGGAGGAAGCGAGCCACGAACGTTCTCGAGGCGGCGGACGACCACTCCCTGATTGTTGACGAGGAGCGCCGTCGGTACCTTTCCGGTTGCGTCGAGAAGCTTGAGACTTGCCGCGTCGCCGGCATCGACGATTCGGAAGCCGACGCAGCGGAGGCCGGCCTGGATGAGCGCACGCGAGCCCAGCAGCTCGGAGCGCTCCATCTCTTTCTGCGACGCCGGCAGCCAGTAGAGCGTCAAGGACGATTTCTCGATCGGGGCGCCTTTCTCGACGTACTTCCAGGGCACGCGGTCATCGTCGGGGATGCCGGTTCCCGGACCGTTCGGACGGACTTGCCGTTCCGACTGCGCGTGGACGTTGACGGCGACGAGGAGTACGACGGAAAGAGAGAGGAACGCGCGGAGGAGAGCGATAGCCCTGGAGCCTGGAGCAGAGGTCATGTTTGTTTGACGCCTTCCGAGTCGGAATGTTTCCCGTGATTGTCCGCAATCACGGCAACCGTGCGACAGGAACCGGGTAGCGCAGTTGCAAACTTCCCGGTTTAACTCGGAGGCGCGGAGGAGTCCGGTCGCTGACCGCCCGTTGCGAGCGATCAGCGACCGGATGATGCCGAAAGATCAGTTGCCGGCGACGAACAGGTGGCCGGCGTTCTGCGAGTAAATCCTGCCGCTCGAGTCCATCGACGTCGGCGTGTAGGCGGCTCCCAGCGCGAGTTGCTGGAAGATCCTCGTCACACCGACTGCGCCCTGCGGAATCTTGAAGAGGTTGCCGTCTTCGCTATTCGCGTAGACGTTGCCGTTGGCATCGATGACGAACGCGTTCACGCACCATTCGAACCCAGCGGGATGATCGCTGACGCAGGTCACCGAGCCATCCGGCTGGCGCGTGCAGCTCTGCGTGTTCGTGTTCTGGTACTGCCACTGAACGTTCAGGTTGTTGTCGAGCTGTGTAACGAAATACGCCTCGGGATAGCGCGTTCCGCGGTCGCTGTTGTCATCGGGGCAGAAGGCCGGGTCGTTGCAGTAGGAGCCGACGAGCCCGTAGTGATTGTCCTTCGTGACGATCGAGCTGCCATAGATGCCGGGCGTGACGTCCCAGCCGAACTTGTAGGCACCGAGGTAGTTGCCATTGGCGGCGAAGTGCATCAAGTGGCCCTGCGCGTAGTTGTAACGCGTGTAGGCGCCGTAGAGGATGCTGCCGTCGGACGCGATCACCGGGCTTGCCGACGAGTCATCGAGCACGCGTCCACCTCCCGGCGCGTTCGTGGCGGGGTCGACGCCGAAATTCGCGCCGGCGCGGCATCCGCCCGGCGAACCGTTTGGCGGAAGTGTGCCGCCGTTGGCGACCGTCACGCCGCATCCATCGTTGAAGCGGTTGCGGAGCGTCCGAATCCACTTCTGGGTGAAGTTCGGATTCACTGCAACGAGGAAGGCCTCACGGCTGATGAAGTGCGCGCGCGTCACTGTGTAGATCGTGCCGTCGGACGCCACTGCCGGGGCGATGTTGATGCCCGGACGCTGGGTGCCGCAGGGCACGCTTCCCGGCACCGCGGTCGTGCTGGGCGGCCACGGACCGTTGACGATCGTCCCATCCGCATTCGAGGGGAACGCGTTCACACAGAGGTCCGTTGCCGCCGGAGCGCCCGCCGTCAACACCGAATAGCTGACCGTCGTAAAGACGTCGCCCGGGGTGACCTTCACGAGCCACGAGTCGACGACATCGTTGTTGAAGATGTTCGTCGCGTCGTGGAACTGCATGGCGTTGTAGTAGAGATTGCCTGAGGTATCGACCGTGATCGGACTGGCCGTGTAGATGTTGCTCCTCGTTCCACCGTCATCCGTCGGGAAGGGGTTGATGCGCGTGACGACGGCGCCTGTGGCCTTGTTGAGCTTGAAGATCGATCCTCCGCCTCCCGGCACGTAGAGGAAGTTGTTCGCCAGCGCCGGATGGAAGACCGGCTCCCAGAAGTCGTTGGCGCTGCCGGGAGCATCCCAGTCGGAGCCGAACTGCCACTGCGTGACCAGCGTTCCGCCCTGCCACGTGTACTTCGTCTCGCCCCATTTCTCCGAGTTGTAGTTGTTGTTTCCGTACGTCCCGGCTTTGTACATCATGTAGACGTTGTTGCCGTCGACGAGCGGCGATTGGTAGTGGGCCAGCAGTTCCCCACCATTTGCCCCCATCTCCTGGGGAACCAGCGGGTCATACACGAGGTTGACGAGGTTTTGGTTCAGAGCCTGACCGACCACCGAGACCTTGCCCGTGTGCTGCGCGTTCAAGGCCCACTGCGGCCATTCCTGGGAAAAGAGGGGCACCGTTACGAGAAGAGCGGCAAACAGAAGAGAGCGCTTCACATATCCTCCTTCTTGGCTGTTGTGGTGAGAGAGATCACCGGTTAGGAACCCTGTCCCGACACGCTCGGAACAGGTATACGTACGGAACGACTCGCACATTGCGAGAGGCGACAGCAATACATCCGTCTGTGATGACCGGCGCAGCCTACGCCCATTCGTAACTCCGGCGCAACCGGAATTTGAAGGCAGCCGGACTCGGGCGTAGCCGGCCCGGAATGCCGGCCCATCCGTGCGGTTTTTGCTCCCCGAATGGCCTCCGACCCAAGCGCCCCTCTCCGCGCCGCCGTCCTCAGCGCGACCCTCATGCTCGAGCCCGGTCCCGCCGAGCCGATTGCCTTACGCGTGGCAGCGATCCGGCGCGTGATGCCGCGCATCGCGGTGCCGCCGCACCTCGATGCGGCGATCTACCGCTATCGCATCGACACCGAAGGGAATGTCAGCGTCCTCCACGACGCGGTCGGCGGGCGAGGATGCAGGATCCTTCACCGTCGACGTTGACTCTCTCTGTGTCCTCAGTGCCTCTATGGTTCATCTTTCTTCCCGCGACAGCGCCAGAAATGCCACCTCCCCAACCCGCGTTGTCTCCACGCTCATGATCAGCCTCAGCAAAATCTCCAAGCAGTACGGGCGGCAACTCGTCTTTGTCGACGCCTCGTTTCAGCTCAATCCCGGCGAGCGCGCCGGACTGGTCGGGCCGAACGGCTCGGGCAAGACGACTCTCTTTCGCATGATCGTCGGCGAAGAATCAGCCGACGACGGCGACGTCTCCGTTCCGAAGAAAATCACCATCGGCTACTTCCGCCAGGACATTGAAGAGATGTCCGGCCGCTCCGTGCTCGACGAAGCGATCGCCGGCAGCGGCCGCCTCGGCGACCTTCACCACGAGCTGGAAGCGCTGCAGAACGCGATGTCCGATCCTGACCGTTTCGACGAGATGGACAAGATCCTCGACCGCTTCGGTCACGTCCAGGAGGACTACTCTCACCTCGGCGGGTACGAGCTCGAAGCGCGCGCCCGCGAAGTTCTTCACGGTCTCGGCTTCGAGGACGACCGTATCGACGGCGACGTCGGTGCCCTCAGCGGCGGCTGGAAGATGCGCGTGGCCATGGCCAAGGTTCTCCTGGGCCGGCCCGATGTGCTGCTGATGGACGAGCCGACCAACCATCTCGACATCGAGTCGATCATCTGGCTCGAAGACTTCCTCAAGCGATACGAAGGCTCCCTGCTCATGACGTCGCACGACCGCGAGTTCATGAACCGCGTCGTCACGAAGATCGTCGAGATCGACGAGGGCGACCTCGTCACCTACTCCGGCAACTACGAGTTCTACGAGCGGGAGCGCGCCATCCGCGAGACCAACCGCGAGGCCGCCTACGCGCGGCAGCAATCGATGCTGGCCAAGGAGCAGCGCTTCATCGACCGCTTCGCGGCGCACGCGGCGAAAGCGGCACAGGTGCAGAGCCGCGTGAAGGCGCTCGACAAGATCGAGAAGCTCGAGCCGCCGAAGAAGCGGAAGACGATGAAGTTCGATTTCCGCAAACCGTCGCGATCGGGGGACGACGTCGTCACGCTGAAGGACGTTTCGAAGGCGTACGGCAAGCGCTCCATCTACGAGGACTTCGACTTCCTCATCCGCCGCGGCGAGCGCTGGTGCGTGATGGGAAAGAACGGCGCCGGCAAGTCGACGCTGCTGAAGATGGTCTCAGGTGCGGTCGAGCCGGACGGCGGCAACGTACGCCTCGGCGCATCGCTGAAGATGGGCTACTTCTCGCAACAGGCCTTCGACGTTCTCGATCCGAATCTCACGGTGTGGGAACAGATTCAGAAAGACTTTCCGCTCGAATCGATCGGCACGCTCCGCAGCCTTCTCGGCGCGTTCCAGTTCTCCGGCGACGAGGTGGAGAAGAAGATCCGCTCGCTCTCCGGCGGCGAGCGCTCACGCCTCGTGCTGGCCCGGATGCTCCTCGATCCACCAAACTTCCTCGTGCTCGATGAGCCGACCAATCATCTCGACCTGGCCACGAAAGAGATGCTCGTCGAAGCGCTTCACGATTTCGAAGGGACGATGCTCTTCGTCTCCCACGACCGCATGTTCCTGCGCGGCCTCTCCAATCGCGTCCTCGAGCTGCCGGAAGAACGCGGCGCCGCCCCACGCGTGTTCGGAGGCTCCTACGTCGAATACGTCAGCGACAGCGGCCACGAAGCGCCGGGAGTGCATACGTAGTTTTTCGGGGGTCGCGTGTCGGGGGTCGGGGGTCGGAGTGTGATGCGACCCGCCAGGTGACCTCTTTCGAGGACTACCGGAGCAATTTGATCAGGTTCTTTCCATCTTAAATGGTCCCGACCTAATTTCAGTAGTCAAAACGACCACCGAAATTAGTCTCGACCTAATTTGAGTAGT
>Ga0247666_1000050_pt1 | contig 64006 bp, 57 predicted proteins | sample CNK07_metaG_FD_183025 | JGI IMG/M metagenome (GOLD analysis project Ga0247666, IMG submission 183025) | Soil microbial communities from Purdue University Martell Research Forest, Indiana, United States - CNK07 | ecosystem: Environmental > Terrestrial > Soil > Temperate forest > Bulk soil...
AGTGGGAGTGTGATGCGACCAGCCAGGTGACCTCTTTCGAGGACTACCGGAGCAATTTGATCAGGTTCTTTCCATCTTAAATGGTCCCGACCTAATTTCAGTAGTCAAAACGACCACCGAAATTAGTCTCGACCTAATTTGAGTAGTCAAAACGACCACCGAAATTGGTCCCGACGTAATTTGAGTAGTCAAAACGACCACCGAAATTGGTCCCGACGTAATTTCAGTAGTCAAAACGACCACCGAAATTGGTCCCGACCTAATTTGAGTAGTCAAAACGACCACCGAAATTGGTCTCGACCTAATTTGAGTAGTCAAAACGACCACCGAAATTGTCCATGGCCTAATTTCAGTAGTGAAAACGACTACCGAAAGTGTCCATGGCACTATTTCACGAGTCAAAACGACTACCGAAATTGGTCCCGGCCTAATTTCAGTAGTCAAAACGACTACCGAAAGTGTCCATGGCACTATTTCGCGAGTCAAAACGCATACTGAAAGTGTCCATGGCACGATTTCACTGGCCCTTTTGAAGCGGATTGGACCCAATGCGTACTACTTCGCCGCCCTTCGTCGCGGTTGTACGGCGACCGATACGGTTGCGACGGTGCTGTCAACGTTGCCGCAGGGGCTGGTGATGCGCACCCAGAACTGCGTCGTTGCTGTGATCGCGGGCGTCAGTACCGCGGGGGCGTTGCCGCCGAGGGGGTGGGTGAAATCGAGGAAGCCACCCTGGTACCACTGATACGAGAGCGATGCTCCCGTTGCGCTGATCGATACGATTGCGGCCGATCCCGAGGCCACGCTCTGATTTTGCGGTTGCACTGCGATCGCCGGCGGCGTGCAGGTCGATACGATCGTGAGCCGCGCGGTGGTGCTGTCAGCCTCACCGCACACGCTCGAGACGTGCAGCCAGTACGAAGTGGAGGCGACGAGCGACGGCACGGCCAGCGTGGCCGAGGTGCCGCTGTTGGCTGGATGCGTCGTGTCCGGGAACGTTCCCTCGTACCACTGGTAGGAGATCGGCTGCGTTCCGGTCACTGCCGCGAAGAGCGTCGCTCCGTTGCCGGTGACGATATTGCTGCTTGCCGGCTGCACGACGACCTTCGGAGCTGTGCACGGGACGATGGTGACGGTGACCGTGCTGCTGTCGGTGCTCGATCCACAGGTGTTCGATGCCCGCACCCAGTAGCTGGTCGTCTGCGCCGGTGAAACGGTCAGCGTCGCGCCGGTTGCGTTGGGGATCGGCGACGTCGTCGTGCCGCTCGTGCCCGCGTACCATTGATACGAAACGGTTCCGCCGCTGGCAGCGATTACGAGCGGCGTCGACTTCCCTTCGAAAATCGTGATGTCACCCGACAGCGAAGCGATCGTAACCGGCGGACAATTGTTGACGATCGCATAGGCAGTGATGCTGTCCGCGGGAGGATCGCATCCATTCGTGATTCGAACCCAGTAGCCGGTGGTCACCGCCGGCTTCACGGTGAAGCTCGACGAGTTCGCGCCCGTCACCGGCGCATTCGTGTTTCCTCGGGTACCTGTGTACCACTGGTATTGCAGCGGTGTGTCACCCGAGGCGGTCACGGTGAAGGTGACGGCCGTGGTGCCGACGTCGATTGTCGGCGCCGGTTGCGTGTTGATCCGCGGCGGATTGCAGGCCGGCGGTGTGACCACGCCGGAGCCGTACACGGCATCGATCGCGGCGATGTCCCACGCCTGCAGAGCCGAACCGATCGGGTCGGAGTCGAAGGCGACGCCGGAGTCCATGATCGCCGTTGTTGAACAGTCGAGCGGCGCGGAGCAGTTGGCCGTGTCGGCAGCGTTCTTGTCGGAATGACGCAGCCCGAGTGTGTGCCCGAGCTCGTGCGTGAGGACGTGATCGAATCCATTGCCGGTCAGACCCGGGCCGCTGATGCCGTCCTGCACGACGAGGTCGGCTTCGACGATCGTGCGGTACTGCTCGCCGTTTGCCTGATGCGTGGCGTTCCCGGTCCAGGCGCCGCCGATCGCGAGCGTGGCGCCGTTGGTTGGCGTGAACGAGCCAGGAATCTCATTCGCAGGATCGTTGAACTGCACCGTGTTCACGCCGTCGTTGACGTTCGCGCCGAAGCCGGTGCTGGCGATCGGCGTCGTGCCACCGTATCCGTAGACGATGTTGGAGCCGGGGTCGCTCGTCCACGCCGCGAAGGCGCGCTGCATCGCCGTGATGCCGCCGTTCAGGGCGCCTGGCTGCGTGCCGTGGCTGAGGAAGACGACCGTGTTGGGGAAGCTCGGCCAACGGATGCCTAGCCCTCCCGATTGAATCAGATACGAGCTTGGCGCAAATGCCGACGCCGTCGCCTCGCTGATGATGTTCTTCCGCAACGGTTTCGGATCGCTGGCGATGTAGTCCTCCGCCGCGTCACGCCCCTGCGCAACCGCGCGCACGAAGCGCAGGAACTCGGCTTCGAGCCGCACCGGCTCGTGATGCGGTGAGCCGTCGACGTTCCAGCCCACGATCTCGCCCGCTTCACGGAGGAGGAGCTGTCGCCCGCTTGTGTCCTGGGCCGTCGTGAACTTCCCGACCACCATGTTCTTCGCCACCCATTCGCCGCGATCGTTCGTCTCCAGAAAGAGCAGCACCCGCTCGCCCGGTGCGTACTTCGGGCTGCCGGCGACGATGTAGCTGATCCCGCTGACGGAACCACCGAGCTCAGTAACGTGAATCGTCTCGCCGGTACCGATCCCGCCTTTGATTGCCTCGTCTACACGAAGCTCTGTCACGGTCTCGATCCATCCGCCGGGGGCCCAACGTCCGTGCGAGTCCCCGGCAGTGGCGACGACGATCGCATTCGAGGCGGTGACGAGTGTGCGATCCGAGGGGACGAGGAACGTCGCTGCGCCGGCGGTGTTCGCCGCAAGCATGAGAACGATGAAAGCGATTCGGACGGCAGCGCGCATCAGTGACGATCGTAACGACGACCGGGAGTCATCCGTGATGACAGCGGTCACGGTGCTGCGAATTTCATCGCGAAACGAGCATGGCCACGCCGAGGGCGATTAGAAGGGCGGCGACGAGGCGGCGAAAAACGCTTTCCGGCACGCGCCCGAGGAGAGACTTACCGAAAAAGGTGCCGAGGATGACGGCGACGCTGGCGCCGGCGAGCATCGGCCAGACCGTCAGGAGCTGGCGTCCCGTGCTGAACGCGTAAACCGGCAGGCGCGCGCCATCGACGACGAGGGCAATGGCGACGGCGGTCGCGACGAAGACCTCTTTGCGCACGTCGAGCGCGAGCATCGCCGCGGCGCGGATGCCGCCTTGGTTGCCGACCAATCCGCCCAGCAGTCCGGAAATGCCGCCCGCAAGCCAGGCGCCGCGGCGGCCGAAGCGGAGGTGATCGCTCCAACCGGTAACCCCAAATGCTCCGACGATGATCAGCACGATGGCGAAGACGAGTTTCAGAGCGCTCGTTGCCACGGCAGCGTAGAGCAGGGCGCCAGTCAGCGCGCCCACGCCGCTCATCAGGCCGAATGTTTTGAGCACGTGCTTGTCGACTTTGTCGCGCAACGTCCAGAGACGAAGCGCGTTGCCGATGAAGTGCGGAATCGCCGCGGCGGCCACCGCCAGCTTGACGCCGATGGTCAGGCCCAGAAGCGGCGTGAGGATGCTGCCGATGCCGAAGCCGGCCACTGCCGACACCGCACCGGCGAAGAACGCCGCGATGGCGATGAGGATCGCCGCCAGCATCAGTTCGTCCGCGCCCTCACGAGAGCCGGCTTCGGTGCGTTCTGTAACGCAGCGGGCAGCCGGACGGCGCAACAGACCTTCTCCAGCGCGGCGCGGTCGCGCTGCATCCGGCGGTCGTTGGTGATGACCTCGAGAACGGTCTCGAAGACCGCGGCCGCCGCGGGATCGGACGGTTTCACCAGGCCGTAGTGCACCCACTTGCCCTCGCGCCGCGCCGACACCAGTCCGGCTCGCCGCAGATACGCGAGATGCCGCGAGATCTTTGGCTGCGTCTCATCAAGGATCTCGACGAAATAGCAGACGCAGACGTCACCCGACGCCATGAGGCTCAAAAGCCGGAGCCGCGTAGCGTCGCTGAGCGCCTGAAAGAGTGTGACGAGATCGGGCATCGGCGGGATGATAATTGACAATTGATAGTTGACAATTGACAACGGGAATCAGTTTAGCGATCAGAGATCAGAAGATCAGAGATCAGCGGCGTTCGTTGTCAATTGTCCATTATCAATTGTCAATTCCGTGTTCACCGAACCAAGCGGGCGATCTCCCGGAACTCGTCGGTCCCCGAGACGCCGGTCAGCTCGAACAGCACCATCTCCGTCGAGCTCAGTTTGGCGCCGTCACTGACCATGCGGCGGAGGGCGGTCTCGCGATTGGCTTGCGTGCGGGAGGAGACGGCGTCGGCGATGACGGTGACGTCGAATCCGTTCGCGAGAAGGTCGCGGACGGTCTGGTAAACGCAGACGTGCGTCTCGATGCCGGCGACGATGGCTTGCTTCCGGTGCAGATTGCGGACGACGGCGACGAACTCGACGCAGCCGAAAGCGGAGAACGTCGACTTCTCGATCGGCTCATAGCCGAACGTTGCCTCGAGCGCGGTGCGGAGCAGCGGCACGGTGTGGCCGAGTCCTTTGGTGTATTGCTCGGTGACGACGGCGCGGATGTCGAGGATGTGACCTCCGCGGATGAGGCGGTCGAGGTTGCGCTCCACGTTCTCGTGGTCGTCGATGACCGGCATGAGCTTCTCCTGCACATCAACGATGACGAGAAAGGACTCCGCACGATTGAGGATGGTCATGATCGTTCGCTCGCTCAGGTGATGATGTTCTGCGGCTTCAGTCCGCGCAAGAAGAGAGCCACGTCAGTTGCCGCGATGCGGGCCATGGCGTTTCGGGTTTCGATAGTCGCCGAGCCGATGTGCGGTGCGAGGACGACGTTCGGCATCGCGATCAGGCGCGGACTAACGGAGGGCTCGTCTTCGTACACATCGAGTCCGGCGCCGGCGAGGTGGCCTTCTTCAAGAGCATCGCAGAGAGCGGCTTCGTCCACCAGCTTCCCACGAGCGGTGTTGATCAGAAACGCACCGCGCTTCATCGCGTGAAGAGTAGCCGCATTCATCAGGTGATGGGTCTGGCCGGTCAACGGAGCGTGGATCGAAACGATGTCGCTCGTCGCGAGAAGCTCGTCGAGAGACTGGCCACGCCGGACGCCGATGACCTCCATGCCGAAGGCCTTCGCTCGCGTTGCGACTGCGCTGCCGATTCGCCCCATGCCGATGATCCCGAGCCGCTTGCCCGTGAGCCCGCTGCCGAGGAGATGCAGAGGCTCCCAGACACAGCGGCCGGTCGTGCGCACTTCGCGGTCGCCTTCGATGATGCGTCGCATCACCGCGAGGATGAGCCCCATCGTCAGATCCGCGGTCGCTTCCGTGAGCACGCCAGGAGTGTTCGTGACGATGACACCCAGCTCGCGAGCAGCCGCGACGTCGACGTTGTTGTAGCCGACCGCGTAGTTGGCAATCATGTGCAAGCCGGGACTCGCTTCGAGAACATTGCGCGTGAGCGGATCGCTGAGCAGCGTGATGGCCGCATCGGCCTCACTCAGAATGGTGATCATGTCGTCTTCCGAGCGTCCGTTTTCGCTGGGATGCTCGACGAAGTCACAGAGGCCTGCGAGGATCTCGCGAACGATGGTCGGGTACTGAGCCGTGAGGACGACGACAGGCTTCACGCCGCGAACTGTAGCAGCGCGGCGGGCGGTTACACTTCCCCGATGTCCGCGCTCCTCGGCCGCCTCTTCATGCTCATCGGCATGATCATCCTTCCGATCGGTTTGCTCACCGGTCTGCTGAAGGACAATGTGTCGCTGGAAGTGCGCCTGCTGTTCATCGGCGGCGCGTTCTTCCTGATCGGCTGGCTGATCGCGAAGCGGCCGGCGGAGTAGGGTAATCGCCCTAGGTCAGTTGTACACGGGCGTACAGGTCGGCGACCTTGAGATCCACTTCGATGCTGCTCAGGTGAATGAAATCGTCGAGCGCCGTTTTCCGGGCACTCGACCATTGATCACCGGCACGCCACCGGTGCTCCACCTCGACAGCGTTTTGCTCGATGAGCAGATAGTCGCGAAAGGTCGGGATCGAGCGATAGAGCTCAAACTTCTCGCCGCGATCGTAGGCTCGGGTCGATGGCGAGAGCACTTCGACCAGGACGGTCGGGTTGGTGATCGATTCGAGCATGTCGCCGCTGAGGATGATCGGTCCGCAGATAACGACGGCATCCGGGTACGTATAGAGTCCTGAGGCCGTGAGGATTCGCGTATCCGACCCAAACGATTCGCAGCGTCCGTCGCGCAGCTTCGGTTCGAGCGCCAGAAGAACGTTTCTGGAGATCCGGTTATGGTTCGGTGATCCACCTGCCATCGCCAGGATCTCGCCGTCGAAATACTCGTTGCGAACCGGCGACATGGCTTCAACGGCGAAGTACTCGTCGATGGTGTAATGACGTTGTGCTTGCTGCATTACCGCCCCATGTTACTCCGGTGGAGCAAGAACGAGAGACGACGGTGATGGTGACAGTTCATCACTTCTCGTCGATCGCGATCGTCTCTACTTTGTCGCCGCGCTCGGTCGGGTCGACGACGGCGGTCATGCCGGCGATGACGCGACCGAAGATCGTGTAGCCGCCGTCGAGGTGCGGCTGCGGCGAGTGGGTGATGAAGAACTGCGAGCCACCGGTGTCGGGGCCGGAGAGTGCCATGCCGACTGCGGCGCGGGTGTACTTCTGAAGGTTGATCTCGTCGCGGATCGTGTAGCCCGGGCCGCCTTCCATGTCGTTGCGGGGATCGCCGCCCTGGATGACGAAGTTGGGGACGACGCGCATGAACGAGCTGTCGTCGAAGTACTTCGCGCGTGCCAGTTTCGCAAAGTTCCACGTCGTGATCGGCGCGTCCTTCGTGAGAAGCGCGATCTGGATGATCCCGCGGGTCATGTGGATCGACGCGGTGTGCGGCTGCCGCGACCACTCGACGATCTGCGTGTAGTCGTTGCGCGTGACCGGGAGCGGAGTGAACTGCGGCCGCGGCATCTTGAGCTTCTGCTCGATCGCGTCGGCGGCGATGCGGCGCACGACCGGATCGGCATCGGCGAGCCATGCCCGAAGAACCACCGCCCGCTCCGGGTAGTCGATCTCCGAAAGCGCGGTGATCGCGGCGAGGCGGGCGTCGTTCTGGCCGTCGTTGCGCGCGCGCCGTTCTGCGCTTTGCAGCGTGTCCACCTTGTTCGGGTCATGCGATTTCGCGAAGGCGCCGATCGCGTAGCCGCGGACGATGACGTCGTAATCGTCGAGCGCTTTGCGAATCATCGGAAGATTGGCGTCGATCTTGTCATCGGCGATCGTCCCCAGCGCCTGCGCGCGCACGAGCGTTTCCGAATCGCGGGCGTATCTGGCGCGGACGGCGTCGGAGATTGGCGTGGCAGCTTCCAGGACGCGTACTTTGGCCCAACCGGTGAGGTCAGCCGGTAACAATGTTTCGTCGCCGAGGTTCTTGGCGATCGCACCGGCGGCGATCTCGCGGTCCCAGCGCGAGCCGTTTGCAGCGACGTCGAGCAGCCGTTTGCGCGCGGCGTCGTCACGCGCTGCGTAGTAACCCAATGTATCGATCGATGAGGCGCGCGTGCCGGCGTCGGGATCGTCGAGCAGCTCCATCACGCGCTTCGCATCGCTTGCGAGTTGTGGCCGCTCGATCGACTTCCGATCCTTTGCCGCGAGGCGGCTGATTGCGACGACTGCGTTGGTGCGCACCCAGGGATGCTGATCGCGAAGCGCATCGATCAGAAGAGGAAGCGATTCCGACGATCCGATCCTGCCGAGGGCGGACATGACGTTGGCGCGCGTCTGATGACCTGGCTCGTTGATGAGGAGCTCCAGGCGCGGTTGCGCGCCGGCATATGCGCGCCGCGCCAGCGCGTAGGTGGCTTCTTCGCGAATGCGGGGCGAGGGAGAAGCGAGCAAATCGGCGGCAATCGCCGATGCTTCATCGGACTTGAATCGGAAGAGGAAACGGACAGCGCGCGCGCGGATGCCTTCCGGGATCTGCGCGCCGGTGAACGCGGCGTAACGCGCAAGAGGAACGTGCGCCGCGAGCTTGGACAGCGCCTCGACTGCCTCGCCGGCGACGTCGCCATCGTGATCGGCGGCGAACTGGAGGAGAGCGTCGACCGAGGTGGCGTCGCCGATCTGCCCGAGAGCGAATGCGGCGGTAGCGCGAACGTTCGCATCGGGATCGCTGACGAGTGCCACGAGCTGTGCGACACCGGCCTGGCGCTCTCCGGCATCGCGCACACCGTTGCCGTTTGCATCGACAAACGTGTGCGGTCCGATCCGCCCCAGCGCCAGCGCGATCCGCGCGCGGTGCAGCGCGTTGGGGTTTGCGAGCCATGCGTTGGTGAAGGCCTCGTCGTACTCCCGGCGGTCTTCCAACTGCAGCACGTGCACCTCTTCCTCGATCGTGAAGCCGTGAGCGGTTGGAGGAGGCGGCGGCGGGGCGGGTTGGGGCGCGGGCGGCGGAGTGGCGGCGGTGCAGGCTACGCCGAGGAGCAGGAGGGCGAGTGCGGTTGTGCGCATCGCCAGGGATGATAGCGCCGCCGCTCCTCTTCGCGCATTGCTTGCCACACGCGCGAACCTGACACAGACTGCGCGCTACATGGAGACGCCTCCCGGAATCGACGCACACAATCTGGCCCGCCGCTACGGGAGGCGGTGGGCCCTGGCAGACGTGTCGTTCTCACTGGCCGCGGGAAGCGTGATGATGGTGGCCGGCCCGAACGGCTCGGGGAAGTCGACGTTGCTCCGCACGCTTGCCACGGCCATCCGTCCGGACGCAGGCTCCGCGAGCATCGGCGGCTTCGATCTTGTCCGCGAGCGCGAAGATGTTCGCCGCCTCGTCGCCCTTCTCAGCCATTCGTCGTATCTCTACGATTCGCTCACCGCCCACGAGAACCTCGCCATCGCCGCCGATCACCTCGGGCGCTCGCGCTCCGGCATCCCCTCCCTCCTCGAGCGCGTGGCCCTCGGACGCCGCGCCGATGATCCCGTAGCCACGTTTTCGGCCGGCATGCGGAAGCGCTTGTCGTTCGCCCGGGTACTGATGCAGGAGCCACGCGTCGTGTTTCTCGACGAGCCTTACGGCCAGCTCGATCCCGAGGGATTTGCGCTGGTCGATGATGTGGTGCATGAGCTCAAGGCCGGCGGAGCGACCGTCGTGATTGCCACGCACCAACTTCCGCGCGCGTCGGGGATCGCCGACGAGGCACTGCTGCTGGACAGCGGGCGGGTGGTGTGGCGGGGGAAGGCGGCGGAGGTGGGGGGGCGATGATGTCTATTCTGTCCTTTCCCTTCTCGCTGGCTGGGTTCGAGTCCCTGAATCTGAATCTCGCCAAGACTCCCAATCGAGCCCCTTCTCCCCACCGCAGTGGGGAGAAGGTGGCCGAAGGCCGGATGAGGGGTCTAACGTCTGCTCACTTTACGCTGCGTGGCGCCTCGCTCGATCGGCTTCGAATGAAATGTGAAATCCAAGCTGCGAATCCCCCCTCATCCGGCTTCGCCACCTTCTCCCCCCGCAAAAAGCGCGGGGGGAGAAGGCGCTCGATTGGTGGGTGTGACGAAGGGTTTGAGGTCGTTAGGGGTCTTGTGTTCCAGCTCCAGAACCCCAAGGTGCCCGCTTGATCGCCGCCCTTCGCAAGGAACTTCTCCTTCAGTGGCGGAGCAAGGCGCAGCTCATGGCGATCTTCGTCTTTGGGGCGGCCGCGCTCCTTTTGTTCAGTTTTGCGGTTGGCCCGGATGCTGAGGCGTTGAGGAAATTCTCGGCGGGGTTTCTTTGGCTGGGGCTTCTGCTCTCGTCGACGCTGACTCTTGCGGAGAGCTTTCATGCGGAGATGGAGAATCGGGCGATGGAAGGGCTGCTGCTGCTTCCGGCGAGCCCGCGGGCGCTTTACTACGGCAAGGCCATCGCGAACTGGTTGCAGCTCATGTTTCTCGGTGTCGCGCTCGTTCCGGTGATGGTCGTGCTCTACGATGCCGGGACGACGCGCATCCTCGAGCTAATCCTCGTAATCGCACTCGGCGCGGCGGGGTTGTCTGCTCCCGGGACGCTCTATGCTGCGATGACGGCGCAGGTGCGCTCGAAGCAGACGCTGCTGCCGCTGCTGCTGTTTCCGCTTATCGTTCCCGCGCTTCTCGCGTCGGTCAAGGCCACTTCGCTGATCATTCTCGGCGACCCGATGAATCAGGGGAAATCATGGCTTGTGCTTCTCTTCGCTTTTGATGCAATTTATTGGTCTCTTTGTGGACTTCTTTTCCATAAGGTCGTCGAAGAGTGAGGTCTATGAGCGTTGCTGCGAGTAACAACCGGTTTCCGGCGTTGCCCTGGATTTTGCTGGGGCTTGGGATCGTCTGCCTGGCGATCGGCTCCTACATCGGCCTTTTCGTTGCGCCTCCCGAGGCGTTGATGGGTCAGGTGCAGCGGATCATGTACGTGCATGTTCCGACCGCCTGGAACGCCCTGCTGGCGATGACCTTCGCGTTCGTGAGCGCGCTCGTCTTCCTCTTCAGCTCGGACTGGAAATGGGACGCACGAATGGAGGCGGCGATCGAAGTCGGCGTCGTCCTCGCGTTTCTTCTCTGCTGCCAGGGCTCGATCTGGGCCAAACCGACCTGGGGCGTCTGGTGGGATTGGGATCCGCGGTTGACGACGACCGCCGTGCTGCTCTTCGCGTTTCTCGGAATCCTGGCGCTTCGGAAGTTCGTCGAAGATCCGGCGCGGCGCGCCATCTGGTCGGCGGTCGCTACGATCATCGCCTACGCCGATGTCCCCATCGTTTATTACTCGGTGCGCTGGTGGAACTCGCTGCATCAGTTGCAGTCGAGCCCGGCCACCGTCTCGCGTCAGTTCTGGCTGCCGCTGCGAATGAACGCGTTCGGTATCCTCTTTCTGATGACGGGATTCATCATGTTGCGCGCGCGCGTCGGATCGCTGCGATTGAAACATGAGCTCGCGCCGCCGCCGCATGCTGCGGAGGTGACGGCATGACGGGCGGGATGATTCCCGGCGGATGGAACTTCGTCGTCGCCGCATATTCACTGACCGCGGTCGTGCTGGCGGTTTACGGCGTATCGGTCATCATCCGGTTGCGCGCCGAGATCGCGAAAGAATCGGAGGATCGATGAAGGAAACGACCAACGACGGGATGCCGACTGCGAGCGCCGCCCTGCGCCGCAAATCGCGCTGGTTCATGGCCGGAGCGCTCGTCATTGCCGCAGCAGCATTTCTCGTGATCACGCTCGGTGGCATCAGCAAGAACCTTGTCTATTACTGGACGCCGACCGACCTGCACGCCGCCGGCGACAAAGCCTACGGCGCGACGATCCGGCTCGGCGGAATGGTGGCGCCGCACTCCGTCCAGGGCCGCAACGGTGCCTCGGGACTGGAATTCGACGTCAAGGACGCCACCGGAATCGTGCACGTGAAGTCGTCCGGCGTTCCCCCGCAAATGTTCCGGGAGAATATCGGTGTCGTGGTCGAAGGGACGATGACGCGCGCCGGCTACTTTCAGTGCAACCGGCTGATGGTCTCGCACAACAACGAATACCGCGCCCCGAAAGCGGGACACGCCATCGACAAGAAGGAATTGCAGAAGTTGATGCGGAGTACGGAAGGTTTGAAGGATTAGGTCTTCCGAAGATAACGTCATCCTGAGCTGCCGAAGGGGGGCGAAGAATCTTAATGACGACGCATGCCTCGTACGTCGCATCCAGGTTCTTCGCCAGTGACAGGCGGAGGAGCTAGCTCCGACAGTCTCAGAACGACGAGCGAAGATTACGTACCAACGCACATGACTGATGTGATGACTGACACCGACCAATGGTCACCGGCTAGGGCCAACTGACGACAACATGATTCCAACACTCGGACGATTCCTCATTCTGGCTTCCGTGCTCGTGGCGACGACCGGCGCATTCATCGCCTACGCCGCCGGCAGCAAGCGTTCACCGGAAGGGCTGCGCTGGTCGCAGCGCTTCGCGTATTTGTTCGCGGCGCTGATGCTGGCGGCGACCGGCGTGATGGAGTACGCCCTCATCACGCACGATTTCAGCGTCGAGTACGTCTCGCACGTCGGCTCGACGCAGGTGCCGCTCTGGGTGACGATCGTCAGCCTCTGGTCCTCGCTGGAAGGCTCTATCCTCTTCTGGGGCTTCATCCTCGGCATCTACATCGCCGCGACGACGTGGGTGAACCGCAACGATCATCAGGAGTACATGCCGTACGCGATCGGCACCTGGCTCTCGGTCGGCGCGTTCTTCAGCTTTCTGATCGCCGGGCCAGCCAATCCGTTCCTGACGGTGGCTAACCCGCCCCACGACGGCCCGGGCCCGAATCCGCTGCTGCAGAACCATCTATTAATGATCATCCACCCGCCGATGCTCTACCTCGGCTACGTCGGCATGACCATTCCGTTCGGTTTCGCGATTGCGGCGCTGTTGCGCGGCAGGCTTGGACAATCCTTCCTGCGGCCACTGCGTGCGTCGTTGCTGCTGCCATGGGTCTTTCTGACGATCGCCATCATGCTCGGCGGCTGGTGGGCGTACGAAGTTCTCGGATGGGGCGGCTACTGGGCCTGGGATCCGGTCGAGAACGCGTCGTTGCTGCCATGGCTGACCGCGACCGCAGCGCTGCATTCGGCCATCGTCATGGAGCGCCGCGGCGTGCTGAAGGGTTGGACGGTCACACTCGTCCAGGCCAGTTTCCTCCTCACGATTCTCGGCACGTTCATGACGCGCTCGGGCGTCTTCAATTCCGTTCACTCGTTTACGCAGAGCTCGATCGGACCGACGATCCTGATCTTCCTCGCCGCGGTGCTGGTCTTCTCAGTCGTGCTGCTGTCGTTCCGCATCGACTCGCTGGAAGCGGAAGGGAAACTCGATAGCGCCGTGAGCCGCGAGGGGATGTTCCTCGTCAACAATCTCTTCTTCGTCGTCCTGACATTCACTGTGCTCGTCGGCACGTGCTTCCCGCTCATCGTCGAAGCGATCAAAGGGAAGCAGATGAGCGTCGGCCGTCCATATTTCGACGCCATGGTCGTTCCCGTTGGAACGGCGCTCCTGTTTCTCATCGGCGTCGGTCCTGCGCTCCCGTGGGGGAAGGCCTCGCGGAAAGAAATTTTGCGCGCACTTCTGCCGCCGCTGATCACCGGCGCGATCGTGATGGCCATCGGTCTCGCCCTCGGCGTGCGCAATGTCTGGACGGTGCTCACGCTGCTGTTCGGCGGATACGCGGCACACGTGACGATGGCGCAGATGTGGCTGCCGTTCCGGCAACGAGTGAAGCGCGGTGATGCCATCGGCCCCGCGCTCGTCGACGCGCAGCTCCGCCGTGGGCGGCGCCGTTTCGGCGGATACATCGTGCACGCCGGCGCGGTCATCGTCTTCGTAGCCATCGCCGTCAGCAGCACGATGCGCACCCAGGAAGAGGTGACGCTGACGCGCGGACAGAGCACCACGTTCGCCGGCTACACCGTCACGTATCTCGGCTCCGAAGAGCGTGCCGAGCCGCATCGCCAGTCGACGATTGCGCGTTTCAATCTCACGAAGAATGGCGCAGCGGTGACCACGATGGAGCCGCGCATGAACCAGTACGCGGCCATGCGCGAGCCGATCGGTACGCCCGCTGTTTACTCGACGATCACGCGCGACTACTACATCTCGATCATGAATCTGCAGGGCGACCAGGCCGGCGTGCTGATCATCAACATGCCGATGGTCGGCTGGATCTGGGGCTCCGTCATCATGATGGGCATCGGCGGATTGGTCGCGCTGATTCCTTCGCGGCGTCGCACGTACGTCGTGTCGCCGGTGCCGGCGGAAGCCGCAGGCGATGAGGTTCCGGCATGAACCGCACCGTCCTCATTGTCGGCATCGTCATCGTTGCCGCGATCGTCTTCGTCCTCTTTGCCGGCCTCGGCAAGGATCCGCAGCACATCGACTCGCCGCTGGTCGGCCATCCGGCGCCGCCATTCGCGCTGAAAGCGGTCGGCACGGGTGAAACGATCGACCTCGACACGCTGCGCGGCAAGCCGGTCGTTATCAACTTCTGGGCGACGTGGTGCGGACCGTGTTACGAGGAGCATCCGACGCTCGTCGCCAACGCGCGCAATCTGCAACCCGAGGTGCAGTTCATCGGCATCGTCTTCAATGACACCGACGACAAGATCATGCGCTTCCTCGCCGAGCGGGGCTCGGCCTATCCGACGCTGCTCGATACCAATGGCAAGACCGCGATCGCGTATGGCGTCGGCGGTGTTCCGGAGACGTTCTTCCTCAATCCGAAAGGGACGATCGTGGCCAAGTTCGAAGGACCGCTGACGACCGAGGCGCTGCAGGCCGAGCTGGCAAAGGCGATGCGATGATCGCGACTTTTCTTCTCCTGGCGTTTCTACAGATCAAAGTTCCCGATGCCGCCCAGTTCGTCGGACCGCCGCAGGGCACGCCGCTCGCCGGAGCCGCACTCGAACGGCGCACGATGGAGATTTCGGCCGAGCTCCGATGCCCCGTGTGTCAGGGGCTCGCGATTGGCGACTCGCCGTCGCAGATGGCGTCCAACATGCGCGAACAGGTGCGCGAGCTGCTCTCGCGTGGGTACACCGAGGAGCAGATTCTGAGCTACTTCGAAAAGTCGTATGGCCAGTTCGTGTTGCTCAAGCCGAAGTTTCAGGGCGTCAACGCGCTGGTGTGGCTGCTGCCGGTTCTGGTCCTGGCGATCGGACTCGTGATCGTCGTGACGAAGGCAAAGAGACTCGAGAAGACGCCTGTGCCGGTAGCAGCAGCGGTTGCGCCGGATGCGGCTTCGGAAGCGGCTGACGACCCTTACCTGGCGCAGGTCCGCGAGATGGTGGAGAAATCATGACGGATTGGGTCAGCGCCGGCGGGATGATCCTGTCCGGTCTCATCGTCGGCTTCATGTTCTGGTACGGGATGAAGGGCCGCGCGACGAAGCCCGACCTGGAGCGCCGCGACCTGGAAGCGAAACGCGACGCGCTCCTCCAACAACTTCGCGAGCTGAAGGAAATGGGCGGCAGCGAAGAAGAGAAGCGGCGACTGGAGCGCGAGACTGCCGACGTGCTGCGCAAACTGGATGTGCACGCGGTCAAATTGGCGCCAACGAAACGTAGGTCGGACTCTCCAGTCCGACCCTCGGCCGAAGATAGTCGGACTGGAGAGTCCGACCTACGTTTGTCTACGTCCGACATCGCTGCTGCAACCCGTGCCGCAACGATGCGCGGCTTCCTCTGGGGCTTCGCCTCGATCGCGGTACTCGGCGGCATCGCCTGGTTTGTCACGGAGAAAGCTACGCCGCGAACGGAGAGCATGACCGGCGGCGGCGCGCCGATGACGAGCTCCGCGCCGCAGGCATCGCCGCAACAGCCCGATCCCGCGATGGAGCAGGCCGAAGCAGCCGTGGCGAAATCACCCGATGACCTTGGGATGCGCGACGAGCTGGCCAAGGCCTATCTCGAGCGCGAGAACCTCATGAAGGTCTTCGAGCACACGGCCTATGTTCTCAAGCGCGAACCAAACGATGCTCGCGCGCTGACCTACCAGGCGCTCGTACGCGTCTCGATGGGCCAGAGCGACGGCGCGGTGGAGATGCTGCAACGCGCCGTCAAGTCCGATCCGGATCTCACCGACGCCTACGTCGCGTTGGCCTGGGCCAACATGCAGCGCGGCAAGACCAGCGAAGCGGAAGGGCTGATCGCCGAAGCGGGCCGCCGCCATCCCGATCAGAAAACGAAGCTCGATGAAGTGCTGGTGCGGATGAAAGAGCAGATGAAGAATGCGCCGCCGGCAGCGATGCCAGCGAATCATCCCGCGCTCCCGAATCCCGACGGCTCGCAAAACTCGTCGTCGGCGATGGCCGCCGCACAATCCGCCGCGCCCAGCGCCGCTCCTGCGGCAGGCGGCCCCTCGGTCCACGTGACGCTTACGCTCGATCGTTCCGCGAAATCTTCGCCCAACGCGGTGCTTTTCATCATCGCCCGAGGCGCTGGCGAGACCGCTGGTCCCCCCGCCGCCGTCAAGCGCATCATGGCTCCCACTTTCCCGCTCGAAATCGACCTGACCACCGCCGACTCGATGATGGGCCAGCCACTACCCGCCAGCATCCGCATCGAAGCCCGCCTCGACTCCGACGGCGACGCCATGACGAAGAACCCTTCCGACCCTCACGCGATCCAGGACGGCGTGGCGACAAACGGGGGGAAGGTGGGGTTGGTGTTGAAGTAGGGTCAATTGAAGACCGTTTCACGCGAAGCCGCGAAGACGCGAAGAAGGCATCCTCCGTGTCGGCCCCTTCGCGTCTTCGCGTCTTCGCGTGAAGAACAAGCGCGTGCGACCCGCCCTGCCGCGCTTGCTACTTCCTTGCAGTGCGCGTACAGGTCTCTCATGGCCCCTTCGAATTCGATGATTCGCATCCTGGTGCTGGCGGTCGTCGCGCTGCTTTTGTCCCTGGCTGCTCAAGCATCATCAGGTCACGACGTTACAGCGCCAGCGTTTGGTCCGACGTCGTACGCCGTCCGCGATCCCCTCGTCGCCACGAACGGCGACACGTTCCTCACGCTTTGGACGATCGACTCGAATCCTACGGACTCAAGCACTCGTGGCAAGTTCATTTATGGATCGGTTGCTGATGCTGGCGGCCACCGAACAACGCAGGCATCGTTCCGGCTGCTGCCGGTGTCCGCAGAGTTGGTCGATCTCGCTGCGATTGGCTCCGATTATCTCGTGATGTGGCAATCCGCGAGCGGCTTGCACAGTTCGATCGTCTCGGGCGCAGGCGTCGTTCTGCGCGACGGGCCGATCATCTCGCCACCGACGACTCAGTTCGTTCACGTTCACACGAATGGCCGGACGGTGCTCTTCACGTACCACACGAACGGTCCACTTTCGTGGCCGACAGAGACACGCGCGCAACTCACTTCCGTTGAAGGGGCGGCAATCGGTCCGCCGATCCTTTTGGGCGATCAGGCGCTGCAGACGGCAATACCATTTGGAGATGACTACGTTACGTTTACGACTGAGGCGAGTGGAACGTACTCCCTGCGATTGGACAAGACCGGCCGTGTCGTCGTTCCCAAACGGCTGATCGCCACGACGTCGTCATTACAGAATGTGGTGGCCGCAACTGACGGAAGCGGAATCCTCGTCGCAACGCTTGGAATGTTCATCGCGTTGTCGGGGGACGGGACCGTGCTGAACACGAGATCCGTCCAGCCGGAACCGGGATCGGAGAGCTCGCTCATCTGGACGGGCGATTCCTATTTGCACATCCGCAGAAAGGGGTTTGGCTCAACCGCCCAACGTCTCGACCGGCTCGGCATGCCACTCGGTGATCCCCTGACATTCGATGCCGGCGTCAGCAGCGCCGCGGCGCACGACGGCATTGTTTACGCCGCTGGGCGAACCGAGGATCGAGGCAACGTCGGTTTCGCGCTGACGACCGGCAATGCGCCATTGAACGGCGCGGGCGAGGTCCTATCGGTGACCCCCTCGGTGCAGACGGCTCCTGTGCTTGCTTCTGACGGAGTCGACTTCCTGACCGGATGGGCGGAGGAGGTTGGGCAGAGCCATTCGTTCGCCGTGGCGCGTGTCAGCCGGTCAGCGGTTCCGATCGATGCGCAACAAACTGATCTTGGTCCCGTCGACCCTCCCGAGCGTCCCGGTAGCTTGTCCCTTAACGCGACCGGAGCTCATCACAACGTCGTGTGCGCCGACTCGATTTGCCTCGCCGTCTGGGAAGACAACGACAACATTCTCGGCAGACGGATCATCGCTGGCACTCCGGACGCGTCGTCCTTCGTCATTGGCCGCGGTCACATCTCCGATCAGGCCGTCGTTTGGAACGGCCGAGGGTTCTACGTGGTCTGGAGTGGGACAGGAGAGAATTCGGCCACGGTGCTTACCACGGGCGCCATTACGGAACGCGCGCAACTGACAGGGTGGGTTGATTACAGCCCTCCCAAAGTCGCCTGGAATGGGCAACGGTATCTGTTGATGTCCACCTTTGATGCGGGTAACTGCGACTGTCCGGGCGCGAGGAGCTCGATCGCGTTCTACACGATTGCTGCCGACGGGAAACTCTTCGGACAGGATGGGTTCTTTGTCAATTTCATGGATGCCCACCTCGCTGCCAGCGACCACGACTTTCTGGTGATTTATGATCATCAGCCGCTGATTAATGATTATCAGCATTTGACCACCGTTGTTTCTGAGGTGTCCACGCGGCGGATCGTTGTTACGGACACGGCCTTGCAGATCGGCCCTGCCATTCCGCTCTTTCAATGGTTCGGGCCGACTTCGAGCAGCGTGACGTGGAATGGTCAGGACTACGTTGCGGCGTGGCGCTACGGCAGCGGCTCGACCTGGTGGCTCACGTCGGCGCGCGTGAACACGACCGCATTTCCCGATCGCCGGGTAACCGCAAGCGGCGTTCCCGATCGCCAGGTTGAGCCGGCGATTGCCTCCAATGCTTCAGGCGTGAGCGTGATCGTGGCCTCGGAATCTCCGACTCCCGGCGAGCCTGCGCGGCTGCGCGCCTACGCGGAGGGGGAGCTCGATTCGCTGCCGCCGCTGCCTTCTGCGCCCTACGGCGTATCGGCAACGACCACTGGCTCTACTACCACCGTGAGCTGGCAAAGCGATGGAGGGGATATCGCGGGTTTTGCGGTGGTGCGCTTCAACACTGACTACTGGGACAACGGAACTGTCATCGCCACGGCCGCGGCCAACGAGCGATCAGTCGTCATCACCGGCCCGCCGTCGGTGCGAGTACTTGCGTTCAACGCGCGTGGGCTTTCTGAGGTCGGGGTTACTGCTCCACGACGAAGGTCCAGCCGGTAGGAAGACAACGTAGTACCATCCGCAGCGAAGCCTAGGGGTGGCCGCAACCACGGCCTGAGATCACACCCTGGAACCTGATCCGGTTTGGACCGGCGTAGGGAAAGGCATCGGAGTCATCATGAGGGTTGTTCGCGTTGTTTCCTTTCTCCTCTTTTTTCCTGTTCTTGTTTCTGCCGCTGCGTTGAAAGGCGTCGTCCGCGGCGTCGACGGAAAGCCGATCGACGCGGCGACCGTGGCGGTCGAGGGATATCGCACCGCGACGACCGATAGCGACGGCCGCTTCGCGCTCGATGTGCCGGCAGGGAAGCACACACTCATCGTCACGCGCAGCGGATTCCAGGCGATGGCAGTACCGGCGAGCACGGATGCGGACGTTGCCATCACGCTGCGGCCGGGCCTCGCCGAGAACATCGTCGTCAGCGGGATTCGTGCGGAAGCGCAGACGCCGGTGACGAAAAGCGATGTCGATCGCGCGACCATTGAGCGCGATTACTACGGGCAGGACATCCCGCTGCTGTTGCGCGATACGCCGTCCATCGATACGTATACCGAATCCGGCGTCGGCGGATCGGGGTACTCGTACATCACGTTGCGCGGGATCAGTCCGACGCGGATCAACTTCACGCTGGATGGTGTGCCTCTCGCCGATTCCGAGGATATGGGGACGTACTTTGCGGACTTCCCGGACCTCGCAAGATCGCTGCAATCGATTCAGGTGCAGCGCGGCGTGGGGACATCCACGGTCGGCTCGCCGGCGTTCGGCGGCTCGATCAATTTCGAATCGATCGCGCTGTCGCCGGCGTCGTCGACGAGCGCGGAAGTTGGCGTTGGATCGTTCGGAACAAAGAACGCCACCGTCGGATACCAGTCGGGCGCCCTGCCGGGTGGTTACGCGTTTTACGCGCGGCTGTCGGCCGATCAGTCGGATGGATTTCGGGAGTCGTCGGGATTTCGTGGACGCAACCTATTCCTCAGCGCGGCGAAGCAGAACGAAGACTCGCAGTTGCGTTTGACCGGCTTCACCGCGCACGAATGGACGCAGCAATCGTTTGACGCGGCTGACGCAGAGACGCTGGCGACGAATCTGCGCGCCAATCCGCTCGGCCCGCAGGACCGCGACAGCTTCGGCTACGACCTCGCGCAGTTGCAGTATTTGCGCGCCATTTCCCCGCAGACGAACATGACCGCCTCGGCGTTCTATCAGCGCGGCTACGGCTGGTACCGGCTGTCCGGCGACCAGTACGGTCTCGATGGTCTGCTCATCGGATCGATGGTGACGTTGAGCACGACCCATGGCCCGTGGACCGCGAACTACGGTCTGCACGTGAACGAGTTCGAGCGCACCCACACGCTCGACTCGGGCGGTGCGCGTCTATATTCGAACTACGGCACGAAATGGGAGGCCAACGCCTTCGCCAAGCTGCGCTACGACGAGGGTTCGTGGCATCTCTACTCCGACGCGCAGCTCCGCACCACCAACTTTCACTATCACGGCGATGTCGCCATCGCGCCGATCCGCTGGACGTTCTTCAATCCGAAGGTCGGTGCACGTTACGACCTTTCATCGAACAGCGGCATCTACGGTTCGGCAGGCATCTCCACGCGCGAGCCGACGCGCAACGATCTCTTCCAGGGGGAAGATAACGCCTCGTTCGCGCACGATCTGCACGCCGTGCGGCCGGAGCGTGTCGTCGATCTCGAAGCGGGATGGGATGCCCATCGCGGCCCGCTGACTGTCAGCGCGAATGTCTACGCGATGGAGTTTCGCCACGAGATTGCCTCCACTGGCGAGCTGTCCGACATCGGACTACTCCTACGCCGCAACGTCGATCGCAGTTATCGTCGAGGAATCGAGTTGGAGTATGGGTGGCAGGCGATGCCGAAGCTGCACCTGCGCGGGAACGCCAGCATCAGCCAAAACCGTATCCACACATGGACCCAGTTCTACGATGTCTACGATGCCGCAGGGAACATCACCGGCAGTGAGCCAATCACGTATCACGACGTCAACCCTGTGCTGACGCCGACGATGATCGTCAATCAGTCGATCGAATACCTTGCATCGTCGTCATTCACACTCGGCGTGACCGGACGCCACGTCGGACGCTCCTATCTCGACAACACGAATAACGGTTCGTTCGTGGCTCCCGCATTCACCACGATCGATGCGAGCGCGGCGATCCGCCTCTCGCGCGACACGACCTTGCGCGTGCAGATCAACAACGTCCTCAACGACAAGCGCGTCTTCCCGAGCGGCTACAGCTATCTCTTTCTCACCCCGGAAAAGACCATCAGCGGCATCTCGTACTACTATCCGCAGGCCACGCGGAACGCCGTGGTGATGGTAGATTTCCGGCGTTGACCTTTACGCCACTCGAGATCGCCGCGGTCATTTTCACGCTGGCGAACGTGTGGCTGGCGGTGAAGGAGAACATCTGGACGTGGCCGACCGGCATCGCCAGCGTCCTGCTCTACCTCGTCGTTTTCTGGCGGTCGCATCTCTATCTGAATGCGGGGCTGCAGCTCGTCTACTTCGCGCTCTCGATTCACGGCTGGTACGAATGGCTGCACGGGGGCGAGAACAAGACCGAGCTGAAGATCACGCGGGCATCGTCGAAGATGTGGACGATTCTGATGTCGATCGGCGTCCTGCTCACGGTCGGATTCTTCTGGCTGTTGCGCGCAACGTCGCATGACGCTTCGCTCCCGATCTGGGACGCGGTGACGACCGCGTTTAGCATCGTCGGGCAGTTCATGCTGAACACGAAGATCGTGGAGAACTGGCTGATCTGGGCGATCGTCGATGTGATCTACGTCTTCATGTTCATCGATCAGAAGCTGTATCTCACCGCCGGGCTTTACGCCTTCTTCGTCGTACTTTGCGTGAAAGGGCTTCTCGATTGGCGCCGCACCGCGCACGCGTCTGTTTGATCGGCCCGGAATGCTCGGGTAAGACGACGCTGGCAGAGCGGCTTGCGGTCAGGTTCGATGTCCCGTGGGTTCCCGAGTTCGCGCGTGAGTACGCGCAGCGTGTTGGCCGGCTGCTGACCTTCGAGGATGTCGTTCCTATTGCCCGCGGACAGATGGCGCTCGAAGACGCAGCCGCGTACGACGACCTGATCATCCTTGACACGGATCTGATCAGCACGGTCGTCTATAGCGGGCACTACTACGATCAGTGTCCGGTGTGGATCGGGCATGAAGCACGCGCGCGCAAAGCAGACCTCTATCTTCTGACTGACATCGATATCCCGTGGGCTGCCGATGAGGTGCGCGACTCGGCGGCTACTCGCGCGGCATTGCACGGCGAGTTTTCCGTGACGCTCGCGACGTTCGGCGCGCGTTTCGTCGTGATCCGGGGGGATTGGGATGCGCGGTTTGCGGCGGCGGAGTTGGCGATCGATGCAAGGGTCAGGTCTAAAGTCTAAAGTGCCGAGGAAGATCGTCGCTAAAGGGATCAGGCCTCTTCGGCACTTTAGACTTTAGACCTGACCCCTACGCCGCCATGTAATCCGTGCGGTCGATCACGAGCAGAAGCACGCAGCCGTCGTCGCTCACGATCTCGCCATGGTGCGTGCCGCCGTCGGCGTGATGGAAGTCGCCCTTGTTGAGATAGGTCGATCCGATGCGGCAGCTTCCGCTGATGACGAAGGAGTCTTCAGGGCCGTGATGATCGTGGCCGGCCAGGTGCGAGCCGGGAGCGAGCGACAACAGGACGGTGGCCGTTCCGCGGTCCCTGTCCACCGACAGCTCTTTCATCGTCACGCCCGGCACGAGGCGAAGCCAGCGTCCCTCATTCTCGCGAACTGTGCGGGTGTTCTGCGGCGTGTCGCGCGCGGCGGCCAGAATGCGGGCGCGGAGTGCGGCCGGCGGATCGACCGGCTCGATCGTAGAGGCGACCACGGTATCGAGCAGATTCAGATCTTCGATTGAGAGCGCTTCCGTCATTTCGTCCCTGCCGCTAACTGCCCGCGTAACTCCGTCATTCCAGCACACAACATCCCGCGGACGTCCCCTTCCGAGATTTTGTAAACGGTTGCAAGATCGCTCACAGTCATGCCGTACCAGGCGTCCTCGACCAGTTGGCGAGGAGTGGCCACTGTTGGTACTACGGCTGCCGGCCGCTTTTGGGTTTGTCGGGCCAGAGCATGGTCCCGGGTGGCCCGGACGAGATACGTTTCCGAATCGCGTACCTCGTCATTCCTCCCCAGCACATCGAAGGCGTCGGCGAGCGCATCGGCGGCTGCATCGCGATCGCCGGTAATGCGCAGCGCAAGCGCATACAGGCGCGAGGCGTGGCGGTCGTACAGGTCGGCAATGGCCTGGCGATCGAGCATGGGATGTGGTGAGTTTAGCTGATGTGGGGGGTGGGGAGTGGGGTGTGGGAGCGGGGTAATCGGGACGCCTTCGGGTTCTCGATTCTCGGTAGGTAGTAAGTTGCCGGTAGTCGAGGACTCGGAAAGCAGGTTCTGCTCCCACTCCCGACCCCCCCCACTCCCCACCCCCGAACTACCATGTCCCCATGAACTGGCTCATCAAGAACTTTCTTCGTGGCCTCATCATCGTCGTACCGATCGCTCTGACGCTCTATCTGATCTACGAGGCGTTCACACGGATCGACCGTCTGCTGAACCTGCGGACGCCGGGAGTAGGTTTCGTGATCACGATCGTGGCCATCATCGTCATCGGTGCGCTGGCGTCGAACTTCTTCGTCCGCAAGTTTCTCAACCTCACCGAAACCGTGTTCACGCGTGCGCCGCTCGTGCGGCTGATCTACGCATCGATCAAGGATCTGCTGGAGGCGTTCGTCGGCGACAAGAAACGTTTCGATCAGCCGGTGACTGTGACGATCACCGAAGGGGTGCGGACACTGGGATTCATCACGCAGGATGATCTCGAATTCCTCGGCCTTCCCGGGCAGGTGGCGGTCTACCTGCCGTTCTCCTACAGCATGGCCGGAACGCTGCTGCTGGTGCATCGCGATCGCGTGGAGCGCGTGGCCATCGACAGCGCCAGCATCATGGCTTTGGTCGTGTCGGGTGGGGTGTCGAGGGCGGTGAAGATGAATGGCGGATCGGTCGCTGGAGACTCGCCGACCGCGGCCGGCTGACCAAGTCAGGTTGCGTCCACTTATTTGCACCCGGACCGTTCGAATAATCATACCGGCACGCGCGATTCGAAGGTGGCTGGCGTGCGACCTCAAGGCGCAAACCTACCCAGGTCAGCAGTTTCCGCGGATGGAGTCATTCTTCTGGCGTATGGTCCGCCGGTTGCGAATGGAGCGTCTCGTCGAGCGCCCGGCACGCTTCGCACAGGTCCACGGGCAGTGGATTCATAAGGAGAAGCCAATGCACAAATTCGCAGCTGTGATGCTGAGTCTCGCGTTCCTGATCGCGGCGTTGCCCGCCGAGGCAAGCAATTTCCGCGTCGCCGATCAGGTGTACCTGCCGATTGCCGGCAGAGTCTCGGTGTTCCGGACCGATGTTTTCATTTCCAATCTCTCGTCCGATTTCGTCACCGTGAAGGTCGTCCTGGCCTCGGGTGACACCGGGACGCTGACCCCGAACCTGCCGCAGATCTCGCTCAAGCCATTTGAACGGCGCGAAATGACGGACTTTTTCCTGACCGTGCTGGGCATCTCGAACGGGGTCGGACAGGTGGTCTTCAGCGCATGCCGGGCAGCCTCGAATTGCTCGAACGCGGATGCAAATGGCGAGAACGTCAACTACCGCGACATCTCGGTTGAGTCGCGGATCTACGCTGTCGACGGCGATGGGAAGACCAACGGTCAGCTCTTCAACGGCTATCCCTGGTACAGCTATGTCTCGATGCTTGCAGCGCCAACCGGACTTGACAAGGTCTTCATTACAGGGCTCCGCAACACCGGTGCGGCGGGACAGGTCGGTACGTTCCGGACGAACGTCGGCGTGACGAATTCCTCGCAGTTCTCGAGCACCACGCTGACCCTTCATCTCTTCGACCGGAACGGCGCAGCGATCGGCGATCGCCAGATTACGCTGGGGCCTCTCGGTCAAGTCCAACAAGAGATCAGCGTCCTGTTCCCCGCGTTCGTACGATCATCCGATTCCACGGGCGCGTGGCTGACCGTCGAGCAAACGTCCGTAACACCGACCGCCGATGCCGGGAACCAGCCGGGATGCGAAGATGGGTGTCCGGGTTTCTTCGCTTACGCCTCGCTGCTCGATAACGCGACGAACGATCCGACGACGCTGGAGGCCCAGTATTTTGCCCATCTGAGCAGCGACGCACTGAAAGCGCTCTACAAGAGCGGCGGCAATCCACCAGTGCGGCGGGCGGTGCACCATTGACCCGGATCGATTGCCGGGCAGGCTTCTTCACAGAGGGATCCGGACGAATGGAGATTCTCATGAGGCTTCGTGCATCGATCATCCTCGTACTCATCAGTGCGTTCCCGCTTTTTGGCGGCACGTCCCCGGACGACGCACAGACTCAGAAGACGCAGAGCATTACGGCCTTCGGAAGCGCAGGTGTGGTCCGAAGCGCAACCCCGGACGGCCGAATCATCGAAGGGGTCTCGAGCACTACGGGAGAGCTTCGGCTCATCGTCGAGTTCCGCGACACGCCACTTTTCGCTCGCGACCGCCGTGCTGCGCTCGCGACCGGCGCGCCAGCCCTCAAGTCCTTGCAAGCCAGGTTTGCTCAATTCGCCAATGATCTGCAGACGATCCATGCGGATCTCGCGCGCAAAGTAAACGCGAGCTCCGTCAAACCGACAGCTTCGAGTGTCGTCGTGCCGCGAATTACACATACATTTGCAGGCGTCTACGCTGGGGCTAGCGTAATCATCTCGCCTGATGCTCTGGATCGGGTCAGCCACCTCGACTACGTCGCCAGCGTCCATCTCGACCGGGAAGAGCATGTGTACTCGACGGAGAGCGACAGTAAGATCGGCGCAGACCAGGTGTGGGCCCGGCTTGGAACGCAGGGCAAGGGCATCGTGGTGGCCGTCATCGATACCGGAATCGACTACAACCACGTTGCCCTCGGCGGTGGGTTCGGACCTGCATTCCGAGTCATCGGCGGTCATGACTTCGTCAACGACGACGACGATCCGATGGACGACTACGGCCACGGCACGCACGTCGCCGGAATCATCGGTGGCAACGGCGGCGGAGTCGTGGGCGTGGCACCGCAGGTGAGTTTTCTTGCGTACAAGGTTCTCGATTCGACCGGTGGCGGATTCGACTCCACGATCATGGCGGGAATCGAGCGCGCCGCAGATCCGAACGGCGATGGCAATCCGAGCGACCATGCCGACGTCGCCAATATGAGTCTCGGCCGGCCCGGCGCGCCGGATGATCCTGTTTCGAAAGCAGTCGATACGGCTTCGGCAGCGGGTGTTGTATTCGCCATTGCGGCCGGCAACTCGGGGGACTTTTATACGGTCAGCACACCGGCCAACGCACCCTCGGCGATTGCAGTCGGCGCGACCGATCTCGATGACAACATCGCCGCTTTCAGCTCCGAGGGACCGGTGGATGGAACGTTCGCGATCAAGCCCGAAGTGGTGGCGCCGGGGGTGAAGATCGTCTCCGCCAAGGCCGGAGGCGGGACGCTGATTGCCAGTGGCACGTCGATGGCGGCGCCGCATGTCGCCGGCGTGGCGGCGCTCCTCCGTGCGATCCATCACGACTGGAGCGTCGAGGACATCAAAGCTGCCATCGTGGAGACAGCCAAGGTCCTCGGCAATGATGTCATGAGCGAAGGAGCTGGGCGTATCGATGCTCTTGCGGCGGCGACGGACGACCTCATTGCCCAGCCGAGTACCCTGAACATGGGGCTCGACAACGGTTCGTCGACAACGTTCAGCGCGACCAAACAGGTCGCTCTCTCGAATCGCTCGACTCACGCGGTGACGCTGTCAGTAACTGCGACCGGCAGCCGGAGCGGCCTGAGCGCGGTTGTTGATCAGCCGTCGCTCTCGCTCGGCCCGGGCGAAACCAAGAGCGTGTCGGTAACCATTGTGGCGGCGAATGACCAGATCGTGTCACCGACGAAAGGTTCGCTCGCGTTCTCGGGCGCCCTTACAGTGACCGGCGGCTCTGTGCCAATCCACGTGCCCTGGGCGATGGTGAAGGCCGCGACGCTTACGGTTACGTACGATTCGGCCAACATCTTCGAGTTCTTCGCGGCATCGACTTCGTCGACCACTTTGGGACACACAATCAGCGACGTAGGCAATAAGAGTGTCGACATGACGCTTCCGGCCGGCCGGTACGACATCAAGGTTTCCGAGATCGCGCTGCAACGGGATTCGAATCACCGCTTTTTCGTCGTAGAAGACCAGCCGCTCGAGAACACTACCGCGGTTAATCTCTCACCAGCCATGGCCTCGAACGAAGTTCTCCTCAATGCGTCCGACGACCGCGGTCTTCCACTCACCCGAATTGGTTCCGGTAATGGGCAATGTGCGCAGACGATCTTTCTCTGGTTTCCGTCCGGCTCCGCTCTGACCTGGTCAGAGGTGTCGGCGAGTCCGAATGACCACTTGCTCTTTTCGTCACTGAGTCAGCGATTCACCCTTCTACCGTTTGAGAGATGTGTCGATTTCGATCACAACGCAATCTATGTCGCCGATTTTCCGCAGATACGCGGGCTTAACGGCACTGTTCCCGCCACTCTCGATGCCTCTGCATGGAGCAAGCAGAACGTTCGGATCCTCGCTCCTGCGGGTTCAGTGAACCCCATTACGACTCTCGTGCCCGGGATCATCTGGAGCGGGGCTAACTTCTCTTATATGGATTTGTTCGGCACTCCATTTCCGCTATATGGCAAGGCCTTCGATGCCGCGCTGCACCTTACGCCAATCCAGCATCCTTCCATGAACGGGACAGGCTTGTTTGCGGTCGCAGTGGACCCACCCCCCGGTACTGCTGTCGTCACGCCGAACCCGTTAAGCAAAAAGATCGAGGCCGTTCAGAGTCCGGCGGCGCGGCGTTTCGGCAACAGTATTGTTTTCCGAACGTATGTGACGCCGAAGCCGACGGACTACATCACCGATCCAGCGGAGACCATTACATTCGGCGACGGCCTTCTTCATCCCGAGACCAGCATCTGGCTCGACACCAGCGGCCAGTTGACAACGACCTATTGGTACGGCGCGTTTGGCGAGATCCGAGACCTTGAAGGCGCCAACGCACTGCTGCAAATCCTCGACGGAGCCGGAAACGTTCTTCATTCCGCCAGAACGTTCCTTCCGCCGTACCCACCTGACGCTCCGGGAATCTATCGCCTCAAGGAAACGACGCCGGTCATCAGCGATGGCATCTCCGGAACCGCGACTCTCGAGTCACAGTTCGACACGCGCCTGGAGGACAGTGCGCCGCCGACGTTCACGGCGATGCGTTTGCTGGACGGCAATGGGCGATCCGTTTCGCGGCTTCAGCCTCATAGTACGGGTGCGCTCCTATTTGCCGCCATCGACAAATTTCCGATTGGTGAGGGAGGAGTGAACCGCGCTCTGGTGCGAGCGGAAGCGACATCGGCACAGTGGAAACCTCATGGGAGCGACACATGGCGCCCACTCACCTGCGTCATCGGCACCACCGATATCGCGAACGGGCAGACGGATGTCGATGCGCTTGGCCACATTCCTGCCGGCACCACGTTTACGTGTAGTGTGTCGGGAATCACGGATACATCAGGCGTGGCCGATCTTCGGATTCATGTTGAGGACGTGCCCGGTAACACGCTCACGTACACGCTATCGCCTGCGTTTACGGTCGAGCCGGCTGGCCGGTCCAGGGGTGTGGCACATTGACGAATGGATGGTTCCCGTTTGACGGGCCGGTGCTGTCTCCGTCCCGGGTTCGGACTCCGGCGCGGGGCTTTCTTCGTGTGCAGTTCGGACGACTAATGCTGCTGCTTCTCGCGATAGCAGCACCGGCAGCGGCCGAGGTTGCGCGATTTCCCATCGAGACGATCTCGATTCGAGGGACGCATTTCGCGTCGGTCTCCGTGATGCTGGCAGAGTCGCATCTGGTTGCTGGTCACAGTTACACCGAATCGGAGCTCCACGACGGCGTTCTTCGGATCAACCGTCTGCCGTTTGTGCTTCACACTGACGTGCATCTCGAAAAGGGATCGGCACGCGGTGCGTATGTTCTAGTGATTACAGTTGAGGAAACCAAGCCACTATTCATCAGCCTTGGCGAGATACGCCGCGAACTTTCCGCTGACATTCCAGTGCTCGACTCACGCGCCGAACTGGTGGGATTCCGAAACGAGATCGTTCGCTCGACAGCCGACCGCGGGACACTGGGAGGCAGGATTTTCGTAGGCAGCAAGGGTTTGCTGACGGCGTCAATCACACGCCAGGGAGTCGATCACTATTCTCTCGGCTACACGCAATACAACCTCTTTGGGACGAATGCGTCCGTTGCAGTTCTCGCCGACTATGTACCTCGGAACTACTCCATACCGGCACAGTTCGGACCATCACCGCGTGTCACGGCTGCCGATCAGGTGGAAGCGCAATTGATCGTGGCGGTTCCGCTTTTTGGGAACAATGCATTGCGAGGCGGTATCGATCACGCACCCGAGGTCTTCCACTTCGGTGGGGCACCGGGCGTGCCGTTGCGCTCGACAATCGTAGGGAATGACCGTTTCCAGTTGCTTTGGGTTTATGACTCGACGACGGATCCGATTTTCCCCACGAACGGAACGTATGCCGACGCCGGGCTCGACGTCGTATCGGCACCTCTCAGCATCAAGAGCGGGAATTCGACTCAATTCAACGACTATCGTGTCGCTCATCAAAAGGACTTCGAAGCTCGCGTTGACCGGTATTACGAATTTGTGCCCGGCGAGTCCGTTCAGGCCGGCGGCGACGTGCTGTCTCACGATGGCGGCACGTACCGCGAATACATCGTCCGCGGTGGCTATTCGGTCAATCTCATGCCGCGATCGAGGCAACTGCAGAGTGGCGATCTTCGGTTCGAAGCGCACCTTTCCCGCGATTACCTCGCATTTCCGAATCAAACCACGACCTCGCGCGGGATTGCTGATGCCGGCTTCGCGTTTCGCAATTCGTGGGGACTGCTCCGATTCGATTTCGAATACACGGGATGGCGCCGGCCCAAGTGAGGTTCAGGAGCGCGGCAATCGCCTGTTTGCTCGCTCTGCTGGGCGCCGCTGCGCCCCGCGGCGACGTTCCTCACGTCTTTGCCCGGCCGGATGGCGCGATCCTGATCCGGCTTCCGGCGAGCTCGCTCACCGGCGATCGAGTCAAAACGCAGCTGCGTAGCGGCCTCACGACCGCCTTTGTATTGGTCATGAAGGGGAGGGATTCCGAAGACCACGAGCGCAAGCTTGGTGCTCGTGTCGAGATTCGTTACGAGCTGTGGGATGAGAACTACATCGTGGTCGTGATTGACGGCACGGGGCGGCGGGAAAGCCGGACGATCGACAGCTATGCGCACTTGGTCGACTGGTGGTCTCGCTCGCCGATTCTCCTTGGCGCGCCCTCGCCGTTGCGTCAGTCCGGCGCGGTCGCGGTCAGCCTCGAAATGGTTCCCTTCTCGCCGGAGGAGGAGGCCGACACGCAGCGATGGCTCGCGCATTCGCTGAACACCTCGAGCAGCCGTGCAGCGAGTGGTCAAGGAGCCGCAAGTCCGCAGCCGTCGGAAGGCTTGCTCGATATCATCATCGGCACGGCAATTCATCGTCAGGCCATCCTCTCGTTTCACTGGGATGTGCGCGTCGAAGCGTCGCCGCCAAAATGAAAACACGAACGATCTCTCTTATCCTGGTGGTCGTCGTCACGTTGACGGGATTCGCCTGGTTCTTTCGCCAGCTCTCGTTCGTTTCGGTCGGGCTCGCGGCGAATAGCGAAGTCCAGCGTGCATTGCGCCAGAGTCTGAGCGATCAGAAAAGTCTGGCGCGCTCCGATCCCAGCCATGCCGCTGTGTATCGCCAGCGCTTCGAGGAAGTGAGGCTGCTGCTGACGCGAATGGAGATCCTATCGCTGACCGGCCGCAAGCTGACGAGCGCACTCGAAGGTACGCTCCTCGCTCTTGTTGCCCTCGTCATCGCTTCCGGAAGCACCATTTACCTGATCGAGCATCGAAGGCGCGAGCAGAGACTTGTTCAGCTTCGCGAATCGCTCATGGCCTTGTCGCGCGGTGAGCCCGTAGCGTCACCGCTCGGGAAACGCCGGGACCTGATCGGGCGGATCAGTCTCATGATCGAGTCGACGTCGAACGCCATCGATCGTGACCGGCGACGGATGAGATCTCTCGAGCACCTCTCCTCCTGGCAGGAAGCGGCACGCCGTCATGCGCACGAGATCCGTACGCCGCTTACGGCTGCGAGGATGGAGGTTGCGCGCCTTCTTTCCTGGGCGGGGCAGCAGCTTCCCGGCGAGCAGGCAGCGCTGGCGAGTGCGCAAGCCAGTATCTTTGAGGAGTTGGAGCGGTTGCGTGCCTTCACCACGGCATTCACATCCTTCGCGATGCTCAGCCCTCCGCGGCTCGTGCCTCTCGATCTTGCCCGCTTCCTGGACGATTTCACTGGTACCTTCGCCAGCGCGTGGCCCGGTCTCCGACTGGAATCCCAGCAGGGAGGAGGAGAGCGATGCGAGGTGATGATGGACGCGAACCTGATGCGGCAGCTTCTAGTGAATCTGGCGAACAACAGTGCGCAGGCCTGCGATGGCCGGACAGGACTTCTGCGTCTTCGCGCCTGGCGGGAGGGGAAACAGGTTCTTGCGGATGTCGCTGATGACGGCCCGGGCATTCCCGCCTCGGTTCGCGACCGTTTATTCGAGCCTTACACGACCACGAGGCAAATCGGAGAAGGGATGGGCCTCGGGCTTTCCATCTGCAAGAAGATCATGCTCGACCACGGCGGCGACCTCGATCTCGTTTCCAGCGAGCGGGGAGCAACTTTCCGGCTCACCTTCCCGGCAGGGGATGAACTTCGTGGCTAAGGCGCCCTTCATTCTTCTCGTGGAAGACCACCAGAAGATTCTGGTCAACACGATGCTGCAACTACGCGAAGAGGGCTTCGCCGTGCACGCTGTCGACAACATCGTGGCCGCGCAGGAGTTTCTCGTCGATCAACAGCCCGACCTTCTCATTCTCGACATCCGACTCGGCAGCGACAGCGGCATCGACCTCATCCAACGCCTCATTGCGCAGAAGCGTTTCCCGCCGACGATCATCATTTCAGGGGAGGCCTCGATCACGGAGACCGTGGAAGCTCTGCGGCTTGGCGTTTACGACTTCATCGAGAAGCCGTTCACGCGCGAGCGTCTGCTCCAGTCGGTTCGCAATTGTCTCGACCATGCGTCGCTGCGGCGCGAGCTCACCGAACTTCGATCCCGCGCTAATGTCGCGAAGACGATCATCGGCCGATCGACGGAGATGATTCAACTACGGGACCGCATCGAGAAGGTGGCCGCGACCGATGCACGCGTCCTCATCCGCGGCGAGAGCGGCACAGGCAAAGAGTTGGTTGCCAACATGCTCCACCGCCACAGCGCGCGAAGACAGAAGCCATTCGTCAAGACCAACTGCGCTGCCATTCCCGCGCATCTCATCGAGGATGAGCTGTTCGGCCACGCGCGTGGCGCCTTCACCGATGCGAAGAATGCCAAGGCAGGACTCTTCGAGGAAGCAGACGGCGGGACGCTGCTACTCGACGAGATCGGCGATATGGATGTCGCCCTCCAGTCCCGGCTCCTGCGGGTGCTGGAGGATGGGAAGGTACGGCGCATCGGCGAAACGCAGGAACGACAGGTCAACGTGCGTGTCGTCGCGGCCAGCAACCGCGATCTGCAGCAGCTGATTGGACAGCGCTTGTTTCGCGAAGATCTCTACTTCCGCATCGCCACGGTTCCGATCGACGTTCCGCCGCTGCGCCAGCGCGTGGCGGACATCCCGCTCCTCTTCGCGCACTTCCTCGAGGTGTTCTGCGCTGAAAATCAGCGTCGCCGGCTGACCATCGATCCTGAGGTGATTCCGGCAATCGAAGGCTACCGATGGCCTGGAAACGTCCGGGAGCTGCGCAACGTTTGCGAGCAGCTCTCGATCTTCGGATCGGATCCCATCACGATCGATCAGCTGCCCACGTCGATCCTGCAGACGGAGCCGGTAGGGGAAAGCGGTGTCCTTCGGCTTACGGAGACCGCGGTCGATCTCTCGCTCCGAGGGTTCCGGGAACTGTGCGAGAGGGAGTACATCGAACGGGTTCTCCGGCGTGTGAATTGGAGCTTTCCCGCGGCGGCGAAGATTCTTGATATCCAGCGAACCTACCTTCATCAGAAAGTGACGACGCTCAAGATCGCGCGGCGGAAATGAGCGATTTGCCCGAGGCTGGATTCAAGGACCACGCGGCAGACGAGCCCAACCGCGCACGCTTTCTGCACTCGGCATCCGCGGCGCGCGGCAGGACGCGCGGACCGCACTGAATACCGTGTCTTGCGTCACCGCAATTTTTGGATATGATCGCCGCCGTTTCGCGAGGAAGCGCGGCCATCCGCCGTGGCGCTTGCTCCCCGCCTTTCTGTTTCACGACTCCCGAATCCCGGACGGTAGCAGCCTGTAAATGGCTCAGATTTTCCACCGCAGCACCAATACTCTCGCCCGCGTCACGATCTTCGGCGCTGTATTTGCCGTCGCGTTCGTGCTGTGGGCGATCGGCGGCGTGGTTCGGTCGCCGTATGCGACCGATCAGGGAATCGAGCGCGAGCAGCCGGTGCCGTTCAGCCATCAGCATCACGTAGCGGGACTCGGCATCGACTGCCGCTACTGCCACACCTCGGTCGAGACTTCGAACTTCGCCGGCCTCCCGCCGACGCAAACCTGCATGAACTGCCACTCACAGATCTGGACGAACGCCGAGATGCTCGAGCCGGTGCGCGCCAGCTTCGCCAACAACAAGCCGATCGTCTGGTCGCGCGTCCACCGTCTGCCCGATTTCGTCCATTTCAATCACTCGATCCACGTCAACAAAGGGATCGGCTGCGCGAGCTGCCACGGCCGTATCGACAAGATGGCCCTCACGTTCCAGGCCTCGCCGCTGACGATGGAGTGGTGCCTGCAGTGCCACCGCGCGCCTGAACAATTCGTCCGCCCGCGCAACGAGGTATTCAACATGGCTTACATCACCACGGACCAGGAAACCATCGGCCCGAAACTGGTCCGGGAGTACAACATTCAGAAGCTGACTACGTGTTCGACATGTCATTACTAGGGGGTCGTTTGCCGGGAGTCGGGAGTCGGAGAAGAAGCGCGACGTCTTCTTGCTCCGACACCCGACCCCCGACAACCGACTCCCGCGAAACATCATGACCGACCCCAAAACACTCAACCTCGCGGATTTCCGCAAGCGCATCGGCAGCGAGTACTGGCGCAGCCTGAACGAGCTTTCGCGCGACGACTTCGAACAGGTCGTCGAGACGGAGTTTCCGCAGGGTGCGCTGGCGCTGGACCGCGGGGTCGACCGGCGCGACTTCGTGAAGTTGATGGGGGCGTCGATGGCGCTCGGCGGGCTGGCCGCCTGCAACCGTCCCGCGGAGAAGATCGTCCCGTACGTCCGTCAGCCGGAAGGGCTCATCCCCGGCAAGCCGATTTTCTTCGCCTCGGCCATGACGATCAGCGGCTACGCGCACGGCGTGCTCGTCGAGAGTCACATGGGACGTCCGACGAAGATCGAAGGTAATCCCGATCATCCGTCGAGCCTCGGCGCGACGAATTCGTTCATGCAGGCCTCGATCCTCGGCCTCTACGACCCCGACCGTTCCCAGGTCGTGCGCCACCTCGGCGAGATCTCGACCTACAGCGATTTTCTGGCCGCGCTGCAGCCCGAGCTGAAAGCAGGCACGGCGAACGGCACCGGGCTTCGAATCCTCACGCAGACCGTCACCTCGCCAACGGTTGGCGCGCAGATCCAGCAGGTCCTCGCGCAGTTTCCCGGCGCGAAATGGCATCAGTGGGAAGCCGCCGGCGGCCACAACGTGCGCGAAGGGCTACGTCTCGCGTTCGGCAGCTACGCCAACGCCGTCTACCACTTCGACAAAGCAAACGTCGTCGTCGCGCTCGACTCCGATTTCCTCGAGCGCGGACCGGGCCACCTTCGCTACGCCCGCGATTTCTCCGGCCGCCGCAGAGTGCGCCAGGGAACGAAATCGATCAGCCGTCTCTACGCGATTGAATCGGGCCCGACCGGCACCGGCTCGATCGCCGATCACCGTCTGGCGGTAAGGCCATCGGAGGTCGAGACGTATGCACGAGCCATCGCTGCATCGGTTCAAGGCTCCGACACCCGACCCCCGACCCCCGACGCCCCATTCATCGCAGCTGTCGTCCGCGATCTGCAGAAAAACCGCGGCACCAGCATCGTCGTTGCCGGCGAAGAACAGCCTCCGGCCGTTCACGCCGTTGCCATGGCCATTAACCAGGCTCTCGGCAACATCGGCGCGACCATCACGATCACCGATCCCGTCGAAGTCGCGCCGGTCAATCAACTCGATTCGCTGAAACAACTCATCGCCGACATGAACGCCGGCGCGGTCAAGACGCTCATCATCATCGGCGGCAACCCCGCCTACGACGCGCCGGGCGATCTTCCCTTCGTCAAGGCGATGGACAACGTGCCGTTCCGCGCGCATCTCTCGCACTACTACGACGAGACGTCGATGCACGTGCACTGGCACATCCCTGAGACGCATTACCTCGAGTCGTGGAGCGACGCCCGCGCGCACGACGGCACGATCTCGATCATCCAGCCACTCATCGCGCCGCTCTACAACGGCCGATCGCAGCACGAGCTTCTCGGCGCACTCCTCGGCGGGATGGATCAGTCGCCTTACGACGTCGTCCGCAACTACTGGCAGACGAAGGCCGGTGCGCTCAACTTCAACAACACCTGGCGCAAGTGGCTGAATGACGGCGTGGTCGCCGGCTCAGCGCTGCCCGCGCGCGCGGCCGGCGCGACGCCCGCGGTCCCAGGGACAACCGACAACCGACAACCGACAACGTCTTCTTACGAACTACGCATAATCCCCGACCCCACCATCTACGACGGCCGCTTCGCCAACAACGGTTGGCTGCAGGAGTTGCCGAAACCGCAGACGAAGATCACGTGGGAGAACGTCGCCCTGATTAGCCCGAAAACCGCGATGGCCATCGGTTACGACGACAAGCGCCGCGACGAGCTGGTCAACGAAAAGCAGACGCTGATCGCGAATATCCGTTATCGCGGCAAGACGCTGCGCACGCCGATCTGGGTCGTGCCCGGTCACGCCGACAACACGATTACGATGTTTCTCGGCTATGGCCGGACGCGCGGCGGCAAGCTGGCCACTCCTGCTGAAGCCAGCAGCATGCTCGCTCCGGAACTGGCCGCGTTCCACCTTTCGGGCGGCACCGCGGGCGTCGATGTCGCTCCGTTCCGCTTCGCCGATGCGCTGAACGGCGGCGGCGGTGCCGAGATCGAGCTGACGTCGGACGCACCGTACGAGATCGCCTGCACGCAGGAGCATCAGAGCCTTAACGTCAGCGACGTCGGCGAAGACCGCGGCATCATCCGCTCCGCGACGTTCGCCGAGTACCTTGCAAAGCCCGACTTCGTTCGCGATCACAAACGCGAAGAAGAGCAGAGCAAGGAGTCGATGTACCCGGGCTACGAGTACAAGTCGCATGCATGGGCGATGGTGATCGACACCTCGGTCTGCACCGGCTGCAACGGTTGCGTCGTGGCCTGTCAGTCCGAGAACAACATCCCTATCGTCGGCAAGGATCAGGTCGTTGCCGAGCGCGAGATGCATTGGCTGCGCATCGACCGGTACTACAAGGGCGACGCCGCGAATCCGGAAGTGTTCCATCAGCCCGTGCCGTGCATGCAGTGCGAGAGCGCGCCCTGCGAGCCGGTTTGCCCGGTCGGCGCCACCTCGCACAGCGGCGAAGGTCTGAACGACATGACCTACAACCGCTGCGTCGGCACGCGCTACTGCTCGAACAACTGCCCGTACAAAGTGCGGCGCTTCAACTTCTTTCACTATTCCGATTACGAAACGCCCGCGCTAAAAGCGCAGCGCAATCCCGACGTCACCGTCCGCACGCGCGGCGTCATGGAGAAGTGTACGTACTGCGTGCAGCGTATCAACGCCGCGAAGATCAATGCCGAGAAGGATGGCAAGAGCGGCCGCCGCGTCCGCGACGGCGAGGTCGTCACCGCCTGCCAGCAGGCTTGTCCGACCAATGCCATCGTCTTCGGCGACATGAACGACCCATCGAGCCAGGTCGCGGCGCTCAAGTCCGAGCCAACAAATTACGCGCTACTCGCAGAACTGAATACGCGTCCTCGCACGACGTACCTTGGAGCGATTCGCAATCCCAATCCCGAGATCAAGGCATAAGCAAATGCTAAAAGTCTTCAACCACAGAGACACAGAGGACACAGAGAAAACCCCTCTGTGTCTCTGTGGTGAAACGCTTTTCTAAAACAGTCATGGCAGAACGCAACCAGCCTCCAGCCCACGAAATCCGCCCGGTCACGCAGGAGATCCCGGAGCGGTTCATCCCCGTTCCGACGGTCGAGCCGGGGCACACCTTCGCGTCGGTCACGGATCACATCAGCGCCATCGTTCTGCGCAAGAAGATGCCGTTCCTCTGGTGGGTCGGTCTGGCGCTGTCCTGCTTCGGCGTAATGGTTCTGACCGCGACGATCGGCAAGCTCGTTCTTGTCGGCGTCGGCATCTGGGGTATCAACCATCCCATCGGCTGGGGCTTCGACATCCTCAACTTCGTCTGGTGGATCGGGATCGGGCACGCCGGCACGCTGATCTCCGCGATTCTGCTGCTGCTGCGTCAGGAGTGGCGCACCTCGATCAACCGATTCGCGGAGGCGATGACGCTCTTCGCCGTCTCCGCGGCCGGTTTGTATCCGGCGCTGCACACCGGACGGCCGTGGTACGACTTCTGGCTCTTCCCTTATCCGAACACGATGACGCTGTGGCCGCAGTTCCGCAGTCCGTTGATGTGGGACGTCTTCGCGGTCTCGACCTACGCCACGGTCTCCGCGCTCTTCTGGTACGTCGGCCTGATCCCCGATCTGGCAACGCTGCGCGACCGTGCCCGCGGCAATGTCGCCCGCGTCATCTACGGCATGCTCTCCCTCGGATGGCGCGGTTCCGCGAAGCACTGGTTCCGCTACGAATCGACGTACCTGCTTCTGGCCGGACTCTCCACGCCGCTCGTTCTCTCCGTCCACACCATCGTTTCGTTCGACTTCGCCGTCGCGCAGTTGCCGGGATGGCACGCCACGTTCTTCCCGCCGTACTTCGTCGCCGGTGCCGTCTACGCCGGTTTCGCCATGGTTCTCACGCTGGCCATTCCGGCGCGCAAGATGTTCCACCTCGAGGACTTCATCACGATGAAGCACCTCGAGAACATGGGAAAGATCATGCTCGCCACCGGCCTCATCGTCTTTTACTCGTACTGCATGGAGGCGTTCTTCGCCTACTACAGCGGCAACAACTTCGAGCGCTACATGTGGATCAACCGCGTGTCCGGGCCGTACTGGAAGATGTACGCGATGCTGATCATCTGCAACGGCGTGGCGCCGCAGATGATGTGGTTCCGCAGGATGCGAACATCGACGATGGGCCTCTTCGTCGTGGCGATGTTCGTCAACGTCGGCATGTGGCTGGAGCGCTTCGTCATCATTCCGACGTCGCTGCACCGCGACTTCCTGCCGTCCTCGTGGGGTATGTATCACGGCACCCGCTGGGACTGGGGGATGTTCATCGGCTCGATGGGACTCTTCTTCTTCCTCTTGTTCCTCTTTGTTCGATTCCTTCCGATGATCTCGATCTTCGAGATGCGGACCATGCTGCCCGAGGCGCAGGCGCACCCGGAAGGGCACGAGGCTTAGGCGATGGCGATCGGCAAAGTCAGAACCGGGACGTACGGCGTCATCGCGGAGTTCTCTTCGCCTGCCGACCTCACCGCTGCCGCCGAGGCGGCGCGCGACGCCGGCTACACGCAGATGGATGCCTTCTCGCCGTTTCCGATCCACAACCTGCATGAAGCGGTGGGGATGAAATCGACCGGTCTCTCCAGCATGTCGGCCATCGTCCTGATCGGCGGGATCATCGGCGGCATCGCCGGATTTTTCATGTGCTGGTACGCCAACGTCATCAGCTATCCGCTCAACATCGGCGGGAAGCCGTTCAACTCGTGGCCGGCCTGGATTCCGATCACCTTCGAATGCACGATTCTGATGGCTGCGTTCGCGGCCGTTTTCGGCATGCTTGCCCTCAACGGCCTGCCGATGCCGTATCACCCTGTGTTCAACGTGAAGCGCTTCGATCAGGCGTCGCGCGACAAGTTCTTCCTCGTCATCCAGGCCCGCGATCCGAAGTTCGATCTCGACACCGTCTGGAAGTTTCTCGAGGCACTCCATCCCCGCGAGGTCATCGATGTTCCCTGGTAGCGCAATTACGCAGCGGAACGCCGGCGTCTCGCCGGCTGGCCCGGCGGCGTCCCGCCGCCGCGGCGTTGCGCTGATCGTGTTGCTCATCGCCCTGACCGCCTGCCGCCAGAAGATGTCCGTGCAACCCAAGTACGATCCGCTCGAGCCGAGCGACTTCTTCGCCGACGGCATGTCCGCACGCCCGCGCATCCCCGGCACAGTCGCCCGCGGCGAGCTGGCCAACGACACATTCCTGGCCACGGGCAAAATCAACGGCGCGGACGGCGACGGTTACCCCTTCCCGATCACCGCGGCAGTCATGGATCGCGGGCAGGAGCGCTTCAACATCTACTGCTCCGTCTGTCACGGCCGCGCCGGCGACGGCAACGGCATGATTCCGTCGCGCGGCCTGCGGCATCCGCCGTCGTACCACACCGACGCGCTGCGGAACGCGAAGACGGGACACTTCTTCGACGTGATGACCAATGGATTCGGGGCTATGCCTTCGTACGCGGTGCAGATTCCGGTCGCCGATCGATGGGCGATCATCGCCTACGTCCGCGCACTGCAACTGAGCCAGAACGGCACGATCAACGACCTGCCCGCAGATCAGCGTGCAAAGCTTACGCAGGGGGCAACGCAGTGAGCGCGGGCGTGAACGAAACCACCGCCTCTGCCACCGGCATCAGCCAGTGGCGCACGCCAGCGCTGATCATCGGGATCATCGGTCTGGCTCTCAGCGCGCTCGGATACTTCATCAACCAGGAGACGTTCTTCCGCTCCTACCTGCCCAGCTTCCTCTTCTGGTTCTCGATCGTGGCCGGCTCGCTCGCCGTGCTGATGCTGCAATACGTCACGGGCGGCGAATGGGGCCTCATGATCCGCCGTCCGCTCGGCGCCGCGGCCCGCACGATGCTCTGGATGGTGCTCTTCTTCATCCCCATCATCCTCGGCATGAAGTACCTCTACCCGTGGTCCAACACGCAGTGGGCGATGGCCGACGAGAACGTCAGCCAGAAACTCGACTGGCTGAACTGGAAGCGCTTCCTGGCCTTCGCCGCGCTCTACTTCGCGCTCTGGAACCTCTGGGCGTGGCGCATCCGTGCGCTTTCGCTCAGTTTCTACGAAGACCGCTCGCCGTACACGGAGCTCAAACGCCGCAAATGGGCGGCCTCGGGACTCCTGATGATCGTCCTGACGCTGACCTTCGCATCGATCGACTGGATGATGTCGACCGAGCCGAGGTGGAGCTCGACGATGTATGGCATCACGTTCGTCGTCGGTTGCGCGCTCTCGGCTCTGGCCTTCGTCACGTTCTTCCTCACCCGCCTGGTGAATACCGAAGCGATGGGCTCCCTGCTCAAGCCGACGCACCTCCGCGACCTCGGCAACCTGATGCTGGCGTTCGTCATGTTCTACGCGTACACCACCTTCTCCGAGTTCCTCCTCATCTGGTACGCCAACCTGCACGAGGAGATCCCGCACTTCCTCGTCCGCACCAGCGGTCTTTGGGGTGCTGTGGCGTTCTGCGTCGCCATGTTCCACTTCTTCCTGCCGTTCGGATTGCTGTTGATCCGTCCGATCAAAGACCGGCCGAAGACGATCGCCATCGTTGCCGTGATCATCATCGTGATGCGCTACGTGGCCCTCTACTGGCTCGTCGCGCCATCGTGGTACGGCGAACATTTCACCTGGTCGTGGATGAACCTCACCACGCTGCTCGGCATCGGCGGCGTATGGATCTGGGCCTTCATCGGCCAGCTCCGCGGACAGACCATCATTCCGATTCACGAGACGTGGGTCGAAGAAGCCATTCGGGAAGGAGCGCTGAAGGTCAATGGCTGATCACGCTCACTACCAGGACGACGACATCGTCAATCCCGAGACGCGCCACGAAGAGAGCGACGTCAACACCCGTGCGCTTCTTTGGTCCGTCGTGATCTTCATCGTTTTCGCGGGCCTCACGTACTTCGTGCTCTATCTCCAGTTCCGCGCCTACGCCCGCCACTTCCGGCACGAGGCCACGCAGCCGCTGACGATGATGTCGCGCCCGTCCGATGCCTCGGTTCCGGCCACGCCGCGCCTGCAGCCGTTCCCGACAAAGAATCAGAGCGGGGTGATGCCTCCCTATGCAGTGACTCCGGTGACCGACATGGCCGAGATGCGCGCTGCGCAGGAAAAGCAGTTGAGCGAGCCCGGCTGGGTCGATCAGAAGAAGGGCATCGTCCGGCTTCCGATTGAGACAGCAAAACAGCTCGTCGTACAGCGTGGACTGCCGGTGGTGACGCCATGACGTTTGATCCGCAGATGACGCAGATGAACGCAGATAAAAAAGCATCTCCCTCCGCATCTCCGCGTCTCCGCGTGAAAATGTTTCTCCTGTTCCTTCTGTCGACGGTGCCGATCTTCGCGCAGACCAACTCCGCCACTCCGCCGCAACTCCCCGGCAAAGTCGCTATCGATCAGAAACTCAACGCGCAGCTTCCGATGGACCTCATGCTCCGCGATGAATCGGGCCGGGTCGTCCGGCTCGGCCAGTACTTTAATCACGGCCGCCCGGTGCTGCTCAACTTCATGTACTACCGCTGCCCCATGCTCTGCCCGATGGTCATGGATGGCATCGCCAACGGCCTGACCGAGCTTCGATTCGACATCGGAAAAGAGTTCGACGTCATCACCGTCAGCGTCGATCCGCGCGACACGCCCGAGGAGGCCACCGCGAAGAAGGAAACCTACGTCAAACGCTACGGCCGTTTCGGCGCTGCCAACGGCTGGCACTTCCTGACTGGTCCCGAAAGCGCGATCAAGAAGCTCACGAACACCGTCGGTTTCCAATACGCCTACGACATCAAGATGGACCAGTTCGCGCACGGCGCGGTCCTGCTCGCCGTCACGCCGCAGGGGCGCGTGTCGCGCTACCTCTACGGCTTCGAGTACAAAGCGCGCGATCTCCGTCTCGCCCTCGTCGAAGCCTCGGCCGGCAAGATCGGCAACGCCAGCGACGCCATCCTTCTCCTCTGCTATCACTACGATCCGGCCACCGGCAAATACAGCCGCTCGGCCATGAACTTCGTCCGCGCTGGCGGCGTCGCCACGATTCTCAGTCTCGCTGGCTTCATCTTCATCATGATTCGTAGAGAGCACGGACGATGATGCTTTCCGATTTCCCGCTGTGGCCCGAGCAGGCCTCGACCGTCGCTCCCGGCGTCGATGCGTTGATGACGTTCATGTGCATCGTCTGCGGTGGCGTGTCGGTGATCACGTTCTTCGTGATCTTCATTCTGGCCATCAAGTATCGCCGCACGCCCGAGAACCAGTTGGCGCAGGACTACGAGCCGCCGAAAGCGCTCGAGGCAGCCTGGATCATCATCCCGTTCCTCATCTTCATGTTCATGTTCGTATGGGGATCGTGGCTCTACTTCCGGATACAGCGAGTCCCCGATAACGCAATCGACATCTATGCCACCGGCAAACAGTGGATGTGGAAGTTTCAGCACGCCAGCGGACAGCGCGAGATCAATACGCTGCACGTCCCGGTCGGCCGCCCGATCCGCATCACCATGGCCTCCGAGGATGTGATTCATAGCTTGTTCTTTCCGGTGTTCCGCGTGAAGGCGGACGTGCTGCCCAACCGCTACAAAACGATGTGGTTCCAGGCCACGAAGACCGGGCGATTCCACATCTTCTGCGCCGAGTACTGCGGCACGCTCCACTCCGGAATGATCGGCTGGGTCGAAGTGATGGAGCCGGTCGATTATCAGAAGTGGCTTGCTGGTGGCGCCGAGGGCTCGCTGGCATCGCAGGGCGAAAAGCTGTTCCAGAAATACGCCTGCAACACCTGCCACACGAACGACGCCACAGGCCGCGGGCCGGTCCTCCTCGGTCTGTACGGCACGACCGTCACGCTGTCGAACAACGCCACCGTCACGGCGGACGAGAACTACATCCGCGAATCGATCCTCAACCCGCAGGCGAAAGTCGTCAAAGGCTTCGCGCCGGTCATGCCGACGTTCCAGGGACAGGTCTCCGAAGACGATCTGCTCAAGCTCGTCTCATATGTCCATTCCCTCGGTACGCAGAAGACGGCGGTCGTTCCTGTCGAGACTCCGTCATCGAAGGCCACCAGCGCCGGCTCGCCGCTCAAACCGGGCGCAGGCATTCCCCCGCAAAAAGACAAAGGTGCCACGCCATGAGCTCATTGACACTGCACGACGTCCGCTTCGTCGAGCCGGAAACGACGCGCAACTACATCACGCACGACTACGGCGCGCTCTCCTGGCTCCTGACAAAGGATCACAAGCGGATCGCCATCCTCTATCTCATCTCCATCACGGCGCTCTTCATCCTCGGCGGATTCTTCGCCGTGGTCATGCGCATCGAGCTGCTGACGCCGGAAGGCGATCTGCTCACCAGCGACACCTACAACAAGTTCTTCACGCTGCACGGCATCGTGATGATCTTCTTCTTCCTGATTCCGTCGATCCCGGCGGTGCTCGGCAACTTCCTGCTGCCGCTCATGCTCGGGGCGAAGGATCTGGCCTTCCCGAAGATCAACCTGCTGAGTTGGTACCTCTACATCATCGCGGCCGTGATGGGGCTGTACATCATCATCACCGGCGGCGTCGACACCGGCTGGACGTTCTATACGCCCTTCTCGACGCAGTATTCGAACACGCACGTCTTCGGCGTCACGTTCGCGGCGTTCATCGTCGGCTTTTCGTCGATTCTGACGGGACTCAACTTCCTGGTCACGATCCATCGCATGCGCGCGCCGGGACTGACCTGGTTCCGCCTGCCGCTGTTCGTGTGGGCGATGTACGCCACAAGCATCGTGCAGCTTCTGGCAACGCCCGTTCTCGCGATCACGCTGGTCATGCTGATGTTCGAGCGCGTCGTCCACGTCGGCATCTTCGATCCCGCGCTCGGCGGCGATCCGCTCCTCTTCCAGCACATGTTCTGGTTCTACTCCCACCCGGCCGTCTACATCATGATTCTGCCGGCGATGGGTGTGGCCTCGGAGGTCGTGGCCGCGTTCACGCGCAAGAAGATCTTCGGCTACACGTTCGTCGCGTACTCCTCTCTCGCCATTGCCTTCCTCGGGTTCCTGGTGTGGGCGCACCACATGTTCGTCGCCGGCATCTCGGTCTACTCGGCGATGATCTTCTCCTTCCTCAGCTACTTCGTCGCCGTTCCCTCGGCCATCAAAGTCTTCAACTGGACGGCCACCCTTTATCGAGCATCCGTCGCGCTCATGACGCCGATGCTCTACATCCTCGGTTTCATCGGACTCTTCACCATCGGCGGCGTGACGGGCCTGTTCCTCGCGGCCATCGGACTCGATGTCCACGTCACCGACACCTACTTCGTCGTCGCCCACTTCCACTACGTCATGGTCGGCGGCGCGGTCATGGCCTACATGGCCGGGCTGCACTACTGGTGGCCGAAGATCACCGGCCGGATGTATCCCGAATGGTGGGCGCGTCTCGCGGCGTTGCTCGTCTTCGCCGGCTTCAACCTGACCTTCTTCCCGCAATTCGTTCTCGGCTACCTCGGCATGCCGCGCCGCTACCACGCGTACGCGCCGGAGTTCCAGGTGCTCAACGTCATGTCCACCGCGGGCGCCTCGGTGCTGGCTGTCGGCTATGCGTTGCCGCTTTGCTATCTGCTCTGGTCGCTCTGGTACGGCCGTCCCGCCGGACCGAATCCATGGGGTGCAGTCGGACTGGAGTGGGCAACAACGTCGCCGCCTCCGATGGAGAACTTCCACGAGACGCCGGTCGTGACCTGGGATGCGTACGACTACCCGGCCATGATGAAGGCGATGGGGGAGACGCAGAATGTCTGACATCACCCTCGGCGGTCCCCCGCCCGCGCCGCGCGTCGAAGAACATCACGAACACCATCACCCGTTCCTTCAGCATCACTTCGAGGACCTCGGGCAGCAGCACGAAGCATCGACGCTCGGCATGTGGATGTTCCTCGCGACTGAGATCCTCTTCTTCGGTGGCGTGCTCGCCGCGTATTGGGTCTATCGCGTTACGTATCCCGAAGCGTGGGCGATCGGCGCGGCGCAACAGATCTGGTGGCTCGGCGCGATCAACACCATCGTCCTGATCATCAGCTCACTGACGATGGCGCTCGCCGTCCGCAACGCGCAGATGGGCCGGCGCATGGGCACCGTCTACATGCTCATCGCCACGCTTTTTTTCGGCAGCATCTTCCTCGGCGTGAAGATGTACGAGTACACGAAGCACTGGCAGGAAGGGCTCTTCCCCGGCGCCGCCTTCCACTGGAATGAAGTCCCCGCGCTCGCTCCGAAGGTCCAGCTCTTCATGACCTTCTACTGGTGCCTGACCGGGCTTCACGCACTGCACATGATCATCGGCGCCGGCCTTCTGATCTGGTTCATCTGGCGCGCCTGGAAAGGTCACTTCGGACCCGAATACTACGGACCGGTCGAGATCATGGGCCTCTACTGGCACTTCGTCGATATCGTCTGGATCTTCCTCTTCCCGTTCCTCTACCTCATTCACGGAGCGCATCATGGCTGACGTGACCACGACCGAAATCAACCACTCCGAGCACGCGCCGCACGTGCACGTGACACCGATGTGGATTTACCTGACCGTGTTCCTCGCGCTCGCGGTCGGAACGGTCCTCACGGTCGCCGCCTCCCGCTTCGACCTCGGCATGTGGAACACCCCGATCGCGCTGGTCATCGCCACGGTCAAAGCCGTCCTGGTCATCCTCTTCTTCATGCACGTCATCCACTCGACGCGCCTGACCTGGGTCGTCATCATCGCGTCATTCCTCTGGCTCGGCGTGCTGTTCGTGCTGACGTTTGCCGATTACCTCACGCGGGCGTGGAACATCTATTAAGTGCTCTACATCCTCGCCGTCGCGACGCTCGTCATCATCTACCTCTGCTATACGTGGATGCAGTCGACCCGCGCATCGCAGCGAAGAACGGAAGCGCAGAACCAGCGCGCGGTCGAGTTGCTCGAGGAAATCCTGACCGAGCTGCGCGCAGGCCGATCTCTGTCGCCCGCTGAAGCGGGCTCCCAACTTGGTGGCGACCCGAAAACCACCGGCTGAAGCCGGTGGCTACGATCTCACGCCGGTTCTCACCGGCATTTGCGCCAAAGCGCACACACGCGTTTTTCGCCGGCATTGCGCCCCAGCATTTGCGCCGAAGCCGCATCGCGCCAGAAAAAAGAACGTAGCCCACGGCTTCAGCCGTGGGTCCGCGATCGACATCCCAACCCTTGTGGCGCGCTTCAGCGCGCGACAGACGCTACGGATCGCCATCTGCGCCAAACCACATTGCTCCGCTTCGGAGCCGTGGAGATTTCGGAGGAGATTCCATTCGCGTCTCGCCGCATCGCGCCAGAAAAAAGAACGTAGCCCACGGCTTCAGCCGTGGGTCCGCGATCGACATCCCAACCCTCGTGAGCGCGCTTTAGCGCGCGACAGACCACTTGCGCTCACGCCGCCCGCGTAATCGGCACGATCTCTCTCTTCGACAGCCGGTTGAAACGAGCGACCAGCAGGATCGCCACCACCGTCAACCCAACGCAAAGGCCCCACCACAATCCCACAATTCCCATGTTGCGGTGGAAGCCGAGGTAGAGGGCGATGGGGAGGCCGATGAGCCAGTGGCTGACCAGGTTGGCGATGAGCGGGAAAGTGGTGTCGCCGGCGCCGCGGAGGATGCCGGCGCCGATGGCTTGCAATCCATCGGAGAGCTGGAAGACGGCGGCGATCAGCAGGATCGGAACGGCGGCGGTGATGACGGTCTGCTGGTCGGTGAGCAGGCGAGCGACGGCGCGTGGCGCAAGAGCAAAGACTAAGGCGCCGATGCTCATCCAGCAGAAGCCGCCGAGGAGCGCGGCGAAGCCGGCCCTGCGTGTGCGCGGCTGATCGCGTGCACCGACCGCAAGCCCGACGCGCACTGAGCCTGCCGAGGCAACGCCGACGGCGACGGTGAACGTCAGCGAGGCGAATGCGAGGACGAGTTGATGCGCCGCCAGATCGATCGCGCCGAAGTGGCCGGCCAGCAGGCCCACGAACGCGAAGACGCCGAGCTCCGCTCCCATCTGCAGACCGACAGGCAACCCAACGCGAATGGCCTGGCGGACTTCCGGCCATTTCAAATGGTGCAGGTAGCCGGCGTCGTGCGGGGGCAGCTCGATCTTTCTGACTGCCCACACCAGGATTCCGAGTGCGATGATCGAGCCGAGGTCGGTTGACAGAGCGGCGCCAGGGACGCCCATGCGTGGAAACGGTCCCCAGCCGAATACGAGGATGAAATCGGCGACGAGATTGAAGACATTGCCGATGAGCATCGCCATCACCATCGGACGCGTGACGTGCTGCGCTTGCAGGTAGGCGCGCATAACGAGGAAAAGGAGCATCGGCGCCAGGCCGGCGGTTCGGACGAGCAGGAACTGTGTGGCCATCGGCTGCAGGTCGCGCTCGACGCCGAACAGCGGAAAGAGCGCCGGCGCGGCCAGGAGAGGAATCGTCAGAACGACCGTGACGCCGAGCGCCAGCCATATGCCTTGCCAGAAGACGTGCCGAGCCCGCACCGGGTTCTCGCCGCCGAGGGCGTGCGAGATCATCGGATCGATGCCGAACACGAGACCCATGCCGACGATGGAGATCGTGAAGAAGATGACGTTGCCGAGTCCTGCCGCGCCAAGCTCCCGCGCGCCGAGGCGCCCGACGACGGCCAGGTCGACGAGACTCATGATCTGCGTGCCCGCCTGCGCCGCGGCAAGCGGCCCGGCCAGTTTCAGGAGCTGACGCAATTCGGTTCGGAACGCGGACATGAAGCGTGCAGAGTGAGGGTTGAAGAGTGAAAAGTGAAGCATGAAGTAAGCTTCATATTCACTCTGCACCCCAATCGTGCTAAAAACGCCCGCCTTCAGGAGACCCCATGCGTTATCTCGTTACCGGCGGTGCCGGATTCATCGGATCCAATTTCGTCCGTTACCTTTTCCAGAAGTACGGTGACGCGGCGAAGGTCGTAAACCTCGACAAGCTCACCTACGCGGGCATCCGCGAAAACCTCGCCGAGTACGAGGGGAAGGCGAACTACAAGTTCATCCATGGGGACATCGCCAAAGCGGCGGATGTGGCCGAGGCGTACAAAGGCGTCGACGGAAGCGGCGTCGATGTGGTCGTGAACTTTGCAGCGGAGACGCACGTCGACCGCTCGCTGATGGAGGCCGGCACCTTCATCGAGACGGACGTTCACGGTGTGCTGGTGCTGCTCGAAGAAGCGCGCAAACAGACCGGTCTGAAACGGTTCATTCAGATTTCGACCGATGAAGTCTACGGATCGATCGATACCGGCTCGTTCACGGAGACGCATCCGCTGAACCCGCGCAATCCCTATTCGGCGTCCAAGGCCGGCGGCGACCGGATGGCGTACGCTTACTCGCAGACGTACGGATTGCCTGTCATCGTCACGCGCGCCTCGAACAACTTCGGCCCGTGGCAGTATCCGGAGAAGCTCATCCCGCTCTTCGTCACCAACGCGATCGATGATCTGCCGCTGCCGCTCTACGGCGACGGCCGCAACGTGCGCGACTGGCTGTACGTCGAGGACCACTGCGCCGCGATCGACTTCCTGATCGAGCACGGAGTGAACGGCGAGACGTATAACATCGGCGGCGGCAACGAGCGCGAGAATCGCGAGATCACGCAGACGATCCTGTCGCTGACGAATAAGCCGGACTCGCTCATCAAGCGCGTCGCCGACCGCCAGGGTCACGACCGCCGCTACTCGATCGACATGAAAAAGGTCGAATCGATGGGTTTCCGCTGCCAGACCGATTTCGACGAAGCGCTCCGCCGCACGATCCAGTGGTACGTCGAGAACGAGCCATGGTGGCGCGCAATCAAAGAGCGCAGCGCGGAGTTCAAGGCGTACTACGAGAAGCAGTACGCGGCGCGGTAGGTTTCCGGTTGCCGGGTCGCCGGGTATTCGAACACACTCGTATCGCAACGTTTCCAATCGAGCGCCTTCTCCCCCACGCTTTTTGTGGGGGAGAAGGTGGCCGAAGGCCGGATGAGGGGGCGTTGGCCGAGCGTGGGACAATGAATCTGCCAAGGTTCAGTCAAGCTCGGACAAAGCGCGATCGGTCGCTTTTCGCACTTGCTCCCCCCTCATCCGCCTTCGGCACCTTCTCCCCCCGAAAAAGCCCGGGGGGAGAAGGCGCTCGATTGGAGAGCGTTGCGATACGAGTGTGAGAAAAAGCTGGGCGGGTGAGTTCTCGTCGCGTACCGCTCGCTTCGGCCTACGTAATCGCCTTCGCGATCACGAACGCCGCTGCCGCGGCCAGGCCGCCCACGATCGTCGTCTGCATTGCGCTCTTCCATGGTCCGGCGCCGGTGTAGCGTCCCTTGACATAGCCGAAGACTGCCAGCGCGACGAGGGTCACGCCGATGGAGACGATGAGCGCGTCGTGTGCGGCGTGGAGGAACATGTAGGGCGCGAGCGGAATCAGGCCGCCCACCAGGTACGACACGGCGATCACGGCGGCGCTGTTGCGGGCGCGTTTCGGCTCCGGCTTTTCGAGACCGAGCTCGAAGCGCATCATGAAGTCGACCCACTCGCGCGGCCGCTCGCTCATCGCCTGGACGACGGGACGGACGTGCTCGTCGGGGATGCCGTAATGGCGGAAGATGTCGGCGACCTCGCGCATCTCCTCGCGCGGGATGTCGATGATCTCCTGCTCTTCTTTTCGTTTCTCGGCGGCGTAGTGCTCGGCGTCTGACTTCGCCGCGAGATAGCCGCCCAGTCCCATGGCGATCGAACCGGCGGCGATTTCGGCAAGACCGGCCGTGACCACGATGCCGCTGGCGGCAACCGCGCCGCTCAGTCCCGCCGCGAGCGCGAAGGGAACGGTAAGGCCATCGGACATGCCGATGACGACATCCCGGACCGTGTCGCTGGCCGTGAAATGGCGCTCGGTGTGGATCGTTCGCGGCATGAGTGCGCGCATTATGCGCGAGATCCGCGTCAGGAGGGTTGTGGCAAGGGGGTCAGACCTTCGCTCGTTGACTGTCTGCAAAGCCTTGAAATGCAGTTACTTGCGAGACCCCTCCGGGACCGTGTCGATGACTTCTTAGTTATTCGCAGGTAACCAGCAAGAGAAACCGAAGGCCTGACCCCCGCGGCACTCCGACATTGGAGACGCTCCCTTTGACATTAGCGGCGCTCCGTTTCACATTAGCCGCGCGCCGTTTGACATTAGCGCCGCGCCGTTTGACATTAGCCGCGCGCCGTTTGACATTAGCGGCGCTCCGTTTCACATTAGCCGCGCGCCGTTTGACATTAGCGCCGCCCCGTTTGACATTAGCCGCGCGCCGTTTGACATTAGCGCCGCCTCGTTTCACATTAGCCGCGTCCCGTTTGACATTAGCAGCGCTCCCTTCGATCACGATGCTCGGTCGATATCGAGTCTGAAGGCTCGAATATCAAGGGAAGGCTTCGGGATCCGCAGATCACGCAGGTCGAGGAGCCCTCATCTGCGCTTTATCTGCGTCATCTGCGGATAAGCCGTCGCGCTCAGGCGGCGTCCACGTGCGCGCAGCGACGGACGTCGGCGATCAGTTGCCGCATGTCGAATGGCTTCGTGTGGACCATGAAGACTTCGTCCTGCAGGTTCAGATCGAGACTCTGGCGGGGAACGGCCGTCGCCAGAATCGTACAGTTCAGCAGCTCCGGCTGGTGCTCGCGCATGTGGCTGAGCACCGCGTATCCGTCGACGCGCGGCATCATGAGGTCGAGAAGGACGACGTTGTAGCCATCGCGGTCGAGATTCTCGATGGCTTCCGTGCCGTCGCGGGCGGTGTCGACGCTGATTCCCTGGTGGCGAACGATCGTCGACAACATCGATCGGATCGGGTCATCATCGTCGATGATCAGTGCTCGTGGTTGCTCCATGTATCCGCCGTAGCAAGAAGCCCGCCGCGGTCTATTTACGAGAGCGAGCTGATGATTGCCACCGGTGCAGCCACGAGAAGCGCCAGGATCGCCAGGGGGATCAGAAGCGCGATGACGATCGAGCCGAAGGCCACCAGAAAAGCGAATTTCACGAGCAGGGCGATGGCGATGAAGGGGAGCGCCAGGAGCTTCAGCGGCAGCAGCATCAGGCGGAAGGGGATCAGCAACACTTTCGCCATGACGCCGATCAGTGCCACCCCGATAAACGCCACCACTGCGAACATCGCCAGGCCGAACAAGGTCATCAGCGCGAACATGGTCAATGCCTCCGTCACGATGATACGAGAGGAAGCCCGGCGGGTTGCGCGTTTCGCTCCACGGCGGGAAGCCAGGTCCGTCCGCGCGGGCCGCGGTAGACCGATTGCGGCCGGATGATGCGGTTTGCCCGGCGTTGCTCGAAGCAGTGTGCGATCCAGCCGGCCACGCGGCTGACGGCGAACGCCGGCGTAAAGAGTGGGACCTCGAGGTCGAGTCCGTGAAGGAGCAGGGCCGTGTAGAACTCGACGTTCGTTTGCAGATTGCGGCCGGGCTTGTACTCCTCGAGGAGCCGCAGCGCGGTCTGCTCGATGTCGAGAGCGAGCCTGTAGAGCGCGAGGTCGCCGCCGCGTGTGAACATCCGTTGCGCGGCCGCGGCGAGAACGTCGGCCCGAGGATCGCGGACTTTGTAGACGCGGTGTCCGAAGCCCATGAGCTTTTCGCCCGATTCGATTTTCCTTCGCAGCACCTCCTCGGCGCGCCCGGCCTCGCCGATCTCGAACACCATGTCCAGCGCCGGCCCGGGCGCGCCGCCGTGGAGCGGACCTTTCAGTGCGCCGATCGCGCCGGTGATGGCGGAGACGAGATCGGAGCCGGTGGATGCGATGACGCGAGCCGTGAACGTCGAGGCGTTGAGGCCGTGATCGACGACAGTGTTGAGATAGGTCTCCAACCCGCGCACCCGCTCGTCCGTGGGAGCGTGACCCGAGAGCATGTAGAGAAAGTTTGCGGCGTGTCCGAGGTCCGGGTTGGGGGCGAGGGGATCGTGAGCGCGAAGGAGGCGCCAGTACGAGGCGACGATCGTGGGAAACGCGGCCAGAAGGTCGCGAGCCGCGTCGTCGTCGTTCTTCGAAGATCCGCGCAGGCTGATCGTGCCCGCGGCCATCCGCAGCGCGTCCATGGTATCGATCTGCTTGGCCGCTGCCGCCCGAAGGAGATCCAGAGCTGCCTGAGGTAATGCACGCCGCGAGGCCAGGTCCGCGCGAAAGGCCGCAAGCTCGCTCGCGTCAGGCAGGCGACCGTACCAGAGGAGGAAGGCCGTCTCCTCGAACGTGGCATTCATGGCCAATTCGCCGACGGGAAAGCCGGCGATGATCAGCTCGCCGGCCAATCCATCGACCATGCTCAGTTCGGTTTCTGATGCGACGATTCCTTCGAGGCCGTTGTGGATGATAGGGTTGTTCATGACCACAACGTAGATTCAGCCATCAACGTTGTCAATATTGATTGCACGATCAATGTTGGAGTGCTAATCTTCTGGCATGGTCACGTGGCTTTCCGCCAAAGACGCGTCGAGTTTTCTCGGAGTCAGCCGGACGACGCTTTACGCCTATGTCAGCCGTGGACTGGTGCGCTCGTCGGCCTCGCCCGGAAACTCGCATCTCCGCCGCTATGCTGCCGAGGACCTCGAGCGGTTGCGCGGACGCCGCGAGCTTCGCCGCGATCCCGGCAAGACGGCCGAACGGGCCCTTCATTGGGGCGTGCCGATCATGGAGTCGGCGATCACGCTCATCGAGTCCGACCGGCTTTACTACCGCGGCCATGATGCCTGCGAGCTTGCCGAATCCCGAAGCGTCGAGGAGGTCGCTGCTCTCCTCTGGACCGGCGCGTTCGAGACCGATCTCTTCGCCGCCACTCCGCTACATGTCGTCGCCGGAGGGGAGAGCGCCGACGCGCTGCCGTTCGTCAGCAGGGCGCAGTCGATGCTGCCGCTCGTCGCCGTCCACGACTCGCTCGCCTTCGACCTTCGCCCGCGCGCCGTCGCCCAGACCGGCTGGCGGATCGTCAACCTGCTCACCAGCGTGGCGGTGGAGTCGTCCGAACTGGAAGAGTCGATCGAAGAGACGCTGCAGAAACGATGGGTTCCGCGCACGGCGCACGCGCTCGAGATTCTGCGCGCTGCGCTCATTCTCTGCGCCGACCACGAGCTGAACGTCTCTTCCTTCACCGCCCGCTGCGTCGCCTCGGCGCAGTCGAATCCTTACGCGGTCGTCGTGGCAGGGCTGGCGGCGATGGAGGGCGCAAGACACGGCGGCATGAGCGAGAAAGTCGAGACGATGCTCGACGAGCTCCGACGCTCGCGCGACATCCGCAAAGCGCTGTCGGACCGCCTGCGCCGCGGGGAGCAGATTCACGGCTTCGGACATCGTCTCTATCCAAGCGGCGATCCTCGTGCTGCGCTGCTGCACGAAATGCTGGGCCGCCGTTTCGCCAAATCGCCCGAGCTGACATTCGTGCGCAGCGTGGCCAAAGCGGGGGAGGAGCTGACCGGAGACAAAGCGAACATCGATTTTGCCCTCGTTGCGGTGGAGCGCACGCTCAAACTTCCCCGCGGCTCCGCCCTGACCCTCTTCGCCCTCGGCCGCAGCATCGGATGGATCGGCCACGCCATCGAGCAGTACGCCAACGACGAGATCATCCGCCCGCGTGCGAAGTACGTGGGGGAAGCGCCGAAGGGATGACGGTTTCAAACCATCACCACTGAGACACAGAGATCACTGAGTTGGAGCTGTTATCTCTGTGCTCTTTGTGTCTTTGTGGTGATTCTCGGATGGGATCTCTACTTCTTCCGATCAAACTGCGTCGAGCGTTTCGTCATCTTGTAGAGCCGCCCGAGACGGAACATCTTCGGGATCTCCATTCCCGACAGGATCGCCTCGGCCGTCATCTCTCCCACCGCGGGGGAGAGTTTGAAGCCGTGGCCGGAGCCGCCGCCGAGCAGCCAGACATTTTTTGCGCCGGGATGCTGGTCGATGATCAGGTTGCCATCGGGGCTGTTTTCGTATTGACAGACTTCGGCGGACAGCAGCGGCGCGTTGGCCAGCTCGGGAAAACGCTCTCCGAGAAAATGGCGTGCGTACGCCAGCCCTTCTGCGCTCGCCTTGCGGTCGCCGTCGGTCGGATCGAAGGGAGCACCGCGCGTGTCGTCGGCGACCTTGAATCCGCGGCCGTGAATGTCGGGAAGACCGTAGATGATCCGCGGGCCGAAATCGATCCAGATCGGCAGTTGATGCGGCTCGTAGCGCTCCGAACCCGAGGGAACGCCGAAGTAAAAGACTTCTTGCCGCGTCGGGAGGATGCGGTCGCCGACGACCTCGGGGAAGAGGCGCCCGAGCCACGGGCCGCAGGCAAAGACATACACATCGGCTTCGACGCGCGAACCGTCGGCGAGAAGACCGGTCATCGAGCCATTGATGATCGGGCCTGGTTTTGCGCTGGCGGTGCGGTACGTCCCGCCGGCTCTTTCGAACGCATCGCGGACCGCGACGCAGGTGCGCTGCGCAGACAACGCACCTGCCTTCTTTTCGAGCCATGCGGACTTGATCCCGCCAAAATCGATCTGCGGATAGCGGCGTGCGGCCTTGGAGAGCTCCAGCTTTTCGACGGGGAACCCGAGCGATTCCAATAGCGGCAACGACGAGCGCACGTACGCATCGTCGTCGCGGTGCATCCAGAGCAGGCCGGTCTCGACGTACAGCGGCTCGCCGGTAGACAGGCGGATCTCATCCCACAGCTCGAAGGCCCGCTTCACCATCTCGACATACGTGCGATCGGTGCCGTAGACCGCGCGGATGATGCGGGTATGGCCGCCGGAACTGGAGCGCGCGTTTCCCGGACCCCACGCGTCGATCAGTTCGACCCTGGCGCCGAGCCGCTGGAGATGCAGCGCGGTCCATCCTCCGAACGCACCAGCTCCGATGACGGCGATGCGTGGCGATTCACCCTGCGTGCTATTGATGCGAGACAAGGTCAAGAGAAACCATTTTCCCGCGGAGACGCGGAGGGCGCGGTGTTTTTTTCTCCGCATCTCCGCGCCTCCGCGTGAACCGTCTCTGTTTCAATTCGAGCCGCTGACGATGACCTCCGATACACTCAGGGTTCAATGACCTTTGCGTTGTACCTCATCGCAGCATCGCTGCTGCTCTGGATCTCGCACCGCGCGCTCGTTCCGCTCTCGCGCGTGGCGGCGATCGCGCTCTTGCTCCTGCCACTCTGCGTCACCGGCAAGGCGTTGCTGACAGGCGGCGTGTTCGGGCCGGTCGACCTCCCGTACTTCACCGAGCCGTTGCGGGACATGCGCGTGCCGCTCGGCGTGCCGCAGCCGCACAACGGAATGCTTTCCGATCTGTACGCGCAGATGATCCCGTGGCGGAAGGCTGTGCAGTTCGCGCTCGCGCATGGCCAGTGGCCTCTCTGGAATCCGTTCATTCTCTCGGGGACGCAGCTTGCCGCCTCGGCGCAGCCCGCCGCGTACTCGCCGTTCACGCTGATCGCCTGCCTGCTGCCGGTCGCGCAAAGCATCACCTTTACGGCCGCGCTGACGTTTTTCCTCGCCGGGCTGGGCGCGTTTCTCTTCGCTCGCGAGCTCGGTTGCCGCGAGTCGGTCGCGCTCTCTGCCGCCGCAGGATGGATGTATGCGGGACCGATGGCCTTCTTCGTCCTATGGTCTCTCGGCAATTCCTGGGCGCTCTTTCCTCTCGTCCTCTTTGCCACGAGGCGATCGGTGCATCTGCCCGGAATCCGATCGACCGCAATTCTGGCGACGACACTCACCCTTCTGCTGCTGGCCGGCCATCCGGAAACCGCGTTTCACATCGTCTTCTGCGGATCGCTTTACGCGATCGTGGAAATGCTGGTGTTGCGGCGCAACATCGTCCGTCCGCTCGCCAGCGCTCTGGCCGCGGGCGTGATTGCGCTGCTGCTGTGTGCGATCTACATCCTTCCGATTTTCGAAGCGGCGCCGCAGACGATGGAGCAGCAATTCCGCACCGGAGGCTACCTCGACGTCCCCCGAGGAGTCGCTGGGGTCGAGAGCGGGGCGCGGATCCTCACGGATCTTTTTCCGCATCTGCACGGCCGGTATTGGAACTGGAAAGATCCGCATTGGGTGCCGTTGGAGACCTCGGCGGTGGGCAGCATCCTCCTGGCGCTGGCCGCGTACGCGATCATCCGCGTGCGGCGGCGCGAGGTGGCCTTCTTCGCGGCGCTGGCGCTTTTCGGAATCCTCGCGCGCGCTGCCTGGGCGCCGCTTGCGGCGGTCCTGCAGAAGCTCCCGCTCTTCGACATCACCCTCAACGAACGATTCTGCTTCGCCGCCGCCTTCTCCCTCGTCATCCTCGGCGCACTCGGAATCGAGCACGCATTGCGCAGACGAGACCGCGCACTTTTCTACACGCTGGCGGCAGCGATGTTCTTCTTCGCCGCCGGCGCCTTCACGATCAACCGGCTCAACATCATGGCCCACAGCCTTCCCGAGTGGGGCGTCTACACGCTGTTCGGCGAGCTGACTTGCCTCGGCGTGGGAGCGATTTTGATCGCGATTTTGTGGTCGCGAGACCGCGCGACCGCACCGGCAACCGAGCAAAGCAGCAACCGGACAGCCCTCGCAACGACAACAGCCATCTTCATCCTCATCGTCATCCAACGCTGGCAGGCCGGCAACGACATCTATCCGACGCTGCCCGCGTTCGCGGCGTATCCGCCTGTTCCGATCCTCCGATCGTTACCCCGAGAAACGGGAGAACCGTTCCGCATCGTCGGCCGCGCGCACGCACTCGTTCCCGGAACGAGCGCGCTCTACGAGCTAGAGGACGCGCGCGGGTACGAGGCGCTGAGCTTCTCGCGCTATGTAGCGACGTACGACGCCTGGTGCAAGCATCAGCCGGTGTGGTTTAACCGCGTCGACGATCTGACCAAACCGTTTCTCTCGATGTTGAACGTCCGTTACGCCATCGCCTCGGACAAGCTGCCCGCGCCCGATGGCTGGCGGCGCGTGGCCGTGCAGCGCGGTGCGGAGCTGCTGGAGAACACGCGCGTGCTTCCGCGCGCGTTCGTGCCCGATCACGCCGTGTTCGGCACGTCGTTCGACGGAACGCTCGACGCCATGAAGGCAGCGACGGATTTTCGTCAGCGCGCCTGGATCGAAGCGCCGCTGCCCGCCGGCGACCGCGGCAACGCCGGGTGCACGGTGGCCAGCGTGCGGCGCGACGACGGCGACCTCATCGTCGAAGCGGCAACCTCGGCCGGTGGTTGGGTCGTGATCACCGAACCGGCCTGGGACGGCTGGCGCGTCTACATCGACGGCCGCCGCGTGCAGCATTTCTACGCCAACGTCGCCTTCCTCGGCGTCTTCGTTCCGCCGGGCGGCCACACGATTCGCCTGACCTACCTGCCGGAGAGCTTCGTTCGCGGCCGCGCCATCTCATTCTCCACGCTGGCCCTGCTCCTCGGAGGCGGTGTATTCGTGCGGCTACGGCGACGCCGTTCCCTGACGCCGGTGTGACCCGCCGCACACTCTACCGGACATTAAGTTCCTAGAATCTCTGCTCACGCCCGGTCCTCGGAGGACGCCCATGCAAATTATTTCCCGGCTGCTGACTGCGGTCACGCTGGCGATTACTACGTCGTCTGCTCTTGCCGTCACCTATATCGTCCCGACCGATCGGGACCTGGTAAGGCGATCGGAAGCGATCGTCGTCGCCACGGCCGTCAGTTCGCACTCCCAATACACTGTAGACGGGCGCATCGTCACTGTCATCACGCTGGCGGTCGAAGAATCATTCAAGGGTGAGATCGATACGCGCTCATCGATCGATCTCGTCGAACCAGGTGGCTTTGTTGGTGACCGCGGCACGATCATTCCCGGTTCTCCGCGCTACGCCGATGGCAAGCGCTACATGGTCTTCCTGCGGCGCACACCCGATGGCTGGGCCACGTATGGATTCGGCCTCGGCAAATTCGAATGGATCGATGACGCGTACGGTGATCAGTTCCTGACGCGCGGAGGAACCGTCGACGACATCTTTGGCTGGGACGAGCTCACGAGCTTGCCTCACGTCGAGAAGTTGCGTGATCGAGCGGCATTCCAATCGTTCGTCCGCTCTCTCGTGGCGAATCCAGGCGCACCCGTTCGGGAGGATTACTTCGTTGCTCCCGCAGGACCGGCATCCGAAGGGTTTCAGCCGCTTGTTCCCAATCCGGAAGTCTCGGTTCCAGGAGGGCTCGACGGGGTTGGCGCGATGACTGCCGGCACCAGCAACTGGACCGGCGCTGGTTTCGGCGTCCATTACAACGTCGGCGCCTCGAACCCGAGCGCCACCGGTGGGCTGAGCCATGCTGACGGCATCAACGCGGTGCTTTTTAATGATCCGAGCGGCATCGTCCCGAACGGCGTTGCCGCCCTCGGCGGTCAAAGCGCAGTGACTGGCGGAAACATCATCACGGAAGTCGACGTCGTCGTCGGAAAGAATTTCTCCACGAATCAAGCCACGTTCAACGGGCTGATGACGCATGAGATGGGACACACGCTCGGCTTCCGCCATTCGGACAAGACGGCGGACGACTCGGGACCCTGCGTCTCCCCGAGCCCTTGCAGCTCGAACGCGATCATGAACTCAACGATCGCCTTCAATTTGCAGACGCTCCAGCAATGGGATCTCGACGCGGTGCGGGCTGTTTACGGAGGAGGGGGAAATGCCTCCGATTACCTCTTTCCCGGCAATCCTCACTGGTCGAGTCCGAGCGCGAACTTCGACTACTGCTTCGGCCCGACGATCACAGGGCAGCCATCAAGCACGTCGATCGTATCGGGAGCGCAGACCACGCTGAATGTCACTGGGACGGGCACCAATGCGGCGTTTCAGTGGTACATCGGCAATCCTCCGAGCACGACCACGACAGCATCCAACGGAACGACGTCATCGTTGACCGTTTCTCCGACCGTGACTACGACCTATTGGGTTCGTGTGACCGCGTGTGGCGGCTCGGCGAACAGCAATGCAGCGACCGTCACCGTGACGACCTGCACGCCTCCGTCCGCTCCCGTTCCAGTCGCTGCTCCCTCCTCGATCACTTCCGGACAATCGAGCACAATCACCGAGACTGCGACCGGATCAGGCCCTTTCACGTACCAGTGGTACAGCGGCAACTCGGGCGTGACCACGAATCCGATCGGCGGATCGACGAGCAACAACTCCATCACCGTCAGCCCGACGGTCACCACCTCGTACTGGGTGCGCGTGACCGGACAGTGCACACCGACGGTGGACAGTCCAGCCGTGACCGTGACCGTCGCTCCGTGTGTTCCCCCAACCGCGGCGCCCCCTTCCGCCTCTCCCTCTTCCATCACGAATGGTCAATCGAGTCTCCTTTCCGAAAGCGCCAGCGGCACCGGTCCGCTGACCTACCAGTGGTTCATCGGAAACTTCGGTGTGACGACGAGCCCCGTCGGTGGGCCGAGCAGCAACTCGTTCATCACCGTAAGTCCCACCACGACCACCACCTACTGGGTTCGGGTGACAGGACAGTGCGGTTCGCCGTCCGACAGCCGGGAGACGACGGTGACTGTGACGTGCGCGCCGATCGCGTCAGGACCAATCGCGTCGCCGCAGACGATCAATAACGGCCAGTCGTCAATCCTCTCAATCAACACGGCGGGGAACGGTCCATTCACGATTCAGTGGTACCAGGGCAGCTCCGGCGATACCTCCAACATGATCAACGGCGCCACAGGTACGAGCACCGTCGTGTCTCCAACGGTGAACACCAGCTATTGGGTGCGCGTGAGCTCGTCGTGTGGCACGCAGGACTCGAACAATGTGGTCGTCATCGTCAATGGGTCGCCCTGCGTAGCTGCATCGATCGCCACGCAGCCTGCAAGTACAACGATCTCCAGCGGTTCACCGGTCACGCTGACCGTGGTGGCCGCTGGAACCGCCCCGTTCACCTATCAGTGGTTCACCGGCGACAAGGGCGATACCTCCAACGCCATCCCCGGCGCGACCTCGGCCTCATTGACCCGCAGTCCGACCGTCACGACGAAATTCTGGGTGCGCGTGACCGGCTGCAACAACTCGACAGCCGACAGCAACACCGCCACGATCACGGTATCGACCTGTACATCTCCATCGATCACCACGCAGCCAGCGAATGTCTCAGCCCCGATCGGCACCGCCGCAACGTTCAAGGTCGTTGCCGCAGGGACGGCGCTTCACTACCAGTGGTACGAGGGCAACAAAGGCAACACGACGAAGACCGTCGGCACGGACTCATCGACCTTCGTCACCGACGCAGTCGACTTCAATAACGTGTACTGGGTCCGCATCACCGGCCAGTGCGGCACCGCCGACAGCAACGCCGCAACGGTGACGGCGATCTTCCCTCCGCGCGGCCGCGCCGTCCGCCACTAGGAGTGCGGGCGTCTCGCCTGCGGCCACCGGGGCGTCCCGCCCCGGTGGTTCAATCGCGCGCTGCTGTCCGACCGCAGTGATGCACGCACCACGCTAAGATCCCACCTCAAATCGCGATCCCCGAAAGGTAAAACTTAATGCGCATCGTCGCCAGACTCTTAACCGCTGTCGCTTTTGCCGTAGCCACATCCACCGGCGTCCTCATCGCCGACACCACCTGCACCCAGGCCTCGATCATCACCCATCCCTCCTTTGTGACGATCCTTCCGGGCACTTCAACAGCGCTCTCGGTGGTTGCCGCGGGCACCCTCCCGATCACCTACCAGTGGTACACCGGCACGTCAGGCAACACATCGCAACCGATTCCCAACGCCACGACCTCCTCGGTCACCGTGACCCCGGTTACGACCATCACGGCGTATTGGGTCCATGTAGCGAACAGTTGCAACACCATCGGCGTCAACAGCGTCACCGGCGTCGTCACTCTCTCCGCGACCTGCCCCTCGCCGACGATCGAGAAGCAGCCACTGTCCCTCTCGGCCGGCTTCAGCACGATCGCCACGTTGAAGATTGAGGCCAAGCACACCGCTACCGGCACCGGCATCCCCGGCAGCCCGTTGCACTACCAGTGGTACAAGGGCGTGAAGGGCGATATCTCAGCGAAAGTCGGCACCGACTCCGACACGTTCATCACCAACCCGGTCAGCGTGACAACCAGCTACTGGGTGCGCGTGAGCGAAGAGTGCATCAGCTCGATCGACAGCAACGCCGCAATCGTCACCCCGACGTTTCCACCGCGCAGCCGGGCGGAGAGGTGAGGTTGGGAGGGGAGTGGGGTGCGGGGAGTGGGGTGTGGAAAAATCAGAGACGAGAGATCAGCGATCTGATCTCTTGTCTCTGCTCTCCGGTTCTCCCACCCCCAACACCCCACTCCCCACCCCCCCAACTCACATCGTCGTCAACTGCTTCTTCATCGACGCCATCATGTTCGCGCTCTGCTGCTCCGTCGGCAGTGACTCGGCGAAGCGGATTGCTTCTTCGATTGTCTTTTTCGCTGATTCCTTGTCGCCTTTGGCTGCGTACACCGAGGCGCGGTTGCGGTAGATGCCGATCTTGCGTGGGCCGTACGCCAGCTTCAGCGCGCGGTCGGACGCGGCGAGGGCATCGTCGTAACGGCCAGCCGCTTTGTATGCGGAGATGAGGCGCGCCGGCGGGTTGTAATCGTTCGGCAGATCGCGCTCCGACTGCTCGAGCATGGCGATGGCCTTCTCCGGTTGTTTCAGGCCGAGGTAAGCGGTGAGGCGGTGCGAATCGTAGACGGCGCGCTGATCGGGCGTCTTCGCCTTGGCAGCTTCGCCCTCGAGGAACGCAGCCCACTGCTGGCGGAGAGCGTGCGCCGCCGAAGCGTCTTTCGCTTCATCGCGCGCGTCGGCGAGCGATTCGTAGAGGCCGGAGCGGTCGTCGGCCGACATGTGGATCTTGTCTGCCGCGGCGAGCGTTTCACGCGTCGCTTTCTCCAGACCGGCGATGAGCTCGGAGCGGTTCCACGATTTCTTCGGATCGAGATCGCTGGCGCAGGAGAGTCCAGTGCCGGCCACGTTGACGGCCGATCCCGTACCGCGCACACGCGGATAGAGCGCGAGTGCGCGCTCGGCGCAAGCCTGCGAATTCTGCGATTGCAGGAGCGTGAAGACGAGTGACTCCGACGCGCGTCCGAAGCGCGGCCAGTTCTTCGGCGCGGCTGCGACGGCCTCCTCGAGCACCTTGGCTGCCTCGGCCTGTTTGCCTTGCGCGGCCAATGCATCGGCGCGGATCAACAACGTGTCCGCTTTGCCGTGCGAGCCTTGCGCGGCGCGCTCGCCGTCATCGAGCAGCTTGCGGACTTGCGGCACCGTGCCGCCGCCGGCGTAGCGGAAGACGACCTTATCTTTCGGGTCGAGGATGAGCAGCGTCGGCCAGACGCTGATCGGATGCGCTTTCAGGAATGCGGCGTTCGTTGCGTTTTCCGTATCGATCGAGAGCCAGACGAACCGTCCGGCGTACCGCTCGAGGGACTTGTCCGTGAAGACATAGGCCCTCATCGAGCGGCACGTGTGTCACCACGGTGCCCACGCTTCGACGAAGACCGGCCGGTCTGTCGCCTTCGCGCGGGCAATCGCCATCTTGTAATCGTTCTCGATCCACGGCAGCACTTCCTTTGCCTGGGCCGCCGAGGCGATGAGGAGGAGGGACGCGATGAGGAGTCGTTTCATGGGGTCAGTTTAGCGCAGGCTGACCGGTCAAACGGAAGAGCGAGCGAACGGTCATCCAAACTGTCACTTTGTATACGATTCGTTTTAAGCTCGGAGAGAACGCGAATGGTTGTCGCTCTCCTCACCTTCGCACTGCCCGCACCCGCACCATTCCCGCCAGCGCCGCCAGATCGCGCGCGTCGATCACTCCGTCCCCGTTGACGTCGCATCCCCAGCTCGCGTGCGCGGACGTCGTAGCGTGAGGTCCGCCCGACAACTCCTTGCTCAGCGTGGAGATATCCGCCGCATCGACGACGCCGTCGCCATTGCAGTCCCCCGACGCCGGCACGACCAGTTTGTAGATCACGAAGCCGCTCGCGAAGTAGATGCTCCCGTCCGGCCCCTCGGCCACATCGATGATCGGATCGCTTTCGTTCTGAATCACCGCGACCGGATCGGGGAGCGGATTGGCGTAGATGTCGGGGACGTAGAAGAGTGCTTTGGCCACAAAGCTGCCCAGCAGATACCCGCGCCGGAGGATGGGATTGCGTCCGCTGAGCGCGGCGAGCCCGGTCGGTGCGACCACGACCGGAAACGTGTAGACCGGCGGACGCATCCCGGCAACAGCCGGCCTGTTCCCTGCCGTGAGCGGCCAGCCGCAGTCATCGCCCTCCACCACCACGTCGATCTCATCGTCGACGGCGTCGCCATTGTCGGTGATGACGACGCGCTGCGTTGCCGCATCCCACGCCAGGTCGAAGGGATTGCGGAAGCCGCGCGCGAACTGCACAGCCGAACCGTCCGGCAGGATCCGCCACAGCTTTCCCGCGTTCCATGCCGGATCCTGAGCGAGTGTACCAGCCCCATAGTCGCCGATGGCCAGAAAGATCGAGCCGTCCGGCGCCACC